>JADGMW010000764.1_pt1 | contig 11016 bp, 13 predicted proteins | sample 8641801 | NCBI WGS metagenome assembly JADGMW01 (sample SAMN16272018, study PRJNA661076) | feces metagenome | isolation source: fecal sample from diarrhoea affected cattle A | host: Bos taurus | place: South Africa: Lokaleng Village, Mahikeng | collected 2019-09
CCGAAAAGACCAACGGCCGCTCGATGGTCATCCTCGGGGCCGGTCTGAACCACTGGTACCACATGGACATGGCCTACCGCGGCATCATCTCGATGCTGGTCATGTGCGGCTGCATCGGCCAGTCCGGCGGCGGCTGGGCCCACTATGTCGGTCAGGAGAAGCTGCGGCCCCAGACCGGCTGGACACCGCTCGCCTTCGCGCTGGACTGGATGCGGCCGACGCGGTTCATGAACGGCACCAGCTTCTTCTACGCCCACACCGACCAGTGGCGGTACGAGAGCCTGCAGATCTCCGAGATTCTCTCGCCCACCGCGCCGGACGGCGACTGGTCCGGCAGCATCATCGACTTCAACGTGCGGGCCGAACGCATGGGCTGGCTGCCTACCGCGCCGCAGCTGGAGACCAACCCGCTGAGCGTCGGCAAGGAGATATTCGAAACCGGGGCCGATCCGGCCGCCTACGTTTCGGGCAAGCTGAAGGATGGCGGGCTCAAGCTGGCCTGCGTTGACCCGGACAATCCGAAGAACTGGCCGCGCAACATGTTCTTCTGGCGCTCCAATGTGCTGGGGGCCAGCGGCAAGGGCCACGAGTATTTCCTCAAGCACCTGGTCGGCGCCCTACACGGGGTGGTCGGCGTCGATCTCGGCGAGGACGGCCGCGACAAGCCGCAGGAGGTCGTCTGGCGCGAGGAGGCGCCGGTCGGCAAGCTGGACCTGATGGTCAACATCGACTTCCGCATGTCGACGACCAGCATGTACGCCGACGTCGTGCTGCCGACGGCCACCTGGTACGAGAAGCACGACCTCAACACCTCGGACATGCACCCCTTCATCCACCCGCTGACCGCGGCGGTGGACCCGGTGTGGGAGGCCAAGAGCGACTGGGACATCTTCCGCGCCATCGCCGACAAGTTCTCGAGGGTCGCGCCCGAGGTCCTGGGCGTCGAGCACGACCTGGTGCTGACCCCGATCATGCACGATACGGCCCAGGAGCTGGGCCAGCCCTATGAGCCGATGCGCTGGGACAAGGGCGAGTGCGAGCCGATCCCGGGCCGCACCATGGCCAACGTCTCCATCGTCGAGCGCGACTACGCCCAGACCTACGCCAAATACACCTCGCTCGGCCCGGCGCTCGAGAAGCTGGGCAACGGCGGCAAGGGCATCAACTGGAACACCGACGCCGAGGTCGCCCTGCTGGGCGGGCTCAATGGCCTTGTGACCGAGGAAGGCCCCGCCAAGGGCCGGCCGCGCATCCTCAGCGACATCGACGCCTGCGAGACCATCCTGTCGCTGGCGCCGGAGACCAACGGCGAGGTGGCGGTCAAGGCGTGGAAGGCCCTGTCCGGATTCACCGGCCTCGACCACGGCCACCTGGCCGAGGGCAAGGAGGAGGAGAAGATCCGCTTCCGCGACGTCGTCGCCCAGCCGCGCAAGATCATCTCGTCGCCGACCTGGTCGGGGCTGGAATCCGAGCACGTCTGCTACAACGCCGGCTACACCAATGTGCACGAGCTGATCCCGTGGCGGACCTTCACGGGACGCCAGCAGCTGTACCAGGACCACCACTGGATGCGGGCCTTCGGCGAGGGCTTCGTCACCTGGCGGCCTCCGATCGACACCCGCACGGTGCGCGCCGTGCACGGCAAACTGCCCAACGGCAACCCCGAGATCCTGCTCAACATCCTGACCCCGCACCAGAAATGGGGCATCCACTCGACCTATGCCGAGAACCTGATCCTGCTCAGCCTGAACCGCGGCGGTCCGGTGATCTGGATCAGCGAGACGGACGCCAAACAGGCCGGGATCGAGGACAACGACTGGATCGAGGCCTTCAACGTCAACGGCGCGGTGACCGCCCGCTCGATCGTGTCGCAGCGGGTCATGGCCGGCACGGCGATCATGTACCACGCCCAGGAAAAGCTGGTGAACACGGTCGGCTCCGAGCTCACCGGCCAGCGCGGCGGGGTGCACAACTCGATCACCCGCATCAACATGAAGCCGACCCACATGATCGGCGGCTACGCCCAGCTGTCCTACGGCTTCAACTACTACGGCACCGTCGGGGCCAACCGCGACGAGTTCGTGGTCATCCGCAAGATGAGCGCGATCAACTGGTTCGACAAAGCCGCCGAGCCCGACCTGGAGGCCGCCGAATGAAGATCCGCGCTCAGATCGCCATGGTCCTGAACCTGGACAAATGCATTGGCTGTCACACTTGTTCGATCACCTGCAAGAACGTCTGGACCAACCGCGAGGGGGTCGAATACGCCTGGTTCAACAACGTCGAGACCAAGCCGGGCATCGGCTACCCCAAGGACTGGGAGAACCAGAAGCGCTGGAAGGGCGGCTGGGTCAGGAAGAAGAACGGCAAGATCGAGCCGCGAATCGGCTCGAAGTGGCGCATCCTGGCCAAGCTGTTCGCCAACCCGGACCTGCCCGAGATCGACGACTTCTACGAGCCGTACACCTTCGAATACGACTGGCTGCAGAAGGCGCCGGAGCTGGAGGCCCAGCCCTCGGCCAGGCCGCGCTCGCTGATCACCGGCGACGTGATGACCAAGATCGAATGGAGCGGCAACTGGGAGGACGACCTCTCGGGAGAGTTCGCCAAGCGGTCGGAGGACTATAATTTCGAGGGCATCGAGAAGGAGATCTACGGCCAGTTCGAAAACACCTTCATGATGTACCTGCCCAGGCTGTGCGAGCACTGCCTGAACCCGGCCTGCCTGGCCGCCTGTCCCTCCGGCGCCATCTACAAGCGCGAAGAGGACGGCATCGTTCTGATCGACCAGGAGCGCTGTCGCGGCTGGCGCATGTGCGTCTCGGGCTGCCCCTACAAGAAGATCTATTACAACTGGTCGTCCGGTAAGTCGGAGAAGTGCATATTCTGCTTCCCGCGCATCGAGGTCGGCCAGCCGACGGTCTGCTCGGAGACCTGCGTCGGGCGCATCCGTTATCTGGGCGTCTTCCTGTACGACGCCGACCGCATCAAGGAAGCCGCCTCGGTCGAGGACGAGAAGGATCTTTACGAGGCGCAGCTGTCGCTGTTCATGGACCCCAACGATCCGGCCGTGATCGAACAGGCGCGGCGCGACGGCGTGCCCGAGGCCTGGCTGGAGGCGGCGGTCCGCTCGCCCGTCTACAAGATGGCCAAGGTGTGGAAGGTCGCCTTCCCGCTGCACCCCGAATACCGCACCCTGCCGATGGTCTGGTACGTGCCGCCGCTGTCGCCGATCCAGTCGGCGGCCGAGGCCGGCAAGATGTCGGTCAACGACGGCATGCCGGACGTGCGTTCGCTGCGCATCCCGATGCGTTACCTCGCCAACCTGCTGACTGCCGGCGACGAGGAGCCGGTCGCCCGCGGCCTGGAGCGGATGCTGGCCATGCGCTCCTACATGCGCGCCAAGAGCATCGACGGCCGCACCGACGAGTCGATCGCCGAGCGCGTCGGCCTGACCGGGGCGATCATCGACGACATGTACAAGATCATGGCGCTGGCGGCCTACGAGGACCGCTACGTGATCCCGACCACCCACCGTGAGGACAACGAGGATGCTTACGTCCTGCGCGGCTCGGGCGGCTTCACCCTCGACCGGCCGACCAACGGCTCCAGCAAGCTGAACCTGTTCGGCGGGCCCAAGACGACGCCGAAACGGTCGCCTTACATGGACGTGTCGACATGATCCGTTCGCTGCGCGCCCTGTCGGTCCTGCTCGCCTATCCGTCGGACGAGCTGAAGTCGAACGTCGGCGAAATCCGTACGGCGCTGGCGGTCGAACGGCTGGTCCCGCCCGAGGGGCGTGAGGCGCTCGAACCACTGCTGACGGCGCTGGAGACCCGCGACCTGTACGACCTGCAGGAGGCCTACAGCGACCTGTTCGACCGCTCCCGCAAGCTGTCGCTGCACCTGTTCGAGCACGTCCACGGCGACAGCCGCGACCGCGGCCCGGCCATGGTCGATCTGGGGCAGACCTATTTCGACCGCGGCTTCGCCATGACCGTCTCGGAGCTGCCGGACTACCTGCCGCTCTATCTCGAGTTCCTCGCCTGCCAGCCCTTCGCCGAGGCCCGCGAGCTGCTTGGCGAGCCGGCCCATGTGCTGGCGGCGTTGCAGCAGCGCCTGGCCGAGCGCGACAGCCCCTACGCCGGGGTGTTCACCGCCCTGTTGGGGCTGGCCGAGGCCAAGCCGGACGCCGAGGCGCTGAAGGCGCTGCTTGAGCGAACGGCCGAGGATGTCCCTGACGAGGACATCGACGACGAGTGGCGCGAGGCGCCGGTCACCTTCGGGCGGCCGGATCACGAGGCGGGCGGGCCGACCGGCCTGATCGCCAAAATCCGCGCGGGACGGCGTTCCGCCCGGACCAGCGACCAGGAGGCGTAGGATGGAAGGTTTCCTCAACCAGCTGGCCTTTGGCTGGTTTCCCTATCTGGCGGTGACGGTGCTCATCGTCGGCAGCATCCTGCGCTTCGACAAGGCGCAGTATTCGTGGCGCTCGCAATCGAGCCAGTTCCTGCGCCGCAAGCAGATGCTGATCGGCTCGAACCTGTTCCACCTCGGCATCCTGGCCCTGCTGGGCGGCCATTTCGTCGGACTGCTGACGCCGATCAACGTGTTCGACTATTTCGGCATCGGCCACGGCTTCAAGCAGATGCTGGCCCTGGTGGTCGGCGGCATCGCCGGCGTCGCCGCCTTCATCGGCGCCAGCTTGCTGCTGCACCGGCGACTGTTCGACCCGCGCATCCGGCGCAGTTCGTCGAAGATGGACATCCTGGTGCTGGTCTTGCTGTGGCTGCAGCTGACCCTCGGCCTGGCCACCACCTGGTGGACCATGAAGCACCTCGACGGCTCGGAGATGGTGCTGTTCATGGGCTGGGCCAACGGCCTGCTGACCTTCAATCCGGCCGCCGCCGACCTGATCATCGACGCCTACTGGGTCTACAAGCTGCACATCGTGCTGGGGCTGACCATCTTCCTGATCACCCCCTTCACCCGCCTGGTGCACGTGTGGAGCATCCCGATCATGTTCCTGGTGCGGCCAGGCTATCAGCTGGTGCGTTCGCGCGGTCCGGTGCGCCGGCCGACGACGACGCCGACCGAAGGGCAGCCAGGCAGCGCCCCGACCTATGGCGGGCCCTCGGTGGTGCGCAGCGAGGCGGAGAGCGCCCAATGACGACGGCCCGCTTCGTCCTCACCCGTTCCTCCGGCCGCTCCGCCAAGGCCCCGCCGCCGCCGCCGGCTCCGAAGCCGGCCCCGCCGCTGCCTGCGCCGGCGGCCGGCTGCGGCCATCACGGCGAGCGCAAGCCCGCGCCCCCGACCTTCCCGGACGTGTGGGTCAACGGCGTCGAGATCGAGGCGGCGGCCATCGCCCGCGAACTGCAGCACCACCCCGCCGGCGACCCGAAGGAGGCCTGGACGGCCGCGGCCCGCGCCCTGGTCGTGCGTGAACTGCTGCTGCACGAGGCCCGCCGCCGGGGCATCGCGCCGGAGCCCGAGGAAGAGGGGGACGCGCGCGAGTCCGAGGAGGAGGCGCTGGTCCGCCTGCTGCTCGAGCAGGCGCTGGAGCCGGCCGAGCCGGGCGAGGCGGAATGCCGGCGTCTGTATGAGTCCCAGCGCGAGCGCTTCCGCACCCCCGACCTGTTCGAGGCCGCCCACATCCTGATCGAGCCGGAGAGCGACGACGCCGAGGGCTGGGCCGCCGCCGAGGCCCGCATAAGGGCCCTGCGCGCCGACATCGGCGACAGCCGCACGGCCTTCGTGGCCGCGGCCCGGGCCCATTCGACCTGTCCCTCGGCGCAGCAGGACGGCTCGCTGGGCCAGGTGCGGCGCGGCGAACTGGCCCCGCCGGTGCAGAAGGCGCTGGAGGACACCCCGCCCGGGACCAACCGGGCCGAGCCGGTGCGCTCGCGCTTCGGCTGGCACCTGATCCGGCTGGAGCGGCGCATCGAGGGCCGGGACCTTCCGTACGAGATCGTCGAGGACAAGATCCGCGACACCCTCGAGGCGCGCGCCTGGGCCGTCGCCGCCGGGCAGTACGTCGCCGAACTGGCCGCCGCCGCGAAGATCGAGGGGGTCGAGCTGGCGGTGTCCGAAGAGAGCCCCTGCGCCTCGTGCTGACGCTGGGCGACCTTATGGCCCGGGCCCGCGCCGCCTCGCCGGCCTTCGAGGCCTGGCTGGCGGAGTCGGCCCCCGATCTGGCCGAGTCGGTCCGTAGCGCCGCCATCGCGCGGGGCCAGACTCCGGCCGCCTTCGCCCGGGCGGCGGTGGTCGACTTCGACCGCCACGCCGGGGCCGAGGCCTGGACCCGCCTCACCGGCCGCTTGCACAACAGCGCCGATCCGGGTCTGGTCTGTCTGCAGGAGATGGTCCGCTGGCGTCTCGCCACGCCGCTGGACGAACCGCTGGAGGAAGCCTGATGACCGATGCCGCGCCCAAGGGGTCGCCGTCCGATCCCGCCGAACCCGAGACCCTGAATCCGGACCTCAGGCAGGCTCACGACGGCGACTACGCCGAGGACCAGCACGGCAGCACCCCGATGGACACCATCTCGGTGAAGAAGAACGGCGCCGCCGTCTGGCCCGTGATCTGGGCCGTGGTGACCATCGTCCTGGTGGCGATCACCCTGTTTCTGATCTTCGGCTAAGTCCCTTGTTACAGGGCGAGACGCGACCGCATTTTTCCGCCACGCTGGCGCGATGAGCTCATCTTCGCATTTCCGGCAACTGCTCGACGCCGCCGCCGCCCAGCCCGACCCCTGCCGCCTTCTGTTCGTCTTCGCCGTCGCCGAACTGCCGGGCGACGCCACGCCCGCCGAGCGCGAGCAGTTCCTCGCCGGGCGGGGCGGGACGCTGGCCCCGGTGATGTGCGTGGACAAGGCGCCGGGCGAACTCGCCGACTTCGCCGCCCTCGCCGCCGAGTCCCGCCAGACCGGGGCGGCCTGGACGATGGTCTTCGCCGCCGGCCTGGGCGGCCGCAACGGCCAGCCGCCCGCCAGCTCCGAGATCGACGCCGCCCTGCAGCTCATGGTCGAAGCCGTCCGCGACGGCGGCTTCGCCCGCTTCGCCGCCTATGACGGCGAGGGCGACCCGGTCGTCTTCGACTAGGCGCGGGGCGGCGGGCCGACCGATCCGAGCCGCCGCCTGGCGGAGTCGGCGACGAGGCGGCGGGCGGCGGGCCAGGCGACGGCGGCGGTCTGGATCGTGAACAGGGCGAGGATGATGCGGTAGTAGGCGAGTTCCGATACCGCGCCGCCCGGGTACTGCAGCCAGTACCAGGCGTGCACCAGCGGGGTGAGGATGAAACCGGCGATCAGCACGTCGGCCCAGCGGGCATGCTGGCGCGAGGCCCAGATCACCCCGACCGTGCCGAGCGCCACGTCGATCAGCGCCGGGGCCGTCTCGGCGACGAGGGCGAAGGCCGTGTAGCTGGCCGCCCATTTCAGCGCCAGCAGCAGGGCGAGGGCCCGCGACGCGCCGTGCGTGGCGGCCAGGATCAGCAGCCCGGCCCACAGCCACTCCATCAGTCGCCCGGCTGTTCAGGCGCCGGCGAGGGCGGGTAGGGCGGATAGACCGGCGGAATGCTCGGGTCCTTGGGCGGCAGCTGCGGCGGCGGCGGCGGCGGTGGCGGCGGGGTCGGCGGGCGCGGAATCTGGTCGAGGGTCATGGCGCGTCTCCGGCCGGGCGTGGTCGAGGCGAGACTCGCGGGCCCGCCCGGTCGAGCCCAGATTACCACGTCTTGCGAGATCGGGCTTGCCCCTGTCGCGGCCTGGCCCATTCTGGGGCCTGAGTCCCGGTCGCGCCGAGGGAGGCCGCTTGCCCAGCTTCTATGAATTCTTCGCCGGCGGCGGCATGGCGCGCGCGGGGCTGGGCGCGGGCTGGACCTGCCTGTTCGCCAACGATTTCGACGCCCGCAAGGGCCTGGCCTACCAGGCCAACTGGGGTACGGGCGGCGAGCTGACGGTCGGGGATGTGCGGGCGCTGGACCCGGCCGTCCTGCCCGGCGAGCCGGACCTGGTCTGGGGCAGCTTTCCCTGTCAGGACCTGTCGCTGGCCGGCGCGGGGGCCGGTCTGAAGGGCGAGCGCTCCGGAACCTTCCACGCCTTCTGGGACGTCATCCGCGGCCTCGTGGACCAGGGGCGGGCGCCGCCGCTGGTGGCCGTCGAGAATGTCTGCGGGACGCTGACCTCACGCGGCGGAGAAGACTTCGCGACCATCTGCCGGACCTTCGCCGAGGCCGGCTACCGGTTCGGGCCGCTGGTGGTGAACGCCGAGCTGTTCGTGCCCCAGAGCCGGCCGAGGCTGTTCGTGGTCGGGGCGCGTGACGGCGTCGGGATCGCGCCCGGCCTGCTGTCGCCCGGTCCGCTGGAGCCGTTCCACAGCCGCGCCGTCCGGCGGGCGGCGGCGGCCCTTCCGGAGTCCCTGCGCAAGCGGCTGCTGTGGTGGAACCTGCCGACCCCGCCGCGTCGGGCCACGACCTTCGCCGACCTGGTCGAGGACTCGCCCGAGGGCGTCGCCTGGCACAACCAGGCGGAGACGAAGAGGCTGCTGGACCAGATGGCGCCGGTCCATGCGGCCAAGGTGGAGGCCGCCCGGCGCGCCGGACGGCGCATGGTCGGCGGCGTCTACCGCCGCACCCGGGTCGAGGGCGGCGCCAAGGTGCAACGGGCCGAGGTGCGGTTCGACGACGTGGCCGGCTGCCTGCGCACGCCGGCCGGGGGCTCGAGCCGCCAGATCCTGCTGGTGGTCGACGGGCCGCGGGTGCGCTCGCGGCTGATCTCGGCGCGCGAGACGGCGCGGCTGATGGGATTGCCGGACACCTTCATCCTGCCGCGCAACTATGGCGACGCCTACCATCTGACCGGCGACGGGGTGGCGGCGCCGGTGGTGCGGCACCTGGCCCGGCACCTGTTCGAACCGATCGTGGCCGGGGCGGCGGCGCGCCGGGCGGCCTGACGTCAGCCGGGCCGCGTCCCCGGCGAGCGGGCGGTGAGGCGGCATTCCAGCTCATGCTCCACGGCGCCCTGCTGGTCACGGACGATGACCGCCAGCCGCCCGGTCTGGATCAGGCGCCGGGCATGGATGGCGACGTCGCGGGAGGCGAAGACCCGGTATCGCCCTCCGGATCGACGGGCGCGCCGCCGGACTCGACGTGGTGTTCGATCCGGCCGCTCTCGACCTCGGTGCGGGAGAAGACCTCCTCCTGACCGGATTCCAGCAGCTCCTCTTCCGGTCCGCCGAGGCCGCCGACGACAAGGCCCGACGATCGGGAGGGCGGGGCGGCAGGATCGGACGGTCTGGCCATGCGCCGCCAACGTGACAGGCGCCTGCGGGTTCCGCCTTGCGAGGCGGGTTCGGACGTCGGGCTCCGGACACTGGACCCAAAGCGGCGGATGGACGTTTTCCCGTCACAGTTCGTGAGGAGAGCGGAAGATGGAGACTGTACCCGAAACCGGGACGACCGAGGCGGCGGGCTGGAGCCCCGGGCTCGCCGCCGCGCCGCCGCCGGGAGATGACATGCAGAAGCTGGCCGAGACCTTCGCCGCCACGCCGGAGGCCGTGCGAATGGCGGTCGAGCGGGTCGGGACCGACTTCCGCGCCCTGCAGCGCGAACTGGGCGGTCGTCGCTGATGGGCGTGCGCAATCCCACGGACAAGGGCCGCCCGGTGCACGCCAACGAGGGGCTGGGCCAGCAACGGGTCGGCGAGGCCGGCGCGGCGCCCGATCAGAAGAACCCGCGGCCGCCCTCGGCCGGCGGGCCGGGAACCGGTTCCGGCGATGACGCCGAGACCAATGCGGAGAGCGAGCGCGGCGGCTGAGAGCCGTCACGGCCACGGAAAACGGAACCCGTCGCCGTCCCCGCCGGTTCACCCCTGTGGTGAAGCTGGCGCGAGGGTGAAGATATGGCGCGGATCGAGAGGGGCGCGGGTCCCGGCGGCGTGGCGGTGCGGGTTCTTGCGCTCCTGCTGATCCTGATCGGGGCGGTGCTGACCGCCGGCGGCGGCTGGCTGCTGTCGCTGGGCGGCTCCGTCTACTATCTGCTGGCCGGTCTCGGCCTGATCGCCTCGGGCGCCCTGCTCTGGCGGCTGAACATCCTCGGGGCCTGGATCTACGCCGCCGTGTTCGTGCTCACGGTGCTGTGGGCGCTGTGGGAGGTCGGGCTGAACGGCTGGGCCCTGGTGCCCCGGGTGATCGCCCCGGCGGTGCTGCTGGTGCTGGTCATCGCCAGCCTGCCCGTCCGCGACCGGCGGCGCGGTGGACGACTGGCCCTGGGCGGGGCGGCGGTGTTCGTGGTCGGGGCCCTGGTCGCCGGGGTGGTGGTGGCCCAGGCCAACCGGCCGATGCAGCCGGCCGGCGGCGAGGCGGCCGCGCTGGCGGCGATGGCCGAGCCCTCCCTGCACCAGGTCGGCGCCGACTGGCCGGCCTATGGCGGGACCTACAGCGCCCAGCGTTTCTCGCCCCTGACCCAGATCAACCGCGACAACGTCGGCCGGCTGGAACGGGTCTGGACCTTCCGCACCGGCGACACTCCCGGAGAGAAATGGGGCGCCGAGACCACGCCGCTCAAGGTCGGCGACACCGTCTATCTGTGCACCGCCCGCAACATCCTGATCGCCTTGGACGCCCGCACCGGCGCCGAGCGCTGGCGCTACGACCCGCAGGTTTCCGACGAATGGATCCCCTACACCGCCGCCTGCCGCGGGGTGGCCTATTTCGACAGCGCGGCGGCCGCTGCGACGCCGGCTCCGCTTTCTGCGTCGACTGCGCCTCCGGCGGCCGCGGCGGCGACGCCCGCGCGTCCCGTGCAGCCGGCCGCGCCGGCGCGACCGGGCGTGACGGCCGCCGCCCCGGCGGCCTCGCCCGCCGCGGCCTGCGTCACGCGGATCATCGAGGGCACGCTCGACGGCCGCCTGATCGCGGTCGACGCCCGCACCGGCCGCCCCTGCGCCGATTTCGGCGTCAATGGCGCGGTCGATATCAAGATCGGCATGGGCGAGATCATCCCGGGCATGGTGTCGATCAC
>JADGMW010000766.1_pt1 | contig 11009 bp, 8 predicted proteins | sample 8641801 | NCBI WGS metagenome assembly JADGMW01 (sample SAMN16272018, study PRJNA661076) | feces metagenome | isolation source: fecal sample from diarrhoea affected cattle A | host: Bos taurus | place: South Africa: Lokaleng Village, Mahikeng | collected 2019-09
CCCACGCGCTGCTTCTGCCCGCCGGAGAGCTGCTCCGGATGGTTCCGTGCCTTCGCGGTGAGCCCGACGAACTCCAGGAGCTCGGCCACCCGGGCGGAGATCTCCGCCCGGGACCTCCCCGCGACCTCCAGCGGGTAGGCGACGTTGCCGGCCACGGTGCGCGATTCGAACAGGTTGAACTGCTGGAAGATCATCCCGATGTCGCTGCGGAGGGTGCGGAGGTCCTTCTCCCGCAGTCGCGTGATGTCCCTGCCGTCGATCTCCACCGTCCCACTCGTGGGGGTCTCGAGCGCGTTGATCAGGCGCAGCACCGTGCTCTTGCCGGCGCCGGAATAGCCGATGATGCCGCAGACCTCGCCCGCGGCCACATCCAGATCGACGTCGTCGACGGCCACGATCGGCGCGGCGTCCTTCGTGGGGGCGGGGAAGGTCTTGCCGACGCCGCGCAGGCGGATGAGCGTCATGGTGCTCCTCGGGGGAAGGGGTGAGCGTGCGGTCCGTCCTCGAGGACGGACCGCACGCTCGGGGCACTGCTAGTGCTGGGCGCGGATGTCCGCTTCCACGTCCTGCAGGGAGGTGAGCAGATCGGCGGTCGGGGTCTTCAGCAGCACGGCGGTGTCACCGGATGCGGCCTGGACGCCCTCCTGGACGGCGACCGTGTCCTGGTAGATCTCGACGAGCTTCAGGTAGGTCTCGTCGTCGGCGTCCTCTGCTCGCGCGGCGAAGATGTTGACGTACGGGAGGGCGTTCGGGTCGGACGGGTCGTCCTGTGCGATCGCGTCGGCGAAGCTCAGTCCGGCATCCTCCACGAAGTCGTTGTTGATGATCGCGGCGGCGACATCCGGCAGCGAGGTCGCCGTCAGCGCGGCGTCGAGCGCCTGCACCTTCACCTTCGACTCCGGCAGCACATCGGCGACGGTGGAGAAGATGGAGCCGCCGTCCTTCAGCTCGATGAGTCCGGCCGACTGCAGCACGAGCAGTCCGCGGGCCTGGTTGCTCTCGTCGTTGGAGACCGCAACGGTCTCACCGGCGGGGATGTCCTCGACGGAGTCGTACTTGCTGGAGTACAGGCCGAGCGGGTAGATGGCGGTGGAGCCGATCGGCACGAGGTCCTCGTCGCTCGCGACGTTGTAGGTCGCCAGGTAGACGATGTGCTGGAACTGGTTCAGGTCCAGCTCGCCGGCGGTCAGTGCGGGGTTCGGCTGGGTGTACTCGCTGAAGTCGACCAGTTCGACCTCGATGCCCTCCGCCGCGGCGGCGTCGACGTAGGTCTCCCAGTACGGGTCGCCGGCACCGACCACACCGATCCGGACGGGGCCGTCGGACGCGCCGTCGGCGGAGGTCCCGGCGCAGGCGCCGAGCATGAGGGCGAGGGGGAGGACGAGTGCTGCGGCGGTGAGGTGCTTCTTGGACATGGGGGTCTCCTGACGGTCTCGACAGCACCGCGGGGACGACGGCCCTGACCGTGTCGCGTGCTCTCGGAGACCACGCTCGCCTCGTCGCGGTGCCGCCTTCGACGGTAGGTGGAGTCCACGCGGGGGACGATTCGGTCGTCACACATCGTCACAGCGCGCTCCGCCGCGGCCGTGGTGCACGGAGCCCGGCGCAACCATGTAAGATCGATCATCGTGCAACGCGTAAGCGCGGCGCGCCACCTTAGCTCAGACGGCAGAGCGATTCACTCGTAATGAATAGGTCAAGGGTTCGATTCCCTTAGGTGGCTCCGACACGAAGCGGGGCCCGCTCGGGCCCCGCTTTCGTATCCCTGAGGCGGGGGCGCATGGGAAGCACACTCGACATCCTCCTCGAGGTCTTCACCTGGGTGGGTCTCGGCGCCGGCGTGGTCTTCGCCGGAGTCACCCTGACCGTCGTGCTGGCAGACGGCACGTGGCTGCCCGCATCCGCCGTCGTGGAGACGACGCCGGGCGGGCGGGTCGTCCGCTGGTTCGCGGAGGACGGGGGCGTGGGGGAGGCCGTCCTGTCCCCGAGCGACGACGAGCACGTCGGTTCGGCCGACACGGTCGACCTGTTCTACCGACTCGGCTCCAACCGCATCCGCTTCTCGCGCCGTGCCCCCGCCATCCGTCCGGCGCTGTGGCTGGCCATCGGGTGCGCGGCGGTCGGCGTGCTCTCCGCGGTCGCCTCGATCGTGCTGATGTTCGTCGAGGGGTGAGCGGCGGTCGCGCAGGGATTAGCGCGAACGGAGATAGCTAGATAAGCTAGTTACATGCGGACGAAACACTCACGCGGCTCGAAGCCGTCCGGTTGGCTGCGGATCGGGATCCCGGTACTGCTCGTTCTGATCTGGGTCGCGGGCGGCGCCATCGGCGGGCCGTACTTCGGCAAGGTCAGCGAGGTCGCGACGAACGACCAGTCGACCTTCCTTCCGCAGAGCGCGGCGGCCACCCAGGTCAACGAGCGTCTGAGCGACTTCCTGGGGGATGAGAGCATCCCCGCGGTCGTCGTGGTCGCCGCTGACGGCGAGCTCACCGAGGAGCAGATCGCCGACGTGCAGACCGTGGCGGACGACGTCGCGGAGCTCGACGGCGTGCTCGAGGGTGTGTCGCCGCCGGTCGTTTCCGACGACGGACAGGCCGTGCAGATCTTCGTCCCGATCGACTCGTCCGGCGAGGTCCGTGACGTGGTCGAGGAGGTCCGCGATGTGCTGGCCGAGGACCTCCCCGCGGGGGTCGAAGGCTGGGTGACCGGCCCCGCCGGGTTCACGGCCGACCTCGCCGAGGGCTTCCTCGGCATCGACGGCCTGCTGCTCATCGTCGCGCTCGCCGCCGTCTTCGTGATCCTCATCATCGTCTACCGCTCTCCGCTCCTGCCGGTGCTGGTGCTGATGACCTCGGTGTTCGCGCTGTGCGTGGCGCTCCTGACGGTCTGGTGGCTCGCGAAGGCGGGCATCTTCATCCTGAACGGGCAGGTGCAGGGCATCCTGTTCATCCTGGTGATCGGCGCCGCCACGGACTACGCGCTGCTGTACGTCGCCCGCTTCCGCGAGGTCGTCGCGGAAGGCGCCGGCCGCTGGGAAGCGGTGACCCGGGCCTGGCGCGGTGCGTGGGAGCCCATCCTCGCTTCCGGCGGCACGGTCATCGCCGGCCTGCTCTGCCTCCTCCTGTCGGATCTCGCCAGCAACCGCGCGCTCGGGCCGATCGCTTCGATCGGCATCGCCTTCGCGATGCTCTCCGCCCTGACATTCCTTCCCGCGCTCCTGGCCCTGGTCGGCCGGGCGGCGTTCTGGCCCTTCATCCCCAAGGAGCGCCCCGCGGAGATCTCCGACGACCTGTCCCAGCCCGTCCGCGGCCTGTGGGCGAAGGTCGCCCGGTTCGTGGCGCGTCATGCCCGCCCGGTGTGGATCATCAGCACCGTGGTCCTCCTCGTCGGCGCCGCCGGTATCACGCAGCTGAAGGCGGACGGCGTGCCCACCAGCGACTTCGTGCTGGGGTACTCCGAGTCGCGCGAGGGCCAGGCGGCCCTGTCCGAGCACTTCCCGGCCGGTTCCGGCAGCCCGGCATACGTCCTCGTCTCCGAGGACGACGCCGTGGACGCGGTGACGGTCCTCGACGAGTCCGACGGCATCGACAGCGTCTCGATCGTCTCGGCGGACTCCCCGTCCGGTCAGGCGCCGCTCGAGCTGCAGGACGGTGAACTCGTCCTCACCGCGTTCGGGCCTCCCGGCACTCCCGCCCCCGAGCCCACGGTCTCGTCCGGCGAGGTCCTGCTCGTCGCGACGCTGACGGATGCGGCCGATTCGATCGCCGCCGAGGACACCGTCCGCGAGCTGCGCACGAGCCTGGACGACGCGCTCGGCGAAGGCACGGCACTCGTCGGTGGCCAGACCGCGATCGACGTGGACACGAACGACACCTCCATCCGTGACCGCACGGTCATCATCCCGGTGATCCTGGTCGTCGTGCTGCTGATCCTGATGGTCCTGCTGCGCTCGATCCTGGCGCCGGTACTGCTGATCCTCAGCACCGTGGTCTCCTTCGCCACGGCACTGGGGGTGAGCGCGCTGGTCTTCAACTACGTGTTCGACTTCCCGGGCGCCGATCCGGCGGTCCCGCTGTACGGATTCGTGTTCCTCGTGGCGCTCGGCATCGACTACAACATCTTCCTGATGTCCCGGGTCCGCGAGGAGTCGCTCATACACGGCACGCGTTCGGGCATTCGCCGCGGTCTCGTGTCCACCGGCGGTGTGATCACCTCTGCGGGGCTCGTGCTGGCGGCCACCTTCGCGGCGCTGGGTGTCATCCCGATCCTGTTCCTCGCCCAGCTGGCCTTCATCGTCGCGTTCGGTGTGCTGCTGGACACCTTCGTGGTGCGTTCGCTGCTCGTTCCGGCCCTCGGATACGATCTCGGCCGGGTCATCTGGTGGCCCTCCAAGCTGTGGCGGGAGGGGCCGGAGACGCGTCCCACCGACGGCGCCGAGACCCGGGTCGAGGCTGACGGGACGGTCGACCCGGACACGATGACGAGGGGTGAGTACCGGCGTACGCTCGAGTCATGAGCAAAGCGCTGTTCATCGTCGACGTCCAGAACGACTTCACCGAGCGCGGAGCGCTGGGAGTGGTCGGGGGTGACGAGGTGGCGGGACGCATCTCCCGCTACCTCGCCGCCCACGCGGACGACTACGACCTCATCGTCGCCTCCCGCGACTGGCATGACGCGGAAGGCGACAACGGCGGACACTTCGCGCCGGAGCCCGACTTCGTCGACACCTGGCCGGTGCACTGCGTCGCGGGCACCTACGGCGCGGAGTACGACGAGGTCTTCGACGCGTCGCGCGTGACGCATCACCTGAAGAAGGGGCAGGGGAGACCCGCCTACTCGCTCTTCGAGGGCCATGCGGACGACGGACGGACCGCCACCGAGCTGCTCGAGGAGCACGGCATCCTCGACGTCGACATCGCCGGCCTGGCGACCGACTACTGCGTTCGCGCGTCGGCGCTGGACGCGATCGACGCCGGGCGCCGGGTGCGGGTGTTCACGGATCTGGTGGCCGGGGTGCACGCCGATTCCAGTGAGCGGGCGCTGGCCGAGATCGCGCACGCCGGCGGTCGCCTGGCGGCCTCGACGGACTGAATCACCCGGTGGTGTCCGTCCGGCGCGATGCTTCCAGCGCGCGGATGAGGCTCGCCGAGTCGTAGGGTCCCTTGTGCCTGCGGTCGCCGATGAAGAACGTCGGCGTCGAGTTCAGATCCATCAGCTCGGCATCCAGGCGATCGTCCTGGATGCGGCGGAGCGTCGCGACGGAGCCGAAATCCGCGGCGAAGCGGTCCTGATCCAGCCCCAGCTCGGCGGCGTACCGGAACAGGTCCTCCGTCTCCAGGTGCTCGGCGTTGGCGAACATGGTCCGTGCCATCGGGTAGAACCGGTCCTGCCGGCCCGCGGCCTCGGCCGCCTGCGCGGCCTGCTGTGCGTGCGGATGCGGCTGATCGAGCGGCAGATGCCGCCACACCCACCGCACCCGATCGCCGAAATAGGTGAACACCTCGTCGATCGAACCCGTGGCGCGCCCGCAGAAGGGGCATTCGAAGTCGCCGTACTCGACGATGGTGAACTCCGCGTCGACCGGTCCCTTGATGTGGTCGCGGGCCGGGTCGACGGGTCGGTTCAGTTGCGCACCGACCGCCTGCGGAGGCCAGATGCGATCGCCGATCTTGAGGATCGCCCATCCGAGCACGAAGGCGATCACCGAGGCGCTGAGCACACCCACGCGGGCGAGGTCCTGTTCCTCCGGGTCCGAGAGGGCGATGGGGACGAGGAAGAGCGAGATGGTGAAGCCGATCCCGGAGAGTGCCGCCCCTCCGGCGATCCGGTGCATGCCGAGCCCGGGGGCGAGCTGTCCGCGCCCGGCGGCCCGTAGCAGCCACGTGGCTCCGGTGATGCCGACGAATTTGCCGAGCACGAGCGCGATGACGACGCCCCACGTGATCGGGGAGGTCACCGCATCGCGGAGCGTCGCGGCGTTCAGATGCACTCCCGCGTTCGCGAGGGCGAAGACGGGCAGGACGAGGAAGGACACGTACGGTCGCCATGCGGCGTCGGTGCGCTCGTTGATCGAGATCGCTGCGTCCACGCTGCGGCGCAGGGCCGTCGCGTAGGCGGTGTTCGGCGACTCGCGGAACGCGCGGGAAAGCTCTTCGGTCTGCTCCACTTGGGTGCGCCGGGGCGCGAACACCGGGATGAGCAGCGCCACCGCGACCCCGGCGAGGGTCGGATGGATGCCGGCCTCCGAGGTCGCGGCCCACAGTGCGATGCCGAGAGCCGTGTAGGCGAAGCCGCGCCCGAACGGCAGGAAGCGCACGAGGGCGAGTGCGCCCATCAGGGCGAGCGCGATCACGAGCGGGATCACCGCCAGCCCGTCGCTGTAGAAGAGGCCGATGACCAGCAGCGCTCCGATGTCGTCGATGACGGCGAGGGTGAGCAGGAACAGCCGCAGCCGCGCGGGGAACTTGGGACCGATGATGGCCAGTGCGCCGAGGAGGAAGGCGGTGTCGGTCGAGATGACGATGCCCCAGGCGTGCGCGGCTCCGGAGCCGGCGGTGATGAGCACGAAGATCACGGCGGGCACGACGAGCCCCGCGATGGCGGCCGTGATGGGGACGATGGCGCGGGCGCGATCGGTAAGGTCGCCGATCGTGAGCTCGCGTTTGACCTCGAGTCCGACGAGGAAGAAGAACAGGGTCATGAGCCCGTCGTTGACGAGGGCGTGCAGGGTGAAGGTGATGCGCACGTCGCCGACGCCCACGATCAGCGGGGTGGCCCACACATCCTCGTAGGCGGCTCCCCACGGGGAGTTCGCCCAGAGGATCGCCGCGACGGTGGCGGTGAGCATGAGGCCGGCGGAGAGCCGGTCCGGGTCCGGTCGTCGCCGATCGCGCTGCACCGTCACCTGTGCCATCCGATTCCTTCCGGGCCGTCCCCTCGGGTACGGTCCGATCCTGGCGTCAGGGGAGGTGCGGCGTCCAGACCTTCACCGCGCTGGTCTCCTCGACGCTCAGCCGAAGTCGACGATCGCCAGGTTGAGCGGCAGCTGGTTCTTGCGCGGCTCCGCCTTGACGAGCTTGCCGTCCAGGAACGTCCCGCTCAGGTAGTCGTCCGCGTCGGCGATGAGCTTCGGGTCCACCTGGCCGTCGTAGTCGAAACCCTTGAGCTCGTACGGCAACGAGTCGGCCTCGAGCAGGCTCGGTCCGTCCATGAGCTGGAAGTGCAGGTGCGAGGCGTTCGCGTTGCCGGTGTTCCCGAGCTTCCCGATCACCTGGCCCTCGGTGACCTTGTCGCCCTTCTGCACAGTGAGCGAGCCGGAGATCATATGGGCGTACATGGCGTAGACCCCATCCCCGAGGTCGAGGACGACATGGTTCCCGTCCACGTTCTCGACGGTCAGCTGGGCCGCCAGCTTCGGGTTCTCCGCCGGAAGGACACCCGGTGCATTCGCCGCCATGCCGTCGAGGATCGACACCACCGTGCCGTCGGCCACGGCCAGGATGTCGGTGCCGTAGTCGGCGTAGCTCTCGTTGCTCGTCTTGTCGCCGGAGTAGAACTCGCCTGCGTCGTTCGTGCGCTTCCAGTCGATGGCGAACCGCTGACTGTTGTTGAGCTTTCCGTTGACCGACATCAATGAGCTCCGGTGCGGGAACCCCGGCTCGCAGCATCCGTTCAGCGCGACCCAGTTGTCCCCGCGCACCGGCGGAGCGATGACCGGGATGGTCTGCGTCGAGAACGGCACGGGGGTCGTGAGGTAGTCGATGGGCCCCGGTTCGCCGAACGCAGGGGAGGCCGCGCCGGTCCCGTAGAGGTGGTGGAGCAGGGCCTTCGGCGCGTCATCGAGGGAGTCGAACGTGAAGTCGATGAACACCACCCGGCTCTCCTGCGGGGGGACCTCGGTGCTGTCGATGTAACCCGCCGGCAGATCCCGCAGCCGGTTGCAGTCGCCGTAGCCGCAGCCGGTGTCGACGAGTGCGGCTCCCGAGAAGCTGGCGATGATCCTGGTCGGGTCCGTGCCGTCGACCACGTCGATCTTCTCGACCGTCGCCGGAACCTTCGTCGCGTTCGTCAGCTGCAGGTCGTACGCCACGTGGTACTTGCCGTCCGTCCCGCGGAAGGGAAGCGGCGGATTGCCGATCGGGATGAGCGTCAGTGCCGTGAAGGCATCCGGAACCGTGACCCCGGCGACGGAGTCGACGGGAGGCGCGGCGGTGTGGGCGACCTCCGCGGCGGTTCCGGCGGAGCAGCCCGTCGCGACGAGCGCGACGGCCGCAGCCAGCGAGATGAGGAGGGCGGGCACGCGTCGGGTCACGCTGGGGCTCCGTTTCTGCAGTTTTTCCACAAACTAGCAGTCCCGGGCGCTGCCCTCCGTCCAGTCCCCGCGGCGCGGCTCCCGCGGGCCGCGGGCTCAGCGCCCCGCCGGCGGCAGCTTGTCGACGCCGTGACGGGCGGGTTCCGTGGGTTCTGCGGCGGTCGCCGGCGAGACCCGGGACTCGTCGGCCGGTGCGCCGTCGACGGGGTACTCGGGCTGCTCGATCTCGGTCGCGTCGTCCCGTTCGTCCTTCGGGGGCAGGTGGTCGAGGGGCTTGGTGATGTCGTCTCGATCGCTCATGCCCCCATCCTCCCGACAGTGGGCCCGCCGGAGGCAGGGGGTTGTCATCCCGGCTGCACCCTGTTCCATGGGCGCGCGGGTCACGCCGGCGGAGCCGTACTCTCCCGGATGGTGAGGGAGGTCGCCAGCTCGACGTGCCGGGACGAGGGGTGGCGGCCGTCGGTCATCCCGAGGACGGTCTGGACCGCCATGGCGCCCATCCCCTGGAGGTGTTGGTGGACGGTGGTCAGCGGTGGCGTGGTCCATGCCGCCTGGGGTGTGTCGTCGAACCCCGTGACGCTCAGCTCCTGGGGGACCCGGACCCCGAGTTCGTGCGCGGTGGCGAGCACACCGACGGCGATCTCGTCGTCGGCCGCCATGATCGCGGTGGGCGGCTGTGCCGAGGTGAGCAGTGCTCGGCTGTGTTCGGCCCCCGTCGCGACGGAGAACTGATCGGATCGGATCAGGGAGGGGTCCAGCGCGATTCCGGCGGCGTCCAGTGCGGCTTGATACCCGTAGAGGCGATCGCGTGCCGCATCGGACTCCTCCGGACCGCCGATCCAGGCGATGCGTCGGTGTCCGAGCCCGATGAGGTGCTCCGCCGCCGTGCGCGCCCCCGCCCAGTTGCTGGAGCCGACACTCACCATCCGGCGATGATGCGCGTCCACGGGGTCCACCATGACGAACGGCAGACGCGCGGTGCTGGCCGCCTCGATGAGTCCGTCGGGTGCGGAGAGGGTGAGGCCGATGATTCCGACCACGCCGGAGGCCTGCTGGTCGGCGGCCCATTCCCGGGCCACCGCCCGCTGGGTGCGCGACGTGCGGTGCGGGGCCAGGCGGGTGAGGAGATCGAGTCCCGCCTCGGTGGTCGCGGCCAGCACGCCCTGGAGCACGCCCAGGATGTACGGCGATGCCGGGATGTCGAAGACCACCGCGAGTGCGCGTCGAGGAGCTGCCGAGAGCGGCGCCGTGGTGGGGCGGTAACCGAGTTCGGTGACCGCGAGGAGCACGCGCTCGCGGGTCTCGGCGGAGATGTCTCCGCGTCCGTTGAGCGCCTTGGAGACGGTCGCGGTGGAGACGCCGACGCGCGCGGCCACATCCGCCAGCGTGGCGCGCCGGTGGCTAGGGTTCGTCATCGGACGTGCCAGCAGCGAAAGTGTTTCGCGAAACAATTCGTTGCCGTCGTCCACAAGATCCGGGTAGCGTGACCCCGGCTGGCACCGCCGTTGGTGATAATCAGCACACCGTCACGCTATCGCAAGCGAAATAGTTTCGCAACGCCACGCGATCCAGCGTCAGGACCAAAGGAGGTCGTCGTGTCCGTCGTGACATCGCCCGCACTCGTGATCGACGACCGGCCGGTCGTAGAGGTGCCGCTCCGCCACATCTGGAGTGCCTGCCTGGGCGCCGGTCGCGCGAATGAGGCGCTTCGTGCGGACTGGCAGAGCCACTTCCGTGAGGCGGTCGCGACGCTCGGCGCTCGGTACGTCCGGTTCCACGGCGTCTTCCACGACGACATGTTCGTCTACCGGGCATCCAACGGCGGCGGCTTCGGTCCGCCCACGCCCCTCGAGACGCCCGTGCACACCTTCGCCTACGTCCACAAGGTCTTCGACGCCATCCTCGAGACGGGAGCGCGCCCCTTCGTGGAACTCGGCTTCATGCCGAGGGAGCTCGCGACGCAGACCGAGACCCTGTTCTGGTGGAAGGCGCACTGCAGCCCGCCGAAGGACATGACGGCCTGGGTCGATCTCGTGACGGCGACCGTCACGCACTGGATCGAGCGTTACGGCCTCGATGAGGTCCGCACCTGGCCCTTCGAGGTCTGGAACGAGCCGAATCTCGTGCCTCATTTCTGGACCGGGACCCGCACCGAGTACTTCGAGCTCTACGAGGCGACGGCGACGGCTCTCAAGAAGATCGACCGGCAGTTGAAGGTCGGGGGACCGTCCTCCTCGGTGTTCGTCCCCGACTCCCGCTACGACGGCGAGTACCACGACGAGACGGTGGAGGCCGCGACGGCGGAGGCCCCCGATCCGGAGGCGCTGCCCTGGAAGCCGGTGTGGATCGAGGAGCTCATCGCCTACTGCGCGGAGCGCGGTCTGCCGATCGACTTCCTGTCCACACACCTCTATCCGACCGACTACGCCTTCGATGCCCAGGGCGTGGGGCGTTCCATCAGCAGACACCGCGATGCCACGAGGGAAGACCTGGAGATCATGCAGCGGCTCATCGCCGACTCGCCCTATCCGGACGCCGAGCTGCACATCACGGAATGGTCGACGTCGCCCTCCAGCCGCGACCACATGCACGACACGGTGTTCGCCGCGACCTATATCGTCCGTGCCTTCCTGCAATGCCACGAGCTCGCCGACTCCATCTCGTACTGGACGTTCACGGACGTCTTCGAGGAGGGCGG
>JADGMW010000767.1_pt1 | contig 10995 bp, 10 predicted proteins | sample 8641801 | NCBI WGS metagenome assembly JADGMW01 (sample SAMN16272018, study PRJNA661076) | feces metagenome | isolation source: fecal sample from diarrhoea affected cattle A | host: Bos taurus | place: South Africa: Lokaleng Village, Mahikeng | collected 2019-09
GCCGAGCCGCTCGAGGAGATCCTGGGCCAGACCTACGGCCTGATCGTCTACCAGGAGCAGGTCATGGCGATCGCGCAGAAGGTCGCCGGGTACTCCCTCGGCAAGGCCGACCTGCTGCGTCGCGCCATGGGCAAGAAGAAGAAGTCCGTGCTGGACGCGGAGTTCGTCGGCTTCGAGGCCGGCATGAAGGCCAACGGGTTCTCCGCCGCGGCGATCAAGACCCTCTGGGACATCCTGGTCCCGTTCGCCGACTACGCCTTCAACAAGGCGCACTCGGCCGCCTACGGGCTGATCTCGTACTGGACGGCCTTCCTCAAGGCGAACTACCCGGCCGAGTACATGGCCGGCCTGCTCACCAGCGTCCAGGACGACAAGGACCGGCGACCGGTGTACCTGGCCGAGTGCCGCCGGATGGGCATCAAGGTGCTCCCGCCGGACGTCAACGAGTCCTCCTGGGACTTCACCGCCGTCGGCAACGACATCCGCTTCGGGCTGGCCTCGGTGCGCAACGTCGGGACCAACGTCGTCGACTCGATCGTCAAGGCGCGCGAGGAGAAGGGCGCGTTCAAGGACTTCCAGGACTTCATGAAGAAGATCGACACGGTGGCCTGCAACAAGAAGGTCATCGAGTCCCTGGCCAAGGCCGGCGCCTTCGACTCCATGGGCCACTCGCGGCAGGGCATCGTCGCCATCCACGCGCAGGCGGTGGACTCCGCGATGGGGCTCAAGCGCAAGGAGGCCGAGGGCCAGTTCGACCTCTTCGGCAGCTTCGGCGACGGCGACGGGGCCGCGGAGGACCCGTTCGGCAGCGCGCTGGACATCGTGATCCCGACGGCGGACTGGTCCAAGAGCGAGCGGCTGGTCTTCGAGCGCGACATGCTCGGCCTCTACGTCTCCGACCACCCGCTGCACGGCGTCGAGCACGTGCTGGCCCAGAACGCGGACACCGCGATCGCCGAGATCAACGCCGGCGGGGTCGAGGACGGCGCGAACGTCACGATCGCCGGCATCCTCACCGCGGTGTCCCCGCGTACCAACAAGCAGGGTGCCCCGTGGGCGATCGCCACGCTGGAGGACCTCGAGTCCGGCATCGAGGTGCTGTTCTTCCCCAAGACCTGGGCGGAGGTGTCGGAGAAGGTCGTCCGCGACCAGATCGTCGTGGTCAAGGGCCGGATCAGCCGGCGCGACGACCAGCCGTCGCTGTTCGGCTCCGAGGTGACGCTGCCCGAGATCACCGAGGGCCCGCGCGGGCCGGTCCTGGTGTCCATGGCCGCCGCCCGCTGCACCCCGCCGGTGGTGGAGCGCCTGCGCGAGGTCCTCGGCAGCCACCCCGGCACCACCGAGGTGCAGCTCAAGCTGGTCAACGGCAGCCGCGAGACGGTGCTGCGCCTGGACCAGGGGCTGCGGGTCCGGCCGAGCACGGCGCTGATGGGCGACATCAAGGCGCTGCTCGGTCCCACGAGCGTCGCGCTGCTGTGAGCGGGCGGGCGGGCCGACCACCGAGCAGAGCCCTCCGGGGAACAGGTTCACCGGGCGCCGGCGAGGTGGAGCTGTGACCACCCCGCCGCCCGGGCTGCCGCACCCGACGGGGTGGGTCCAGCAGCCGTCCGCGGCCCGCTGGCACGGCCGGCAGGAGCTCCGGGCGGACCTGCGCCCGGCCGTGTGGCTGGCGCTGGCGCTGGCCGGGGCCGGGGTGCCCGCCGGGGTCGTGTGGTGGGCGCTCGCCCCGCGCGCGGACTTCCGGATCACCGAGGACGGGCCGGTGGTGGTCGGCAGGCCGTCGAACGAGCTGCTGGTCGCCGACGACGGGGTCTTCGTGCTGGTGCTCGCCGTCGTCGGCCTGCTCGCCGGCCTGGTCGCGTGGCGGATGCGCCGCCACCGGGGGGTCACGCTGCTGGTCGCCCTCGCCGCTGGCACCACGGCCGCCGGGGCGGTCGCCTGGCTGGTGGGCGAGCAGTTGGGGCGCCCGCCGACGGAGGCGGAGCTCGCCGACGTCGGGGGAGTGGTGACTACCGGGCTGCAGCTCGGCGCCGTCGCGGCACTCGCGGTGGCGCCGTTCGTCGCGCTGACCGTCTACCTGCTGGGCGTGCTGATCAACGCCGACGACGGGTTGGGCCGACCGGCGCCCCCGGCCGGCCCCGACGGGCGGGGGGAGCCCGGCCCCGACGCGTTCGGCGGCAGTGGGTCGGGCCCCGGCGCGTTCGGCCCCGGTGGGCCGGGCCCGGGAGCCATCGGCCCCGGCGGGTCGGGCTCGACAGCCGTCGGCCCCGACGCGTTCGGCTACGACTCCGGCTCCGACGACTCCGGCCCGGGGGAGTCCCGCCCGCTCAGTTGACCGTCATCGGGGTGGCGAACCGCTGGAGCGGGGCGGGCACCGCCCCGAGCTCGCGCAGCAGGGTGAGCTCCCGGCGCAGGAGCCGGGCCTCCGCGGCGAGCCGGCGCCGGGTCGTGGACTCGGCCAGCAGCGACTGCCGGTCCTCGGTGGTGAGCAGCGCCGCGGAGGCGACCAGCCAGGAGAGCGCCGCGGGGTCGTCGGCGACGGCGGCGAGCAGCGCGGACCGTTCGGCGCCCTCCCCGTCGCTGCCCTCGGCGAGCTCGGCGACCTCCTCGACGTAGTCGGTGAACAGGTCCTGCACGCCGGCCGCGAGCAGGGAGAGCGACCCGCGGGCCACGGCGGCGACCACCTCGTCCAGGCTGTCGTCGCAGACCGGGACGCCGTCCTCGACGCCCCCGGGGCTGCTCCCGGGGAGGACCAGACCCTCCGCGTCACCGGCGGCCTCCTCGGCCGCCTCCTCCTCGGCCAGCCACTCGACCTCGCCCTGCAGGTACGGCGGGTCCTCACCGACCACCACGTCGCGCAGCCGGAAACGCCGGCCGCCGACGGTCACCACCCGGAAACCGCCGTCGGACTGGGGCCGTACGAGCTGCAGCCGCGCGGTGCAGCCGATGTCGTAGAGCGCCCGCGCCGGGGCGACCTCCTCGACCTCCCAGCCCTGCCGGATGGCGACCACGCCGAAGAACCGGCGCTCGCTGTCCTCGGGCAGGGCGAGCAGGTCCAGCACCAACCGCCGGTAGCGCGGCTCGAAGACGTGCAGCGGGAGGACGACACCGGGGAACAGGGGAGTGCCGAGCGGGAACAGCGGGATCAACTCACCCATCCCGGCAGCCTACGGGCCGCTGGCTAGGCTGGGACTGCGTCCCACCCCCGGCCCGGCTGCCCGCAGCCGGCGCACCGGTCACGCCGTCCCCGGCCGTACCGACCACCCCGCCCAGCACCTCGGAGGCAATCCCGTGCTCGCCCGCATCGACCTGCGCGGATCCGCGCTGCCGGGAACCCGTGAGCTCGCCGGCCTGCTGCCGCGCGCCGCGACCGACATCGACTCCGTCCTGGCCACGGTCCGACCGCTGTGCGAGGACGTGCGCATCCGCGGCGCCCAGGCGGTCCGCGAGATCACCGCGCGCCTCGACGGCGTGGACAGCGAGGACTTCGCCGTCCCGCAGGCCGAGCTGGACCGGGCGCTGGCCGAGTGCGACCCGACCCTCCGCGCGGCGCTCGAGGAGGCCATCGCCCGGGTGCAGAAGGTGCACGCCGACCAGCGGCGCACCGACGTGACCACCGAGGTCGTCCCCGGAGGAACGGTCACCGAGCGCTGGGTGCCGGTGCGGCGCGTGGGCCTCTACGTCCCCGGCGGCCTGGCCCCGCTGCTGTCCAGCGTGGTCATGAACGTCGTCCCGGCGCAGATCGCCGGCGTGGAGTCGATCGCCGTCGCCTCCCCGCCGCAGCGCGACAACGGCGGGCTGCCCGACCCGGGTGTGCTCGCCGCCTGCGCACTGCTCGGGATCACCGAGGTGTACGCCGTCGGCGGGGCGCAGGCGGTCGCCGTCTTCGGCTACGGCGCGGGCTCCTGCGAGCCGGTGGACATGGTCACCGGCCCGGGCAACGTCTACGTCACCGCGGCCAAGCGCCTGCTGCGCGGCATCATCGGCATCGACTCCGAGGCCGGCCCCACCGAGGTGGCGATCCTCGCCGACGACACCGCCGACCCCGCCCACGTGGCCGCAGACCTGATCAGCCAGGCCGAGCACGACCCGCTGGCGGGCGCCGTCCTGGTCACCGACAGCGAGGCCCTGGCCGACGCCGTCCTCGCGCTGGTCCCCGGTCAGGTGGCCGCGACCCGGCACTCCGACCGGATCGGCACCGCGCTCGACGGCAGCCAGTCCGGGATCGTCCTGGTGGACGATCTCGAGGCGGGGCTGCGCGTCGTCGACGCCTACGCCGCCGAGCACCTGGAGATCCAGACCCGGGATGCCCGCGCGGTCGCCGGCCGGGTGCGCAACGCCGGGGCCATCTTCGTGGGCGCCTGGTCGCCGGTCTCGCTGGGCGACTACTGCGCCGGGTCCAACCACGTACTGCCCACCGGGGGGTGCGCCCGGTTCTCCAGCGGGCTGTCGGTGCAGTCGTTCCTGCGCGGCATCCACGTGATCGAGTACGACGAGCAGGCCCTGGCCGGCGTGGCCGGGCACATCGACGCGCTCGCCGGCGCCGAGGACCTGCCCGCGCACGCCGCCGCGGTCCGGATCCGGCAGCGTCCATGACGTCGATGGACGAGCTCCCGCTGCGGCCGGAGCTGCGGGGACGCACACCGTATGGCGCTCCGCAGGTGCCGGCCGCCCACCGGCTCAACACCAACGAGAACCCGCACCCCCTGCCCGACGAGCTGCTCGCCGACCTGGGGACGGCGCTCGGCCACGCGGCCCTGGAGCTCAACAGGTACCCCGACCGCGACGCCCGCGAGCTGCGTGCCGACCTCGCCGCCTACCTCTCCCGGTCGGCCGGGACGACGGTGACGCCGGACCAGGTGTGGGCGGCGAACGGGTCCAACGAGGTGCTGCAGCAGATCCTGCAGGCGTTCGGCGGCGCCGGGCGGACGGCGCTGGGCTTCACGCCGTCGTACTCGATGCACCCGATCATCGCCGCGGGCACCGGCACCGGCTGGGTGGACGGGCACCGGCGCGAGGACTTCTCCATCGATCCGGACGCCGCCGTCGCCCAGGTGCGGGAGGTGGCCCCGGACATCGTCTTCGTGACCAGCCCGAACAACCCGACCGGCACCGCGGTGCCGCTGGAGACCGTCGAGGCGCTGTACGAGGCCACCTCCGGGGTGGTCGTGGTCGACGAGGCGTACGCGGAGTTCTCGCGGACGGGTACACCGTCGGCGCTGACCCTGCTGCCGGGCCGGCCGCGGCTGATCGTGAGCCGGACGATGAGCAAGGCGTTCGGCATGGCGGGCCTGCGGCTGGGCTACCTCGCTGCCGATCCCGCCGTCGTGGACGCGCTGCAGCTGGTGCGGCTGCCGTACCACCTGAGCTCGCTGACCCAGGCCGCCGCGCGGGCCGCCCTGGCGCACACCGATGCGCTGCTGGCGACGGTGGACGCGGTGCGCGAGCAGCGGGACCGGATCGTCGCCGCGCTGCCCGGCCTCGGGCTGACCAGCGTGCCCAGCGACGCGAACTTCGTGCTGTTCGGCCGGTTCACCGATGCGCCGGCCGTCTGGCAGGCGCTGCTCGACCGGGGCGTGCTGGTCCGCGACGTCGGGCTGCCCGGCTGGCTGCGCGTGACCGCGGGGACCGCCGCGGAGACCGATGCCTTTCTCACCGCGCTGGGTGAGGTCGTGCGGAATCAGTCCTCCGCTCTGGGAGACTGACGCCATGACCGCACCTGCACGCCGCACCGCCCGGGTGGAGCGCGCGACCAGCGAGACCAAGCTGGTCGTGGAACTCGACCTCGACGGCACGGGCACCAGCTCGATCAGCACGGGCGTGGGCTTCTACGACCACATGCTCACCGCGCTGTCCAAGCACAGCGGGATCGACCTGACCGTGCAGGCCGACGGCGACCTGCACATCGACGCGCACCACACCGTGGAGGACGTCGCGATCGCGCTGGGCCAGGCGTTCGCGGAGGCGCTGGGCGACAAGCGCGGCATCACCCGCTACGGCGACGCGACGATCCCGATGGACGAGGTGCTGGCCCAGGCGGCCGTGGACCTGTCCGGCCGGCCGTACTTCGTGCACGCCGAGCCGGAGAACATGACGCCGATGATCGGGCCGGACTACCCGACGTCGCTGACCAAGCACGTGCTCGAGTCGTTCGCGTTCAACGCGCGGATCAGCCTGCACGTGCGGGTGCTCTACGCCGGCCGCGACGCCCACCACATCGTGGAGGGGCAGTTCAAGGCGCTCGCCCGGGCACTGCGCCAGGCGGTGGCGCTGGACCCCCGCGTCACCGACGTGCCCTCCACCAAGGGGGCGCTGTAGGCGGTGGACTACGGCCTGATCCTGCTCCTCCTGGGCGGGTTCCTGCTCGGGGGTGCGTGGAGCGTGTGGAGCGTCGACGAGGACTCCCCGCAGCGGGGTACCGCCCAGATCGTGTTCGCCGTGGTGCTGCTGCTGGCCGCCCTGCTGGCCTCGGCTTCGGGCATCCTCCGGCTGATCTGAGCCGCTTGCCGTGAGCGCGTTCGACGAGCAGCGCTTCCTGGGCATCGTCCTGGCCGACCCGACGGTCGCGGCGGTGCTCGAGCGGGCTCCCGCGCTCGGCGTGGGCGACTGGTGGCTGACCGCGGGCGTGCTGTTCCAGACCGTGTGGAACGAGCTGACCGGCCGGGCGCCGGGGACCGGGATCCGCGATGCCGACCTCTTCTACTTCGACGAGGACACCTCGTGGGAGGCGGAGGACGCGGTGATCCGGGCCGGGGCGGAGCTGTTCGCCGACGTGGCCGTGCCGGTGGAGATCCGCAACGAGGCGCGGGTGCACCTCTGGTACGCGGAGCACTTCGGCGTGCCGGCGCCCCCGTTCCGGGACTGCGCGGACGCGATCGACTCTTCGCTGCGGTGTGCTGCGCGGTGGGCGTGACCGTGGACGAGCGGGGGAACCCGCGGGTCTACGCACCCTTCGGCTTCGACGACCTCTTCGGCCTGGTGGTGCGGCCGAACCCTCGGCTGGCGCCGCGGGACGTCTACGAGGCCAAGGCGGCGCGCTGGCAGGGGGAGTGGCCGGAGCTGACCGTCCTGCCGTGGAGCGGCGCGCCCGAAGGCTGAGCAGCCCGAGACGGCTCGTTCCGTTACCCCATCGGGCGATATCCGGCGCTGTCACCCGTGTGGGTGAGGGCGACCCGCCCACCCGTTCACCGCGCCGGGCGGGAGGACGACGACGCTCCCATGTCCTCCTCCATGCAGCGGACCCTGCTCGCCGCCCCGGCCGTTCCCCGGCCGGTCGACGAGCAGCTCCGCCTGGGTGACGTGCTGCTGCAGCAGGGCGCGATCACCCGCGAGCAGCTGCGCGACGGCCTCGAAGGCCACCGGCGCGTCGGCGAACCGCTCGGCGCCGTCCTGCTCGCCCGGGGCGTCATCACCCGGCGGCAGCTCTACACCGCTCTCGCACGGGTGTGGGGAGCCGAGATCGCCTTCCTGGACACCGACGACATCGATCCCGAGCTGGCCCGGCTCTTCCCCGCCGACCAGCTCGCCCGCGAGCTGTGGTTCCCGATGCGGATCGAGCAGGCTGCCGACGGCGCCCGGCAGGTCGTCGTCGGCACCGCAGGTCGCCCGTCGGCGCACATCGCCGAGGAGGTCGTCGCGCGGACCGGCATCCGCCGGGTGCGACAGGTGGTGACCTCCGACTGGGACGTGCACCGCGGGCTCCGCACGGCGTGGCGCGACGAGCTGGTGCACACCTCCGTGCGCGCGCTGGCCGAGAAGCGCCCGGCCGAGTCCGCGTCGCGGGTCTTCGTGTGGTGGCAGATCGCGCTCGGCCTGGGGCTGGCCGCCGGCACCCTGATCTCCGCCGCGCTCTGGTTCTCCGCGACGATGCTCGTCGTCGTGGCGGTGCTCAACGTCTCCGTGGCCCTCGCCGTCGGCACGAAGGCGCTGATCAGCACCGTGGGGACGGCCTACGAGACCGTCGAGCAGGTCACCGACGAGGAGGTCGCCGCGCTCGCCGACGCGGACCTGCCGCACTACTCGATCCTCGTGCCGGTCTACAAGGAGGCCGGGATCGTCGGCCTGCTGATGCGCAACCTCGCCGCGCTGGACTATCCGCGGGAGAAGATGGAGATCCTGCTCCTGCTGGAGGAGGACGACGAGGAGACCCTCGCCGCGGCGCTGGCCGCCGCTCCTCCGGACATCGTGCGGATCATCGTGGTCCCGCACTCGCTGCCCAAGACCAAGCCGCGCGCCTGCAACGTGGGCCTCACGTTCGCCCGCGGCGACTTCGTGGTCATCTACGACGCCGAGGACCGCCCGGACCCCGACCAGCTGAAGAAGGCCGTGGTCGCGTTCGGCAAGGGTGGCGAGGACCTGGCGTGCGTGCAGGCCGCACTCAACTACTTCAACGCCACCGAGAACCTGCTCACCCGCATGTTCACCCTCGAGTACTCCTCGTGGTTCGACTACACGCTGGCCGGCCTGGACAAGCTGCGGCTGCCGATCCCGCTCGGTGGCACCAGCAACCACTTCCGGGCTGGCGCGCTGCGCGAGCTGGGCGGGTGGGATCCCTACAACGTCACCGAGGACGCGGACCTGGGTATCCGGGCTTCGGCCCGCGGGTACCGGGTCGCGGTCGTGAACTCCACGACGTACGAAGAGGCCAACATGGCCGTCGGCAACTGGGTCCGGCAGCGCAGCCGCTGGATCAAGGGCTACATGCAGACGGTGCTGGTGCACAGCCGCCGGCCCGGAGCGCTGCTGCGCAGCGTCGGTCCGCGGCAGACCGCAGGCTTCGCGCTCCTCATCGGCGGCACCCCGCTGATGTTCCTGGTCACGCCGTGGCTGTACGCGATGTTCCTCGTCGACCTGGTGCGGCCCGGTCTGCTGGTGTCGGCCCTGCCGCAGTGGCTGGTCACGGTCAGCCTGGGCAACCTGCTGCTCGGCAACGGCGTGATCATCTACCTGTCGCTGCTCGCCGGGTTCAAGCGCCGCAACTACCGGCTGGTGCCCTTCGCGCTGCTGTCCCCGCTGTACTGGTTGCTGCACTCGATCGCGGCCTACAAGGCGGCCTGGCAGCTGGTCACCAAGCCGTTCTACTGGGAGAAGACGACGCACGGGCTGTCCAGCCACGTCGCCCCCGGCCCGTCCGGAAGCGCCGACGGCGCCGCACCGGCCGACGGCGTCGCACCTGCTGCCGGCATCGCAACCGCCGGCGGTGCTGCAGCCGTCATCGGCCCCGCACCCGCCGATGGCGCCACCGCCGTCGACCAGGAGGACCAGTGAGCACCACGTTCCCGCCGCGCGCTCCGCTGCCGCACCGGCGCCGGGGCGCCGTCCCGCAGCTCACCGCCGCCGCCGCGACCGCTGTCCCGTCCCACGCGGCGGCCGGGCCCGCCGGCCGGGCTGTGCCCGCGGTTCCCACTGTGTCCGCACGGGCCGCGGTGCCCGTCCCGGTATCGGCCCCGACGACCGTCCGGGTCGACCGGATCACCGTGCTCGCGCTGCTCCTGGTGGCCGCTCTCACCGGCGGGATGCTGGTCGCCGGACGGCCCGGGGAGGAGGCGCTGCTGGCGGCGCTGGTCTTCCTGGTCGCGGTCCACGGGGCGGTGTTCTGCCTGCGGGCGGTCACCGTCACCGGCTTCCTCGCCGGTGCCGCCGGCGCCGCCCTCGTGCTCACCGGGCCGGTGTCGCTCGTGGTGGCGCTGGTCGTCGCCGGGGCGCTCGCCCTGGTCTGCGGGGTGGCCCCCGCGTGGCGGCGGGTGGAGGTCTGGCAGAGCGGTCGCACCGCGCTGGCCGGCGCCGGCCCGTCGCAGGCCGGCCGGCTCTGGCGGGCGGACCGCGTCGGCGCCGCCTTCCTGGTGCTGTCCTTCCCGCCGGCCATGGCCGCATTCGGCGAGTTCTTCATCGCCTGGAGCACCTCCCGCTGACCCGCCCTGCGGCAACGATGGCCCGCCCTGCGTCACGGCAACGCTGACCCGCCCTGCGGCACGGCAACGCTGACCCGCTGTGCGGCACGGCAAGCAGCCGCGGGCGGGCCCGGGCGGGCTCCGGCGGTCCTCCGGAACCGCAGGCCGCCGTCAGACGCCGACGAGGACCGGCGCGGGGACGAGATCCGGTTCCGGGATGAGATCCGGTTCGGGGACGGGGTCCCTTCGGTGGACGGGGTCGCGTTCCGGGACGACTAGCGGTTCGGGCAGCCGGATCTCGGTGCCGTCGGGCCGCCAGGTGCGCCATCGGCCGTCGGGAAGGCGTTCGATCCCGAAGCCGTGGTGGACCTTGGTGTGGTGCCGTTCGCACAAGAGTGCGCCGTTGTCGAGGTCGGTGGGCCCGTCGTCGATCCAGTGGATGAGGTGGTGGGCGTCGCACCAGTGACTCGGAGCGTCGCAGCCGGCGAACACGCAGTGCCGGTCGCGGATCTCCAGCGCCCGCCGCAGGTGCGGCGGGAACAGCCGCTGGGTCTGCCCGTAGTCCAGCGGCCGGCCGTCGGGGCCGATGACGATGCGGGTGACGTTGCCGTCGCAGGCCAGCCAGCGGGCCTTCGCGGCGGACAGCACGCTGCCGAACCCGGTGTGCGCCGCCCCGGCACCCGCACCCGCGGCCGCCGAGGTGTCCATGAGGTCCTCGTGGTCGATGGTGACCACGACGTGCGGCTTGTGCCCGCGCAACGTGGGCAGCGATCCGACGGCGAGCGCGTTGTCGCACAGCTGGACCAGGGCGTCCGCGGACTGCTGCGCGCGGGTGCGCAGGTCACCGGCCGGCCGCGACGCCTGCACGATCGACTCGATGGCGGCCTGGAACTTCTCCCCGCCGACGGCGTCCAGCGAGCCGCGGAAGGACAGCGACCCGTCGGTGCCCTTGGCGAACGACAGCGACCGGGACTCGGTCGGGTCCGGCTCGGGACCGTCGGGGTCCAGGCGGGCGAGGTAGTGCCCGACCACCTGACGGAGCTCGGCGTGCGGCCGGGTCACCGCCACCTGCGCGAGGGCTGCGTCGATGCCGGCCACGTCCACG
>JADGMW010000771.1_pt1 | contig 10982 bp, 8 predicted proteins | sample 8641801 | NCBI WGS metagenome assembly JADGMW01 (sample SAMN16272018, study PRJNA661076) | feces metagenome | isolation source: fecal sample from diarrhoea affected cattle A | host: Bos taurus | place: South Africa: Lokaleng Village, Mahikeng | collected 2019-09
CTCGATGCCGTGCGCAACATCCTGCCTTCTCATGTCAACTGCATCTATATCCGGCAATCCGCGCCGCTGGGGCTGGGCCACGCCGTACTGTGCGCTGCCCCGGTCGTAGGCGACGAGCCGTTCGCGGTTCTGCTGGCCGACGACTTGCTGGACGCCGACGTCGCCGTGACACGCCAGCTGATCCATGCCGCCCACGCCAACGGCGGCAGTGTGCTGGGCGTGCAGGAAGTGCCTCACGAAGACACCAACAAGTACGGCATCGTCGCGACCGAGCCCGTCGACGAACGCACGGAGCAGGTGCTGGCCATCGTCGAGAAGCCTGCGCCTGAAGATGCACCGTCCAACCTGGCTGTGGTGGGTCGCTATGTGCTCGAGCCGCAGATTTTCGAATTCCTGCGTCGTACGCAACAAGGCGTGGGCGGCGAAATCCAGCTCACCGACGGCATCGCCGCCATGATGAAAGAGCGCAAGGTGTTCGCACACCGCTATGAAGGCACCCGCTACGACTGCGGCAACAAGGCAGGCTTTTTTGAAGCCACGGTCGCCATCGGGCAGAAGTACCACGGGCTCAAAGTGTGAAAACAGCGCGCCGCTACATAGCGCGGGAGCTCTATCGTTCGTGCGTCGTGGTGGTGTTTGCGCTGGTCGGGCTGTTCACCTTCTTTTCGCTGGTGGACAAGCTCGACCGCGTCAGCGGCGACTTTCGCCTGATCCACCTGCTGTACCTCGAGATCCTCGACCTGCCGACACGGCTGTACGATCTTTTGCCCATCGGGTTATTGATCGGCTCCGTGCTTGCGCTCGCCGGCCTCGCGCAGCGCCACGAACTCGTCATTCTTCGCGTGTCGGGTGTCAGTGCAGGCGGGCTGTTGCGCATGCTCTGGGTCATCGCCCTGCCGCTGGTGGCCGCCGCCATCCTGCTGGCCGAGTTCATCGTTCCTGCCACCGAACTCAAGCTGAGTGAAGCCAACCTTTCCCTTCTCGGCCGCACAGGCGGCGGTCGTCTGGAAAGCGGATACTGGTTCAAGGAACGCACTCCTCAGGGCGAGCGCGTCATCAACGTGGGTACATTGCTGCCAAGCGGCAACGTGCGCGACGTCCTCGTCTATGAACTGGACGCTGACCAGAATGTCGCCGCGCTTCTCAGTGCGGAGGACGGCAGTTTTTCGCAAGGAAAACTGCTGTTGAGCAAGGTAACCGACAACAGCATCGAGCCCGATGCGTTGCAGGCGCTCAGTGATGCGAAGCCCACCACATCAGGGCCTGTCACCGTGCAGACCCAGCCAAGCCGTACGCTGGACACGTCGCTGACGCCGCAATTGCTGATGGCGCGCGTGCTGACGCCTGAGCGCATGTCGGTGACGAACCTCTGGCGCTATATCGACTATCTGAAGAGCAATCGCCTGAGTGCCGAGCGTCAAATCGTGGCTGTCTGGCGCAAGGCAATCTATCCATTCACCCTGCTGATCATGGTGGCGATCGCTGCTCCCATTAGCGTCATGCAGACGCGCCGCGGCGGCGTGGGCGGCAAGGTCTTTGCCGGCATCCTGGCAGGCGTTACGTTCTTCATGCCCAACCAATTGGCGCTCAATGCCGGCATGCTGTATGGCTGGCCGCCCTGGGCCACGGCGATCGTGCCGAACCTGCTCGTCTTCAGCGTGGCATTTGCTGCCCTGTTGCTGCTGGACAACCGCAACCGGCTGATACTGGTGTGGCGACGTCTCTGGCCCTGGGCCGACACCCTGGACCGGTCGGCAGCCTAGCCGCGCTGCGCACTGCTTGCGGATGCCATCGGTGCCGGGCTCGGACAGCAAGGAAAATACAGTGCGGCTACGTTACCACCAGCGGTGAAAGTGATGCAGCGGCCCATGGCCGCTGCCCACCTGCAGCCTGTCTGCATTCCGGATCGCGCCGGTCAGGTAGGTCTTGGCGGCACGCGTGGCTTCGGGCACGTCCTTCAATTGGGGCAATAAGGCTGCCAGCGCCGACGACAGCGTACACCCTGTGCCATGCGTATTGCGGGTGTCGTACCGGGGCTCGGCCAGTTCTATCATGACGTCGCCGTCGTGCAGCAGGTCGATGGCGGCATCGCCCGGCAGGTGCCCTCCCTTGAGAAGAACCCAGCGGTGGCCATGCGTGCCCATCTGCTCGCGCAGCCGCTCGGCCACCCGGCGCATTTCCCTGACGGTCTCGACCGGGCGCTGACCGAGCAGCACGCCGGCCTCCGGAAGGTTGGGCGTCAGCATGGTGGCCAGCGGCAGCAAGGTCTCGCGCAAGGCGCCCACGGCGTTGTCCTCCAGGAGCGAGTCCCCGCTCTTGGCGATCATGACGGGATCGAGCACCAGATGAGCCGGCTTGTAGCGGGCCATGGCTTCGGCAACCGTATGAATCACCGGCACCTGCCCGAGCATGCCGATCTTGACGGCGTCGATCCTCACATCATCGAACAAAGTGTCGATCTGCTGGCGCACAAACGCCGGTGATACGGGAAAGATGCCTGTCACACCTTTGGTGCTTTGTGCGGTCAGGGCTGCGACAACCCCGCAGGCGTAGGCGCCAAGCGCGCTCATGGCCTTGATGTCGGCCAGAACGCCTGCCCCACCAGACGGGTCCACCCCGGCAATCGAAAGCGCATTGCACACCGCGCGGTGAGAAGGAGAAGCAGAAACCAGGGTCATGTCTGAGCAGTACAAATAAGGATGGAGAACAGCCTTACACTATACGATGTCCAAGCCGTTAAAATCGGTAATATTCAGGCCCGCTGCGTATCGCGGCGGGCGTTTTTTGTTCGGACGGCGCACTCGTGCCGTTCGTGCTTTGCGAAACCGGAGCCGTGATGAACGCCGCCACACTTCCCGATATTGAACAAGCCCGCTTCAACATGGTTGAACAACAGATCCGTCCGGCCGGGGTACTTGACCAGGCCGTGCTCGAATCGCTGTTCGCCGTCAGGCGCGAGCAGTTCGTCGTGCCGGCCATGCGGGCCCTCGCCTTTTCCGACATCGAGATCCCGCTTCGGATAAATGATGTCGACACCGGCGAAGTCATGCTTGCGCCCAAGCTCGAGGCGCGTCTGGTCGAGGCACTGGGCCTGAGCCATACCGAAAGCGTCCTGGAGATCGGTACCGGATCGGGCTACCAGGCAGCCCTGCTGGCCTACCATGCCTATCAGGTCACCTCGGTCGAGATCGACCCCCGCCTGGCTGCCTTCGCCACGCAGAATTTGCAGCGCAACGGTGTGGCCAACGTTCACGTCGAAGTCGGCGACGGGCATAATGGCTGGGGCTCGAACGAATACGACGCCATCCTGGTCACGGGCTCGGTCCCCGAGACGATTCCCGATGGCCTGAAGTATCAGTTGCGCGTCAACGGCCGCCTGATTATTGTCGTAGGCACGACACCGGTCATGACAGTGCAGCGCATTACTCGCACCAGCGCGGCCTCGTTCGAGACAGAAAATCTGTTTGAAACCGTCATTCGCCCCCTGCGCGGCGTGACGGCCTCCAAGTTCAAGTTCAAGTTCTAGGACACGCGTGATGAAAGCTGGGTTCGTGCGTCTGACATCTGCCCGGCCTGCACACCGGTTTGGCCTGATGGCGACCGTCTGTGCCGGGCTGACGCTCAGCAGCCCGGTTTGGTCGCTGACCCTTACCCAGGCCTATCAGGCAGCGCTTGGCTCGGATCCGGTGTTTGCCTCGGCGCGCGCCAGCTACACGGCCAGCCTGGAACAGCTGCCGCAGGCCCGCTCCGGCCTGCTGCCCTGGGTGACTGCAACCGGCGACGTGTCCTACTCGGACACGCGCACCCGATTTACCAATCAGCTGCCCCGGCGCAAGACCTACGCTGATAACTATGGCTACCAGCTGGTCCTGAGCCAGCCCCTGTTCGACTGGGCCAGCTGGCAGACCTACGAAGTGGCAAAGCTCGGCGTCACACTGGCCGAACTGCAGTTGCAGCAGGCCTTTCAGCAACTGCTGCTGCGTGTGTCTCAGGCGTACTTCGATGTCCTGGCCGCGCAGGACACCCTGACAGCCCTGGAAGCCGAACGCAGCGCCATTTCGGAACAGCTGGCCTCGGCAAAGCGCAATTTCGATCTGGGCACCGCCACGATCACCGACACCTACGAAGCCCAGGCCCGTTACGACCTCATCGAGGCCCAGTTGCTGCAGGCGGAAAACCATCTGCGCGTACGTCGCGATGTGCTGCAGCAGATCATCGGGCAGCCGCCCGGCAATCCAGCCCGCCTGCCCGCCGGAACACCGGTTCCCAAGCCCGAGCCCGGCCGTATCGATGCCTGGGTCGATCGCGCGCAAACCGAAAACCTGCAGGTGGTCCAGGCACAGATCGCCACCTCCATCGCCGAACGGGATATTGCCATTGCCCGCTCGGGCCATTACCCGCAGGTCAGCCTGGTGGGTTCATTCGGGCAGTCCGACAATCCCTACCGCCCCGAAGCCTCGCTCGCGGCTGCAGGCATTTCCGACGGTCGTGCGCGCAGCACAAGCAGCACGATCGGCGTGCAGGTGGCCATTCCGCTGTACACCGGCGGGTACGCGTCTTCCCGTGTCAGGCAAAGCGTGGCCCAGGAACAACGGGCGCGCTACGATTACGAAGGCGCGCGCCGCAGTGCAGTACAAGCCACCCGCGAGGCATTCCTGGGCGTCAACACGGGGCTGGCCCAGATCCGCGCACTGGAAGCCGCAGAAGAGTCCAGCCGCAAAGCGCTGGAGGCCAACCGGACAGGTTACGAAGTGGGAGTACGGATCAACCTGGACGTGCTCAATGCGCAGCAGCAACTTTATGCAACCCAGCGCGACCTGGCCCAGGCACGCTATGACACGCTGATGGCAGGGCTGCGTCTGAAGGCTGCTGCCGGGCTGCTCACGGAAGACGACCTCGAAGGTATCAATCGTTTGCTGCGCCTGCGCTAAATCGCGCGTCAACGCGGTTCAGGCGCTCGCAAAAACACCACACATTTACTTAGGGATTCCCCCCGGTACGGTGCATGGCATGTCCTTGTTCCGGGGCCTCGCCGTTACAATAGCCGCATGAGTTCACTTGGCGCCCTGGGCCACGACCACCTCCACATCTTTCCGGCAACAAACCCCCGTGACACCATGGGAATGTTGTTCGATCCCGCACGTTGCGGCACTGCACCATTACCCGAGCTTCTCGATCCGCGAGCCTATGGCAGTGCGGCGCTGCCGGTAAGCCAGCGTGGCGGCCGCGGGTCGGCCTGGTTCGTCGAATCTTCTTTTGGCGCAGGCGTACTGCGACATTACCGGCGCGGAGGCTTTTTCGCACGCTTCAACGCCGAGCACTACCTGTGGCTGGGTGTCGACAAGGCACGTTGCACCCGTGAATACCGCTTGCTGCGTGCCATGCACTCACAGGGGCTTCCGGTTCCCGCGCCGCTGGCAGCGGGCTGGTGGCGGCGCGGCCTGCTCTACCGCCAGGCCCTGCTGACCGAACGCATTCCCGACGCGGTGTCCCTGGCCGAACTCATGGCGCGCAATGCGCAGCGCACACCATGGGAAGCTGTCGGCCAGGTCATCGCGCGCTTTCATCGTGCCGGCGTCTGGCACGCCGACCTGAACGCCCACAACATCCTGCGCGATGCCGCCGGCAATATCTGGCTGATCGATTTCGATCGCTGCACCCAGGGAACGGCATCCAGGCAGGAACGCGAGCACAATCTGCTGCGGCTGCGGCGCTCGCTGCAAAAGCTTGGCGGCGAGGACGGCGAGGCCGGCTGGCAGCGGCTTTATACCGCGTGGCTCATCGCCATGGACGAAGCGCAGACATTGCCTTCATCGTAGCGCCCTGGTGCGCGGCAATGAAGGTTTGTGCTGCCGCCTGCATGGCAGCGCGCCTGGGCGCATCATCCAGCAGATGCAGGGCTGCCTGTATCGCTGCCCTGGCATCGTTCACCCGCAGTGCTGCGCCAGCTGCAATCGCATCGTCCGACGCCTGGGCGAAATTGCGCGTGTGCGGGCCAACGATCACGGGCACGCCGCACGCACTGGCCTCGACCAGGTTCTGGCCGCCGAAATCCTCGAAGCTTCCCCCGATAATGGCGAGGCTGCTGGCCGCGTAGTACGCCGGCATTTCGCCCACACTGTCGCCCAGCAGCCAGTCGGCGCGGGCCGCCCCTGCCATATCGCTCAGCTCGGAGCGTCGGCTGAACGACACGCCTCTTTCCTGAAGCAGGGCCGCCACCTCATCGAACCGCTGGGGATGGCGTGGCACCAGCAAGAAGAGCGGCATGTCCGGCAGCGGCGGCAGCGCCTGAACCGCATCCAGAAACAGGTCTTCCTCGCCATCGCGCGTACTGGCCAGCATTACGACTGGACGCTGCCACGACTCGCGCCACGCCCACCCCGTGCGCAGGGCATGTCCAGGTGGCTCGATATCGAACTTGAGATTGCCGATCACCTCGACTTGCCGGGCGCCGGCGTGTGACAGCCGCTGAGCGTCGTCCTGAGTCTGGGCCAACACCAGCGTTAATCCCGAGAATGCCGGCTGCATCAGCCGGCGCAGTCGCAACATCGCTGCGGCCGAGGCCTCCGAGAGCCTGGCGCTGACAAGAACGAGCGGCACGGCGGCAAGCCTGGCTTGCGCGACCAGATTGGGCCAGACTTCGCGCTCGATGAGTAGGCCGACGCGGGGACGATAGTGCGCCAGAAAGCGCCGCATGCTGCCTGGGAAATCATAGGGAAACCAGGCCTGGTGCAACTGCCCGCTGGCAATGGCCGGCGCAAAAAGCCGGGCACCTTCGGCCCTGCCTGTGGCGGTGGTGTGGGTGAGCAGGACCTGGCAGCCATCGGCCAGCAGGGCGTCGACAAGCGTTCTGGCGGCCCGGGTTTCACCCAGGCTGACGGCATGGACCCACACCATGCCCTGAACGGCTGCGGCATCAAAGCGGCCAAAGCGTGCCGGGGCAAGAATGTCCCAGCTGCCGCCCTCGCGCCGCGAGCGCCGCCACAAGCCTGCCCACATGAATGGCGCAATCAGCCACAAGAATACCGTATAGGCCCGGCGGATCATCGCCCCATGCCTGCTGCCTGGGCGCCAGCCGCGATACCGGCCCCGGCGTCCCGCGCAGGTGCATCAAGCGCCTCGGCCACGCAGCGCTGCACTTCGTCGAGCGATGGCGGCTGGCCACGATCGCCCAGGCTGGCGCAATACGCGGGGCCGGTCAGCGGAGTGCGCACCACAGGCGTCGCGCAGTAGATTCCCACAGTGGGACGCCCCAGCGCCGCAGCCAGATGCGTGATGCCGCTATCGAGACCCACCATGATGCGCGCGCCGGCCACCACGCGCGCAGTCTGTACGAGCGCCATGCGCGGCAGTACCCGGGCCGACGCTATGCCCTCGGTGATGCGTGCGGCGCGCGCGCGCTCTTCCTGGTTGCCTGCAAAAACCAGGGGTGCGCAGCCCTGCGCATCCAGCTGACGCAGCACGGCCTGCCAGTGATTCTCCGGCCACAGCTTCGTGTCCCGGCTGGCCGAAGGCATGATGGCAGCGTAGTTGCCGGCGCCCCGCGGCCCCGGCCACACCGAGCCATCGTCCAGGGTCACCGGATCGGGCGCACCATCCAGTACGCCAAGCGAGAAATCAGGCGGGTTTTCCGGCGCATAGCCCAGGGCGAGGCCTGCCAGGGTACGGTAGCGAAACACGGCCGGCTGCATCGGCTCGACCCGATGCCGATGCTGATAGAACAGCGATGCAGCCGGTTCGCGCGCCGAATGCCAGTCCAGCCCGTGACGCGGCCCACGTGCCCGCAGCGCCACCAGCGCTGCAGACTTGAGCAGGCCTTGGGAATCGATGACGGCGTCGTAGGTACGCTCCTGCAGCTGGCGGATGTAGGCTGCGCGCTCGCGCCGCACCGCAGGCGAGAACCAGGCCTTGCGCCAGCGCCGCATCGCCACGGGGATGACTCTGTCGACAGCGGGATGCCAGGCCGGAATCTCGGCGAATCCTTCTTCGGCCACCCAGTCGACGGCCACGCCCGGGAAATGGCTGGCGATATCGGATACAGCCGGCAGGGTATGGATGAGATCTCCCATCGACGAGGTTCGTACGATGAGAACGCGTTTTACCCCCATACCTACTTCGTGCCGGCCAGGCGTTGCAGCCAGTACGTGGTCGAGGCGTCGTGCGTCCCTTCGGGCGAGGGCTCGCCGGCAAGTTCGCGCGCCATGCCGCTTGCCATGGTCTTGCCGTACTCCACACCCCATTGGTCGAACGCGTTGATGCCCCAGATGACGCTTTGCACGAAGACCTTGTGCTCGTACAGGGCCAGCATCGCACCCAGCGAGTGCGGCGTCAGGCGGGGCAGTACGATGAGGGTGGACGGCCGTCCGCCCGAAGTTGCCCGGTGCACGGCCAGGCTGTCGTCGGATGCATCGTCGATGGCTTCTTGTTGCGTCTTGCCCCGCAGCAGGGCGGCGCGCTGCGCCAGGCAGTTGGCCAGCAACTGGCGGTGGTGCTCGGGCCAGCGGTGATCGGCATGGCGGCACACGAGAAAGTCCACCGGCGCGCCATCACTGCCCTGATGCAGCCACTGGAAGAACGTATGCTGGGCATCGGTGCCCGGCATGCCCCAAACCGCGGGCCCGGTGGCCATTTCGACTGGATCGCCATCGACGTCCACCGACTTGCCAAGCGACTCCATTTCCAGCTGCTGCAGATACGACACCAGGTAGAACAGGCGGGTGTCGTAAGGCACGACGCCCAGCGAGCCGTAACCGAGCACGCTGCGATTGACCACGCCTGCCAGGGCCAGCTGAACCGGCGCATTGGCCGTGATGGGCGCGTTCAGGAAATGATTGTCCATCTCGTTGGCCCCGGCGCTCATGCCGGCCAGGACTTCGGAGCCGACGGACAGCGCCACCGGCAGACTGATGGAGGACCACAGGGAATAGCGGCCGCCCACCCAGTCCCAGAAACGAAAGACATGCGACTCGGGAATCCCGAGTTCAATCGCGCGCTGCGGGTTGGCCGTGATTGCCACGAACTGCTGGAAGGGATCGGCGATTGCGGCCGAACGCAGCCACTCCAGTGCGCGACGCGCGTTGTGCATGGTCTCCGTGGTAGTGAAGGACTTGGAGGACACCACGACCAGCGTGTCGTGCGGATCCAGGCCTGCCAGGCCGCCTTCGATGGCATGGCCATCGATATTGGAGACAAAGCGGATGTCGCGCCACTGGCCCATGTAGCCAAAGGCGCTGATCGCCAGGCGCGGGCCCCAGTCGCTGCCACCAATGCCGATATGCACAATGTGGCGCCAGCGCCTTTCGGTGTCGGCGCGCTGCACGAAGGCACGAACCCGCTCACGCTCCACGGCCACGGCCGGGGGCGGGGCAGGATCGCGCAGCACAGTATGCCAGGCTGCACGGGCCTCGGTGCTGTTGACCGCTTCGCCGCTGAAAAGCGCCTTGCGGGCGGCATCCAGGCCGCGGAACTTGAGCAGTGCCTCGGCTGCCTTGTCCAGTTCAGAGGATAGGCGCTGCGCGCTGACGTCGACTTTCAGGCCGGCCGCGTCGATGACACGGACGCGCTCGGCGCAGCTGTTGGCTGCCTTGGCGGCGGCTGCGAACCCAAGCCACTCCGGTGTTTGAGAAAAGCCTTTCAAAATGGCAGCTCCACCTGCGGTGCGACGCGCAGAATCTGTGCACGAAAATCATCCTGGATACGGGCCAGCGCGGCCTCGTTGTCCGCCTCGAAGCGCAAGACCACCACCGGCGTGGTGTTCGATGGCCTGGCCAGCCCGAAGCCGTCCTCGTATTCGACCCGCACGCCATCGATCGTGATGATTTCACGGGCGTTGGTGAACTCGGCCTGTTGCTCCAGGGCGGCAACCAGACTGAACTGCTCGCCCTCCGCCATCTCGATCTTGAGTTCCGGCGTGGATATGGCCTGGGGCAGCGCTTCCAGCACGGCAGATGGATCGTCGCTGCGCGACAGTATTTCGAGCAGCCGGGCGCCGGTGTACAGCCCGTCGTCGAATCCGTACCAGCGTTCCTTGAAGAAGGTATGGCCACTCATTTCGCCTGCGAGCGGAGCACCGGTCTCCTTGAGCTTGGCCTTGATGAAGGAATGGCCGGTGCGCCACATCAGAGGCACGCCGCCAGCCGCCTTGACTTCTTGCGCCACCAGGCGGCTGCACTTCACGTCGTAAATGATGGAGGCACCAGGATTGCGCGACAACACGTCTTTGGCAAACAGCATCAGCTGACGATCCGGCCAGACGATCTGCCCTGAACGGGTGACCACGCCCAACCGGTCGCCGTCGCCGTCGAACGCGAGCCCGACATCACAGTCGTGCTGCGCCACTGCACTGATCAGATCCTGCAGGTTGGCCGGGTCGGCCGGGTCGGGATGGTGATTGGGAAAGGTGCCGTCGACGTCGCAGAAGAGCTCGATGACCTCGCAGCCCAAGGCGCGGAACAGTTGCGGTGCCACAGCGCCCGCCACCCCGTTGCCGCAGTCGACGGCGATCTTCAGGGGGCGCGCAAGGCGCACGTCGCTGGTGATGCGCTGGATATAGCCGTCGATGATGTTCAGTTCGCGTCGGCTTCCTTTCTGGACCGGTGCAGGCTTCGGCATTGCCATGGTGGCTGCCAGGGCCTGGATATCGTCGCCGAACAAGGTGTCGCCGGCCAGCATCATCTTGAAGCCGTTGTAGCGCGGCGGGTTGTGGCTGCCGGTAATGGCGACGCCCGAACCCGTGTTCTGCGTATGCGCGGCAAAGTAGACGAGGGGCGTAGGCACCTGGCCGATGTCCAGTACATCGACGCCACCGGCCATCACCCCGTCCTGGAGTGCCTCGGACAGCTCAGGCCCGGACAGGCGCCCGTCACGGCCGACGACGACGGTTTGCACCTTGGCCGCCCGGGCATGAGCAGCAAGAGCAAAGCCAAGCGCGCGTGCGAAATCGTTGTTGATCGTGTCTGGCACGATACCCCGGATATCGTATG
>JADGMW010000772.1_pt1 | contig 10975 bp, 11 predicted proteins | sample 8641801 | NCBI WGS metagenome assembly JADGMW01 (sample SAMN16272018, study PRJNA661076) | feces metagenome | isolation source: fecal sample from diarrhoea affected cattle A | host: Bos taurus | place: South Africa: Lokaleng Village, Mahikeng | collected 2019-09
CGGATCGATCAGCGGTCCACGCCATGCCCCGTACCCGGTGTGGTTGGAGAAGTGCACGGTGTAGACGGGAAGCACCTCCACGCCGATGCGCTGGAGCGGGAACACCGCCGCAGAGTTGCCGACGTGACCGTACGCGACGGCGGACTGGATCGACAGGATCTTCACCGCTCGATCATCCCACTTCCCGAGGCCTCGGCGATGTCCGCCGCGAGGCGGTCGGCATCCGCATCCGCCAGATCGTGCACGGTCACTCGCAGATGCGGGCTCTGTGCCGCGCCGTCCAGCGCGAATTCGTCTCCGGTGCGCGCGAGCCAGCCCCGGCGCATGAGCTGCTCGGACACGAGGCGGGCCGGTGCCGACAGCGGCACCCACAGGTTGAGCCCGTCGCCGGGATCGCAGGCCACCCCGTGGGCGCGGAGACGCTCGGCGAAGGCGGCGTTGCGGTCGGCGTAGTGCGCCGAGGCGCGGGCCAGCAGCTCGCCGACGTCGGGATCGGTGACGAGCGCGTGAGTCAGGCGCTGAAGCAGGTGGCTCACCCACGTCGTGCCGGGGCTGAGGCGCATGGCCAGCCGCTCGGCCGTACGGGGGTCGGTACCGGCCACCGCGAGGCACATGTCCGGCCCCAGGAACTTCGAGACCGACCGCACCAGGGCGAAACGTCGGTGCGCGGGGCCGATGATCGAGTGGTAGGGCCGGCGGGAGAGCATCGAGAAATGGTCGTCTTCGATGACGAGGACGTACGGATGCTGCGCGAGCACCGCGCGCAGGTCGGCGGCGCGCTGGGCGCTGAGGCTCACGCCGGTGGGGTTCTGAGCGCGCGGCGTGCAGATCACGGCGCGCACGCCGGCATCCAGCGCGGCGTGCAGCCCGGCGACGGTCATGCCCTCGTCGTCGACGGGCACCGGCACCGCCCGGTAGCCGCCCAGGCGGACGGTGTGGATGGCGGAGAGGAAGCAGGGCGTCTCCAGCGCGACGGCATCATCCCGGGTGAGGGCCTGGGCCAACAGCCGTTCCACGGCGTCGACGGCGCCGTTGGTGACGGTGACCGCGACCTCCGCCGGCGCGAGGTCGGCACCCAGCCACGGGCGGGCCCACGCCTCGAGGTCGCGGTCGATCACCGGCTCCCCGTACAGCACGGGGCGTCCGGTCACCCGCGCGAGGGCCGTGGAGAGATCGGGGATGAGGGCCGGGTCGGGGTTTCCGGTTCCCACATCCCGCAGCACGCTGTCGGGGGCGAACCCCTCCTGGGGAACGGCGGATCGGGGCGCGATCCGCGTGCCGGCGCGGCCGCCGGCCACCACGAGGCCGGCCTGCGAGAGCTGCCGGTAGGCCGCCACGGCCGTGTTGCGGTTCACGCCCCGCTGCTCGGCCAGCGCGCGCACCGGGGGGAGGGTGTCGCCGGGGCGCAGGTCGCCGCGCTCCACGAGGGCGCGGATGCTGTCGGCGATCTCGCTCGCCGAGCGCCCGAGGATCTCGGCGTGGACTTCTTCCTTCATCACGCGGAAGTCTACGGAACGGGCCGTGCTATCTTCTGGCCTAGGTCAAAGATGTGTTCGGCATCGGCCTCATCGAAAGGACGTCGACATGGTCACCACCGGCACGGATCGAGTCAAGCGCGGACTCGCCGACATGCTGAAGGGCGGGGTCATCATGGACGTCGTCACCGCGGATCAGGCCCGCATCGCCGAAGACGCCGGCGCCGTGGCGGTCATGGCCCTCGAACGGGTGCCCGCCGACATCCGCTCGCAGGGCGGCGTCGCGCGGATGAGCGATCCCGACCTCATCGACCAGATCATCGCGGCCGTGTCGATCCCGGTCATGGCCAAGGCCCGGATCGGGCACTTCGTCGAGGCGCAGGTGCTGCAGGAGCTGGGCGTCGACTACATCGACGAATCCGAAGTGCTCTCGCCGGCGGACTACGTCAATCACATCGACAAGTGGCCGTTCACAGTGCCCTTCGTGTGCGGTGCGACCAATCTCGGTGAGGCCCTCCGGCGGATCACCGAGGGGGCCGCCATGATCCGATCGAAGGGCGAGGCCGGTACCGGCGACGTGTCGGAGGCGACCAAGCACATCCGCACCATCACCGGCGAGATCAACCGGCTCCGGTCGCTGACGAAGGATGAGCTGTACGTCGCGGCGAAGGAGCTGCAAGCGCCCTACGAGCTGGTCGCGGAGATCGCGGAGACCGGCGTGCTCCCGGTGGTGCTGTTCACCGCCGGCGGCGTGGCCACGCCCGCCGACGCCGCGCTGATGATGCAGCTGGGAGCGGACGGGGTGTTCGTCGGCTCGGGCATCTTCAAATCCGGCAACCCCGCTCAGCGTGCGGCGGCGATCGTGAAGGCCACGACGTTCTTCAACGAGCCGGCCGTGCTGGCGGAGGTCTCGCGTGGCCTGGGCGAGGCGATGGTGGGGATCAACGTCAGCGACCTCGCCGCGCCGCACCGTCTGGCCCAGCGCGGCTGGTAGCCATGACCGCTCGGCTCCGCGTCGGCGTGCTCGCGCTGCAGGGCGATGTGCGCGAGCACATGCGGGTGCTCACGGCGCTGGGCGCCGACGTCGTACCGGTGCGCCGCCCCGACGAACTCGCCGCCGTCGAGGGCATCGTCCTGCCCGGCGGGGAGTCCAGCGTCATCGACAAACTCGCGCGCGCGTTCGGGATGCAGCAGCCGCTGCGCGACGCGATCGCCGGGGGGCTGCCGGTCTACGGCACGTGCGCGGGGATGATCCTCCTCGCCGATGAGATCACCGGCGGCATCGCAGGGCAGGAGACCTTCGGGGGCCTGGATGTGCGCGTGGCCCGCAACGCCTTCGGCAGTCAGGGCGACTCCTTCGAGACGGAGCTGGCGGTGGAAGGGTTCGACCGCCCCGTGCAGGCCGCCTTCATCCGTGCACCCCTCGTCGAGCGCGTCGGGGAGCGCACGCGGGCCATCGCTTCGCTGGCCGACGGGCGTGTCGTCGCTGTCGAGCAGGGGCCGCTGCTGGCCACGGCGTTCCACCCCGAAGTCACGGGGGAGATGCGGTTCCACGAGCGGTTCCTCGCGCACGTGCGCAACCGCTGATCCCGCTCGCGGGGCACCGGCGGAGCGGCCTACGCTGGGCGCGTGACCGAATGGGTGGCGCTGCTGCGCGGGGTGAACGTCGGCGGGATCACGGTTCGCAGCGCCGATCTCCGCGACGTGCTCGCCGGTCTCGGCCTGACCGACGTGCGTACGATCCTCGCCAGCGGCAACGCGACCTTCACCGCCGATGACTCGCGAGCGCACGTGAAGATGCGGATCGAGCAGGCGCTGCGCGACCGATTCGCCTACGAGGCGTGGGTGCTCGTGTTCCGCCGTGACGAGCTGGCGGCGGCCGCGGCGGCCTTCCCCTTCGATGCCGGCGACGACTCGCGCCAGCCGTGGGTGCTCTTCTGCACGGATACCGCGACCCGCGACGAGCTCGTCGCCGCCGCAGCATCCCTCGATGCAGAGCTCGACCCGGTGGCCGGCGGCCCCGGCGTCGTCTACTGGAACCCCGCCAAGGGGTCCAGCACCGACACCCCGTTCGCCAAGCTCATCGCCAAGCGCACCTACAAAGAGCGCACGACCAACCGGAACCTTCGCACGGTGCTCAAGATCCTCGCGTGAGGGGCACCAGCCGGGCGAACGCCTCGAGGGTGCGCCGGATGTCGGATTCCTGCGTCGACCACGACGACATCGCGCAGCGCAGCACCGCGCGACCGGCCCACTCCGCGCCCGTGACGGCAGCCGTCCCCTCCTCGAGGATCGCCGCCCCCAGCGCGCGGGTGCCGGCGTCGTCCTCCAGCCGGAACATCACCTGCGTGTAGTCGACCTGGTTCATGATCGTCACCCCGGGGATCTCCCGCAGCCCGCGCTCCAGGGCGAGGGCGTTGCGGTGCAGCCGCTCCACGAGATCGGCGACCCCCGTACGGCCGACGCTGCGCAGTGCCGCCCACACCGGCACGCCGCGGGCCCGGCGCGACAGCTCCGGCGTGAGGTCCCACGGGTCCAGGCCGGAGTACATGAGGTAGTCGCCGCCGGTGCGGAACACCGCGATGGAATCGGCCGGATCGCGCACGATCGCCATGCCGCAGTCATAGGGGACGTTGAGGGTCTTGTGCGCGTCGGTCGTCCACGAATCCGCGTCGTCCATCCCGGCGGTCAGGTGCGCGAGGGCGGGGGATGCCGCCGCCCACGCACCGAAGGCGCCGTCGATGTGCACCCAGGCGCCGGCGGCGCGAGCGAGCGGCACGAGCTCGGTGAAGGGGTCGAACGCCCCCGTGTGCACCTCGCCGGCCTGCAGGCACACCACGAGAGGGTCATCGCCGCAGTCCTCCAGGGCACGGGCGAGGGCGGCCGGCAGCATCCGGCCCTCCTCATCGGCGGCCGCGACGACGAGGTCGTCCTGCCCGATGCCCAGGAACCGGGCGGCGCGATCGACGGAGCCGTGGCGGTGCGTGCCCACGACGAGCCGCACGCGCGGCGCGCCGTGAAGTCCCTGCCGGCCGAGGTCCCACCCGCGCCGACGGAGGACGGCTGCCCGGGCGGCGGCCAGGCACACGAAGTTCGACATCTGCGCGCCGGTGACGAAACCGACCGAGGCGGTGGCGGGGAGCCCGAGCAGGTCGAGGATCCACTCGCCGGCGACCTGCTCCAGCGCCACGGTCGCGGGGGTCAGCGTGCTCGACCCGGAGTTCTGGTCCCACGTGGACACCAGCCAGTCGGCGCCCAGCGGCGCGGGGAGGGTCGCGCCGATCACGAACCCGAAGAAGCGGGATCCGGGGATCGCGACCAGTCCAGGGTCGGCGCGCTCGGCGAGTTCTCGCACCACCTCGTCCGCGGGCTGTCCCTGCTCCGGGAGGGGGCCGCCGACGCGCTGGAGCATCTCCTCGAGCCCCGCCCGCGGCCACACCGGCCGCTCGGGCAGAGTGGCCAGGAACTCCGAGGCGGCGGTGTGCGCGGCCTGCAGCGCACGTTCGCGTTCGTCCACGACGTCAGTGTGGACCCGGGTGCGGCGGGGGACAAGAGCGCCGGGCGACGCGCGTCAGAGCAGCTGCCGCAGCCACTCCAGCGTCACCGTCGCCTGCGCGCGCTGGAACGCACGCAGATGCGGGATGCCGGGGGGATCGGGGCGGCCGGAGGACCACAGCATCCAGCCCGCCCAGGCGGCGACCATCCGCCGTACCGCACCCGGATCCGCGCTCGCAGCGACAGGAGAGCGTGCGAACACCTCCGCGGCGGCCGGGCCGCCCTCGAGCGACACGGTCGGCGCCAAGAACACCGCATCCACCCACGGTGCACCGCGCCCGGCGTGGGGCCAGTCGAGCACGTGCACGGTGTCACCGTCGATGAGGACGTTGTCGCTGCGCAGGTCCATGTGCACGATCGCATCGCCGGCGGTGTCCGCGGCCCCAGTCTCCCGCTCCCACCGGGCGAATTCGTCCACATGCGCGGCTGCCCAGGCGGGCACACCGGCCCCTCCCTCGGCGCTGAGGCGGGTCCAGCCGACGAGCGACTCGCTCAGGCGCGGTCCGATGGGAGCCAGCACCGGGGGAGCGGGATGCGCCGCGAGCGCGGCGTGGGCGGCCAGGACGAGGCCGAGGTCTGCGGCGGTCCAGGGCCCGCCGGGGTGACGGCCCTCCACCGCATCGAAGGCCAGGACGACCCACTCGTCCCGCACGAGACTCCAGCGCAGGGCGGGCGCGACACCGGCGGGGAGTGCCCGCGCGATCTCCGCCTCCCGCGTATGCAGCCGGAAGGTCTCCGCGTTGGTCGCGCCGTCACCGGCCTTCACGAACAGCCGCCCGCCGCCGGCCAGGTGCAGGACGCCGGCGAAACCCGGGCTGAACCCGGTCGCCGCCAGGTCGGTGGCGACGACGTCGCCGCCCGCGCGAGCGGTGATCGCGTGCCGCACGGCGGCGGGGAGATCAGCCCAGGCGACACGCCCCGTCGGCTTCGGATTTCCCGATGCGCTCATCGGCCCATTGTGCCCCGCATAGAATTGCCTGCATGTCCGGCCACTCCAAGTGGGCGACGACCAAGCACAAGAAGGCGATCATCGATTCGCGCCGTGCCAAGTCCTTCGCCAAGCTCATCAAGAACATCGAGGTCGCCGCCAAGATGGGCGGCGCCGACCTCGCAGGCAACCCGACGCTGTACGACGCGGTGCAGAAGGCCAAGAAGACCTCGGTGCCCAACGACAACATCGACCGCGCCATCAAGCGCGGGGCGGGCATCGGCGGGGAAGCCGTCGAGTACACCTCGATCATGTACGAGGGGTACGGGCCCAACGGCGTGGCGCTCATGATCGAGTGTCTGACCGACAACAAGAACCGTGCCGCCGCCGAGGTGCGCACGGCCCTCAGCCGCAACGGCGGCAACCTCGCCGACCCCGGCAGCGTCGCGTACAACTTCACACGCAAGGGCGTCATCGTGGTGTCCTCGGAGAACACCACCGAGGACGACGTGATGCTCGCGGTTCTCGATGCCGGCGCCGAGGAGATCCAGCCCCACGGGCAGGGGTTCGAGGTCATCACCGAGGCCTCCGACCTGGTGACCGTCCGCAGCGCCCTGCAGGATGCCGGCATCGACTACGAGTCGGCGGATGTGGAGTTCGTTCCCAACCTGAAGGTCGAGATCGACGCCGACACAGCCCGCAAGGTCTTCCGTCTCATCGACGCGCTGGAGGACAGCGACGACGTGCAGAACGTCTTCAGCAACTTCGACCTCACGCCCGAGGTCCAGGCCGAGCTCGAGAACGACGAGGACTGAGCGGGCCGCACGCCGCCCTCGGGCGCGCCTTGCGAGGTGCGCGGGCGACGCCGCCTAGCGTGGGGGAGTGACCTCCCGCACGTCCCTGCGCGTCCTCGGCATCGACCCTGGGCTGACCCGATGCGGTGTGGGGATCGTGGACGTGGCCCCCGACCGCAGCGCGCGCCTCGTGCACGTGGGCGTCGTGCGCTCGGCCACCGACCTGCCGATCGAGCGGCGCCTCGCCGCGATCGCGGCGGGCCTGCGACAGATCATCGCGGCGCATTCCCCGCACGTGGTGGCGGTGGAGCGGGTGTTCGCGCAGGACAACCTGCACACCGTGATGGGCACAGCCCAGGCCAGCGGCATCGCGCTGCTCGTGGCCGCAGAGCACGGCCTGCCCGCCGCCACGCACACCCCCAGTGAGGTCAAGGCGGCCGTGACCGGCTACGGCTCGGCCGACAAGCGCCAGGTGCAGACGATGGTGGCCCGCGTCCTGCGCCTGGACGAGCTCCCGCAGCCGGCCGACGCCGCCGACGCCCTGGCCCTCGCACTGTGTCATGCGTGGCGGTCGGGGCCGGGCACCGCGGCCGCGACAGGGGGAGCCCTCACCCCCGCGCAGAAGGCCTGGCGCGACGCCGAGCAGCGGACCACGCGTGTCGCTCGAACAAAGATCCGAACCCGCACGTAGGCTCGGTGCATGATCTCCTCTCTCACGGGCGCCGTCGCGCACGTCGACGATGACGCGCTCGTCGTCGTCGTCGGTGGCGTCGGCTTCAGCGTCGCGGTAGTCCCGCAGCTCGCCCGGACGGTCGCGGTCGGCTCCGACATCCACCTGCACACGAACCTCATCGTCCGCGAAGACGCCCTTGCACTGTTCGGCTTCGAAACCCGCGAAGAGCTCGTCGTGTTCGGCCAGCTGCTGAGTGTCACCGGCGTCGGCCCGAAGTCGGCGCTGGGCGTGCTGTCATCGCTCACCGTGCCGCAGATCGCCGAGGCCGTGGCCGCCGACGACGACGCGCCGTTCAAGCGCGTGTCCGGCATCGGGCCCAAGACCGCCAAGCTCATCGTCGTCCAGCTGGCCGGGAAGCTCGCGCCGCCCCGGTCTGCCGCGCCGGCGACGGCACGAGCCGCGGGCGCCATCCCGGCGCAGGTCGCCCAGGCGCTCATCGGCCTGGGGTGGTCCGAGCGCGTCGCCGCCGAGGCCGTCGCGAGCGTCGCCGACGGAGCATCCGAGACCGATCGCGCGTCGGTGCAGGCGCTCCTGCGGCTGACGCTGTCGGTGCTCGGACCGGCGCGCCGGGAGCCCGCCGGTGGATGACGTGCGCGACGCCGGTCAGCCCGAGGACGAGGGCGAACTCGCGATCGAGGGGGCTCTCCGCCCCACGTCCCTGGCCGATTTCGTCGGTCAGCACAAGGTGCGCGGGCAGCTGCAGCTTCTCCTCGACGCCGCACGCATCCAGCAGCGCTCGCCCGACCACATCCTCCTGTCCGGTCCGCCGGGCCTCGGCAAGACGACGCTGGCGATGATCGTCGCCCACGAGAGCGAGCGGCCGCTTCGGCTGTCCAGCGGCCCCGCCATCCAGCACGCGGGCGACCTGGCGGCACTGCTGTCGAGCCTCACGCCGGGCGAAGTGCTCTTCATCGACGAGGTGCACCGCATGGCGCGCTCGGCCGAGGAGATGCTCTATCTCGCGATGGAGGATTTCCGCATCGACATCATGGTCGGCAAGGGTGCCGGCGCCACGAGCATCCCGCTGGATCTCGCGCCGTTCACGCTCGTGGGCGCGACCACGCGCAGCGGACTGCTGCCCAACCCCCTGCGCGACCGCTTCGGGTTCACCGCCCACCTGGAGTACTACGAGCCCGAGGAGCTCGAGCGGGTCGTGGAGCGCTCCTCCGCGATGCTGGGCGTCCCCCTGCCCCCGCGCGCCCGCGCCGAGATCGCGCGGCGATCGCGGGGCACCCCGCGTATCGCCAACCGTCTACTGCGCCGCGTGCGCGACTACCTCGTGGTGCACGGCGAACTGGATGCCGACCTCGATGCCGTCGGCGCCGCCCTCACCCTGTACGACGTCGACGCCATCGGGCTCGACCGCCTCGACCGCGCCGTGCTGGACGCCCTCGTGCGACGGTTCCGCGGGGGACCGGTGGGCCTGTCGACCCTCGCGGTGGCCGTGGGGGAGGAAGCGGAGACCATCGAGTCGGTCGTCGAGCCGTACCTCGTGCGCATCGGCTTCATGGGGCGGACGCCGCGTGGGCGCGTCGCCACACCGGCAGCCGCCGCGCACATGGGCGTGCACGCGGACGACGGTGCGCTGCGACTGCATGACCTATAATCGCTGAAGGCTATCGCCGCCAACTTCCCTTATGGCAGTGCCGCAGCGGCGCGCCCAAACCGAAAGGTGCCCGACTGATGGAACTCGCGGACTTCTTCGCAAACTACGGGCTCATCATCCTGCTCGTCCTTCTCCTGATCTTCATGTTCTGGAGCTCCCGCCGTCGCATGCAGAAGCAGAAGCTGGAGATGGAGGCCAAGGCGCGCCAGACCGTGCCGGGTGCCGAGGTCCTGCTGCAGGGCGGCCTGTACGGCACCATCGTGGAGTACGACCCCGATGACCTCGACAAGCCCGCACGCGTGGAGATCGCCCCCGGCGTCGACATCAAGGTGCACAGCCAGGCCATCCTCCGCATCGTGAACGCCGCCGAGGGCACCGTCACCGAGGACGAGTACATCGAGGCCGAGGAGACCGAGGCGGAGTACGTCGCCGGCGTCGCAGACGGGGACATCACCTCCATCAGCGACGACCAGAAGCGCGCACGCGACGCCGACGGCGAGCCCACGGACAAGCCCCAGGCCTGACCTCCCCGCTTCCACGTACAGAGAGCTGACTTCGTGGCGCCTTCCACTCCCGTTCGATCCGCGTGGCGCGCGCTGACCGGACTGCTGGCCATCACGGCCGTGCTGTTCGGCGTGAACGCGCTGGGCGTCCACGTCTTCCAGCAGAGCTCGTGGACGCCTGAGCTGGCGCTCGACCTCCAGGGCGGTACGCAGATCATCCTGGAGGCGCAGACCGCCGACGGGGCCGCGCCCTCCGCCGAGCAGATGCAGCAGGCGGTGACCATCATCCGCCAGCGCGTGGATGCCACGGGCGTCGGCGAAGCCGACATCACCACCGAGGGCGGACGCAACATCGTCGTCCAGATCCCCGGTGAGGCCGACCCCGAGACGCGCGAGCGCATCGAGGCGACCGCGCAGCTGCAGCTGCGTTCCGTGCTGTACGCCGGAGCGCCCGCGACGACCTTCGTGGGCGAGGACGGCGCCGAGACGCCGTACCCGTCACCGGACCCCGCACTGCCGGCCACCCCGACCGCCGAGCCCACCAACGGCAGCGATCTGGCCTGGATCACCCCTGCTCTGCAGGCGCAGTTCCTCGCGTACGACTGCGCGAATCCCGCGAACGACCCCGCGGACGCGCCCGCCGATCAGCCGCTGATCACGTGCGACGCCGGACAGACGATCAAGTACATCCTCGGACCCGTCGAGCTGGACGGCACGTCGATCGACGACGCCACCAACGGCGTCGACCCCCAGAACGGCCGCTGGGTCGTGAACCTCGATTTCAACGACGAGGGCACGGAGGTCTTCGGCAAGATCAGCCAGCGCCTGTTCGGAGCCACGCCGCCGCTGGACCAGTTCGCGTTCGTGCTGGACGGATCGGTTCTCTCGGCGCCCCAGATGAACGGCGTGATCCTCGACGGCAACCCGTCGATCAGCGGCTCGTTCACGCAGGAGTCGTCCAAGACCCTCGCCGATCAGCTGAAGTACGGTGCCCTGCCGCTGAGCTTCGCCGTGGTCAGCTCCGACACCATCTCGGCCACGCTCGGCTCGCAGCAGCTGCAGATCGGCCTGATCGCCGGTCTCATCGGGCTCGCGCTGGTCGCGATCTACTCCCTCGTGGTCTACCGCGCCCTGGGATCGGTCATCATCGCGTCCCTCGCCGTGATGGGCGTCCTGACCTACATCGCGCTGTGCATCCTCGCGTGGCGCATGGGCTTCCGCCTGTCGCTGGCCGGGGTGGCGGGTCTGATCGTGACGATCGGCTTCACCGCCGACTCGTTCATCGTGTACTTCGAACGCATCCGCGACGAGCTGCGCGACGGGAAGTCGATCACCAGTGCGGTGGAGGACGGATGGTCGCGCGCCAAGCGCACGATCTACA
>JADGMW010000773.1_pt1 | contig 10970 bp, 10 predicted proteins | sample 8641801 | NCBI WGS metagenome assembly JADGMW01 (sample SAMN16272018, study PRJNA661076) | feces metagenome | isolation source: fecal sample from diarrhoea affected cattle A | host: Bos taurus | place: South Africa: Lokaleng Village, Mahikeng | collected 2019-09
GCCGCGGCCAGACGATCGCCGATCTGCGCAGTCAGCGCATCGGCGTCCGCGACCACGATGGGCGCCCGCGGCGCGCGCGCGGGTGTGACGGCGCCGGCGGCGAGAACCGCTGCGAGCGGATCGTGCAGCGCGCACGTGCGGCGGCCGTACGTGCCGACGTAGAAGTCGAAGTAGTGGTCGAGGATCTCGCCGACGGCGCGGACGAACGGACGCTCGTCGGCCAGCAGCATCCCGCGCTGCTCCTCGCTGAGGGTGTGCTCCATCGTCGCGTCGAGCGGGACGAGGGTGACGTCCCAGTCGGCGGCGAGCACCTCGGCCGCCGCCCGCGGGTCGTTGAAGACGTTCGCCTCCGCGGCGGGGGTGATGTTGCCGGGGGCCAGGGCGGCACCGCCCATGGCGGTGACCTCGGCGACGCGAGCGGGGAGGGCGGGGTCGGCTTCCAGCGCGTGCGCGATGTTCGTCAGCGGTCCGATCGCGAGCACGTGCAGGCGGCCCTCGTACTCGTGGGAGAGGTCGATGAGCAGTTGCACGGCGCTCCGGGCGTCGGGCTCGCGGTCGCTGCGCGGCAACTCCACGCCGCCGACGCCGTTGTCGCCGTGCACCCACCCCGCGCCCCCGGCGTAGGGGTGGTCGAGGTGGTCGTGCGCGCCGACGGCGACCGGGATGGCGGGGGCGCCGGCGAGGGACAGCAGGTCGAGCGTGTTGCGGGCGGCCTGCGCCGCCGACGTGTTGCCGCTGACGGTCCCGATGCCCACCAGCTCGACGTCCGGCGAGGCGAGCAGGTACGCCAGGGCGAGGGCATCGTCGACGCCGGGGTCGCAGTCGAGGTAGACGGGGATCGGGGTGGTCATGCGGCTCCTCGCGTCGTTCCGGATGCGGACCCCGTCGTCCCCCTGCCGCCGAAGGCAGCACTGTTCGGTTATACACGTGCGCCGCCCGGTTCCCGCCAGAGCCGCGTGGTGGAATGGAGGGATGGCCTCTCCTTTCCCTTCCCTCTGCGTGGTCGGCAGCATCAACGTCGACGTCACCGCATCCGTCGCCCGCCTTCCCAAGCCGGGCGAGACGGTGCTCGGCGGCACGTTGACCCGCGACGCCGGCGGCAAGGGTGCGAACCAGGCGGTCGCGGCGGCGCGCCTGGGCGGACGCGTGCGGATGGTCGGCGCCGTGGGGGATGACACCGACGGCCGGGCGATGCTGCAGAACCTCAGCGACGCCGGCGTCGATGCGAGCGGCGTGTGGCTCGGCGACGCGCCCACCGGGACGGCGCTCATCACCGTGGATGACGAGGGCGAGAACCACATCGTCGTGTGCCCCGGCGCGAACCACGATGTGACCGTCGACGGGGTGGACTTCGCGCCGGATGAAGCCGTGCTGACGCAGCTGGAGATCCCCCTGACCGTCGTGGCGGCGCTCGCCACCGCGGTGCCGGGGTTCCTCGCCGTCAACGCCGCACCCGCCCAGCCGCTGCCGCCGGAGCTCGTGGATCGCGCCGACCTGTTCATCGTCAACGAGCTCGAGTACGCGGTGCTCCCCGAGCTCTCGCGGGCCCCGCTCGTCGCGGTCACCTACGGATCCGCCGGAGCGGCGCTGTTCCGCCGCGGAGCCGAGGTGGTGCGGGTCGCCGCGCCGACGGTGCAGGCGGTCAGCTCGGTAGGTGCCGGAGACGCGTTCTGCGCGGCGCTGACCCTCGCCCTCCACGCGGGCTGGGACCCGGAGCGAGCCCTTCGGGCGGCGTGCGCGGTGGGGGCGGATGCGGTCACCCGGCCGGGGGCGCAGCCCGCGCTGCAGCGCCTCGACGCGTACGCCTGAGCGCGGCTTCCTCGGCGGCTCTCGCGCGGATTCGACTGCTCTGCTTGCCTGGGCGCGTGGAGATCAACGTCGGATCGGTCGGGCGGGAGTTCGCGGAGGCCGCGGGACTCGCCGCGCCGGCACTGGATCGGGTGGCGCCCCCGCGCGGCGGCCTGCCCTGGGCGTCGCGTCTCCCCGTCGGCGCACTCGCCACCGACAGTGTGGCGCTGGCGTCGCTCGCGCTGAACGTCGTCGCAGCCGACCGATTCGGCGGGGAGCCCGCCGACGTCCAGGTGGACGGGCGCCGGATCGCGGCATCCTTCGGGAGTGAACGCGTGCTGCGGGTCGACGGTGATGCTCCGTCGGTGTGGGCGCCGCTGTCGGGATTCTGGCCGGTCGCCGACGGGTGGGTGCGGACCCACGCGAACTACCCGCACCACGAACGCTCCCTGCGCGCGCTCCTGGGTGTGGGGGACGGGGCGGAGACGGCGGTGGTGGCCGACGCGCTGCGTGCCTGGTCGGCCGGAGAGCTGGAGGAGCGGGCGGCCGGATCGGGCGCCGTGGTGGGCGCGGTGCGCTCGCCGCAGGAGTGGCGGCAGCATCCGCAGGGCCGCGTGATCGCCGCCTCGCCGCTGGTCGAGCGGCGCCGCCTGGATGATGCGGCGCCGCGCCCGTGGCGCGCGGGCGACGGCCCCCTGGCGGGCGTGCGCGTGCTCGATCTCACGCGCGTCATCGCGGGACCGATCGCCGCCCGCGACCTCGCGCTCGCCGGCGCCGAGGTGCTGCGGGTGGACGCGCCGCAGCTGGCGGAGACCAGCTGGATCCACCTCGACACCGGCCAGGGGAAGCGCTCGACCCTCCTGGACCTCGGCGAGCGCGGTGACCGCGAGGCGTTCGACGCGCTGCTGGGTGGTGCGGACGTGGTGCTGACGGGATACCGGCCCGGATCGCTGAGCCGGTACGGCCTGGACCCGGAGACGCTGGCGGAGCGACACCCCGGCCTCGTGACCGCGTCGGTGTCAGCATGGGGCTGGGCCGGAGACTGGGCGCACCACCGGGGATTCGACAGCATCGTGCAGGCGGTGAGCGGGATCGCCGCTTTCGAGAGCCCGGATGCGGCGACTCCGGGTGCCCTGCCGGTGCAGGCCCTCGACCACTCCACCGGCCACTTCCTCGCTGCCGCCATCGCCCTCGTGCTCGCCGAGCAGCGTCGCGAGGGCGGCTCGATCGACGTCCGCATGTCGCTGGCCCGCACCGCCCACGCCCTGCTCACCTCCCCCGACCCGGTCGGGGAGCCCGCGGACGGATCCGCGCTGCCCTTCCTCGAGCGGAGCCTGGGCGGAGGTGCGTCGCTGACCTACGCGCCACCCGTCCTGGCCTTCGTCGGCGCTCCGGACGATTACGCGCATGTCGGTGGTCGGTGGGGTGCCGACCCGGCGGAGTGGGGCTGCGCCGCCTAGGCCGAGGCGCGGTCGGGCGGGGGAGCGTCTGCGGTCGGACTGCTCGTGGTGCGCCGCATCCAGACCGTGAGGGCGATGACGGTGAGCGCGGTCAGTGTCGCGAGCGCGTTCGGGGCGGTGATGAAGATGTCTGCGGTGGCGATCCCGTATGCCACCCACAGGATGAACCCGGGCACCAGCAGAGCGAAGTACCCGAGCGAGATGTCCGCTGCCGACCGGCGCCGCAGCATCCGGATGATCTGCAGCACCGGCGCGATCGCCATCACGATGCCCCATGCGGATGCTGCGGTCCCAAGAATCCAACTCGGCATGACGACGCCTCCCCTTGATCGAGCACGGCGCCCGACATGCGCGACGCTACCCGGATGCGGGGACGCCGGCTGGTCCGTCCGTCACCGCGCTCCTCGGGCGCGCAGGCGGGGCTCAACGGCTGACGTCGCTCGATCCGCCCGTGTCGCTCTGCGGCGACAACATCTCCAGTGCCGCGACGACGGCCTCCGCGTTCTCCGCGCCGACCGCATCACGCCACCGGCGGTAGAGGGAGTCGAACCCCCGGGCGCCGATGGCGATGGCGTCGTGGCCCCGATCTGTGACAACGAGGTGCTTGCGGCGCGCGTCGGCCGGATCCGACGTGCGGACCACGTAGTCCAGGGTCTCCAGCGCTGCGAGAGTCTTCGCCGCGGCCTGGCGTGTGACGCCGAGGGCCCTGGCGAGCTCGGCCGCATTCTCGGCCCCGCCGTCGATCGCCTGCATCGCGAACTCGTTTGCGACGCTCAAGCCGGCGTGACCTGCGCGCGCGAGGTCCTCCTGAACTTCTTCGACCATCGCGTCGAAGGATCGGTACAGCAACTGGGCGAAGCGGGCGCCGGTCATCTTCTCCACCCTCCGACGGTAGCGCTCGGCGTCTTGATTGACAACCTGGTTGCCTAGGAGTAGATTGACAACCGAGTTGACGAAAAGAACGGAAGAGAAATGATGAACGCGACCATCGCGCCCCTGGGTGCAACGATCCCCGGGGTCTCACACCACACGGCGGACGTCAACGGCACGACGCTGCACTACGTGAGCGCCGGCGCCGAGGCGGCTCCACCCGTCCTTCTCGTGCACGGCTTCCCGGAGTCATGGTGGGCCTTCCACAAGGTCATCCCGCTGCTGGCGTCGCGACTCCGGGTGTTCGCCGTCGACCTGCGCGGCTTCGGAGACTCCGCCGTCGCGGAGGAGGACTTCACCAGCGCGGTCGCCGCTGAGGATCTGCACGCGCTGATCGGCAGTCTCGGCGTCGGCCCCATGCACGTGGTCGGACAGGACATCGCCGGCGGCACGCTGTACCGGCTGGCGAGCACCCACCCGGAAGACGTCCGAAGCCTCACCGCGGTCGAGATGGGCCTCGCGGGATTCGGTCTGGAGGCCTTCGGCGACATCACGCACGGCGGATCGTGGCATATAGGCGTGCTGGCAGCTCCCGGAATCGCTCGGATGCTGTTCACCGGCCGAGAGCGCGAGGTGCTCGAGACGTGGGCCTTCCCCTCGATGACGGCGGTCGCCGGCTCCATCGGCCACGCCGACGTGGCGGAGTTCTCCCGCGGATACTCGCGGGAGAACGGGTGGAACGGCGCGGCCGGACTGTATCGGTCGATGCTCGCCGAGGGGGAGGACTTCCGCGCCCGCAGCGCGACGCCGCTCGCCGTCCCCGCGCTGGCCATCGGAGGGTTCGGTGGGCCCTTCACCACGTCCACCCTCGAACAGGTCGTCGCCGGACCCGTCGCTCACGTCGAGCTCCCGGGCGTGGGGCACTACGTCGCCCTCGAAGCGCCGGAACGGATGGCCGCCGCGATCCTGGACTTCCTCACACCGCGGGGCGCCGCTGTCCTCGCGCCGGCGGCGAGCTGAGCGGTGCGTATCCGGGTCGGCTCCGGATCTGACGAATGGAGGGGCTGACGGGAATCGAACCCGCGCTGTCTGCTTGGGAAGCAGAAGTTCTGCCATTGAACTACAGCCCCGCGGCCTTTCGGCGCCTCGCCAGCATAACAGCGGACTCCGCGCCCTCCCACCGCGAGACTGCATCCCACCGACGAGACCGCGACATAAGGCCGCGGTCTCGTCGGTGGCGTGCAGTCTCGCGGAACGCGGCACGAGCGCGCGGCACGACGCGGCGGCGCGGGCCGCAGCATCGCGCGGCGCGGACGGGGCGCAGGGCGCGGGCGCGGTGCGGGCGCGCGGCCCGACGCCGGCGGCTCTAGGCTGGGCGCGTGCTGCTCTCCGACCGTGACATCATCCGCGAACTCGACTCCGGACGGATCGGACTCGCCCCATCCGACGGCACCATGGTGCAGCCGTCGAGCGTCGACGTGCGGTTGGACCGCTACTTCCGCCTCTTCGACAACCACAAGTACCCCTTCATCGACCCGGCCGAGGACCAGCCCGAGCTCACGCGGCTCATCGAGGTCGCCCCCGACGAGCCGTTCATCCTGCACCCGGGGGAGTTCGCGCTCGGATCGACGTACGAGCAGATCACGCTGCCTGACGACATCGCCGCGCGCCTGGAGGGGAAGTCGTCCCTCGGGCGCCTGGGACTGCTCACCCACTCCACCGCGGGGTTCATCGACCCCGGCTTCTCCGGTCATGTCACGCTCGAGCTGTCCAACGTCGCGACGCTGCCGATCAAGCTGTGGCCGGGCATGAAGATCGGGCAGCTGTGCTTCTTCCGGCTGTCCTCTCCCGCCGAGAACCCGTACGGCTCGGGGACGTACGGCAACCGATACCAGGGCCAGCGCGGGCCCACCGCATCCCGGTCGTTCCTGAACTTCCATCGCACCGACGTCGGGGTCAGCGACGCCGGATCGCCCGGGCGCTGACGAGGGCAGCGGGGGCAGGGGACTAAAGACTCCTGCCCGCTGACGGGATGCGGCGCACACTGACACTGCTGTCGAACGGGTCGCAGCCGATGATGTCAGGAGAACCGCCATGCAGGCCGCCGTCGTCTCATCCTTCACTTCACCCATCACGGTCGAGGACATCCCCATCCCCGAGCCGGGCCCCGGGCAGGTGCTCGTCCACATCGAGACGTGCGGGCTGTGCCACACCGACATCCACGCGGCGCACGGCGACTGGCCGGTCAAGCCCGGCCTGCCTTTCATCCCCGGCCACGAGGGGATCGGTCGCGTCGAGAAGCACGGCCCCGGCGTGGATTCCCCGCCCATCGGGCAGCGGGTCGCGCTGGCGTGGCTCGGCAGCGCGTGCGGGTCATGCCGGTACTGCGAGACCGGCCGGGAGAACCTGTGCGAGTCGCAGCAGAACACCGGCTACTCGATCGACGGCGGGTGGGCGGAGTACGCGGTGGCCGATGCCCGCTTCGCGGTTCCGGTGCCCGACGAGGTGTCGTCGCTGGATGCCGCGCCGCTCGCCTGCGCGGGAGTGACGACGTATGCGGCCATCAAGAACGCGCACGTGGTCCCCTCCGAGCGCGTGGCGATCGTCGGCATCGGCGGACTGGGGCACCTCGCCGTGCAGTACGCGCGCCTGGTCGGGGCGGAGGTCATCGCCGTCGACGTGTCCGATGAGAAGCTGCAGCTGGCGAAGGAGCTCGGCGCCGACCACGTGGTCAATGCCGCGACGCAGGATCAGGCCGAGGCGATCCAGGCCCTCGGCGGAGCGGACGTCGTGATCGTCCTGGCCGTCGCGCAGTCGGTGTTCGACCAGTCCTTCCGCAGCCTCAACCGCGGCGGCCGGATGGTGCTCGTGTCGCTGCCCGAGGGCACGACGCTCACGGTGCCGGTCTTCGACACGGTGCTCAAGGGCATCCAGATCATCGGATCCATCGTGGGGACGCGGCAGGACCTGAACGAGGTGTTCCGGCTGCAGGCGCTGGGGCGCACGCGCGTGATCGCCGAGACGCGGCGCCTCGCGGATGCGGCGGAGTCGATGGAGGAGGTGCTGCGCGGTTCGGTTCCGGCGCGGCTCGTGTTCGATCTGACCGACTCGGCGTAGCGCCCGGCGCACCTGTGCACGCCGGATGGTGGCGCTGCCGCGTGCAACCGAGAAGGGCACGCGGCAGCGGTGCCGCTCATGCGACCGGGTGGGATGCTGCGGCGCGGCCCTGCGCGAAACCGGCCGTGAAGCCCCGCTCGAAAGCGGTGTCGGCGTCGTGCTCGGACGAGAAGCGGTGGTCGACGCAGGGGTGGTCCATCCGGCCGGCGTGGCGATGAGGGCCGAACCCGTGCCCGCGGCCGAAGGGGGCGCCGGGGCCGAAGCCGCGATCGAACCGCTCGCCGGGGCCGAAGCCGCGGCCGAAGGGGGCGCCGGGCCGGAATCCGCCGCGGCGCCCGAATCGACGCGGATCCGCGGCCGGGGCGGGCCGGGTCTCGTCCCAGCCCAGCTCTCGGGCGATCGCCTCGAGCGAGGTCATCATCGTGGCGAAGTCCTCGGGATCGACGGCGCCGGCGACGCGATCGCGGATGCCGTCGACCGCGGTGGCGAGCCGCTCGCGCGCAGCCCGGCCTGCGTCGGTGAGCGCCCAGCCGTCGGCGGTCTCCTCGATCCAGCCGCGCTCGGCGAGCCGGCGCACGCGTCCGCCGCGGCGGGCGAGTCGCTGCGCGAGCCACGGCGCGGTGCGGTGACCGTCCACGGCGTTCAGCAGCATCCAGTCCCGTCGGGAGAGGTCGTCGCCGGCCAGGACCTCGGCGAACGCGTCGTCGAGGAGGGAATCGACCGTGCGAAGCCAGAATCCGAGGGGGCGATCGGCGGGAGAGTCGGGGGAGGTGTCAGGGGTGTCCATGGGGTGTCCTTTCGATGGCGACCTGCGGCCGCAGAACTCGATGGCGACCGTGCGGCCGTATAACGCATGTCATATGACAAGCAAGTGCATGTACTCTGACATGCGATTCCAACCCATGTCAAGTGGCATGTAAATTGGCAGGATGACCGCCTCCGATCCCGCCCACGACATCGCCGCCGCCCTGGCGCGTCTGCGGGCAGGACGCGGGCCGTGGACTCCGGGCGACCCGAGCCGTCCTGGCCCGCATCCCCGTTCCGACCCGCGGGGCGGGATGCACGCGGGCGGACGCGGCGGTCCGCCGTGGGTCGGCGGTCCGCCCTGGGCCGGGGGCCACGGGCGGATGGGCGCGCCGGCGCGCATGCGGCTGCTCGATGCCGTGGCCGCCGCATCCCATCCCCTCAGCGTCAGCGAGGCGGCCGAGGCGATCGGCGTCGATCAGCCCCGGGCCTCCCGGCTCATCCAGCAGGCCGTCGAGCTCGGACTCGCGCGCCGCGAGCCCGATCCCGCCGACGCCCGCCGGGCACGCGTCGCGCTGACGGACGCGGGCGAGGCGCTCGTACGCAGCGTGCGCGGATCGCAGCGCGACGCCGTCCGCGCCGCCCTGGAGGGGTTCACCCCCCAGGAGCGGTCAGAGCTCGCGCGCCTGCTCGCCAAGCTCGCCGACGCCTGGCCCGCCCGCTGAGCCGCCGCCCAGAGTGCATCACCTCGGCGAGAGGGCACGGAATGCGGTGCACTCTCGCCGAGCTGATGCACTTTCGCGACCCGGCCGCCCCGCCGGCAGGGGTCAGGTCAGGACGTTCTGCCGGGCGCGCACGGGGAGGAGGAGCAGCAGACCCGCCGCGAGGACGACCATGATGCCGAGGATCCCGAAGTAGGGCTCGCCGAAGATCGAGATGAACACCGCGAACAGGGTCGGCGCGAGGAACGACACCGCCCGCCCGGTCGTGGCGTAGAGCCCGAAGACCTCGCCCTCCCGCCCCGGCGGGATGATGCGGGCGAGGAACGTGCGCGAGGCCGACTGCGCCGGTCCGACGAACAGGCACAGCGCCAGGCCCGCCGTCCAGAACACGATCTGCCCGCCGTCGTGCAGCAGGAAGACCAGCATCCCCGACACGAGCAGACCGATGAGGGCCGTCACGATGACGGGCTTGGGGCCCAGGCGGTCATCCAGCGCACCCACGGCGATCGTGGAGATGCCGGCCACGACGTTCGCGGCGATGGCGAAGAGGATCACCTCGCCCGCGGAGAATCCGAAGACGGATGCGGCGAGCACGCCGCCGAACGTGAACACCCCGGCCAGCCCGTCCCGGAAGACGGCGCTGGCGAGGAGGAACCATACGGTGTGGCGCGACTCGCGCCACAGTCGCGCGAGGTCGCGGCCGAGCCGCGCGTACGACGCGAAGAAACCGACCCGCTCGCGCCGGACCCCCGGGCCGCGGTACTCCGGTACGGCGAACAGCACCGGCAGTGCGAAGATCCCGAACCATGCCGCCGAGACGAGCATCGCCAGCCGCACCGGCCATCCGTCCTCGTCCGGGATGCCGAACAGCCCCTGGATGAAGCCGAAGTACACGATCAGCAGCAGCACGATGCCGCCGAGGTAGCCCATGCCCCATCCGAAGCCGCTGACGCGGCCGATCGAGCGGGGCGTGGACACCTGGGAGAGCATCGCGTTGTAGTTGACGCCCGCGAACTCGAACAGGACGTTGCCGGCGGCGACGAGCAGCAGCCCGAGCCACAGGAACGACGGATCCGGTGCGACGAAGACCATGGCGGCGGTCAGCGCGACGACCGCGTACGTGTTCACGGCCAGCCACAGCTTGCGCCGCCCGGAGGTGTCCGAGCGCTGGCCCATGACGGGAGCCAGGATCGCCACGAGGGCCCCCGCGGCTGCGAGCGCCCACCCGAGCTGCGCCTCCACCTGGCCCGAGGGGCCGAAGCTCTCCCCGGTGAGGTACACGGTGAACACGAAGGTCGTCACCACGGCGTTGAACGCCGCCGAGCCCCAATCCCACAGTCCCCACGCCACGACGGCGCGGCGCGTGCTGCCCGGGCCCGCCCCGGCTGATTCGGCGACCGGAGAGGAGGACGTGTCTGCCACGGTGGTGCCCTTCGGTGAACATCCGGCTGCCGGCTCGGGGGGACGGCGCGCGGCTCCCGTGCCGCACCCCCAGGCTAGTAGTCCGGCGGGCCGGCGGGCGGACACCCGACTGACGAAAACTTGAGCCGGGACATATCAAGTTCACCTTGACACGCGGAGCGCCGCCGGGTTAGCGTTGAGTCATCGCGGCTCAACGTGCAGCCGCACGCAGATTTCTGACAACCACGAGCCGCCGCATCCACGCGGCTCATACGAAGGAGAGAGACCAATATGCCCCGTGCAGTGGGAATCGACCTCGGTACGACCAACTCGGTCGTGAGCGTCCTCGAAGGCGGCGAGCCGAAGGTCATCGCCAACGCGGAGGGGTTCCGTACGACCCCGTCCGTCGTGGCCTACACGAAGGACGGCGAGGTGCTGGTCGGCGAGACCGCCAAGCGCCAGGCCGTCACGAACGTCGACCGCACCGTCTCCAGCGTCAAGCGCCACATGGGCACCAACTGGACCTTCGAGGTCGACGGCAAGAAGTGGACGCCGCAGGAGATCTCCGCGCGCATCCTCCAGAAGCTCAAGCGGGATGCCGAGGAGTACCTGGGTGACGCCGTCACCGACGCGGTCATCACCGTCCCCGCCTACTTCAACGACGCCGAGCGCCAGGCCACGAAGGAGGCCGGCGAGATCGCAGGTCTGAACGTCCTGCGCATCATCAACGAGCCCACCGCCGCGGCACTGGCCTACGGACTGGACAAGGGCAAGGAGGACGAGCTCATCCTCGTCTTCGACCTCGGTGGCGGAACGTTCGACGTCTCGCTGCTCGAGGTGGGCAAGGACGACGACTTCTCCACGATCC
>JADGMW010000763.1_pt1 | contig 10967 bp, 11 predicted proteins | sample 8641801 | NCBI WGS metagenome assembly JADGMW01 (sample SAMN16272018, study PRJNA661076) | feces metagenome | isolation source: fecal sample from diarrhoea affected cattle A | host: Bos taurus | place: South Africa: Lokaleng Village, Mahikeng | collected 2019-09
GGTGCTCGGCTACGACGACCACGAGCACGGCGGCCACGCCGAGCTGGAGCTCGTCGACGTCCGGGTGCCGGTGGCCAACCTCGTCGGCGAGGAGGGCGCCGGCTTCGCGATCGCCCAGGCCCGACTCGGCCCGGGCCGGATCCACCACTGCATGCGCGCGATCGGGGTGGCCGAGCGGGCGATCGAGCTGATGTGCACCCGGGTTCAGAGCCGGGTGGCGTTCGGCCGCCCGCTGGCCCGCCAGGGCGTGCTGCGCGAGTGGATCGCCGAGGCCCGGGTGGCCGTCGAGCAGCTGCGACTGCTGGTGCTGAAGACCGCCTGGCTGATGGACACCGCCGGCAACCGGGGCGCGCACACCGAGATCCAGGCGATCAAGATCGCCACCCCGGTGGTGGTCCAGCAGATCCTGGACCGGGCGATCCAGGCACACGGCGCCGGTGGGCTCTCCCAGGACTTCCCGCTGGCCAACGCGCTGGCGCAGGTCCGCACGCTGCGCTTCGCCGACGGCCCCGACGAGGTGCACAAGAACTCGCTGGCCAAGGCGGAGCTCGCCCGGCACCCGGTGCCCGGCCTGGAGGGCTGAGCGGTGGACCTCGCGCTCAGCCCCGAGCAGGAGTCGTTCCGGGCGGTGGCCCGGGCGTTCCTGGACGCCGAGGCGGTGCCGCACCGGGCCGCGTGGGATCGGCGCGAGGCGGTGGACACCGCGATCGTGCCGCGGATGGCCGAGATCGGGTTCTTCGCCCTGACCGTGCCCGAGGAGTACGGCGGCCTCGGCGGGGACCACCTCACCTACGTGCTGGCGATGGAGGAGCTGGGCCGCGCCGACTCCGCGCTGCGCGGCATCGTGTCGGTCTCCACCGGCCTGGTCGGCACCGCGATCGGGTACGCCGGCTCCGAGGAGCAGAAGCGGGCCTGGCTGCCCCAGCTCGCCGCCGGCCGCGCGCTCGGCTGCTTCGCGCTGACCGAGCCCGGCACCGGCTCGGACGCCGGCAGCCTGATCACCTCGGCGCGCCGCGACGGCGACGACTACCTGCTCGACGGCGAGAAGCAGTTCATCACCAACGGCACCTGGGCCGACGTCGCCCTGGTCTTCGCCCGCACCGGCGGCCCGGGGCCGGCGGGGGTCAGCGCGTTCCTGGTGCCCACCGACGCCCCCGGCTTCAGCGCCACCGAGATCACCGGCAAGCTCGGCCTGCGCGGCCAGGCCACCGCCTCGCTGCACCTGGACGGCGTCCGGGTGCCGGCCGGCGCCCGGCTGGGCGAGGAGGGCGAGGGCTTCCGGATCGCGATGCGCACCCTGGACAAGGGCCGGGTCTCCGTGGCGGCCGGCTGCGTCGGCATCGTCCAGGGCTGCCTGGAGGCGGCGGTGGAGTACGCCACCACCCGCACCCAGTTCGGCCGGCCGATCGCGGGCTTCCAGCTGGTCCAGGACATGATCGCCGACATCTCGGTGGACGCCGACGCGGCCCGGCTGCTGGTGTGGCGCTGCGCGGACCTGCTGGATCGCGGCGAACCGGTCGGGCTGGCGGCGTCCAAGGCGAAGCTGTTCGCCTCCGAGGCCGCGGTGCGGGCCGCGAACCTGGCCCTGCAGGTGCACGGCGGCGCCGGGTACGTCGACGACTACCCGGTCGCCAAGTACCTGCGCGACGCCCGGGTGATGACCCTCTACGAGGGCACCAGCCAGGTCCAGAAGCTGCTCATCGGCCGCGCCGAGACCGGGGTGAGCGCCTTCACCTGAGGGCCCGGGCGGCCCCGGCTACCCGCGCCGGCGGGCGAGCAGCGCCAGGGCGAGCAGCATCTTGTCGCGCGGGTCGCTCAGCGACCGGCCGGTCAGCTCCTCGAGCTGCTTGAGCCGGTAGATCACCGTGTTGCGGTGGCAGTAGAGGTCGGTGGCGGCGTGGGTCGGTGACCCGTCGTGGCGCAGCAGCGCGGCCAGCGTGTCCAGCAGCGTCTGGGCCTGCGGCTCGGGCAGCGCGAGCACCGGGCCCAGGGTCTGCGCCACCAGCAGCGGGGTGACCTGCGGGCTGCCAGCGAGCAGCACCTCCGGCAGCCGCTGGGAGACCGAGACCACCCGGCGCTCCCCGCGCGGCACCGTCTCCGCGGCCCGGTGGGCGAGCTGGAAGGCGGTGGCGAACCCGGCCAGCCCGTCGCCGCTGACCGCGATCCCGGTCCGGCCGGTGGCGTGCCCGGCGACCAGCTCCACCAGCCCCGCCTCGTCGGGCAGGTCGCCGGAGAGCAGCCCGTACAGGACGCCGGAGCGCACGTGCCAGCGCGCCGGGATGCCGACCCGGTCCAGCCGGTCCTCCACCGCGCCGAGCGTGTCGCCGTCCCCGACGTCGAGGGAGACCACGCAGGCCACGGCGTCCTCGGCGCCGATGTGCAGCGCGCCGCGCGCCTCCGCGGCGTACTCGGGGTCGGCGCCGCGCCCCTCGAGCAGCGCGTCCAGGACGCCCTGCTGGCGTTGCAGGTCCTGGCGGTGCATCCGGGCACTCTCGCGCCGGTAGGCGTCGATCAGCACCCCGTTCTGCACGTCGAGGTTGGCCCACACGGTCCGGGCCGCGCTGAGCAGCACCGGGTCGCCGACCTGGACGACGCCGTCGACCTGCGCGCGGGCCACCAGCGCCTCCCAGAGCACCCGGGCGCCGAGCGTGTAGGCGTTGAGCACCAGCTCCAGGGGCACGTCCTGGCGGGCCCGGCGCCGCCCGGTGTCGCGCCACAGGTCGACCGCCGACTCGCGGTCGCCGGGATCCGGTCGGGCGGCGAGGATCCGCAGGCCCCGGCGGATGTGCAGCCGGGTGCTGGCCCGGACGTCGGCGCGGAACTCCGGGCCGATCCGCTCGTAGAGCTCGGCGTCACGCTCGAAGAGGGTCAGCGTGATGCTGTCGGCGATCGCGTCGGCGGAGTCCAGCAGCAGGGCCCACGCCGCGCGCACCTGCTCCCTCGCCACCACCGGCTCCTCGGGCCGCATGGCAGCACGTTCGCACTCCGCGCCCAATGCTGACCAGCCCCTGCCGCGATTCCGGCCCCGGAGTCCAACCAGTTCTGGGCGCAGCGCCCAATGACCTCCCTGTGCGTGCCCTCCAAAGTGGTGCAGGTCACATTGCACAGGCAGCCGCAGGAGGACGCGTGTCGCTGACCGCCGGGGCCCGCACCCGCACCGCGAGCGAGCTGGAGCTGCACGAGGTGACGGTCTCCTTCGGCGGCCTGACCGCGCTCGACCGGGTCGGCCTGGCGGTGCACCCGGGCCGGGTGCACGGGGTGATCGGCCCCAACGGCGCCGGCAAGACCACCCTGTTCAACGTGGCCTGCGGGTTCGTCCGACCGGACGCCGGCGAGGTCCGCCGGCACGGCGCCGCGCTGCCGCGGCTGCGCCCGGCCGACCTGGCCGGGATGGGCATCGCCCGCACCCTGCAGGGGCTCGGCCTCTTCGAACGGGTCAGCGTGCTGGAGAACGTGATGGTCGGCGCCGACCGGCACGCCCGGACCGGCTTCCTCGCCTCGCTGCTCTCGCTGCCGCGAACCTGGCGCGAGGAGGCCGCGCTGCGCGAGCGCGCGATGGCGGCGCTGGCGGCGCTCGGCATCGCCGAGGTCGCGCCGCTGCTCCCGGCGAGCCTGCCCTACCCGGTGCGCAAGCGGGTGGCGCTGGCCCGGGCCCTGGTCGCCGAGCCCGAGCTGCTGCTCCTCGACGAGCCGGCCAGCGGGCTCTCGGCCACCGAGATCACCGAGCTCGGCGACCTGGTCCGCTCGCTGACCGGGCGGATGTCGGTGCTCCTGGTCGAGCACCACATGGACCTGGTGATGCGGGTCTGCGACGAGATCACGGTCCTCGACTTCGGCCGGGTGATCGCCCACGGCGCGCCGGCAGACGTCCGCGAGGACCCGGCGGTGCTCGCGGCGTACCTCGGGGAGGACGTGTGAGCGCGCCGGCCCTGCTCCGGGTGGCCGGCCTGAGTGCGGGCTACGGCCCGGTGACCGCCCTGCACCAGGTCGGGTTCAGCGCGCCCGGCGGGCGGATCACCGCGGTCCTCGGCGCCAACGGCGCCGGCAAGACCACCCTGCTGCGCACCCTCTCCGGGCTGCACCGGCCCCGGTCGGGCACCGTCGAGCTCGACGGCGCCCGGCTGGACGGCGTCAGCGCCGAGGAGCTGACCGGCCGCGGCCTGGCGCACGTGCCGGAGGGCCGCGGGGTGATCACCGAGCTCACCGTCGCCGAGAACCTGCGCCTCGGCGCCCTGGGCCGCCCGGCCGCCGGACGCCGCCGGGTCCGCGACGCCGACCTGGAGCCCGCCTACGACCTCTTCGGCGTGCTGGCCGACCGCCGGGCGGCGCCGGCCGGGACGCTCTCCGGCGGGGAGCGGCAGATGCTGGTGATCGGCCGGGCGCTGCTGGCCCGCCCCCGGATGCTGCTGCTGGACGAGCCCTCGCTGGGGCTGGCGCCGCGGGTGGTGGCGCAGATCTTCGCACTCCTGCGCGACCTGGTCCGCGAGCACGGCCTCGGCGTCCTGCTGGTCGAGCAGAACGCCCGCAGCGCGCTCTCGGTCGCCGACCGCGGGGTGGTGCTGCACCTCGGCCGGGTGGTGGCCGACGAGGACGCCGCCGTCCTCGCCGGCGACGACCAGCTCCGCCACGCCTACCTGGGCTTCTGAGGAGGCACCGTGCAACTGCTCAACACCACCCTCGGCGGGCTGACCCTGGGCATCGTCTACGCCGCGTTCGCGCTGGCCCTGGTGCTGATCTGGCGCTCCACCCGGGTGGTCAACTTCGCCCAGGCGCCGATGGCGATGGTGACCACGTTCGTGGCGCTCGCGGTGCTCGACGCCGGCCACTCCTGGTGGCTGGGGCTGCTGGCCGCGCTCGGCGCCGGCTTCCTGCTCGGCGCGGTCCTCGAGCGGGTGCTGGTCCGCCCGGTCGAGGGGAAGTCCGAGATCAACGCGGTGATCCTCACCCTGGGGCTGTTCATCGTGCTGCACGCAGCGGCCGCGCTGGTCTTCGGCAACCGCTACCGCTCCTTCCCCGCCCCGTTCGGGATCCGGGGCTTCGAGGTGGGTGAGCGGACCGTCGCGCTGACCGGCACCGGGCTCTTCACCGTGCTCGCGGTGCTGGTGGTGATGGTGCTGCTGGTCGCGCTCTTCCGGCTCACCGACCTCGGCCTGCGGATGCGCGCCGCGGCGTACCACCCCGAGGTCGCCCGGCTGCTGGGCGTCCGGGTCGGCCGGATGCTCACCCTGGGCTGGGCGCTGGCCTCGGTGGTCGGCTCGCTGGCCGGGATCCTGATCGCCAGCGGCAGCCTGGTCCATCCCGGCTACATGGACTCGGTGGTCGTCTACGGCTTCGTCGCCGCCGTCCTCGGCGGCCTGGACAGCCCCGTCGGCGCGGTGGTCGGCGGGCTGGCCCTCGGCCTGGCGCTGAGCTTCGTCAGCGGGTACGTCGGCGGCCAGCTGGTCGCCCTCGCCGCGCTGACGATCCTGGTCGTGGTGCTCCTGCTGCGCCCCGGCGGGCTCTTCTCCACCACCCCGGCGAGGCGGGTCTGATGCGCGCCGCGCTCGCCACCGCCTGGACCGGCGCCCCGCTGGTGCGGCACCTGCTGCTGGCCGCGGCCGGCCTGGTGGTGGTGCTGGCCGTGCTCGCCGGCTCCGACGACTTCCGGCGCTTCCAGCTCGCCGAGATGGCCTACCTCGGGCTGGCCGCCGGCGGGCTGACCGTGCTCACCGGGCTCAACGGCCAGCTCTCGCTGGGCCACGGCGCGCTGATGGCGGTCGGCGCCTACGCCACCGCGCTGCTGCTCCCCGATCGGGACGCCGCCACCCCGCTGCCGCTGGTGCTGCTCGCCGCGGTCGCGCTCACCGTCGCCGTCGGCGCCGTGGTCGGGGTGGCCGCCGCCCGGCTGCACGGCCCCTACCTGGCCGGCGCGACCCTGGCGATGGCGGTCGCCGTGCCGGGCATCGCGCTGTACTTCTCCGACACCCTCGGCGGCGAGCAGGGGCTGCGGGTCTCGCTGCCCGAGGCGCCCGGCTGGGTGCTGGACGCGGCGTACTTCGTCACCGGCCAGGACCTGACCGGCTCCGGGTACGTCGCCCTGCTCGCCTGGGTGGTGCTGCTGGTCGGCTACGTCGCGCTGGCCAACCTGGCCCGCAGCCGGGTCGGGCGCCGCTGGCGGGCGGTCCGCGACGACGAGGTGGCCGCCGAGCTGGCCGGGATCGACCTGGGTCGGGCCCGGGTCTCGGCGTTCGTGGTCAGCGCCGCGGCCGCCGGTGCCGCCGGGGCGCTGCTGGCGCTGACCGTGCGGCTGGCCGCGCCGAGCAGCTTCTCGATCACGCTCAGCCTGACCCTGCTCGCCGCCGTGGTGCTCGGCGGCCTCGGCAGCCTGGCCGGCGCGCTGATCGGGGCCGCGCTGCTCACCTTCCTCCCCCAGGTCGCCACCGGCCTGGGCACCGACGCCGGCCTGAGCGACATCCAGGCCGCCGAGCTCGCCCCGCTGGTCTACGGGCTGGTGATGGTCGCGGTGGTGCTCCTCGCCCCCGCCGGCCTCGTCGGCAGCCTGCGTCAGCTCTCCGCCCGGCGTCACCACCGGGCCGCGTCCACCATCACCGAGAAGGGAACACCCAGATGAGACCGCTGACGAAGATACCGGCCCCCGGGCGCCCGCCCGCCGGCCTGGCCGCACTGCTCACCGGCGCCCTGCTGCTCGCCGGCTGCGGCGCGGGCGGGCGCGAGGACGACGAGGGGGGCGGGGGCGCCTCGGAGACCGGGGTCAGCGCCGACACCATCACCATCGGCGCCCACTTCCCGCTCACCGGGGTCGCCGCCCCCGGCTACAACGAGATCCCCACCGGCGCCCAGGCCTACTTCGACTACGTCAACGCCGCCGGCGGCGTGCACGGACGGCAGATCGAGTACCTGGTCAAGGACGACGGCTACAACCCGAGCAACACCAGCAAGGTCACCAACGAGCTGGTGCTCTCCGAGGAGATCTTCGCGATGGTCGGCGGCCTGGGGACCCCGACCCACAGCGCGGTGGTCGACTTCCTCAACGACGAGGAGGTGCCGGACCTGTTCGTCTCCTCGGGCTCGCTGATGTGGGGCGACGACCCCGAGGCGCGGCCGTGGACCTTCGGCTGGCAGCCCGACTACGAGATCGAGGGCAAGGTCATCGGCCAGTACGTCGCCGAGAACATGCCGAAGGCCAAGGTCGGGCTGTTCCTCCAGGACGACGACTTCGGCGAGGACGCCGAGAAGGGCGTGCGCCAGTTCCTCGACGACCAGATCGTCGGCGTGGAGCGCTACACCTCCGGCGCCAGCGACGTCACCCCGCAGGTCACCGGCCTGCAGGGCGCCGGGGCGGACCTGGTGCTCTCCTTCAACACCCCCTCCTACACCGCACTGACCCAGCTGACCGCGCTCAAGACCGGCTTCAAGCCGACCTGGTTCTACTCCAGCGTGGGCTCGGACGCGGCGCTGGTCGGCGCGCTGCTCTCGGAGTTCTCCGAGGGCGCGGTCAAGCCCGGCGAGGGTGCGCTGGACGGCGTGCTCACCACCGAGTACATCCCCGGCGTCGACGCCCCGGACGACCCGTGGGTCCAGCTGTGGCAGAAGGTCTGGGACGAGCACGGCAAGGAGGGCGAGCTGACCAACTACCGGGTCTACGGGATGTCGCACGCCTACGCGTTCGTCCAGGCCCTCCAGGCCGCCGGGGAGGACCTGACCCGGCAGAAGCTGGTCGACGCGCTGCGCGAGGACGGCGAGAGCCTCGAGGGTCCGCAGCTGGCCCCGTTCCGGTTCAGCGAGGACAGCCACCTGGGCATCTCCGGGATGCGCGTGGTCGAGATCCAGGGCGGGGCCGGGAAGCCGCTGACCCCGGTGCTGGTCACCGACATCGGCGACGCCGAGATCACCGAGGACGACTCCGGCCAGGCCGACGACGCCCCGCCGGAGGACGGCGTACCCGACTGAGGGCGGGGCACCCGGGGGTCAGGACCGGCGTGTCTCCAGCACCCGGAAGCCCTTGGCGCTGCCGGTCCGCACGGTCGGCCAGCCCTGCTCGGTGAGCCAGCGCTGCAGGGAGTCGCCGCCGAGGTTCTTGCCGACCACCAGCACCGCCCGTCCCCCGGGTGCCAGCCGCGGCAGCCAGGTCAGCAGCAGCTCGTGCAGCGCCTCCTTGCCGATCCGGATCGGCGGGTTGGACCAGATCTCGTCGTACGTCGCGTCCGGCGCCACCTGGGCCGGCAGGCAGGCGGTGTAGCGCTGCGCCACCCCGAGCGCCGCGGCGTTCTCGTTGGCCAGCAGCACCGCGCGCTCGTTCACGTCCACCCCGGTCACCTCCGCGGACGGCGCCGCGACCGCGACCGCGAGGCCGATCACCCCGTAGCCGCAGCCCAGGTCGAGGACCCGCCCGCCGGCGGGCGGGTCGGTCTCGCGGAACAGCACCGCGGTGCCGATGTCGAGGCGACCCTGGGCGAAGACGCCCGACCCGCTGGTCAGCTCGAGGCGGTGGCCCCAGACGTCGGCGCTGACCGGCTTGCGGGTGAACGCCACCGTCGGGTCCGCGCTGAAGTAGTGCTCCTCCTCGCTCATGCCTGTACCTCCTCGCGCCGGGCCCTGGTCATCGTGGCCCGGGCCGCGAGCTCGTCCTCGACCGGGTAGGCGACCTGCTCGAGGGTCAGCCCGTGCGCCGGGGCGACGGCCACCGCGGGGTCGCGCCGGCGCGCCTGCAGCACCTCGGCCGGCCACTCGACCGGGCGGCGCCCGTCGCCGACCGCGAGCAGGCAGCCCACCAGCGCCCGCACCTGGCTGTGGCAGAACGCGTCCGCGCGCACGGTCGCCTCCAGGACGCCGTCCTCGCGCCGCGCCCAGGTCAGCTCGTGCAGCACCCGCACGGTGGTGGCGCCGGCGCGCTGGCGGCAGAACGATGCGAAGTCGTGGTGCCCGACCAGCCCGGCGGCCGCGACGCTCATCGCGGCCTCGTCGAGCGGGCGGGGCCAGGCCAGCACGTGGCCGCGCTGCAGCGGGTCGAGCGCCTCGGCCGAGTCCACGACCCGGTAGACGTAGCGGCGCCACAGCGCCGAGAACCTGGCGTCGAAGGCCGCGGAGACCTCGCGCACCCGGCGTACCCGCACGTCGGCGGGGAGGATCCCGTTGAGCCGGCGCACCAGCGCCTGCGGGGGCGGCTCCTGGGCGCGACCGGCCGCGCCGGCCAGGGCGACGGGGTCCACGTCGAGGTGGACCACCTGCCCGCGGGCATGCACGCCGGCGTCGGTGCGGCCCGCGCAGACCAGCCGCGGCGCCGGCACCCGCAGGGCGGTGCCCAGCGCCTGCTCGAGGGTCTCCTGGACGGTCCGGAGCGATGGTTGGCTCGCCCAGCCGGAGAAGTCGGTGCCGTCGTAGGCGATGTCGATCCGAAGCCGCACGGGACCAGTCTCTCAGGCCGGCTCGCCAGCTCTTCTCAACCAGACGGTTGACAAGCGCCGCCGGGCGCGATGGAGTGAGCGTGCCCCACCAGACGAGAGAGGTCCTGCGCCGTGCCCGACCCCCTGTCCAAGGCGTTCGCCGCCCTGGCCGACCCGACGCGTCGCGACATCGTGGCCCGGCTGGCCGGGGGCGACACCACCCTGACCACGCTGGCCGAGCAGTACGACGTCAGCGTGCAGGCGATCTCCAAGCACCTCAAGGTGCTCGAGGAGGCCGGCCTGGTCAGCCGCAGCCGCGACGCGCAGCGGCGCCCGGCGCATCTGGAGGCCGGGGCGCTCGACCTGCTGACGGCGTGGCTCGAGCGCTACCGCCAGCATGCCGAGGAGCGCCGCGCCCGCCTCGACGAGGTGCCGGCCGCCGAGATGGACGACGACCCGCAGTCCCGGAGAGGAAGGGCCTCATGAGCGCCCCCGACACCCACTACCCGCACGCGTCGATCGAGGCCGACCGCGAGGTCCCCGCGATCCACCTGGTCCGCGACTTCGCGGCCACCCCGGAGCAGCTGGTCCGGGCGCACACCGACCCCGACCTGTTCGTGCGGTGGATCGGCCCGGACGGGATGGAGAACCAGATCCTGGAGTGGGACGCCCGCGACGGCGGCTGCTGGCGCTACCGCGCCCGTCACGACGACTACGACGACTGCTTCCGCGGCTGCTTCCACACCGTCGGCCGGGACCGGATCGTGCAGACCTTCACCTGGGAGGGGATGCCGGACCTGGTCTCTCTGGAGACCCTGACCTTCACCGACCTGGGCGACGGGCGCACCCGGCTGCACGCGGTGAGCCTGTGCGAGTCCTTCGAGGCGCGCGACCGGTGGCTGGCCAGCGGCATGGAGGTCGGCATCGACGAGGGCTACGCCAAGCTGGACGCGCTGCTGGCCGGCGAGCCCTGGTGAGCACGGCGTACGCCGCGCGAGCGCCCCGGGCCTGAGCCGGCTCAGCCCCGGCCGGCCAGTTCGGCGCGGTACGGCGGGTCCGCGCCGGGGCGGGTGACCGCGAGCGCGGCCGCTGCGGCCGCATGGGTCAGCAGCGCCTGCTGGTCCGCCTCGGGCAGGTCGCGCAGCCGCACCCGGCCGGCGCCACCGAGCAGCCCGCGCTGCCACAGCCCGTCCAGCAGCGCGGCGGCGAACGTGTCGCCGGCGCCGATGGTGTCGGCCACCGCGACCCTCGGCGCCGGCACCGAGACCGCACCGTGCGGACCGTGCCACGTCGCGCCGGCGCCGCCGCGGGTCAGCACCACCGCCGCCGGCCCGAGCGCCAGCAGCGCCCGGGCCGCCTCGTCCGGGCCGACCCCGGGGTGCAGCGCGGCCAGGTCCTCGTCGCTGGCCTTGACCAGGTCGGCCTGGGCGACGACCCGCTCCACCGCGGCCAGCACCTCCGCGCCGGTCCCGGTGATCGCCGGGCGGGCGTTGACGTCGTAGCTGATCGTGGCCCGCCCGCGCATCCGGGCCAGCACGCCGACGACCTGCTCGGCGCCGTCGGGGTTGTCGGCGCCGGCCAGCA
>JADGMW010000774.1_pt1 | contig 10961 bp, 11 predicted proteins | sample 8641801 | NCBI WGS metagenome assembly JADGMW01 (sample SAMN16272018, study PRJNA661076) | feces metagenome | isolation source: fecal sample from diarrhoea affected cattle A | host: Bos taurus | place: South Africa: Lokaleng Village, Mahikeng | collected 2019-09
GCCGATCTCCTCGCGCACCATCTGGCCCAGGCTCTTGCCGTTGCGCCGCATCGAGAAGAACAGCACGGTCAGGTCCTGCACGGCACCGGCGAAGATGACGCCGACGATGATCCAGATCGTGCCGGGCAGGTAGCCCATCTGGGCGGCGAGCACCGGCCCGACCAGCGGGCCGGCACCGGCGATCGCGGCGAAGTGGTGGCCGAAGAGCACCCGGCGGTCGGTGACGTCGAAGTCGGCCCCGTTCTCCAGCCGCTCGGCCGGGGTGGCGCGGGTGTCGTCCACCTCCAGCACCCGCCGGACGATGAACCGCGCGTAGAAGCGGTAGGCGATGGCGTAGGAGGACAGCGCCGCGAACAGGATCCACAGCGCCGAGATGCTCTCCCCGCGGGCGAGCGCGAGCACTCCCCAGCAGACGCCCCCGACCCCCGCGACCAGCACCCAGACGGCCACCTGCACCGGGGACATCCGCCGGCGGGCGGGGGGCGCAGGGGAGCCGCCGCTCGCCGAGGCGCCTGCGGTCACGGTTCCGGACATGGTGCCCTCCGTCCCGGATCCGGCTCCGTCGCCGGCCCCGTCGGTGAGGGGATCGAGCATAAGGAGACGGGCGGGTTCCGGCTGGCTGGACGGCGTGGTCCTCCGGCGCCGGTCAGCGCAGGGCAGCCCGCGCCCGGCCGCTGACCAGGTCGACCAGGAAGGTCAGCAGCACGACGGCCACCAGCACCGTGGCCACCGCGGCCCAGTCGAACGCGGCGATCCGCCCGGACAGCAGCACCCCGAGTCCGCCGGCACCGAGGAGCCCGACCAGCACCGTGTCCCGGATCGCCACCTCCCAGCGGTACAGCGACAGGGCGATCGCCGGCCCGGCGATGGCCGGCAGCGTGGCGTAGAGCCAGGCCCCGATCGGGGACGCGCCACCGGCGCGGAGCAGGTCGCGGGGGCGCGGGTCGGCCTCCTCGACGGTCTCGGCGATGAGCCGGCCCAGGACCCCAAGCGTGTAGACGCCCAGCGCCAGGGCGCCGGGCAGCACCCCGGGCAGCAGCACGAAGAGCAGAACCAGCGCCCACACCGGCGGCGGGACCGCCCGGAGCAGCAGCAGGGCAAGCCGCGCCACCGTGCCGGCCGCCCTCCGCCCGAGGCTGCTCGGCCCGGCCGGCCGGGTGGCGATCCCGGCCAGGGCCAGCGCTCCGCCCGCGGCCAGCGCGACGGCGATGACCGACATCTGCACCGTCTCGACCGCCGCCGTGCCGATGGCCGACAGCAGGTCGCGGTCCAGGTCGGGCGGCCAGCCGGAGCCGACGACGTAGCCGAGCTGCTCCCGGGTGCGTGCCGAGACCAGCGTCGCGGGGGACAGCGCGAGGTACCAGCACGACCAGGCGATGAGCAGCAGCGTCCCGGGCACGGCCCCGGTCAGCACCGGGTCGCGGCGGAGCGTCGCGCCACCCGGCCCGGCCCCGGCGCCCGTCCGGCGCCGCACGTGCCGGCCGGCGACGTCGGCGAGCAGGCACAGCGCGGCCAGGGCGTAGACCGTCGTCCACACCTGCTCCCAGCGCAGCGAGCTGAACGACAGGGCCAGCTGGTAGCCCAGGCCACCGGCGCCGATCAGCCCGAGGACGACGGCCGAGCGGACCGCGCACTCCAGCCGGTAGAAGGCGTAGGACAGCAGCCCACCGGCGGCCGGCGGCAGCAGCCCGTACAGGGTTGCCGTGCCGCGGCCGGCGCCGGCCGCCAGCAGCGCCGTGTAGCCGCCCCGGGGGACCTCGTCGACCAGGTCGGCGAAGACCTTGGCGGTGACCGCCCCGTACGGGATGCCGATGGCCAGCACCCCCACCCAGGGGTCCAGGCCCAGGACGTTGACCAGGAGCAGCCCCCATACCGCCTCGTGCAGCCCCCGGGGGACGGCGATCAGCCCGCGGGCCAGGGTCCGGCCCGTACGGCGGCGACCCCAGGTGCTGCGGGCCAGCAGCACCGCGCCGAGCGAGCCGAGCAGCACGGCGAGCCCGGCGCCGAGCGCGGCGTAGGCGACGGTGATCAGCGCGGACCGCGCCACCAGGGCGAGGAACTCCCCGTCCAGCTCGGGATGCAGGGCGGCGACGGCGAAGCGGCGGAACTCCGCCAGCCCGCCGGCGTTCACCACCGATCCGGAGAACAGCCCGGCGCCGGCCAGGGACCACAGCAGCAGCGCGGCCGCGCTCAGTCCCCAGCTCCAGCGCCGCAGGTCGCGGTGCAGCCGGGGTGCGGTGCGGGGCGCGCGGTCCAGCACGGCGGTCATCGCCGGACCCCGTAGAACTCCTCGAGGTCGGCGACGGTGAGCACGGCGGTGGGGGTGTCGACGGTGACCCGGCCGTCGACCAGCCCGACCACCCGGTCGCAGTGCCGCAGCGCCAGCCCCGGGTCGTGCAGGCAGGCCACCAGGGCGCCCCCGCGGTCGAGGGCCAGCTCGGCCAGCAGGGTCAGCGCAGCGTCGGCCAGCGCGGGGTCCAGGGCCGAGGCCGGCTCGTCGGCCAGGACCAGCTCGGGCCGCTGCACCAGCAGGCGGGCCAGGGCGACGCGCTGGCGCTGCCCGCCCGAGAGCCGCTCGGTGCGGTCGAAGAGCCGGTCGGCCAGACCCACCCGGTCCAGCGCGGCCCGCACGTCCTCCACCCCCTGCGGGCGCACCAGCGACCACGCGGCGCGCGCGGGTGACCACGCGGCGAGCCGGCCGGCATTGACGTTGTGCACCACCCGCAGCGGACCGACGAGCTCCAGGTGCTGGTGGACCGTGCCCACCCGCGCCCGCAGCCTGCGCAGCGCCCGCCCGCGGAGCACTGCGGGGTCGGCGCCGAGCACCCGCACCCCACCCGCTGTCGGGAGCACCGACCCGTTCAGCACGCCGAGCAGCGTGGACTTGCCCGCGCCGGACGCCCCGAGGACGGCGACCCGCTCGCCCGCGGCCACCACGAGGTCCACCCCGGCCAGGGCGTGCGTGCCGCCGTAGCGGACCTCGATCCCGGTGAGCCGCGCGATCTCGGTCAGCTGACCAGCCCGAGGTCGCGGCCGATCGCCTCGATCTGGTCGTAGTTCGAGGCCTCGGTGGGCAGGAAGGATCCGGCACCGAAGAGCTCGAGCACCTCGGCGTCGGCCGGGTCGTCGGGCGAGAGCGAGGTGAACCAGTCGGTGAGCCGGCCGGGCAGGTCCTCACCCAGCCGGTCCACGGCCTGCGGGCCGAGCAGCCAGTGGTAGTCGTGGTAGGCCGGGGTGCGGGCGTAGCGCACGACCGACGGCGGCACCGCGCCCTCCTCCGAGCGGCTGGTCCAGACCTGCTCGTTGAGCACGCCGGCCTGATAGGTGCCCGAGGCGACCAGCGCCAGGGTCGCGTCGTGCGAGCCGGAGAAGCCGGGCCCGCCCGGGAAGCCCTGCGGGTCGACCCCGGCCTCCTCGAGGAAGTAGGCCGGCATCAGCCGGCCGGAGGTGGAGGTCTCGCTCCCGTAGGTGAAGCGCAGGCCGGCCAGCGGCGCGAGGTCGTCGGAGGGGGGCAGCCCGGTGCCGGCGTTCACCACGAAGACGGAGTGGAAGTTCTCGTCGATGTCGCGCTGGGCGATCGGCGTCGCGCCGGGCGTCTGCAGCCGGGCCTGGACGCCGGTGAGCCCGCCGAACCAGACGAGGTCGAGGTCGCCGGTGCGGAACAGCGAGACGGCGGCGGCGTAGTCGGTGACCGGCTCGTAGGTGACGGCGAGGCCGAGGCCGGCGGACATCGCGTCGGCGACGGACCCGTAGAGCCGGGCGAGGACCTCGGGGTCCTGGTCGGGGATCGCGCCGATGCGCAGCGGTCCGGCCGGATCGGCGGAGGCGGAGACGGGGGAGGAGCGCCCGCACGCGGCGAGCACGGCGGCCAGGGCGATGCCGGAGGCGCCCAGGAACGAACGGCGGGACAACGGGGACGGGCCACCCGACCGGGCGGCAGGACGGTGGCTCACTACATCCTCGGAACGGGACGGGGGTCGGGCACGGGGAACCTCCGGACGACGTCGGGGAGTGGGAGCCCGAATCCTGCCCGGCCCGTCCCGGATCCACCCCTCAGGCCCCGCGAGGTGCGCAGGGAGGGGAGCTCCTCCTAGGGTTCCGACCGTGTCCGACTGCCTGTTCTGCGCCATGGTCGACGGGAAGATCCCCGCCGACGTCGTCCACCAGACCGACCGGGTGCTCGCCTTCCGCGACATCAACCCCCAGGCACCCACGCACGTGCTGGTGATCCCCAAGGACCACCACCCCACCATCGGCGCGCTGGCCGAGGACGATCCCGTGCTGCTGGGCGACGTGGTGGCCGCGGCGCACGCGGTGGCCCGCCAGGAGGGGCTGGTGACCGACGGCGCCGAGCCCGGCTACCGCCTGGTGGCCAACACCGGACCGCAGGCCGGGCAGACCGTGCACCACGTCCACCTGCACGTCCTCGGCGGCCGCGGACTCGGCTGGCCGCCCGGCTGAGCCCGCGCGCGCCCGCTCCGGATGACAGGGTGAGGGCGTGACCGAGCAGAGCGCCCCGCCCGTCCGGATCGAGCGCGACGGCGACGTCGCCGTCGTCGTCCTCGACAACCCGCCGCTGAACCTGTTCACCCCGGCGGTGTTCCAGGCGCTGGACGCCGCGGTCACCCAGCTGGTCGCGCTCACCGATCCGCAGCGCGCCGACCGGGCGCGGGCGGTGCTGTTCGAGGCCCGCGGGAAGGTGGTGTCCGGCGGCGTCGACGTGACGTTCTTCCGCGACATCGCCGAGGGGCCGGAGCCCGCCGCGCGCGGCGGTGAGCTCTGGGCACAGCTCCTCCGGGTCGCCCAGACGGTGGAGGACCTGCCGGTGCCCACCGTCTTCGCCGCCCACGGGCTCACCCTCACCGCCGCGTTCGAGCTGTCGCTGGCCTGCGACATCCTGCTGGCCGCGGAGAAGGCGTCGTTCGGGCTGGTCGAGATCGTGGTCGGGCTGACCCCCTCGATGGGCGGCCCGCAGCGGCTGGCCGAGCGGGCCGGCGTCGCCCGGGCCCGCGAGCTGGTCTTCACCGGCGAGCGCTATCCGGCCGCGGTGCTGGAGCGGTGGAACGTGGTCAACCGGGTGCTGCCCGACGAGGGGTTCGCCGAGGCCGCCCGGAGCTACGCCCACCAGGTCGCGGCCGGCCCGACGCTGGCCCACGCGGCGACCAAGCAGCTGGTGGCCACCGCCGGCCGGCAGGGGGCCCGCGCGGCCGACGCGCTGGTGCCGCAGGTGTCCGGCGCGCTGTTCGCCAGCGAGGACCTGCGCGGCGCCGTCCGGTCCTTCCTCACCGACGGCCCGGGGAAGGCCACCTACTCCGGGCGGTGACCTGATCGGGGCGGACGGCGATTCGGCGGCTCCGACGCGGGTAGCATCGGGCGGTCCCCATCCCCAGCCAGGAAAGCAGGGTCGAGGGTTCTTGCCCGACACCTCCCCGAACGTCCCCGTCCCGGGTGCCCCCACGTCCCGTGAGGCATCGGCGCAGGCCGCCGCCGCGGACGACTCCGCCGCCCAGGGATCCGCTGCGACCGGGAGCCCACCGCCCGCGGTCCGCGCCACCATCGCCGTGCCCGAGTCGGTCTCCATGGTCGCCCTGCTCGGCTCGGCCGACGAGCTGCTCCGGCTGGTCGAGGCCGAGGTCGACGCCGACGTGCACGTGCGCGGCAACGAGATCACCGTGACCGGGCAGCCGGCCGACAACGCCTTCGCCGTCCGGGTGTTCGACGAGCTCATCGCGCTGCTCGGCACCGGTCAGGGCCTGCGCCCGGACTCGGTGCGCCGGGTGATCGCGATGCTCAAGGGTGGCGGCTCCGAGCGCCCCGCCGACGTGCTCAGCCTGGACATCATCAGCCGCCGCGGGCGCACGATCCGGCCCAAGACGCTGAACCAGAAGCACTACGTCGACGCCATCGACGAGCACACCATCGTCTTCGGCATCGGCCCGGCCGGCACCGGCAAGACCTACCTGGCCATGGCCAAGGCGGTCCAGGCGCTGCAGAGCAAGCAGGTCAACCGGATCATCCTGACCCGGCCGGCCGTGGAGGCCGGCGAGCGGCTGGGCTACCTGCCGGGCACGCTCAGCGAGAAGATCGACCCCTACCTGCGGCCGCTCTACGACGCGCTGCACGACATGGTCGACCCGGAGTCGATCCCGAAGCTGATGGCCTCGGGCACGATCGAGGTCGCGCCGCTGGCCTACATGCGTGGCCGCACGCTCAACGATGCGTTCGTGATCCTCGACGAGGCGCAGAACACCACCGCCGAGCAGATGAAGATGTTCCTCACCCGGCTCGGGTTCGGCTCGAAGATCGTCGTCACCGGCGACGTCACCCAGGTCGACCTGCCCGGGGGAGCGCAGAGCGGGCTGAAGATCGTCCGCGAGATCCTCGATGGTGTCGAGGACGTGCACTTCGCCACCCTCACCAGCACCGACGTCGTCCGCCACCGGCTGGTCGGGGACATCGTCGATGCCTACGAGCGTTTCGACGCCGCCCGCCAGACCGCGCGGCCGGCCACCGCCACTCCGGCACGACCGACCCGGCCGCGCCGGCAGGGGAGCTGAACGAGATGCCCGTCGAGGTCTCCAACGAGTCCGAGATCGCCGTCGACGAGGCCGAGCTGGCCGGCATCTGCCGGTTCGTCCTCGGCGAGATGCAGGTCAACCCGATGGCCGAGCTGTCGGTCCTCTGCGTCGACGTCGAGTACATGAGCAGCCTGCACGAGCGCTGGATGGGGGAGAAGGGGCCGACCGACGTCCTGGCCTTCCCGATGGACGAGCTGGACACCGCCCGGCCCGACGACCCCGACCCGGGCCCGGCGCTGCTCGGTGACGTCGTGCTCTGCCCCGCCGTCGCCGTCCGGCAGGCCCGCGCCGCCGGGCACTCCATGGACGACGAGCTGGTGCTGCTGGCCACCCACGGCGTGCTGCACCTGCTCGGCTACGACCACATGGAGCCCGACGAGGAGAAGGAGATGTTCGGTCTCCAGTCCGAGCTGATCGAGCGCTGGCGCTCGGCGCCGCGCGAGCCGGTCACCGGCGAGCCGGCCGGCGGGGACCAGAGCCCCCGATGACCTCCGGCGCGATCGTCCTCCTGGTCATCGCCTGCTGCCTCGTACCGCTCGCCGGCCTCTTCGGCGCCATGGACGCCGCCCTCCAGCGCGTGTCCAAGGCCCGCGTCGAGGAGCTCCGCCGCGAGGGTGCCAAGCGCGCCGGGGCGCTCGAGCAGGTGGTGGCCGAGCGTGCCCGCCACGTCTCCCTGCTGCTGCTCCTGCGCATCGCCTGCGAGATGGTCGCCGCGGTGCTCGCCACCGTCCTGCTCTACGACGCATGGGGCTTCGGCTGGCGCACCGTGCTGACCGCCGCCGCGATCATGACGGTGGTCAGCTACGTGCTGATCGGCGTGGGACCGCGCACCCTGGGCCGGCAGCACGCCTACTCGGTCGCCCTGGCGTCGGCCGGCGTGGTGCAGCTGCTGGGCCGCGTGCTCGGGCCGGTCGCCACGCTGCTGATCCTGGTCGGCAACATGATCACGCCCGGCCGCGGCTACCGGGACGGCCCGTTCTCCTCCGAGGTCGAGCTCCGCGAGCTGGTCGACATGGCCGAGGAGCGCGGCGTCGTGGAGTCCGGCGAGCGCAACATGATCCACTCGGTGTTCGAGCTCGGTGACACCATCGCCCGCGAGGTGATGGTCCCGCGCACCGACGTGGTCTGGATCGAGCGCACCAAGACCGTCCGGCAGGCGCTGGCGCTGGCCCTGCGCAGCGGGTTCTCCCGCATCCCGGTGATCGGGGAGAACGTCGACGACGTCGTCGGCGTGGTCTACCTCAAGGACCTCGTGCGCCGGTCGCAGAACTCCGGTGACGGCCGCGGGCCCAGGGTCGAGGAGCTGATGCGCACGCCCACGTTCGTGCCGGAGTCCAAGCCGGTCGACGAGCTGCTGCGCGACATGCAGGCCCAGCGCATCCACATCGCGATCGTGGTCGACGAGTACGGCGGCTTCGCCGGGCTGGTCACCATCGAGGACATCCTCGAGGAGATCGTCGGGGAGATCGCCGACGAGCACGACGCCTTCCAGCGTCCGCCGGTCGAGGAGCTGCCCGACGGGTCGATGCGGGTCACCGCGCGGCTGCCGGTGGAGGACCTCGCCCAGCTGTTCGGCGTCGAACTGCCCGAGGACGACGACGTCGAGACCGTCGGCGGGCTGCTCGCCCGCGAGCTCGGTCTGGTGCCCATCGAGGGCGCCTCGGCCGAGATCGGCGGGCTGCGGCTGGTCGCGGAGAGCACCGGCGGACGCCGCAACCGGGTCGACACCATGCTGGTCTGCCGGGTCCAGCCGGAGACCGACGACGACGCCGAGGAGGGCCGCGGAGACCCCGGGAGCGGGGCCACCCGCTACGAGGACCAGCCGGCCTCGGTGGACGGCTGACGAAGGACCCCCGCCTCCGGGCCGTAGGAAGGACCACGACCCTCCCGTCGCTCGCCTGCTCGGGACGGGGCCTGCCCCGGGCGCCCGCGCCCGGCCGGAGCCGATCGGCGAGGATGGGCGCGTGCCTGAACTCGATGCCGAGGACGCCAAGCTCGTCACCCTCGCCCGTTCCGCCCGCGCCCGCACGGGTGCCGCGGAGGGTGCCGCCGTCCGGGACACCGACGGGCGCACCTACGTGGCGGCGAGCGTGGGCCTGCCGTCGCTGAAGCTGTCCGCGCTGCAGGCCGCCGTCGCCGCCGCCGTCTCCAGCGGGGTCGAGGGGCTGGAGGCCGCCGCGATCGTCTCGGAGGCCGACGCGGTGGAACAGGAAGGGCTGGCCGCCGTCCGCGACCTCACGCCGTCGGCGCCCGTGCACCTCGCCGGCCCGGACGGGAGCCTGCGTACCAGCGTCTGACGCGTGACGGATCGGCCGGCCGGGCGCACGCTGGGAACGTGACCGCCGTCGTCCGGCCCGGTGGCGCCCGGTTGCCGATGAGCCGGGCCACCCGCCGCCTCGTCCTGGTCGTCCACGTGTGGACGGCCGGGGCGTGGCTGGGGCTGGACGTCGCTATGGCCGCCCTGGTGGTGACCGCACTGCGGGCCGACGACCCGGCGCCGCGGGCGGCGCTCTACCAGGCCCTCGAGGTGGTCGTGGTCTGGCCGCTGACCGTCGCCGGGCTCGGCTGCCTGGCCAGCGGACTGCTGCTCGGCCTGGGCACCCGGTACGGCCTGCTCCGCTTCTGGTGGGTGGCGGTGAAGCTGGTGGTCAACCTGGTCCTGACCACGCTCGTGCTGCTCCTGCTGCGGCCGAACGCGCAGGCGCTCGCCGTCGACGGCCGGCGTCTGGCGGCGGGGAAGACGGTGGACGTCGACATCAGCAGCCTCGTCATGCCGCCGACCGTCACGATGATCGCCCTGACGTTCGCCTTCTACCTGTCGGTCGTGAAGCCGTGGGGGAGGACGCCTGCGGGCCGCCGGGGCAGGTCCTCCTGACCCCTGCGGGGCGTTCCTCGCGCGCTCGGAGTGCTGTACGACCCCGGAAGGGCGGACAACACCCCCGGAGCGGGACGGCGGTGTCAGCGCCGGGTGGGAGACTGTCGATGTGAGCAGCCCTGAGCAGACGCCGCACCGCAGCGGCTTCGTCGCCCTGGTGGGCCGCCCGAACGCCGGCAAGACGACGCTGACGAACGCGCTGGTCGGCGAGAAGGTCGGCATCGTCAGCAACCGCCCGCAGACCACCCGGCACGCGATCCGCGGCGTCGTGCACCGGCCCGAGGGCCAGATCGTGCTGGTCGACACCCCGGGCCTGCACAAGCCCAAGAGCCTGCTGGGCAAGCGCCTCAACGACGTCGTCCGCGACACGCTGTCCGACGTCGACGTCGTGGTGTTCTGCGTGCCGGCCGACCAGCCCGTCGGCCCCGGTGACCGGTTCATCGCCCGGCAGCTCCGCGAGATCAAGGCACCGATCGTGCTCGTCGTGACCAAGACCGACGCGACCGGCAAGAAGCAGGTGGCCGAGCAGCTGCTCGCCGCCAGCCAGCTGGTCGAGGCCGCCGAGATCGTGCCGATCAGCGCGGTGAAGGGCGATCAGGTCGAGCTGCTGGAGGGCCTGCTGATCGGCCTGCTGCCCGAGGGGCCGCCGCTGTACCCGGAGGAGCAGACCACCGACGAGGACGTCGAGCGGCAGCTCGCCGAGCTGGTCCGCGAGGCGGCCCTGGAGAAGGTGTTCCAGGAGGTGCCGCACTCGCTGGCGGTCACCATCGAGGAGATCAACCGGCGGCCGGACCCGAAGCAGGCCGGTCGCGAGCTGGTCGAGGTGCAGGCGCTGCTGCACTGCGAGCGGGCCACCCAGAAGCCGATGCTGCTGGGCAAGGGCGGCTCGATCATCAAGGCCATCGGGACCGAGGCGCGCGCCGGCATGGAGACGCTGCTCGGCGCCCGCGTCCACCTCGACCTGCACGTCACCGTGCTCGGCGAGTGGCAGGACGACCCGAAGAAGCTGAACAGGCTGGGCTATTGAGCGCGCACACCCCGAAGGCCCTCTACCGCGACGAGGGCATCGTGCTGCGCACCCAGAAGCTCGGCGAGGCCGACCGGATCGTCACCGTGCTCACCCGCCGTACCGGCAAGGTGCGCGCCGTCGCCAAGGGCGTGCGCCGCACGAAGAGCAAGTTCGGCGCCCGGCTGGAGCCCTTCACCCACGTCGACCTGCAGCTCTACACCGGCCGCAACCTCGACATCGTCAGTCAGGTGGAGTCGATCCGGTCCTACGGCCAGGAGGTCGTCGCCGACTACCCGGCCTACACCGCCGGCACCGCGGTGCTGGAGACCGCGGACCGGCTCACCGCCGAGGAGAAGGAGCCGGCGCTGCGGATGTTCCTCCTGGTCGTCGGCGCGCTGCGGACACTGGGGGAGCGGACCCACCAGGCCGGCCTGGTGCTGGACGCGTTCCTGCTGCGGGCGATGTCGGTGGCCGGGTGGGAGCCCGCGCTCGGTGACTG
>JADGMW010000778.1_pt1 | contig 10943 bp, 11 predicted proteins | sample 8641801 | NCBI WGS metagenome assembly JADGMW01 (sample SAMN16272018, study PRJNA661076) | feces metagenome | isolation source: fecal sample from diarrhoea affected cattle A | host: Bos taurus | place: South Africa: Lokaleng Village, Mahikeng | collected 2019-09
CGTCGGTCTCGGGCTTCGGTTCCTTGCTCATGAGGTGGCCTCCTGGGATGCGTCGATGCCCGGCAGCAGGGCGTTGGCCTCGGCCGAGGCGGTGGAGAGGACGACGACGTCCACCCGCCGGTTGGCGGTGATCGCGGTGGGGTCGGTGATCGGCACCAGCGGCCTGGTGGAGGAGTAGCCGGTGGCCGACAGGCGGTCCTCGGGGACGCCGTCGCCGGAGAGGTACCGCAGCACCGTGCTGGCGCGGTAGCTCGACAGCTCCCAGTTCGACGGCCAGGCGCCGCCGCGGGTGACCGGCAGGTGGTTGGCGTGGCCCTCGATGCGGAGCACGTTGGGCAGGTCGGTCAGGGTGGGGGCGACGGCGCCCAGGATGGCGGCGCCCTCGGGGCGGAGCTCGGCCCGCTCGGCGTCGAACAGCACGGCGTCGGCGACGATGTGCACGACCAGGCCGCGCTCGTCGATCTCGAAGCGCGCCGCGCCGGAGTACCCGGCCTCGGCGAGGTCGGCGGCGAGCTGATCCCGCGCGGCGGCGAGCTCGGCGTAGGCGCCGCGGGCCTCCTCGGCGACCCGGGAGGCGCGCTCGAGGGCGGCCTGGGCGGCCGCGGCGTCGACGTCGGCCCGGGCCACGGTGGTGTCCGGCGGCATGGCCGAGGCGATGTCGATGGCCCCGGGCAGGCCGTCGAGGACGGCGCCGTCGGGGGTGGTGCTGGTCATGACCGAGACCGGGCTGCCGAACGCCTGGGACAGGCCGGAGGCCAGGGCGGCGAACTTGTCCTTGTCCACCTGGCTCATCGCGAACAGCACCACGAAGAGCACGAAGAGCAGCGTCATCATGTCCGCGTAGGACACCATCCAGCGCTCGTGGTTCTCGTGCTCCTCCTCCTGGTGCTTCTTGGCCCGGCGGCCGCCGCCGTGGCCGGCGCTCACCGGTCCACCTCGCGCCGGCTCGCGAGCTCGCTCACGCCGCTTCCTTGGCGAGCTCGCTCGGCGGGATCAGGGCGTTGAGCTTCTGGCGGACCGCGCGCGGGCTGGTGCCGGCCTGGATCTCGGCGATGCCCTCGACCAGCAGTTCCATCTGCGCGGCCTGCAGCTCGCTGACCCGCATGATCTTGGCGCCCATCGGCAGGAACCAGAAGTTGGCGGCCATGACGCCCCAGAGGGTGGCGACGAACGCCGCGGCGATCATCGGGCCGAGCGCCTCGGGGTCGCTGAGGCTGCCCATGACGTTCATCAGGCCGACGATGCAGCCGACGATGCCGATGGTCGGCGCGTAGCCGCCCATCGTGTTCATGAACTTCGCGGCGACCTTGTCCTCGGCCTTCTTGGCCGAGATCTCGCTCTCCAGGACGGTGCGCAGCTCTTCGGGGTCGGTGCCGTCGATGCCCATCTGCAGGCCGCGCTTGAGGAACGGGTCCTCGATCGCCTTGACCTGCGCCTCCAGGGCGAGCAGCCCCTCCTTGCGGGCCTTCTCCGCCAGGGTGACCAGGATCTGGATCTGCTCGGTCGGCGGTGCCACCTTGGCCGGCAGCACGGCCATCTTGAACCAGCCGGGCATCTTCTTGAGGTCGTCCATCGTCTGGCTGGACATGGCCGCACCGAAGGTGGCCACGATCACGAGGATGATCGCGGGAAGGAACAGCAGCGACATCGGGTCCGCGCCCTCCATGATCATGAAGACCAGGAGGGCGGCGAGGGAGAGGACGAAACCGATCAGGGTGGCCGGATCCATGGGTCAGCGCTCCTCGGGTCCGGGGAAGGGCACCACGGTCGAGACGGAGACGACCTCGGGGCGACCGGTGGGCCGGTACTGGCCGCGGTCCATCTCGTAGGAGGTGGCGAGGATCCCGGCGCGGTACTCGCGGATCTCCCGGAGGACCTCCTCCACGGTCTCGCGCACCACGTAGCGGGTGCCGTCCACGAGGAACACCACGGTGTCGGGGTGTGCCTCGACCCGCTCGATGAGGTCGGGGTTGAGCGCGAACTGCTCCCCGTTCAGGCGGGTCACACGGATCACGGGACGGTCCTCTTGCTCGGGGTGGCAGAAAGTCGGGTGGGCGGGATTCGTCACGGACACCATCGGCTCGGGAGACGGCGTCCTTGAGCCGACAGCGGCGGTGGGCCTCACCCCGACGGGTGGACCGCCCGCGGCGGCGGACGTCCCGGTGCGGGTGGATCACGGCCCGCCGGGACCTCCGGGAGGGGAGGTGCCGGCGGGCCGCGGGGGGCGCGTCAGCGCTTGAGGTTGACCAGGTCCTGCAGGAGCTCGTCGGAGGCGGTGATCACGCGGCTGTTCGCCTGGAAGCCGCGCTGGGCCACGATCAGGCTGGTGAACTCCTCGGAGAGGTCGACGTTGGACATCTCCAGCGCGCCGGAGGAGAGCACGCCACGACCGCCCGAGCCCGCGGCACCGACCAGGGCGTCGCCGGAGTTCTGGCCGACCCGGAAGGAGGAGTTGCCGGCCTTCTCCAGCCCGCTCGGGTTGTTGAAGGAGGCCATGGCCAGCTGCCCCAGCGGCTGGATGAGCCCGTTGGAGTAGGTGCCGACGATCGTCCCGTCGTTGGACAGCTCGAAGCCCTGCAGGGTGCCCAGTGCGAAGCCGTCCTGGTCCTGCGGCTTGATCTCGCTGCCCCCGGCGAACTGGGAGACCCCGGCCATGTCCAGGGTGACCGCGCCGGTCCAGCTGGTGCCGACCGGCGTGAAGCTCAGGGCCCCGCCCGCCGGGCTGGTCAGCTGCCCGTCGGTGTCGAAGGTGACCGCCACGGCGGTACCGGGGGCGCCCGCACCGGTGTCGGCGAACGTCAGGGGTGCGCCGCCGTTGGCCTGGACCGTCAGGCTCCACTGGTTGGCGGCGGTCTTGGTGAACGTGTAGATCATCGCCTGCTCGACACCCTGGGCGTCGAACATCTTGGTCGGCGTCTGGACCACCGTGCCGATCTCCGCGGCGGCGTTCAGGTTGCCGTTCACCACGGCGGACGTGGTCGCCCGCGGGGGGACGATCTGGCCGTAGGGGACGGTCAGGTCCCGGATCGGGCCGTTGGGGTTGATCGTGCCGTTCTCGGCGATCCAGCCCTGCAGGATCCCGCCGTCGGGGGTGACCAGCCGGCCGGCGGAGTCGAAGTCCAGCGAGCCGGCGCGGGTGTAGAGCTGCTCGCCGCCGGTGCCGCGGGTCACGAAGAACCCGTCGCCCTCGATCATGAAGTCGGTCGAGCGGCCGGTCGACTGGGCGGCGCCGTTGGTCCAGTTGGTGGCGATGGCGGCGAGCTTGACGCCGAGGCCGACCTGCGCCGGGTTGGTGCCACCGCGCTCGGCGGCCGCGGCGCCCCCGGCGCGCACGACCTGGGACAGCGTGTCCTGGAAGACGGTGGAGCTGCTCTTGTAGCCGACGGTGTTGACGTTGGCGATGTTGTTGCCGGTGACGTCCATCTTCATCTGGTGGGCCTTGAGCCCGGCGATGGCGGAGAACATGGAGCGGAGCATGGGAAGGGTCTCCTCGGGAGGCGGTGCGGGATGTGGGTCAGGACGCCGGGGAGGAGCTCGTCCCTGAGCTCGGCGTGGTGGAGATCTCGGTGATGCGGCCGACGGCGACGGTCACGCCGCCGACGGTGGCCAGCGCCTCGTTCCGGTCGGTGGCCAGCCGCACCGAGCTGACGACACCGGTCCGGGAGCTGCCGTCGGTGTCGGTGTAGGTGACCGATCGGCCGACCAGCGCGCCCGCACTGCTGGAGCGCTGCAGGGCGAGCATGGCGGTGTTCTGCTTGGCGATCTCCTCGAGCTTCTCCACCTGCGTGAAGGTCGCCGTCTGGGCCATGAGCTGGTTGGTGTCGGCCGGGTTGGCCGGGTCCTGGTAGCGCATCTGGGCGACCAGGAGCTTCATGAAGGTGTCCTTGCCCATCGCGTTGCTGTCGGTGCGCTCGACCGAGGTGCTCGCGGTGTACGTGGCGGTGGGGCCGACCATCCCGCTGACTGCGTCCGGCATCGGTTGGTTCTCCTTCTCAGACGCGGACGTCCACGCCGGAGGACGTGGATCGGGAGGGCAGGACGGTCCTGCCGCCCTCGGTATCGGCAGGGCGCAACCACGGTCGTGACCGTCCGTCGCCCGGGCCCTGCTGTCCGGTGCGGTCGCCGAAGCCCTGCTGGGCCCCCTGGCCGCCGGTCTGCCGGTCCAGCCAGGAGCCGCCGTTGTCGCGGGCGACCTCCACCCGGGAGGTGGTCAGGCCGGCGGACTCCAGGTCGCGGCGGAGGTCGGGCAGCGCGTCCAGCAGGGCCGCGCGGCCGTGCTCGTGGGCGCCCCGCAGGACCAGGTCGACGGTGCCCTTGGTGACGGTGACGGAGACCTCGACGGGGCCGAGGGTCTCGGGGGTGAGGACGAGGGTCATCGTGTGCGAGCCGTCGGCCGCGCCGCGCAGCACCGCGACGTGCCGGGCGACCTGACCGGCCACCGGCAGGGATGCCGCGGTGCCGGTCGCGCCGTCGGCCTCCGCCGTCGCGGCCGGGGTCGGCAGTGCGGCTCCGGCGACCACGGTCGTGGGTTCGGCAGGCGCACCGCTCGGAGCGACGGCGGTGTCCGGGCCGGTGCCCGCGGCGCCGGCCGCGGTCGCGGCGTCCGTGGCTCCCGGCAGTGCTGCGGTCGGGGTCTGGCCGGCTCCGCCGGCGGCGGGGCCGTGGATCGGCGCGGGAGGAGTGCGCGCAGCGCCGGGGACCCCGGCGGTGGGAAGGACCGGAGGCGGGCTGCCGGCTTCCGCTCCGGGAGCCGTTCCACCGACGGGAGAGCCGGCCTCCGGTGCGGCACCGCCGGCCGGGTCGAGCAGGAGACCCGCCCCGGGGACGGTCGCGACGGGCCGGCCGGCGCCGAGCGGGGCCGTGGCGGCACCGGGAACGGCGGCCGGCACCGGTGCCCCGGGTGCCCCGGGTGCCCCGGGAGCCGCGGCGCCGGTCGGCAGCGGAGCCGTGCCGGACCCGTCCGCTGTCGCTGCGCCGGCCACCCCGGTCGCCGCGCCGACCGGGGCGACGGGTGCGTCGGCGGAGGTGCCGTCGGCGGGGGACGGGCCGGTCGCCTGGCCGAGCGCGAGCGCCCAGAGGGGCGCGGGCAGGGCGGCGGCTGCGGGGAGCCCGGCGACGACGGCCTCTCCCGGCAGCCCGGTCCCCGGTGCCGCGGACTCCTCCGCGGGCTCGCCCTCGCCGTCGCCGCTCTGGCCGGTGGCGCCGTCACCGACGGCGGCGCGGCCCTCGGACAGGGCTTCGTCGAGCGCGGAGGCGAACGGCGCCGCGCTCGCGGTGCCTCCGGCGTCCGCCCCGCCCCCGGTCGGGGCGGCACGGACCGGCGCCGCCGCCGGCATCACAGGTGCGCTCATCGGTAGGCCTCCGCCTTGCTCATCACTGTGCGGACGTAGTTCTGGGTCTCGGGATAGGGCGGGATGCCGCCGTAGCGGCTGACCGTGCCCGGCCCGGCGTTGTAGGCGGCCAGGGCCAGCTCGGTCGAGCCGAACCGGCCGGTGAGGTCCTTGAGGTAGCGGGCGGCACCGTCGACGGCCGAGGCCGGGTCGAGCGGGGAGACGCCCAGGCCTGCGGCGGTGGCCGGCATGAACTGCATGAGCCCCTGCGCGCCGGCCGGGGAGACCGCGCCCGGGTCGAAGCTCGACTCGGTCGAGGCGACCGCGGCCAGCAGCGAGGCGTCCACCCCGTGCCGGCCGGCGGCGGCGGTGAACAGGTTGGCGTAGGGGACGCCCGCGATGCCGCCGGCGCCCCCGGTGCCCGCGGACGCCGTCGGCACCGGGGCGGCCTGCGTCAGCACGCGCCGGATGGACGTCGGGGTGCCGACGTCCTGCACCGACACGTTCTGGCCGGCCTGCGGCGCGGCGATCATCTTGCCGTTGCCGACGTAGATGCCGACGTGGTCGATCCCGGCCCGTGCCGAGGAGTTGTCGAAGAACACCAGGTCCCCGGGGCGGGCCTCGGCGAGCGTGGCCACCGCGGTCCCGGTGGTGGCCTGCTGGGAGGAGGTGCGGGGCAGCTCGATGCCCAGGTTGCCGAAGACCACCTGGACCAGGCCCGAGCAGTCCAGGCCCTTGGCCGGATCGGTGCCGCCCCACAGGTAGGGGACGCCGAGGTACTTGCTCGCCTCGGCGACGACGGCAGTCTCCGACGCGGTGCCGGCCGAGGCCACCGCGCCGCCGGATGCGGAGGCTGAGCCGGTCGAGGTGAGCCCGGCGGCGGCCGCTGCGCTCGCCCAGCCCGCCGCCCGGGTCTGCAGCTGCGGGGCGAAGCGCGACTGGATCTCGCTGATCCGGGACTGCACCGCGGTCAGTCCGTCCACGGCTCCTCCTCGGTCGTAGCGCGGCCGGCCCGGCCGGTCACCAGGTCGTCGGTGGCGCGCGCCTCGGCGGCCGCCTCGGCGTGCTGCTGGGCCTCGCGGTGCCGCTCGCGCAGCCGCTCCAGGGCCTTGGTCCGCTGCGCAGCCGCGGTCCACTGCGCCCGGACCGCCTCGGCCTGCTCCGCCGAGGCGGTCGCGGCCGCCCGGGCGTCGGAGGCGTCGGTCGCGGCGACGCGCAACAGCACCATCGCCGCCCGGAAGTCCGCGGACGGCAGGGAGCGGGGCACGCCGGCGGTGGCCAGGGTGGTCTCGTACTCCGTCGCCCGGCGCGCCGCGTCGGCCGCGGCCTGCCCGGCCTGCGCCGAGGCGAGGGCGGCGGCGCGTTCCTGGGTGCGGCGCAGCTCCAGGACCGGCTGCAGCCGGAAGGCCTGCCTCTTCACGCCGACCGCACGATCCGCTGCAGCCACGCCCACGCCTCGGGCGGCGGCGTCGACTCGCCCAGCGGCTGCTGCAGGAACGCCTCGATCGCCGGCGCGAGCTCGCGGGCCCGGTCCACCAGGGGGTCGCTGCCGGGCTGGTAGGCGCCGATCTCGATGAGCTCCTTGACGTCGCGCAGCGCGCCCATCAGGCGGCGGATCTCGCGGGCGTCGGCCATCGCCGGCGGGGGCACCACGGCGGTCGCCACGCGGGAGATGGACTCCAGCACGTCGATGGCCGGGAAGTGCCCGACGGTGGCCAGTGCGCGGGTGAGGACGATGTGCCCGTCCAGGATGGAACGCGCGGTGTCGGCGATCGGCTCGTTGTGGTCGTCGCCCTCCACCAGCACCGTGTAGAGCCCGGTGATCGAACCGGTCACGCCGGTACCGGCCTTCTCCAGCAGCTGCGGCATCATCGCGAAGACGCTCGGCGGGTAACCGCGGGTGGCGGGGGGCTCGCCGGCGGAGAGGCCCACCTCGCGCTGCGCCATGGCGGTACGGGTGATCGAGTCCATGAGCAGCAGCACGTCGCGGCCCTGGTCCCGGAACGCCTCGGCGATGCGGGTCGCCACGAAGGCGGCCTTGAGCCGCACCAGCGGCGGCTCGTCGGAGGTGGCGACGACGACGACCGTGCGGGCCATGCCCTCGGGGCCGAGGTTCTCCTCGAGGAACTCCCGCACCTCGCGCCCGCGCTCGCCGATCAGGCCGATGACGCGGACGTCGGCGTCGGTGCCCCGGGTGATCTGGGCGAGCAGGCTGGACTTGCCGACGCCGGAACCGGCGAAGATGCCCAGTCGCTGACCCTTGCCGCAGGGGACCAGGGTGTCCAGGGCGCGCACGCCGAAGGTGAGCGGCTCGGCCACGCGGGCCCGGGACAGCGCGTGCGGGGTCTCGCTGGCCAGGTCGACCCAGGAGACGCGGGCGGCCAGCGGCGGGCCGCCGTCGACCGGCCGGCCCAGCCCGTCGAGCACGCGGCCCAGCAGCGCCTCGCCGACCGGCACCTGCAGCGGCATCCCGGTGGGCCGCACCGGTGCTCCCGCGTGGACCCCGGAGAGGGTGCCCAGCGGCATGCAGGTGAGCCGGTCGTGCCCGACGGCCACCACCTCGGCGAGCAGCGGGCGATCGCCGGGGTTGATCTCGACCAGGTCGCCGACCGCGGCGACGACGCCCTCGACGGTGAGGGTCAGCCCCATGGCTCCGGTGACGACGCCGGTCACCTGCGGGCGGGCGGCCGCCCGGGCGCGGGCCACCAGCGCGGGGGAGAGGCTCACGACGACAGCACCGCCTGGACCCGCTCGAGAGCCCGCACCAGCTGCGCGTCGATGCGGCGGGAGCCGGTCTCGGCGACGGCACCGGCGCGCTCGACCGACGGGTCGCCGACGACGTGCACCGAGGCCGGTAGCTCGGCCAGCGCGGCGGGCGGCATCTCGGCCAGGTCGTCCGGGTGCACCCGGACCAGCGCGGGGGCGTCGGCGGGGCAGAGGGCCATCGCCCGGTTCAGCGCGTCGAGGACGGGGGACTCGGCCAGCGCCAGCTCCCGGCCCAGCAGGTCCTCGACGAGGGTGAGGACGGTGCCGAGGACCGTCTCGCGCACCTCGTCGGCCGTGGGCACCGCGGCCTCGTCCAGCCGGGTGACCGCTGCGCCGAGCGCGGCGGTCGCGGACGCGATGCGCCGCTCCCAGCGCTCCTGGGCCGCGGTCATCCGCTCGGTCGCCTCCTGCTCGGCCCGCGCGACCGCCTCGGCCGCGACGAGCAGGCCCTCGGCGCGCCCGGCGGCGAAGCCTTCCGCGTGCGCCTGGCGACGCAGCCGCTCCAGCTCCTCGGCGTACACCTCGCCGAGCCGGACGGTCCGCCGACCACCGGCGACCGGCTGGTCCTCGGCGCGCCGCACCACGGTGCGGCGCTCGATGGGGGAGGGCTGCGGCGGGACGGCGAGCGGGGCGCCGTCGCCGGCGCCCTGCCGGTAGGGCCGGGCCGAGCCGGCCGCACCGCCGCGCAGCACGGCTCCCTCGCGGGATGCCCGCGGCGCCGGCGCGGTCCCGGCCTCCGCCGCGCGCAGCACGACGCTCATCGCGTTCGGCGCGGCGGACGCCGTCCCGGTGCCCCGGCGGGGCTCAGGAGACGAACTCATCGTCCCCACCGCGCGAGATGGTCAGGACGCCCTGTTCCTCGAGCGTGCGGATGATGCCGACGACCTTGGCCTGCGACTCCTCGACGGTGCGGGTGCGCACCGGGCCGAGCATCTCGATCTCCTCGGAGAGGTTCTCGGCCGCGCGCTCGGAGAGGTTGCGCTGGATCTTGTCGCGGACGTCGGGGCGGACGCCCTTGAGCGCGGTGGCCAGGTCGTTGGCCTCGACCTCGCGCAGCACCAGCTGCAGGGAGCGGTCGTCGATGGTGACGATGTCCTCGAACACGAACATCTGCGAGCGGACCTGGTCGGCCAGGTCCGGGTCGGTGCTGTCCAGCCACTCCAGGATCGAGCGCTCGGTCGGCCGCGGCGAGCGGTTGATGATCTCCACGAGCGCCTCGACGCCACCGGCGGTGGACATGTCCTGGTGGGCCAGGATCGAGCCCATCCGGCGGCCCAGCTCCTCCTCGACCAGGCGGACCATCTCCGGGGAGGTGCGGTCCATGGTGGCGATGCGGTGGGCCACCTCGGCCTGCTGCTCGGGGGCGAACCCGGAGAGCACCTCGGCGGACTGCGCGGCCGGGAGGTGGGCCAGCACCAGCGCGATGATCTGCGCGTGCTCGTCCTTGAGGAAGGTGACCAGCTGCCGCACGTCGGCGTTCCGCAGCGAGGCGAAGGGCACCTCGGTGTAGACGACGTTGAGCCGGGAGAGGATGCCCTCCGCCCGGTCCTCGCCCAGCCCGGCGGCGAGGATCTCGCGGGCGAAGTCCACCCCGCCGCGGCCGATGAACTGCTGGGCGGTCATGAGGCCGTGGAACTCGGTCATGACCTCGTCGACGTCGTCGGCCTCCACCGAGCCCAGGCGCATGAGCTCACGGGTCAGCGACTCCACCTCGCGCGGCCGCATCTTCGACAGCAGGACCCCGGCCTCCTCCTTGCTCATCTGGGCGAGGAAGACCGCGGCCTTGCGCAGGCCCGGGAGCTCGGTGCGCTGGGGCGCGGGGGGAAGGACGGGCAGGTTCGGCGCGGGCGGCGCGACGATCTGGTCCATGCCGGCGACGGTCACGACTTGACCTCCGTCAACCAGCCGCGCAGCATCGCCGCGACCTCGTCGGGACGGTCCTCGATCATCGCGGAGATGTCCGAGCGCACCTGGAGCCGCTCGGCGGCCTGGAGCTCGGCCACCCGGTTGTCGACGACCGGCTCCTCGCGGGTGCTGGCGATCCGGATCCGGTCGAGCTCGGCGAGCATGTCGTCGGTGAGCTCGAGGGGCTCGTAGTCCTCCTCGACCTCCCGGTTGCGGCGGGACCGCAGCCACACGACCAGCACCACCAGCGCGATGCCGGCCGCGATGCCGCCGGTGCGGATCATCGACCACATCTGCTCGGCGGCCTCGGCCTCGCGGGCGGCCTCCATCTCGGTGGCGGCCGCGTCGGCGGCCGAGGTGTCGAACGGCATGGCGGCCACGGTGATCGCGTCGCCGCGGGCCTCGTCCAGGCCGACGGCGTCGCCGACCAGGGCGGTGAGCTGGGCCTGGGAGAGCCGGCCGGCCACGGCCTCGTCCATGACCACCGAGACGGTCAGCCGGTTGAGGCCACCGGGCGCGGCCTGCACGACCTCGGTGGTCTCGTTGACGGCGTTGTTCGCCGTCGTCGACTCCTTGGTGTAGTTCGAGTCGCCGCCGCCGGTGTTCGCGCCGGCGTCGGGCATGTTCTCCGGGCCGAGCACCCCGCCGACGATCGGGCCGCCGCCGCCGGTGTAGCTCTCGACGTCCCGCCGCTCGGAGACGGGGGGAGTGGTCCCGTCGTAGGTGTAGGTCTTGGAGGTGGTGTCGCGCTGGTCGAGGTCGACGTCCGCGCGGACCGAGACGACCGCCTTGTTCGGGCCCAGCACCGCGTCCAGGAGCTTCTGGGCGTTGGCCGACAGCCGGTTCTGGTAGTCCAGCTCCACCTGCGAGCGGGCGTCGCCGGCCGCCGCGGTGATCCCGCTGCCGGCGCTGGCGAGCACCTGACCTGAGGTGTCGGTGACC
>JADGMW010000780.1_pt1 | contig 10895 bp, 5 predicted proteins | sample 8641801 | NCBI WGS metagenome assembly JADGMW01 (sample SAMN16272018, study PRJNA661076) | feces metagenome | isolation source: fecal sample from diarrhoea affected cattle A | host: Bos taurus | place: South Africa: Lokaleng Village, Mahikeng | collected 2019-09
GGCACGTCGGGCGGCAAGTCCGGTCTCAAGCCTGGCGCCAGGTCCGGGGGCAAGCCGGGGGGCAAGCCAGCGGGCAAGTCCGGGGGCAAGGGCGGCTCCGGCCAGCAGGGCCGCCGCGGGGGCCGATGAGCACCCCCGCCGACCGCGTGTCGCAGCCCGCCACCGGGCGGGTCGTCGTCGTCGGCTCCCTCAACATGGACCTGATCGTCTCCGTCGACGCCATTCCCACCCCCGGGCAGACGGTCCTGGCCTCGCAGACCCGGCGTGCCTGCGGCGGGAAGGGCGCCAACCAGGCCGTGGCCGCCGCTCGCGCGGGGGCGCAGGTCGCGATGGTGGGCGCCGTGGGCGACGACGCGGACGGGACGGCGCTGCTGGACGCGCTCGTCGCCGAGGGCATCGACGTCGACGGCGTGCTGCGCTCGTCCGAGCCCACCGGCCTGGCCCTCGTCACCGTGGACGCCGCCGGGGAGAACGCCATCACCGTCGCCCCGGGCGCGAACCACGTGTGCCCCCCGGCGCACGTGGCCGCGACGCTGCGCTCCCTGACGGCGGCCGACGTGGTCGTCGCGCAGGGCGAGATCCCCGCCGAGTCCATCGAGGCGGCAGGCCGGGCGGCTTCCGCCGCGGGCGCACGGTTCCTGCTCAACCTGGCGCCGGCTATCGCCGTCAGCCCGGACCTGTGGCGGCACGTGAGCCTCCTGGTGGTCAACGAGCACGAGTGCGCAGAACTGCTCGGGGGGATCGGCCACGAGCCCTCGGGCTCCCCCGCCGCCCAACTCGCCGGCGCCCTCGGAGTCGCGGTGCTCGTGACCCTCGGCACCGACGGCTCGCACCTCGTGGACCGGTCCCCGGGAACGCCGCTCGACGAGGCGCTCCCCGCGTTCGCCGCACCGCAGGTCGTCGACACCACCGGCGCCGGCGACGCCTTCGTCGGCGCCTTGGCCGCCGCCTGGTGCGCGGGCCACGACCTGCCCGACGCCGCCCGCTGGGGCGCGGCAGCGGGCTCGCTCGCGGTCCGGGCCGCCGGAGCCCAGGGCGGCCGTGCGACCCCCGAGGCGATCCTCGCGGTGCTGGGCGAGGCGCCGGCCCCCCCGACGCGCTGACCCGCCCTTTCCGAGGAGCGCCCTCGCGTCCCGCGGTGGTCAGGCGGGGGCGGGCGCGCCCTCCTCGACGGACCGGACCCGTCCGGCGTCGAGCCGCACCACGCGGTCCGCCGTGCGGACGGCCCCTGGGCGGTGCGCGATGACCAGCACCGTGCGCCCGACGGCGGCCTCAGCGAACGCCGCCTGGATCTCGGCCTCGGTCTCGACGTCGAGCTGGCTGGTGGCCTCGTCCAGCACCAGCACTGGAGCGTCCGCGAGCAGGGCCCGGGCGATCGCCACCCGCTGCCGCTGGCCACCCGAGAGGCGCTCGCCGTGCTCCCCCACCACGGTGGCGTAGCCGGCGGGCATCGCGGCCACGGCCTCGTGCAGCGCCGCGCGACGACACGCGTCCTCCAGCTCGGCGTCCGTGGCGTCGGGACGCGCGAGGCGCAGATTCGCCGCGATCGAGTCGTTGAACAGGTAGGTGCTCTGGCCCACCACGGCGACGGCGCGGCGCAGGTCCGCCAGGCTCAGGTCGCGCACGTCGACCCCGCCGAGCAGCACCCGCCCGGCGCCCGGGTCCCAGCTGCGCGTCAGCAGGTGCGCCAACGTCGACTTGCCGGAGCCCGAGGGGCCCACCACCGCGGTGGTGGAGCGCGCGGGGATGGTGAGCGTGACGCCGTCGAGCGCGGGCGCGGAACCGCCCGGGTACGTGAACTCGAGGTCCTCGACGACCACGTCGAGCGGGCCCTCTGGCAGCGGGACGGGGTGCGCCGGCGACGTCGTCGCGGGCGGGGTGTCCGTGATCTCCCAGATGCGGCGGGCGCTGGTGAACGCCTGCTCGAGGTCGGGCGCCACGTCCTCGACCGCGAGCACCGGCGCGAAGGCGCCGAGCGCGACCGCGCAGGCCACCACCAGGGACGTCCATCCGAGGGCGCCGTCGGCCACCCGGTGCGCGCCGACCAGCGTCACCGCGACCAGCCCGGCCACCACCAGCCCCGCGTTGACCCCACGGCGGCGCGCGGTCCACGCGCCGAGCACCCGCAGCCCGCCGGAGACCTCCTCGCCTGCCGCGGCGATCTGCGCGCGGCGGCGCTCACCGGCCCCGAAGGCGAGGATCTCGCGGACGCCCTGCATCGACTCGGCGACCAGCTGGGACACCTCCCCGCGGCCTCGACGCACGTCCATGGCCGCGCGGCCGCTCGACTCGCGGCCCCACCCGGGGACGAGCGCGCCCACCGCGAGCAGGAACGGCAGCAGCGTCACCGCGAGGACCGGGTCCAGCGCCACGGCGACGTACGCCAGCACCCCGACGGGGACCAGCACGGCGGCGACCGCGGGAGCCAGCGTGTGCGCGAAGAACACCTCCACGCGGTCCACGTCCTTGGTGGCCCGGGAGAGCAGGTCGCCGGAGCGGCGGGACAGGATGCCGGCGGGCGACTGCGGCGCCAGGCGCGCGTAGAAGTCGTCACGCAGCATCGTCAGCGCCTTGAACGCCACCCAGTGCCCGGCGAACTGCTCGAGGTAGCGCAGCACCCCCTTGAGCAGGGAGAGCACGATCAACGTCCACACGACGGTGGCGATCGGGGCGGTGGGATCGTCGGCCACACGTGCCACCCCCCACGCCCCGACGGCGAGCAGCGCGATGCCGAGGCTCTGCGCGGCGAGCCGGCAGAGCAGGGACAGGCCGAGAGGCGCCAGCACGGGTCGGCCGAAGCGCACCAGCCGGGCGGAGACCTGCCGCCGGGTGAGCTGGCCGGGCGCGGTGGCGGGACCGTGGGTCGCGGGGGCGGTCATCGGGTGGCTCCTGCCGTGCTCGTGAGGTCGACGGCGCGGGCGTAGTACGAGTCGACGCCCTGCAGCGCCTGGGGCGGGCCCTGCTCGACGACGCGCCCGTCCACCAGCACGACCACCTCGTCGACGTCCCGCACGGTGGTGAGCCGGTGCGCGACGACCAGCACCGTGCGGCCGCGGCCTGCGCGCTCGAGGGCCTCGACGAGGGCCGCCTCGGAGGCGGCGTCCACCTGCGAGGTGGGCTCGTCGAGCACCAGCACCGGGGCGTCCTTGAGCAGTGCGCGGGCCACCGCGACGCGTTGCGCCTGCCCGCCGGAGAGGCTCAGCCCTCGTTCGCCGACCCGCGTCGCCAGCCCGTCGGGGAGGCCGCGCACATGGTCGGCGAGGTTCGCCTCCGCGAGCGCGTCCCACAGCCGGTCGTCGTCGGCGTCGGGGTCGGCCAGTCGCAGGTTGTCGGCGAGCGTGCCGGTGAACAGGTAGGTGCTCTGCGCGACGACCGAGAGCTGTTCGCGCGCCCAGTCGAGGGGGGTGGCGGAGAGGTCGTGACCGCCGACGCGAACCGTGCCGGAGGTGGGCCGCAGATGTCCCTGGAGCAGGGCCGTGACGGTCGTCTTGCCGGAGCCGGACGGGCCGATGAGGGCCACGCGGCCCCCCACGGGGACGGTGAGGCTGAGGTCGTCGAGCACCTGGTTGCCGCCGGGGTAGGCGAACTCCACGTGCTCGAGCGCGAGCGCCGATCCGGCGGCGCCATCGGGCGCGGCCGCCGCGGGCCGTTCCCGAGAGGACGCCGTTGTCGCGGGGGTCCGGGCGCCGGGGGCCTCGACGCCCTCGGCGTCGACCACGTCGGGCACGGTGGACAGCACGGCCTCGATCTCGCGGACGGCCGCGCGGCCGCCCATCCCCACGTAGAAGAACTGCCCGATGCGGTCCAGCGGCTCCAGCAGGACGGTGGACACCAGCACCACGGAGATCGCCTGGCCCGGGGTGAGGGCGCCGTCCCGCAGCCGGGCCATCGCCAGTCCCGCGGCTGCGGTGACCATGCCCAGCGAGAACGCGGAGTCGACGATCAGCAGCACCAGCTGGTTGCCGGCGAGCAGCCGCATGACCTGCCGACGCAGCTCCTCCGCGGCGCGGGCCAGCTCGGCGCCCTTGGCCTCGGCGCGGTTGAACGCGGTCGAGGTGGGCAGCCCTTGCAGGCCGTCCAGGAACTGCGCGGCGAACCGCCGGCCGGTGGCGCGGTACTCGCTGGAGACGGTGCGGAACACCCGCTGGAAGCCGCCGACCAGCACCGGGATGCCCGGCACCGCGAGCGCGAGCCAGCCGGCCACCACCCAGTCCACGGTGGCTCCGAGCACCCCCAGCGCGATCAGCGGCACCGTGAGGGAGGCGACCATCGGGCCGATGAACGTCGACTCGTAGAACGCGGCGCGCTCGACGCCGTCGGTGGCCGTCGAGACGAAGCGCCCGGAGCGCTGCTGGGTGCGGAACGTGACGCCGAGCCGGAACAGCTGGCGCAGCAGGACGTCCCGCCGCTCGCCCTCGCGCCGGCCCACGCCGTCCAGGCTGAGGTGCGAGCCGAGGTACGCGCTCACGGCGGCGACGACGAGGGCGCCGATCAGCGTGGCCACGGTCCCGGCGCCCGGGGAGGCGCCCGCGCGCGCGGCGTCGAGCACGGCGCCGACGGCCACGAACGCGACGGTGGTGCTGGCGGCGGCCGCCCAGGTGAGGGCGGCGGGGAGGATCACGACGCGACGCGGCAGGGCCGGGGTGAGCGGTGGGGCCATGACGCGATCTTAGGGTTGCCTGGCCTAAGCCCTGACGCCATTGGTCCCGGATGCCGTCCCGTCGTCAAGCGCCGCGACGCCCGTCAGCCGGCGCGGCGCGCCTCGCCCCCGTGCACGATCAGCGCCCAGAGCACCACCAGCGACAGGATGATCGCGACGAGCGACCACCACGGCGTCGCGGGCAGGGCGACGAACTGGGCCAGCATGTTCAGCACGATCAGCACGATCGCGACGAGGCGCGCCCACGCCGCCCCACCGAACAGCGCCAGGCCGACCAGCGCCATCAGGACGCCGATCGCCAGATGGACCCAGCCCCAGGTGGAGACGTCGATGACGGCGACCCCCTCACCGGTGGCCGCGACCACCGTGTTCGGCGAGAACACCGCCACGAGCCCGGAGATCACCCCGAACAGCCCGACCGTGAACAGCACGGCCGCCGCGAACCACACCCATCCCACCCATGCCGTGACGCGTTCCTGCTGCATGACGAGCCCCCCTGCTCGGATACCTCATCGTCGACCCGGTCCAGGGGGACGACAACCCGGGGCCCAGCGGTGGCCGCGGGCGCCACGGCGCAGGACGATCGAGCGACGATCCGGGCCCGCCCGCCGGGCCGGGGGCGCGCGACGGCCGGAGGAGGCGCAACCGTGCAGGCCTTGGAGCTCGTGGTGGTCCTCGGCGCCGCCATCGTGATCGGCGGAGCGGTGGGGAACCGCCTGCGGATCGCGCCTCCGGTGATCCTGCTCGTGCTCGGCGTGCTCCTGGGATTCGTGCCGGCCTTGCGCTTCGTGCGGCTGCCGCCGGAGCTGATGCTGCTGGTCTTCCTCCCGGCCCTGCTCTATTGGGAGGCGATCACCAGCTCGCTGCGGGAGATCCGCCGCAACCTCCGCGCGGTGCTGCTCACCAGCACGGTCCTCGTGGTGGTGACCGCGGCCGCCGTCGCCGCCGTCGCCCACGCGTTCGGCGTGCCGTGGGGGCCCGCGTGGGTGCTCGGCGCCGCGCTCGCCCCGACGGACGCCACCGCCGTGGGCGCCCTGTCCCGGCTGCTGCCGCGCCGGAACGTGGCCGTCATCCGCGCCGAGAGCCTGATCAACGACGGGACGGCGCTCGTCCTGTACGGGGTGGCCGTGGGGGTGACGGCTGGCGAGGAGACGCTGACGGCCGGCCGGCTGACGTGGCTGCTGGTCCTGTCGTACGTGGGGGGCATGCTGGCCGGCGCGCTCGCCGCATGGCTGGGCAACGTGGTGCGCGCACGCATGGTCGATCCCGTGCTGGAGAACGTGGTGGTGCTGCTCGCGCCGTTCACCGCGTTCCTGCTGGCCGAGTCCGTCGAGGCGTCTGGCGTCCTCGCGGTGGTGGTCAGCGGCCTGATGCTGCGCCAGTCCGGGCCGCGCACGGTCACCGCCGCCGCCCGGCGGATCGCCGTGGCGTTCTGGTCGTTCGGCGCGTACCTGCTCAGCGCGGCGCTGTTCGTGCTCGTCGGGCTCGAGGCGCAGTCGGCCGAGCGCGGGCTGTCGAGCCGGGACCTGGGCTCGGCCCTGCTCGTGACCGTCACCGTCTGGGCCACCGTCGTGGTGGTGCGGCTGGCCTTCATCTTCGCCTCGACGTACCTGATCCGGCTGATCGACCGCCGACCCTCCCAGCGGCTGCGCCGGATGAGCGACCGCGCGCGGGTGGTCAGCAGCGTGGCCGGGTTCCGCGGCGCCGTCTCGCTGGCCGCGGCCCTCGCCATCCCGACCACCGTCGAGTCGGGCGGGGCGTTCCCGTCACGGGACCTGCTGGTCTTCGTGACCGCGGGCGTCGTGACCCTCTCGCTCGTGGTGCAGGGCCTCCTGCTCCCCCGGGTGGTGCGCTGGGCGGCGTTCCCGCCGGACGACTCCCCCGCGGAGGAGCGGACGCTCGCGAACCGGTTGGCCACGCAGGAGGCACTCGACGCCCTCGGCGGCCTCGCGTCGCGCCTCGGCACCGACCCGGCGGTCGTGGCCCGGGCCCGGGCCGAGTTCGAGGAGCGCCTGCAGGTCATCGACGCGGCGAACGCCCCGGACGACTCCCCGGTGGTGCGCGCCGACCGGCAGTACGCGGAGCTGCGGCTCGCGCTCATCGCGCACAAGCGGGCGACCGTGGTGAGGCTCCGCGACGAGCGCACGATCGACGACGGCGTGCTGCGGGCCATCCAGGCCCAGCTCGACGTCGAGGAGCTGCGGCTGAGCACCGACGGGCCCATCGAGGAGTAGCCCGCCCGCCGCGCGGAGCGCCGTTACGGATCCGTAACCCTTTCGGCCTAGTGGCCTAGACCGGTCTCGTGCTTACGTGGGGTGTCGTCGTCTCACAAAGGAGTGAACGGTGTCCGGAGCCCTGCGCACGTCCTGGTCGGCCCACCGCACGGCGCCGAGCGCGCCCCCGCCGCGACGACGGCGACGCGCCGCCATGGTCGGGCTCCTCGCGATGCTGGTCCCCGGGGCCCTCGTCACCACCGCGACGCCGGCGCTCGCGGCGACGGACCTCGCCCGCACGGGTGTCGCGACGGCCTCCGCCTCGCAAGACGACGTCGACGGCTCCTTCCCCGCGTCGAACGCGATCGACGGGGACCCCGGCACGCGGTGGGCCAGCGGCAACGGGCCCGACGAGGACGTCGAGTTCACCGCGTGGCTGCAGGTCGACCTCGGGACCTCGGCGGCGGTCGACGGCGTCGCGCTCGCGTGGGAGGACGCGTACGCGGCGTCCTACGAGGTGCAGGTGGCCGCGGCCGCCCCCGAGGACGACGCGAGCTGGACCACCGTCGCGACCGAGGCGAGCGACGGCGGGTCCGACACCGTCACGTTCGACTCCCCTGCCGACGCCCGGTACGTGCGCGTCGTCATGCTGGAGCGGGTCGCGTTCGACTGGGACCCGGCCCGCCCGCACTGGTACGGGTACTCGCTGTACTCCCTCGAGGTCCTGGGCGTGCCCCAGGACGTCGCCGTGTCGTTCGCGCGCGGCGCCACGTCGGCGCCCGCGGGCGGGACGGCGACCGTGCCGCTCGTGCTCAACGGGCCCGCCGAGGGCGATGTCGCCGTCCGCGTGGCCTCGACGGGCGGGACCGCCGTCGCGGGCACGGACTACACCGCGCTCGACCAGGTCGTGACCATCCCCGCAGGCGCCACCACGCAGCAGGTCGCCCTCGAGACGGTCGACCACGGCCCGCTGGCCCCGGTGACCACCGTGGAGCTGACCCTCACCGACCCGACGGGCGTGCTGCTGGGCGGCCGCACCACGTCGACCGTCACCATCACCCCGCACGGCGACCTGCCCGACGTGGGCTCGGCGCACGTGCTCGACGACTTCGAGTCGGGCGTGCCCGCCGGGTACACCACCTGGGGCAGCGCCTCGTCCGTGACCCCGGCGCTCTCGACCGTCGCGGCGGACCGGACGGGCGCCCCCGCGGGCAACCAGGCGCTCCAGGCGCTGGTCGGAGGCGCCCCCGCCGCCGGCGACTGGTTCGGCCTCACCCATGACCTCGCGGCGCCCGCCGACTGGTCGGCGCACGACGGGTTCGCGTTCTGGTTCCACGGGACGGGCGCCGGCGGCCAGCTGCGGTTCGAGCTCAAGAGCGGCGGCCAGCTGTTCGAGCGCTCCGTGGTCGACGACACGGCCGGATGGCGCCAGGTGAGCACCGCGTTCGCGCAGCTGCGCCTCAAGGGCGACCCGGCCTCCGACGCGCGCTTCGACCCCGCCGCGGCCACCGGGTTCGCGATCACGCTGACCGACCTGGGCGCAGGGGCCTGGCAGTTCGACGACATCGCCCTGTACGAGCGGGCCACCACCATCCAGGACTTCGAGGGCGACGTGCCGTTCGCCGAGCCGGGCGGCACCGTCGGGCACTTCACCTGGGGCTCGGACGGCGCGCAGGTGTCGCTGGGCGTCGAGCAGCAGGACCGCGACGGGGCGCCCGCGGGCAACCACGTGCTCGCGGGCGAGTACCTCATCGCGGGCGGCGGCTGGGGCGGCTACAGCCACAACCTCGCGGCCCCGCAGGACTGGAGCTCGTACCGCGGCATCCGCCTGCTCTGGTACGCCTCGCAGGACACCCGTCCCGCCTCCCCGACGGCGGGCGCGGACATCAAGGTCGAGCTCAAGGACGGCGGCCCTGACGGCGAGCACTCCGAGCTGTGGGCCGCGACGTTCAAGGACACCTGGTCGCCCGAGGGCAGCCGGTGGCGCGTGGTCGAGATCCCGTTCGCGGACTTCCGGCTCGGCGGGTACCAGCCCGGCGACGCCGCCACCCGCAACGGGACCCTCGACCTGACCTCGGCCTGGGGGTACGCCCTGACGATGGTGCCCGGCACCGCCCAGCCGGTGCGCTTCGCGGTCGACGACGTCGAGCTGTTCGGCTCGGCGACGCCGGCTCCGACGGTGCGGGTCGCACCGGTGGACGACGTCGTCCTGGTGGAGCCGGGCGAGGCCGCCGAGGTCCGGGTCCGCGTGACCACGACCGACGGCGAGCCGCTGCCCGCGCCGGTGACGGTCGCGTACGCCGACCAGCCGGGCACCGCCGTGGCCGGGACCCACTACACAGCCGCGAGCGGGACGCTGACCTTCGACGCGGGCACGGCCTCAGGCGCCGAGCAGACCGTCGAGGTGGCCACCGCCGCGACGGCCGACGAGGACGACGCCCGATCGTTCACGCTGGCCCTCACGGCGGACGGCCTCGCCGCCACGTCGGCGCGCGTCGTGCTCAACGCCGTCGGGGCGCTGTACCTCGACAGCACAGCGCCTGTGGACGAGCGCGTCACGGACCTGCTGGGGCGGATGACGCTCGCCGAGAAGGTCGGGCAGATGACTCAGGCCGAGCGCCTGGGGCTGCAGTCACCGACGCAGATCGCCGAGCTCGCGCTCGGCTCGGTGCTCTCCGGCGGAGGCTCCGTGCCGCAGGACAACACCGCGGCCGGCTGGGCCGACATGGTCGACGGGTTCCAGCGCCAGGCCCTCTCGACGCGTCTGCAGGTCCCGCTCATCTACGGCGTCGACGCCGTGCACGGCCACAACAACGTGGTGGGGGCGACGATCTTCCCGCACAACAGCGGCCTGGGCGCCGCGCGCGACCCCGACCTGGTGCGACGGGTGGGCGAGGCGACGGCTGTCGAGACCCGCGCGACGGGCGTGCCGTGGACGTTCGCGCCGTGCCTGTGCGTCACGCGCGACGAGCGGTGGGGCCGCAGCTACGAGTCGTTCAGCGAGGACCCGGCGCTCGTGTCGGTGCTCGCCGACGACGCCGTGATCGGGCTGCAGGGCCCCGACCCGACGGACGTGTCCGGGCCCGGGCGGGTGCTCGCGACGGCCAAGCACTGGCTCGGCGACGGCGGCACGCGCTACGAGCCGTCCCTCGCGGGCTCCGGGTACCCGATCGACCAGGGCATCACCTACGCGGGCTCGCTCGCCGAGCTGATGCGGGTGCACGGCGACCCCTACGTCCCCGCGATCGAGGCGGGCGTCGGGTCGATCATGCCGTCGTACTCGGCGGTGGACCTCGGGGCCGGGCCGCTGCGCATGCACGAGCACACCCAGCTCAACACCGAGGTGCTCAAGGGCAACCTGGGGTTCGAGGGGTTCCTGATCAGCGACTGGGAGGGCATCGACAAGCTGCCGGGCGGCACGTACACCGAGAAGGTCGCGCGGAGCGTCAACTCGGGCCTCGACATGGCGATGGCCCCGTACAACTTCGGCGCCTTCCTCACCTCGCTCACCCAGAACGTCGAGTCCGGGGCCGTGTCGCAGGAGCGGGTCGATGACGCGGTGCGCCGCGTCCTCACCGCCAAGATGCACCTGGGCCTGTTCGAGCAGCCGTTCGCCGATCGAACCCACGCGGACGCCGTCGGCTCGGCCGACCACCGCGCAGTGGCCCGGGAGGCCGCGGCCGCGTCGCAGGTGCTCCTCAAGGACGACGACGTGCTGCCGCTGGGCCGTGACCAGCACCTCTACGTCGCGGGGTCCAACGCCGACGACCTGGGCCACCAGATGGGCGGCTGGACGATCTCCTGGCAGGGCGGCTCGGGCGACATCACGCCCGGGACGTCGATCCTCGAGGGCATCCGCGCCGCTGCCCCGGGCGCCGAGGTCACCTACTCGGCCGACGCGTCGGCGCCCATGGACGGCGCGGACGTCGGCGTCGTCGTAGTCGGGGAGCCCCCGTACGCCGAGGGCATCGGGGACGTCGGCAACAACGGCCGCAGCCTCGAGCTGCCCGCGGCGGACCGGG
>JADGMW010000782.1_pt1 | contig 10877 bp, 10 predicted proteins | sample 8641801 | NCBI WGS metagenome assembly JADGMW01 (sample SAMN16272018, study PRJNA661076) | feces metagenome | isolation source: fecal sample from diarrhoea affected cattle A | host: Bos taurus | place: South Africa: Lokaleng Village, Mahikeng | collected 2019-09
GTCGGGCTACGCCCTCCCTGCGACACACACCAACCGCTCCGTCTCATCCTGATTGACGCTGAGTCTCACCCTGTTTGACGCGCAGCACATATATGCATTTGGCGTTTTCCCAATGACTGTCCCTTTTTTCGGAGTGACTGCGCAGGCTGTGAAGATAGGAGCAGGTAAGCGGTTCGCGCGCAGCCTCCGGAAGGCGTTCCAGCCTTTCTAATCTCTGTCAGACCAGCGGTGGTGACTTAGATCATTTCGTGAAGATTTTTAGATCGCCAAAGCACTCTGTACTCACTCGGACTGTTTGCTGGGGTCTGAATCGTCCGCTAGCTGGGCGCCTTTAGCGACTTTGGCCTGTCAAAACTTCACCAACTTTATCCTCGAAACGACCACTTGCATTCACCGTATACAAAGAATACGGTGAATGCAGTTTTAGGCGGAGGGGCGCGAAAGAGCATGACCGAAGTTTCGATCCGGGGCGCGGATTTCTACATCGATGGCAAGATCACCTATGAGGGGCGCTATCACGCAGGGCGCCGTATCGAGGGGCTTTTGATGAACAGCCGCATGGTTCAGGCCACCTTCGATGACGAGCTGCCCGAGACCGCGGGCAACTGGGCCTATCCCGATACTGGAGTTTGGGATCCAGATCGGAACACACGCGAATTTATCGCCATGCTGCCCACCTATCGCAAAAAGGGCCTGCTCGGCATCACGGTTGGATTTCAGGGCGGTGGCTCGATTTACACCAAGCCCTTGTCGGACACCTACATCAACTCCGCATTCAATTGGGATGGGTCGCTCAAGCCCGCCTATATGGCGCGTTTGGCGCAGGTGCTCGATGCTGCTGACAAGGCGGGGCTGGTTGTTATTGTCAACTATTTCTATTGGCGCCAAGAACGCTTCGAAAGCGACGACGCGGTCCGCCGCGCCACAAGGGAAGCGACGCGCTGGCTGCTCGAAACCGGGCATCGGAACATCATTCTCGATATCAAGAACGAATTCCGCGATCAGCCGGGTCTGCTGTCGGGTGGTGGCATTCACGAGCTGATCGAGATCGCCAAATCCGAGACCAAGGATGGCCGGCGCCTGCTCGTAGGCAGCAGCTCGCACGCCTATATCCATCTGCCCTGCGGGCCCTGGATGGATATGGTGGATCTCTTCCTGCCCCATGGTAACGATCTGCCGCCGCGCGTCTTTCGCGAACAGCTCAAGATGATGAAGACCAGCGCCACGTACCTCAAGAACCCGCGCCCCATCTGCTGCAACGAAGACTCAATCGATCTGGACAATATGGAAGCGGCGATCGAGGCAGGCTGTTCCTGGGGCTATTATGACCAAGGCTACGGTTGCGATGAAAAGCAGGTGAAATGCGACTGGGCGTCCAGGCCGCGCGAAACCAGCTATGCGGACCTGAGCGGCTTCCAGACCATGCCGGTCAACTGGTCGATCAATACCGAACACAAACATGCATTTTTCGACAGGTTGGAAGCCATAACCGGCGGTCTCTGATCGTCCTCAATCAACGGTGCCAAAAATGGTCGTGACGCCCACAAATAATCTCGAAGAGTTCGGCTACCGTACGTTGCGGGAGCAGATCGTTACCGGTCAGCTGTTGCCCGGCCAGAAGCTGGTCCAAGAAGATCTTGCTCGCCAGCTCGGAGTAAGCCGGACGCCGCTGCGCAGCGCCATTGCAGCGCTCGAGCGGGAAGGGTTCGTTTCGCTGTCGCCGCGTGGTGAGGCGACTGTGCTAGAGTTTGGGCCGAGGCGGATTGCTGATCTGTTCGAGATCCGCGCGGTGCTAGAAGGATTAACCTGCCGGCTTATCGCGTCTAAGATCGAGCGCAAGCATACCGCTTATCTTCGCTCGCTTCTGCAGTCTTCGCTGCCCGAGGAGGGTGACACGGACTGGAGCGCGTATCGCGCTGCAGATCACGAGTTCCACACATTCCTGGCCGGGCTGATCGACGACGCCTTTCTGGCCCGCCAGCTCGAGATGCTGCAGGGCATCATGACCGCCTCGTTTGCCCAGGGGCTGCTACGGCCGCCGCACGAGACCATGGCTGAACATATCGAAATCATCGATGCGCTCGAAGCGCACGATCAAGATCGTGCCGAGCAGGCGATGCTCGTCCACATCCGCAAGACCATCGCTCTGATGCGAGGCCTTCGCAGCTAGCCGAATTGTTTGTCGATCAGGGAGGAGAACCCAATGATCCCCAATACCCATCGTAGAAAATCCCCAAGCCTGCGCCGCAGCGCCTTGGCGCTAGGTCTGGCAACTTCGGTCTACGGACTCGTTGCCGGCGCACAGGCTCAGGAAATCAGCTTCTGGACCCAGCCGCAGGGCGACATTCTAGTCTTCAGTGACCTGATGGATGATCTGACCAGCCGTTTCCGTGACGAAACGGGAATTCAGGTGCGCGTGGAAACCATCAATTCCTCCAACCAGTTCACCACATGGCTGACGGTTGCTCAGGGCGGCGCGGCGCCCGATTGTGCCGATATGTACTGGCTGCATTCGTTTGCAGGAATTGGCGCGGGTCGCTATGGCCCCATGCCGATCACCGAATATCTGGATCAGTGGCCGACCCTTCGCGAGGACTTCTACGAAAGTACGCTTGAGGACGTGTTTTGGAACGACGAGTTCTACGGCATTCCATGGCGCGTCGATGTGCGCTCTTTCCTCTATCGCACCGATTTTTTCGAGGAAACAGGCCTCGACGGCACGCCCACCAACTGGGACGAACTGGTTGAAGCGGCCAAGGCCCTGACCGTGCGCGATGGCAACGGCAATGTTACGCGCTGGGGCTATGCGCCCGGCAATAACAGCCCGGCCCAGGTGCTTTATCCATTCTACTGGCAGGCTGGCGGCGAGTTCCTGGCGGACAATGGCCGAACCGCAACCATCGATAATGACGAGATGCGCGCCGCGCTTAAGTTTATGCAGGACCTGGTGCATGTCCATCAGGTGACTTCGCCGGAAATCTTTGAGAAAAGTTCCGACCCGTTGACCGACTTCACTTCGGGCAATGTGGCGATCAATGGCAGCGTACTCGCCTCCTGGCCGGCCCGCTTTGACCGTGACTTCCCCGAAATCGATGGCGTATGGGCCCTGGGCGAACAGCCTGCGGGACCTGCTGGCCAGGCAGCTTTCATGGGCGGTGGCTATTGGGGCGTGTTGCACGGCACGCAAAATGTCGAGGCTTGCATTGACTGGCTCAAGTTCCTTTCCACGCCGGAAAACATGGAACTTATCAGCAACGAAACCGGCGTTGTCAGCCCGATGCGCTCTGTAATGAGCTCCGAACTCTGGTCGGACGAGCCTTGGAAAACCGTGCTGGCTGAAACCGTGAACTACGGTCACACCTCCCAGCAGCCCTCTTCGGTCTGGGCCGCCATTGCGGCACCCGAGCCCGGCGCCGTGCTATACGATCTGGTCTATTCCACTGTCATCGGCAATGCCGACATCGACGCGGCAGTCAAGCAGGCGCAGCAGCGCATGCAGGCCGAGTTGGACCGCGCTAACTGATAGCGGCTGACGTCATCGAAGCCGGGCGCGTCCCACCCCGGCTTCGATACCCCCTCCCTGATCGATAAACTCATTTCAAGGTGCTCGAGATGACGCGCCAGAAGTATCTCTTCTGTTATCTGATGGTAGCCCCGGCGCTGCTCATCACCGCTGCATTGGGTATCTATCCCATGCTGCAGTCGCTCTGGATGAGCTTTGTCGAATACGACCTATTGCGAATGCGAGAGTTCGGGACGCCGTTTGTCGGTTTTGACAACTACATCGCCGTGTTGAGCGATCCGCGCTTCACACAGAGCATCCTCAATACCGTCATCTTCACCGTTATCGCGGTGGTTGCGACCCTAGTGTTCGCGTTGCTGCTGTCACAGGTGTTGAGTGCAAAATATCATGGGCGCACCCTGATGCGCATGGCTGTCATGGTGCCTTGGTTCGTGCCGCCTGCCGTGGCCTCGGCTATCTGGATGTGGCTGCTCAATACCGAGCGCAGCCCGATTAACTTTCTTTTGCAGGATATGGGGATCACCACCGGCAATATCAGGTTTCTGAGTGACGCCTCGACCTTTGGTCCGATCAGCATTCCGATGCTGTCGATTATTGCGGTGCGTGTCTGGAATGGCCTGCCGTTCGCCATCATCTTTCTTGTTGCCGCGCTGCAGTCGATACCGCGCAGCCTTTATGAGGCCGCCGAAGTGGACGGCGCCACGATGTGGCAAAAGTTCTGGTACGTGACGCTGCCGTCGCTGAAGCCAGTTCTGATGATACTGACCACGCTTCTGATCATCGGTGGCCTGGGCAGCTTTGAGATCAATTACATCATGACTGGCGGTGGGCCGCAAAACCTCACCAACATCATGGCCGTCTATTCCTATCAGCAGGCCTTCTCGTTCTACCGCTTCGATCTGGCTTCGGCCTCGAGCGGGGTGATCCTGCTGCTGACCGGCTTCATGTGCATTTTCTACATCCGCTCCCAGTTCCAAAGGTCTTCGCAATGACCCTGACTGCCTCGCAGCCGACTGCAAGCTCGACCAACCGCTTTTTCCGCCGTCTTTCCTCGATGAGCCGCGCCGACCTTGTGATGCGCGTTCTTATCCTTGTGGTGACTGTGGCCCTTCTGGCCTACATCCTGCTGCCCGTGTGGTGGATGGTGAAAAGCTCGTTTCAGACCAATACGGAAATCCGCGCGTTGCCACCGGTCTGGTTTCCCTCCGAATGGAGCATCCAGCCCTACATAAACGCGAACCGGCTGATCCCTGTCTGGCGCTACGTTGGCAATTCGCTGCTGGTGTCGTTTTCTGCCGCTTTCATCGCCACTATCATTGCCACCTTCGCCGCCTATGTGCTCGCGCGGTTCCGGTTCCCAGGAGCCACAGCGATCTTGGCGATCATTCTGCTGACCAACCTGATCCCGGCCATCACCCGCGTCTTTCCCATCTATTTCCTGATCCAGGACATGGGGCTGCTCAACAACTATATCGGGCTCATCCTGGCCTATGTGGGCTTTTCCCTTCCGTTCTCGGTCCTAATGCTTCGTGGTTATTTCGAAACTGCGGCGCCCCCCGAGCTCGAAGAAGCGGCTCTGATGGATGGCTGCAGCTATTTCAGCGCCTTCTGGCGGATCATCCTGCCCGTGACGCTGCCCGGCATCATGGCGGTGGCCATCTTCACCTTCCTCAACGCCTGGAACGACTTCATGTGGGCAAGCCTGCTCCTCAATGAGGGAGACATGAAGACCATTCAGGTGGGTATCGGCGATTTCGCCCAAGAGGGTGGGGGCGTCCAGTACGTCAACGCCTTCATGGCCGCCTGTGTCATCGGCACCGTTCCCGCACTCGTCCTCTTCGTTTTCGTGCAGCGCTGGCTAGTCGGTGGACTGACCGCCGGCTCCGTCAAAACCTAATTTTCAACCTCATTTCCGGGACCAAAAATGGCCATTCGCAATTCCATTCTTCTGGGCACTCTGGGCCGCTACGCCGATCGCTTCCACCAGTATCAGGAGCCGCGTACACTGGCAGAACGCCTCGATATCGCCAAAACCATTCCGCGTACCCATGGCATCGAGCCGGTTTATCCGCAGGATCTCGGGCACAAGGGCGAGGACGTTCAGACGGTCAAGGACAGCGGCTTTGCGGTCTCTGCAGTCAATGTCAACGTCAAGGGCGAGAACCTTTTCCGCAACGGCTCCTTCACCAATCCGGATGCAGCAGTGCGCCGGCAAGCGGTGGATTATCTCAAGACCGGCATGGATATAGCGGCCGACCTTGGCACTGACATGATCTCGGTTTGTCCGCTGATCGATGGCTGGGACTACAATTTCCAGGTCGATTATCGCAAGCAGTGGGAATGGCTTGGTGAGTGCTTCACCGAAGCCACGGCGCATCGCCCCGACATCAAGGTCAGCATCGAATACAAGGCCTATGAGGTGCGCAACCGCATCATCCTGCCCAATATGGGCCGCACCCTGCATTTCTGCGATGTGGTGGGCGCCAAGAATCTGGGCGTCACCATGGATGTCGGCCATGCCCTGATCGCCGGCGAAACGCCCGCAGCGGAGATGTGCATCGCCCATGCCGCGGGCCGTCTGTTCTATGTCCATTTCAACGACAACGACCGTGGCGCCGACTGGGACATGCTGCCCGCTTCGGTCAACCTCTGGGACACTGTCGAAACGCTCTACTATATCGACCAGCTCAAATGGGATGGGTGGGTCGCCTATGACGTGTTCACCCGTTCAGGCGACAATGCCGAGGCAGTGAGCGCCACCTTCGAGATCATGGAAAATCTCGACAAGCTGGTGAAAAAAATCGGCCATGACGAGCTCAGCAAGCTCAAGGACGAGGGCATTCCAGCTCGCGCTTTCAACAAGCTCATTGCAGGTCTGCTCTGATGCTGGGCATCGGTAGCTATGCTTTCCGCTGGAGTGGGGGGATCGCCGATCGGCATCCCTCGACCCCCATCAGCCCCGCGCAAATTCTTGATGTCGCGGAGGGCCTGGGTGTGCGCCTGGTGCAGTTTGCCGACAATATTCCTCTGCACACGCGATCTTCAGACGAGATTGACGCCCTTGCGAAAAAGGCTGCCGCGATGGGGATGGTCATCGAGCTTGGCATGACCGGGTGCGAGCCCGGGCTGTTTCAGACTTATCTAGATCTGGCGCGTCGTCTCGATGCAAAGCTGTTGCGCATCGCCCCTTCGGCTGAAGAGTCCAAAGGGAGCGACCAAGCCATTGCCGACCTGTTTCGGGCGCTGATGGCTGACGTGCAAAGGGCCGGGGTGACCCTTGCCATCGAGAACCATTTCCACCTGCCGTCACCCCGCCTGGTGCGGATCGTGGAGATGGTCGATCACCCGTCACTGGGCGTGTGCCTCGATGTCGCCAATTCCATCGCCTGCCAGGAATGGCCGTTCGAAACGATCGAAATGCTGGCGCCGCTTGCGGTCAATCTGCACCTCAAGGATTTCCGGATCGCGCTTGATCCCCATGGGGTCGGCTGCGCCATCGTCGGCACCCCCCTCGGCGCCGGCGAAATGGATATCGGCCGGGTTCTCAGAACGCTCGAGGCCGCCGGCCGACAGGTCAACGTGATCCTCGAACACTGGCTGCCTTGGCAGGGGAGCTTTGAACAAAGCCGTCAGGCCGAACTGGACTGGCTTGCACAAACCGTTTCGGCCGCCCGCGCCTGGGTGCCGCTAGATCATCGATTTTGAGGAGAATTGACGTGTCGACCAAGGTGACGATCGAGGGTGAAAAGTTCCTGATCAACGGCGTGGCGACCTATTTTGGTCGCCATTTCGAGGGCAAGCCCGTCGAGGGGCTCCTGTACAATACCCGTATGGTGCAGGCGACCTTTGACGACGAAAATGTCGAATCCGCTAAGCAGTGGGCCTATCCCGACACCGGCAAATGGGATGCCGATCGCAACCTGGCCGAATTTGTCGCCCAGCTGCCGGCCTATTATGATCACGGCATTCGGGCCATTACGCTCAACCTTCAGGGTGGAATGCCGATCACCGGCACCGAAAACGTCCAGCCCTGGCTCAATTCGGCGCTGACGCCCAAGGGTGAGCTGAAACCGGCTTACTTCGCCCGTTTAGAAAAGATCCTGCGCGCCTGTGACGATCTGGGGATGGTGGTGATCCTTGGTTACTACTATTTCGGGCAGGACGAGAACATGGAGGACGAAGCGGCAGTCATCCGCGGCGTCGACAATGTCACGGACTGGCTGCTCGACAGCGGGCTCGAAAACGTCCTCGTCGAGGTCAACAACGAATGTGACGTGCCGCTCTACGAGCACGAGATCCTGACACCTACGCGCGTCCATGAGCTGATCGAGCGCGTTAAGACCCGGACCCGCGATGGCCGCAGGCTTTTGGTATCCACCAGCTTTACCAATTGGCCGTTCCGCGACCGCGCTGGCCTGCCGCTGAGTGGCACGCCCCAAAATTCGGCCGAGCTTAACAATGCCTTCATCGCCACGCTGGGCAAGAGCCCGGTCGAGGCAGTGATGGATGCGTCCGACTTCATCCTTTTTCACACCAACGGGCTTGATCCCGAAGGAGCCGACAAAATCATCCGGGTGGTCAAGGACACAGCCGGGCTCAAGGCAAATCCGCGTCCGCTTTGCATCAATGAGGATTCCACCATCGTGGGCAATATGGATGCGGCGCTCTCCCACTATGTGCCTTGGGGCTATTACGACCAGGGCAAGAACAATTACCGCGATGGCTTTCAGTCGCCACCGGTCAACTGGGGCCTGTCCACCCCGGAAAAACAGTCTTTCTTCGGCCGGGTAGCCGAAATTACCGGCGTCAAAGCCTGACCGCCGAGCTGGCGAGGAGAACCAAGAATGGCATCGATCCAGATCCAGAACACCACCAAATCCTATGGCTCCATGCAGGTCCTGCACGGCGTCGATATTGCGATCGACGATGGCGAGTTCGTTATCCTCGTCGGCCCGTCCGGCTGCGGCAAATCCACATTGCTGCGCATGATTGCCGGGCTTGAGTCCATCTCGGGCGGCGATATCATCATCGGCGACAGGGTAGTCAACGATCTGCCGCCAAAGGCGCGCGACATCGCCATGGTGTTCCAGTCATATGCGCTTTACCCGCATATGAGCGTGGAGCGGAACATGGGCTTTTCGCTCAAGCTTGCTGGCCGCTCCAAGGCTGAAATCAACGAAAAGGTCGGGCGCGCGGCTGAGATACTTGGGCTCAACGCCTTGCTGCAACGCAAGCCGGCCCAACTATCGGGCGGTCAGCGCCAGCGCGTCGCGATGGGTCGCGCCATCGTGCGGGATCCCTCGGTGTTTTTGTTCGATGAGCCGCTTTCAAATCTTGATGCGCAATTGCGCGTGCAAATGCGGTCTGAGATCAAGAGCCTGCATCAGCGCCTCAAGACCACGACTGTGTATGTCACCCATGACCAGGTTGAAGCCATGACAATGGCAGACCGCATCGTGGTGATGAGCGAGGGACGAGTTGAGCAGGTGGGCACGCCGCTCGAACTGTTCGACCGGCCAGCCAATCTGTTTGTCGCCCGCTTTATTGGATCCCCGTCGATGAATTTGATCGAAGGCGAGATCGTCAAGGCGGACGATGGAGTTGTGTTTGAAGGGCAGGGTGTCTCGATTGGTTTGGGTCAGCGAGATCCGGGTCTGGCGGGACGCAAGGTGGTGCTGGGCATCCGGCCCGATGATTTGTCCGTCGTAAGCGCGGGTGAAGGCCTTGCTGCAAAGGTTGGCGTTGTTGAGCCGACCGGAAGCGAAACGCTGCTGCACATGACACTGGGCAAGAAGCCATTTCTGGGTGTGTTCAAAGAGCGTCTTGAAGTTAAGCCCGAACAGGAGATTGCGATCGGCTTTGATCCGGCGCGTGTGCATCTGTTCGACGCTCAGAGCCGGCTGCGGATCGCCGGATAGCGAAGATGGATAGCATCACGATCCATAACGGACGGCTCAGTGCAAGGCTGATCCCGTTCGGCGCGACGCTTGTTGACCTCAGGCTGGCGGGATGGGACCGCTCACTTGTTCTGGGCTATGACCATATCGAGGACTATTCCCGCACCAACCACTATTCGGGGGCGGTGATCGGCAGGCATGCCAATCGCCTTAGTCAGGGTCTGGTCGAGATCGACGGCGTTATGGTTCAGCTTCCGCGAAACAGTGGAGGCCATCACCTCCATGGTGGCGAGACCGGCATGGCGCGACAGGACTGGACGCGGCTCGATCAAACACCGAGCATGGTCCGCTTAGGCTACGTGAGCCCGGATGGCGAAGAAGGTTACCCGGGAAACTGCGCCTTTACGGCGGTGTACGAAGTTGTTGGGGATGCGAAGCTGCGATTGTCGCTTGAGGCCGTCAGCGATCGAACGACGCTGGTCAATTTGTGCCAGCATCCCTATTTTAACTTCACCGGAGCGGCCAATATCTTCGACCATGTGCTCGAAATCGCCTCGGAAACATACCTGCCCAGCGATGTCGATCTGATCCCGACCGGCGTCGAGCAGCCCGTACGGGGCAGTCCTTTCGATTTCACCTCGCCGCGCGCGGTTGGCCCTTTGCGACCAAATCCAGGCTATAACAATAACTTCTGCCTTGCTCGGGAGCCGAGCCTCGACCCGCGCTTTGCGGCACGCCTGACGGCGCCTGGCGGTCCGGTAATGGAAGTCTGGACCACCCAGGCAGGGCTCCATCTTTACGACGGCTACAAGCTGGAGCCCGGTCAGAACGGCAGTGACGGACGGGTCTTTGGGCCAAATTCAGGACTGTGCCTTGAAGCGCAGAACTGGCCGGATAGTCCGGGCCGACTAAATTTTCCCAGCTCCATCTTGGAGGCGGGGAAAATCTATCGGCAAATCACCGAGTATCGCTTCAGCAATGCGCCATAGCTGTCTTGTGCAAAGCCATACGTGAGCTGTCTTGTGCAAAGCCATACGTGCGCGGACGAGCGCAGCGGCCATCGGCGTCAGGCTTTGTGCTCAAAATCCACTGGCCGCGTGGTCCACAAATCAGACGGTATATTGGATGCGCCGAAAACCACATAGGCCGCTTTGCCGGCGGCGGCGGTCTTGGCGGCCCTTTTACTGAAGGCGTTCTTGTTTGGCAGCATGGCAGCCGGAATCGCCAAGACCCTTCAGGCTACAAAGTTAGTAGGATCGATTTCAGGAACGGCAAGCCTGCTGGGGAAATGATGGATTTCTCCACTGGATTCTTGACTTAGATCGACGACGCCTGAGGCCGTCCGGTTGGGGGCACTTTCGGTCCATCACATGGCCGGCTGCTGATTGCCGATGGCTTTTCAAGGTCGTGTCCCGGGACGTGGTGTAACTGAGGTGGTCAAGCCGCTCGCGAGCGCG
>JADGMW010000783.1_pt1 | contig 10871 bp, 11 predicted proteins | sample 8641801 | NCBI WGS metagenome assembly JADGMW01 (sample SAMN16272018, study PRJNA661076) | feces metagenome | isolation source: fecal sample from diarrhoea affected cattle A | host: Bos taurus | place: South Africa: Lokaleng Village, Mahikeng | collected 2019-09
AGCGATCGCCGGGGCGCTGCTTCCCCTTCAGGTTCGCGGTGCGCGGCTCCGCGGTTGTCGTGGTCATGGGCTCGATTCTCTCGCTGGCAGAGGATGGTCATAAGGGTGCCCGGTTCCGGCACGAACGCCGGAACCGGGCACGGGCGATCACTTGATCGCGGCGATGGCGGTGTTCACCTTCTCGCGAAGGGTGTCGGAGATGGGCGCGCTGCCGGCCGCGTCCGCAGCGGCGTCCTGGCCCTCTTCGCTGGCGGCGTACTCGAAGAACGCCTTCACGAGCTCACCGGTGGCGGCGTCGTTGTACTCGGCGCAACCGATCAGGTAGCTGACGAGGACGAGGGGGTAGGTGCCGGCCTCGGTCGTGGTGCGGTCGAGCTTGATGGCGATGTCGGTCGCGGCGCGTCCCTCCTCCTGCGGGGAGACGTCGACGATCGCGGCGGCGGCCTCCGGCGAGTAGGAGACGAACTCGTCGCCGACCTGGATGGCGACGGTACCGAGGTCTCCGGCGCGCGATGCATCCGCGTAGCCGATCGTGCCCTGTCCGCCTTCGACCGCGGAGACGACGCCCGAGGTGCCCTGGGCGGCTTCGCCACCGGAGACCGGCCATTCCTCGACCGACCCGTGGGTCCACACGGACTCGGCGTTCGCCGCGAGGTAGTCGGTGAAGTTACCCGTCGTTCCGGACTTGTCCGAGCGGTGCACCGGGTTGATGGCCGTGGCCGGGAGGGCGACACCGTCGTTCAGCGCGGCGATGGCGGGGTCGTTCCAGGTGGTGATGCTACCCGTGAAGATTCCGGCGAGCGTCGCGGCGTCGAGGTTCAGCGACTCGATGCCGTCCAGGTTGAAGATCACCGCGATCGGGGAGATGTAGGTGGGGATCTCGACGAGGTCGGAGCCCTCGACGCAGCCGTCGAACGGTCCGGTCTCGATCTCCTCCAGTTTGAAGGGGCGGTCGGATCCGGCGAAGCCGATCGCGCCGGCCTGGAAGGCCTCGCGGCCGGTCCCGGAGCCGGACGGGTCGTAGTCGACGGTGATGCCGGGGTTCGTGGCCTGCAGACCGGCGGTCCAGGCCTGGACGGCGACCTCCTGCGAGGAGGCGCCACCGCCGACGAGGTTTCCGGAGAGCGAGGACTCGGAGGCGTCGGTGGCCGAGCCACCGCGTTCGTTCGCGGCGCAACCGCCGAGAGTGAGCGCGGCGACGGCGGCGAGAGCGCCGACCTGGGCGATACGGGTGATCTTCACAACAGGATCCTTCACATGTTCGGGAGACGAGCCCGGTGCGGGGCCTTCCTGAAACTAAGTGCGTGCGTTGACCAGAATGCGCTGTGCGGGTGAACGACAGGTGAACGGATCCGGGCGGGATCGTGCGTACGGTATCGCCGCGTCACCATCCGTTCACGCGGCGTACCGATCGCGGATGCCGAGGACAGCCCGGGACATCCCGAGGGCACCCCCACAGAGCAGCGGTGACGGCGCGGGATCAGGGCTTCGGCAGGTGCGTTTCGATCGCCGCGATGCCGGAGCCCGGGTTGGTCAGGGACAGATGGACGACCGAGAACGCCGCCACCTCGAGCGCCGAAGCGCTCCCGAGATAGGAGCCGCGGAGCGTGCCCGTGGCGAGGGCCAGTTCGTTCAGGAGATCGGGGAGGACCGGTCCATGGCTGCAGATCACGGCAGGCTTCCGGGCGCGGACGCGTTTGCCGATGACCGTGCGCGCATCCGTCGTGCCGTCCTCCCACGCGTCCTGGCTGATCAGGGGCGTCGTGCGGATGTCGCGGCGCAGCGCCTTCGCGAGCGGCTCCACCGTCGCGACGCAGCGAACCGCGTCGCTGGAGACGATCCGGCGCACGCCGAAGCTCCGGAGGGGGCCGACGATCGCATCGGCCTGTTTGCGGCCGCGGGGGCTGAGCGGCCGGGCGGCGTCGGGGCCGTCCCAGTCGTCTCGGGAGAGGGCCTTGGCATGGCGGAGCACGATGAGCGGAAACGTCTCGAGCACCCCGTCGTCGACGAAGCGGAGGAAGTTCTCCAGGATCTCCACATCCACCGGGTAGCTCAGGTACCCGAGCGCCCGTTTGGGCGTGACCCACTCCAGCGCCGCGATCTCCTTGTTCGGCACGAACGCCGAATCACGGATGGCCCCCTCCGTCGCCTGCGCCGACCAGTAGTGGACGATCTTGGTGCGCTTGCTCGGGAGGCGGTAGCGGGAGACGCCCACCGGCAGCCCCAGGTGCACCCGGATGCCGGTCTCCTCGAAGATCTCGCGGACGGCCGTCTCGGCGAGGGCCTCGCCGGGGTCGACCTTCCCCTTGGGCAGCGTGACATCCCGGTAGCGGGTGCGGTGGATCAGCAGGACGTGGAGCTTCCCCTCCACCCGCCGCCAGACGACTCCGCCGGCGGCGTACACGGCCGTCTCGGTCATCGCACCGCGCGGGAGCGGCGGCGCCGCTGCACCATCGCCATCGTCTTGTCCTGGATGTCGGTCAGCGGCGCGCCGTCGGCATCCGCGGAATGCCGGGTCCAGACGCCGTCCTCGCCGAGCCACCACGAGCTGGTGTCGTCGCTCATGGCCAGGGCGAAGAGATCGTTGAGTTCGGCCACCTGCTCCGGTGCGGCGATGCGCACGAGCGCCTCGACCCGGCGGTCGAGGTTCCGGTGCATCATGTCGGCGCTGCCGATGTAGGCCTGCGGGTCGCCGTCGTTGCGGAAGGCGAAGATCCGCGAGTGCTCGAGGTATCGCCCGAGGATCGAGCGCACCGTGATGTTCTCGCTCATCCCCGGGACACCCGGCCGGATGCTGCAGATGCCGCGCACCCAGATCTGGATCGGCACCCCCGCCTGACTCGCCCGGTAGAGCGCGTCGATGATCTGCTCGTCGACCATCGAGTTGACCTTGATGCGGATGCCGGCGAGCTTGCCGCTCTCGGCGTTCCGGCGCTCCCGGTCGATCAGTCGGATGAGGCCCTTGCGCAGGTGCAGCGGGGCGACCAGGAGTCGCTTGAACTTCTTCTCGATGGCGTAGCCGCTGAGCTCGTTGAAGAGCCGGGTCAGATCGCGGCCGACATCCGGGTCGACCGTGAACAGGCCGAGGTCCTCGTAGATGCGGCTGGTCTTCGGGTTGTAGTTGCCCGTGCCGACGTGGCTGTAGCTGCGCAGCACCCCGCCCTCCTGGCGGATGACGAGCGCGAGCTTGCAGTGGGTCTTCAGCCCGACGAGGCCGTAGACCACGTGGACGCCGGCCTTCTCGAGCTTGCGTGCCCAGACGATGTTGTTCGCCTCGTCGAAGCGTGCCTTCACCTCGACGAGCGCGAGCACCTGCTTGCCCGCCTCGGCGGCGTCGATGAGCGCCTGCACGATGGGGCTGTCGCCGGAGGTGCGGTAGAGGGTCTGCTTGATGGCCAGGACGTGGGGATCCTTCGCCGCCTGCTCCAGGAACGCCTGCACACTCGTCGCGAACGACTCGTACGGGTGGTGGACGAGCACGTCCCCCTTGCGGATCGCCGCGAAGATGTCGGGGCGTTCGTTGTTGTCGCCCGGCTGGAACGCCACCGCGGTGGTTGGCACGTGCGGCGGGAAGTGCAGGTCGGGCCGGTCGATGCGGGACAGGTCGAACAGTCCCCGCAGGTCGAGCGGGCCGGGGAGCCGGTAGACCTCCTGCTCGGTGATGTCCAGCTCCTTCAGGAGCAGGTCGAGCGTCACGTCGTCCATGTCGTCGGTGATCTCGAGCCGGATCGGGGGACCGAACCGCCGGCGCAGCAGCTCCGCCTCGAGTGCCTGGATGAGGTTCTCGGTCTCGTCCTCCTCGATCACGACGTCCTCGTTCCGGGTGAGCCGGAACGCGTGGTGGTCGAGGATCTCCATCCCGGGGAAGAGGTCCCCGAGGTGGTTGGAGATGAGGTCCTCCAGCGGCAGGTAGCGGGCGTGGTCGCCGTCGCGGGACACCCGCACGAAGCGGGGCAGCATCGGCGGCACCTTGAGGCGGGCGAACTCCTGGCGGCCGGTCTTGGCGTTGCGCACGCGGATCGCGAGGTTGAGGGAGAGCCCGGAGATGTAGGGGAACGGGTGGGCGGGGTCGACTGCGAGCGGCATGAGCACGGGGAAGACCTGCGCCTGGAAGTAGTCGTGCAGCGTCTCGCGGTCGGTCTCGTCCAGGTCGCCCCATCCGATGACCTCGATGCCGGCGTCCGCCAGCGCGGGCTTGACCAGGCTCTGCCACGCCTCGGCGTGCCGCAGCTGCAGCGCGTGCGCATCGCGGGAGATGTCGGCGAGCACGTCCTGCGCCGCGCGCCCGACGTTGGAGGGGAGGGCGAGCCCGGTGATGATGCGGCGTTTGAGCCCGGCGACGCGGACCATGAAGAACTCGTCGAGGTTGCTGCCGAAGATCGCGAGGAAGTTGGCGCGTTCGAGCGCCGGGACCCGCGGGTCCTCGCCCAGTTCCAGCACGCGCTGGTTGAACGAGAGCCAGCTCAGCTCGCGGTCGAGATAGCGGTGGTCGGGCAGTTCCGCATCCGCGATGCCCACGGCCGAGTCGAAGTCGTCGTCATCCGCGTCGCCGAGCCCGGAGTCGAGCATCTCGTCAGGAATCATCTCCTCATCATTGCAGGATGAGGTGGCCGCCGCGCCGGTTTGCGATCAGGCGTCGGAGCGGTCCTTCGGGGCCGGGACCTGGTCGTCCTCGTACACGTTGAACCGGTAGCCGACGTTGCGCACGGTGCCGATGAGCTGTTCGAGATCGCCGAGCTTCGCGCGCAGGCGCCGGACGTGCACATCGACCGTCCGCGTCCCGCCGAAGTAGTCGTAGCCCCACACCTCGCTGAGCAGCTGCTCCCGCGTGAACACCCGCGAGGGATGCGTGGCGAAGAAGTGCAGCAGCTGGAACTCCTTGTAGGTGAGATCCAGCGGCTTGCCGTGCACCTTCGCGGCGTAGGAGGACTCGTCGATCGTGATGCCGGAGGTCTGGATGCGGGTCGAGACCTGCTCCTTCGACATCCGTCCGACGGCCAGGCGGATGCGGGCGTCCACCTCCGCGGGGCCGGCGGTCACGAGGATCACGTCGTCCACGCCCCAGTCGGCCGACACGGCGGTCAGTCCGCCCTCGGTGACGATGAGGACGAGCGGGGCGTCGAGTCCGGTCGTGGTGAGGATCTTGCACAGCGACTTGGCCCCGACGAGGTCCATCCGGGCGTCCAGGAAGATGACGTCGGCAGAGGGGGCGTTGACCAGCTGGGCGGGTTCCGCCGGGATCTGACGCACCCGGTGACTCAGCAGTTCGAGGGCAGGCAGTGCAGGCGCGCCACCGGCGGAGCTCAGAACGAGAAGCTGTGCCACGGGAGAAACCCTTCCGGCCGGGTCGGCGTATCGGCCTCATCTTATGCCGTGTCAGGACCATCGGAATCCGCACGCCGTCGACCGTGTGCACGGTTCGGGCGCGCGTGCGGGACAATGATCGTATGTCGACCACCGAACTCGTGCCACGCCGGCCCATCGGCGGCATCGTCGCCGTGTGGATCTTCGCACTGCTCGCTGGTCTCGCGATCGGGATCTTCGTGAGCCCCGACGCCCGCCTCACCTGGATGTCGATCGCCATGGGCGGATGCCTCATCATGGCGTTCGGAGTGCAGCTCGCCTACGGACGGGCGCAGCGCTTCATCCACCGCGTCGCGCTCAGCACCCTCGGGGCGCTCCTGGTGCTCGGCGTGATCAGCGCCGCATTCGGGCTCGCCGCGCTCATGACCGCCGTCGTCTGAGTCGCCCGGCGCCACCGTCGTGGCGCTACAGTAGGACGCATGGACCTCGTCGCTCTCGAACTGTTCTTCGTGGGACTTCTGGCCCTCGCCTCGGTCGCGATCGTGTTCGTGTCCGGGGTCGTGGTCAAGAACCTGTACCGCGGACAGCGATAACGGACGGGCCGTGATCGAGCTCCCCACCGATCTGCCCGCAGACCTCGCGCCGCTCTCGTGGCTGCTCGGGGTGTGGGAGGGGACCGGAGTCATCGACTACACGGCCGGCGAACACCACTTCACCGGCGAGTTCGCCCACCGCGTCAGCTTCAGCCGCGACAGCGGCCCCGCGCTCAGCTACTCCGCGTCCGCGTGGCTCATCGACGGCGAGGAGCGCACGCCGCTCGTGTCCGAGGTGGGCTTCTGGCGTCTCGTGCGCCCGGCGACCGCGGCCGAACCCGGTCCGGGGCTGCTCCCCGGAATCGGTGTCGCGCCCGTGCGCACGGCCGATGACGTCGAGGCCCTGCGCACCGCAGAGGGCGGCTTCGAGATCGAGGCGTCGATCGTGCACGCCGACGGCGTGAGCGAGCTCTACCTGGGCCAGATCCGCGGGCCCCGCATCGACCTCGCCACCGACGCCGTCGTGCGCTCGGCCAGCGCGAAGCCGTATGCGGCCGCCACCCGGATGTACGGACTCGTCGAAGGGCACCTGCTCTGGGCCTGGGACATCGCGGCTCTCGGTGCGGAGCTCGGCTCGCACGCCTCCGCGCGACTCGCGAAGGCGGAATGATGGATGCCGATCTCGGCCGGGTACCCGGCGCCGTCCTGGCTGCGGGCGTGCTCCAGCACGCCGGCGGGCCGCTGATCGAGCAGCGCGCTCTCGTCCGCGGGACGGCCGTCGCGCCGCGCGCGGACCGTCGCGTGCTCGCCGTCACCGGGGAGGACCGCCTGTCGTGGCTGGACTCGGTGACGTCGCAGGCCCTCACCCGTCTCGAGCCGGGCCGCTCGACCGAACTCCTCGTGCTGGACCCGCAGGGACGGGTGGAACATGCCGCCGCCGTCCTGGACGACGGCGAGACGACCTGGCTGATCGTGGACCGGGACGACGCCGACGCACTGCTCGCCTGGCTCCTGCGCATGCGGTTCCGGCTGCGCGTCGCCCCGCGCGACGCGAGCGACGAACTGGCCGTCGTCGGCGTGACCGACGCCGGGCTCGCACTCGTCGTCCCCGCAGCGCCGCACGAGGTGCCCCTGATCTGGAAGGACCCGTGGCCGGAGATCGGTCCCGGAGGCGTGGGTTACGCGCCCGAAGCGGATCACCCGGGCTACACGGTGCGGTGGAACGAGGTCCTGGTCACCGAGGCGGAGCTCCAGCGGCTCATCGATGCCGCGGTGTCCGGCGAACTGTCCCTCGCCGGCGCGATGGCGGTCGAAGCACTCCGGGTGGCGGCCTGGCGTCCGCGGTGGTCGGCGGAGGTCGACGAGCGCACCATCCCGCACGAACTCGACTGGATGCGCACTGCGGTGCACATGGACAAGGGGTGCTATCGCGGCCAGGAGACGGTCGCGAAGGTGCACAACCTCGGCCACCCGCCCCGCCGGGTGATCGCCCTGCAGCTGGACGGCAGCGACGACATCCTGCCCGCTCCCGGCGACCCGCTCCGCGTGGGGGAGACGGAGATCGGCCGCATCACGTCGGTCGCCCGTCACCATGAGGACGGCCCCATCGCGCTGGCCGTCGTCAAGCGGTCCGCCGCCTTGGACGGGGACGGACTCGTGGTCGCCACGGCCGAGGGCGGTGTCACCGCGACGGCGACGACGGTGGTGCCCCCGGATGCGGGTGCCGCTGCCGCCGTGCCCCGGATGCCCCGGCTGTCCCGGCGTCCTGCCGCCACCCAGCCCTGATCAGCGCGGGGCGACCCGTTCCCAGGGGACGGTCACCTCACCCAGCCGCCAGCGCCCGCGCTGACGCAGCGGCCAGCCGGCGTCGGTCATCGCCTGCAGCGCCGCACGCCACCGCTGCACCGGACCGAACGCCGACACGGGCGCCGCCCGCTCCCACTCGCGATCGAGCGCCAGGAGGAAGTCGTGCACGCCCTCCCCGGGGACGTTCCGGTGGATCAGCGCTTTCGGCAGTCGCTCGGCGGCGATGGACGGCCGCTCCAGCTCGGCCAGCCGCAGTGAGACGGTGAGTGTGCGCGGCACGGCATCCGCCCCGACCTCCGCCCATGTCGCGACCCGCCCCACCTCGTTGCATGTGCCCTCGACGAGGATGCCGTCGGTCGCGAGTCGTGACGTCATCCGCGCCCAGGCGTCCGGGACGTCGGCCTCGTCGTACTGCCGCAGCACGTTGAGGGCACGGATGATCGTGGGACGCCGGGCCGAGGGGACCTCGAATCCGCCCCGGTCGAACCCCACCCGTGCGTCCGTCCGGAACGTGGTGGTACCCGCGCGCACCCGCTCCAGCTGCGCCCGTGCGGTGCGGACCCGCTCCGGATCGATCTCGAGCCCGCGGACCTCGACGTCGGCCCGCGCCGCGTGCAGCCGGGCCTCGAGTTCGAGCGCGGTGACGCCGCTCGCGCCGTACCCGAGATCCACGACGAGTGGATCCGCGGCGGCCCTCCGCAGCACCGGGTGGCGCGCGATCCAGCGGTCGATCCGGCGCAGGCGGTTCGTGCCGGTGGTGCCTCGAGTGATGCGTCCCACCGGTCCCGAGGCCATGCATCCATGATGCCAGCGGTTCCGGCGCGGCCCGGTCGATATCATGGGCCCATGACCTCCCCACACACCCTGATTCTGCTCCGGCACGGCCAGAGCCAGTGGAACGAACTGAACCTGTTCACCGGCTGGGTCGACGTGCGACTCACCGAGCAGGGCAAGGCCGAGGCCCGGCGCGGCGGCGAGCTGCTCGCCGAGGCGGGCCTGCTGCCCGACGTGGTGCACACCTCGTTGCTCAGCCGCGCCATCCAGACCGCGGACATCGCCCTCGATGCGGCCGACCGGCTCTGGATCCCGGTGACCCGGTCGTGGCGGCTCAACGAGCGCCACTACGGCGCGCTGCAGGGCAAGGACAAGGCCGAGACGCTGGCGGAGTTCGGCCAGGAGCAGTTCATGCTCTGGCGCCGCTCGTTCGACGTGCCGCCGCCGCCGCTCGATGACGCCTCCGAGTTCAGCCAGGTCGCCGACGTGCGCTACGCCGGTATCGACGGCGAGGTGCCGCGCACGGAGTCGCTCAAGCTCGTCATCGACCGCCTCCTGCCCTACTGGTACGAGTCGATCGTCCCCGACCTCACCGAGGGCAAGACCGTGCTGGTCGCGGCGCACGGCAACTCCCTGCGCGGACTGGTGAAGCACCTCGAGGGCATCGGCGACGACGACATCGCCGGCCTGAACATCCCCACCGGCATCCCGCTCGTCTACCGCCTCGACGAGAACCTCGTGCCGCTCGGTCCTGGCGAGTACCTCGACCCGGAGGCCGCCGCCGCCGGCGCCGCCGCCGTCGCGAACCAGGGCAAGTAACCCCACGAACGAGGGCGGGACGGATGCGTCGGCATCCGTCCCGCCCTCGTTCGCGCGACGACCGGGGTCAGTCGTCCTCGGCCTCCGACGCCGGGACCCAGTCTCCGGTGGCGAGGTAGACGATCTTCTTGGCGACCGAGACGGCGTGGTCGCCGAACCGCTCGTGGTAGCGGCTCGCGAGGGTCGCGTCGACCGTGGCGGACGCCTCGCCCTGCCAGGACTCGCTCAGCACCTTCTCGAAGACGCTCACGTGCAGTTCGTCGAGCTTGTCGTCGGCGTTGCGGATCTCCTCGGCCAGCTCCAGGTCACGGGTGGTGAGCAGTTCGGTGAGCTTGCGTGCGAGCTCGACGTCGATCTGGCCCATCTTGGTGAACGTGCCCTTCAGCCCCTTCGGGATGGCCCGGTCGGGGAAGCGCATGCGGGTGAGCTGGGCGATGTGCTCGGCGATGTCGCCCATGCGCTCGAGGGACGCGCTGATGCGCAGCGCCGACACGACGGTGCGCAGGTCGCTCGCGACCGGCTGCTGGCGGGCGAGGATGTCGATGGCCAGTTCGTCCAGGGCGATCGTCTTGTCATCGATCACCGGATCGTTCTCGATGACCTCTTCGGCCAGTGCCACATCGCTCGTGCCGAAGGCGCGCGTCGCCTTGTCCATCGCCTCGGCGACGAGCTCGGAGATCTCGACGAGACGGACGCGCACTTCGTCGAGAGACTGCTGGAATACCTCGCGCATGGACAGATGCCTCCTGGGATCGATGGGCGGAACAGCCGCATCCCGGCGATTGTCGCCGCCGAAGGTTAACGGATGGTGCCCGAGCAGTGAATATTATCCGTGGTGACCGCGGGATCGGGCCAACCGGCCGTTGTCGGAGTTCATCGTCCCTTTACGCTGGAGCCATGAATCCGACGCAGCTCGCGCTGCTCGCCCTGGCGATGGGCCTTCTCGCGGGAGGCGGTGTCACCCTTCTCATCGTCGCGGCGGTACGGGCCCGGGACCGGGTGGAGGCGCGCAGTTCCCGCGCCGTTCCGGACGGGGTGGCCGACATGCTCGCCGCGATGGACGAGACCGCGCTCGTCGTGGACGCGTCCGGCATCGTCCGCGCGGCCTCCGAGAGCGCAGCGGCCTTCGGCATCCACGTCGGGGAGACCCTGCCGGACGATCGGCTGCGAGATCTCTTCCGCAGCGCCCGCTCGGGCGGACGGGCGGCACTCAGCCTGACCCTGCGGCGGACGGGGTCGCCGGCCGAACCGAGGCTCGTCGCCGCGCGCGGGTCGCGGATCACGCCCACGCTGATCCTCATCGTCATCCGGGACATCACCGAGCGCGAGCGCGTCGAGCAGATGCGGCGCGACTTCGTGTCGAACACCTCGCACGAACTCAAGACGCCGGTGGGCGCCATCATGCTGCTCTCCGAAGCGATCGAGTCCGCGGCCGACGATCCGGACCAGGTGCGAGATTTCGCGCGGCGTCTGCACGGTGAGGCACGGCGCCTGAGTAGCCTGACCTCCCGTGTCATGAACCTCTCCCGGCTGCAGTCCGCCGACGAACTCGCCGAGGTCCGGGACGTGTCCGTCGACACCGGCCGACTCCGCGGTGAGCGCGTGCGCCTCCAGCGCGGAGGTCACGACGGCGTC
>JADGMW010000784.1_pt1 | contig 10871 bp, 11 predicted proteins | sample 8641801 | NCBI WGS metagenome assembly JADGMW01 (sample SAMN16272018, study PRJNA661076) | feces metagenome | isolation source: fecal sample from diarrhoea affected cattle A | host: Bos taurus | place: South Africa: Lokaleng Village, Mahikeng | collected 2019-09
GGTCAGCCGGCGGACGGCCTCGGCCCTGGCGTCGATCTCGGGGCGGGGGGTCGAGCTGGCGGCCATGGCCACGCCGATCGCGGCCAGCGCGGCCGGGACCGCGGCGGCGATCCGGCGTCCCTGCTTCAGCACTGCGGTCCCGTCGATCCTGACCAAGTCCAGCTCCCAGCTCCGGCTTTCGCGCCGGAGACGCTCCGGCTACCCGCCAAGCACGGCGGTTTTCAGGCGGAAAATCGCCGCCCGGTCAAGGTTCCTCGCCTGCCGGGCGGCGTCCGCAACCCGGATGGAGTCAGGCGTCCGCGACGGCCCCGCCAGCGGGCGGGACGCACGGCGGAGAACGCCGCGCTTGCCGGAACGCAAGTCTGGCCAATACGTTGCCGGTGTTCGCGTACGCGCGACGGGGGATCAGATTGGGCGTACTCGCGGTATTTGAGCGGATTCTGGACGTCGACGCTGGCGTGACGCGGCTGGCGCGCGTGCGCCCGCGCGCGTGGTGGGCCTCGGTGCTCATCGGCCTCGCCGCCGCCGGGGCCATGCTGCTGATCCGCATGGCGCTGTCAGCCTTCTACGCAGACGTCACCGGCTTCATGATCCTGCTTCCGGCGGTCATCGTCGCCGCCCTGGCGGGCGGGCGGACGGCGGGACTGACCGCCCTGGCGGCCTGTCTGTTCGGCGGCTGGCTCGTGGTGGGCTGGGGCGCCGTCGGCGTCGGCGTGTCCGACCGCATGGGCGTGATCGCGACCAGCAATATCGTGGTGGTCGGCCTGTTCGCCACCATCGTCGCCGCCGCCCTGCGCAAGAACCTCGGCCGGCTGGACGCCTCCATCGACGCCCTGCGCCTGTCGGCCGACCAGGTCAGCGACAGCGAACGCCGCCTGCAGCTGATCAGCGAGCAGGCCCCGGTCATGCTGTGGATGAGCGACGAGGAGGGGCGATGCGTCCACCTGAACCAGGCGCTCAGACAGTTCTGGGGCGTGACCGACCAGACGGGACCGGTCGACTTCACCGGTTTCGTGCACGAGGAGGATCGGGCGCGGGTCACCGCCGTCACCCTCGATGCGGTGAAACGCAGCGCGCCGTTCGAGGTCGAGGCCCGCTTCCGGCGCGCCGACGGCGTCTGGCGGATGCTGCACACCGAGGCCCGGCCGCGGCTCGATGCCGACGGTCGCTTCCGGGGCATGATCGGCGTCAATGTCGACGTCACCGACGCCCGCAAGGCGGAGGCCGCCCTGCTGGAGCGCGAAGCCCAGTTGCAGGCCATGGTCGACCAGGCCTCGGCGGGCATCGCCCGCGTCGGGCTGGACGGCGCGATCCTCAGCGCCAACGCCCGCTACGCCGAGATCGCCGGGATCCCGCAGGACCGGATCGTCGGCCTGAGCACCGAGGCGGTCAGCCATCCGGACGACGTCGAGCCGACGCGCCGCGCCCTGGCCCAGGCGCTCGAGGAGGGCGGGGCCCAGCTGGAGAAGCGCTACATCCGCCCGGACGGCTCCATGGTCTGGGTGATCATCAGCCTGCGGGCGCTGACCGGCCCCGGCGGCGCGGTGGAAGGCTATATCGCCGTGGTGGTCGACATCTCGGGCGCCAAGGCCGCCGAGGCCGCGCTGCGCGAGAGCGAGGCCCGCTTCCGGCTGATGGCGGACACCGCCCCCGCGCCGGTCTGGCTGACCAACGCCGAGGACGAAGTCGAGTTCGTCAACGCCGCCCTCGTCGACTTTCATGGCGGGCCGGCGGAGACCAGCATCGGCCATATCTGGCGGGACGCGGTCCATCCCGACGACCGCGGCATGGTCGAGGCCGCCCAGGCCGAGGGCCGCCCGCAGCACCGCCCCTACGGCTTCGAGGCGCGCTTCCGCCGCAAGGACGGCGCCTGGCGATGGATGCGGATCGCGGTCAATCCGCGCTTCGACGCCGACGGGGTCTTCAAGGGCTATGTCGGCATGTCGTTCGACGTCACCGACACCCGCGAGGCGATCGAGGCCATGGCCCGCCAGGAGCGTCGCCAGTCCTTCCTGCTCGGCCTCGCCGACGCGCTGCGCGACCTGACCTCCTCGGAGGACATCATGGCCGAGGTCGAGCGGGCCCTGGGCTCCGAGCTGAAGGTCCAGCGCGTCGGCTACGGCGAGGTCGACCAGGAGCGGGGCCAGCTCGCCATGAGCCGCGACTGGACCGCAGACGTGGTCAGCGCCCATGGCCAGTTCGCGCTGGACGCCTTCGGCGTCGGCCTGATCACCGACCTCGCGGCCGGCCACGTCATCCGCATCCCCGATGTCCGCAAGGATTCCCGCACCAAGGGCGCGCTGGAGATCTTCGAGCGGCTGCAGACCCGGTCCCTGATCCGGGCGCCCCTGATCCGCAGCGGACGCCTGCGCGCCTTCCTGTACGCCCACGACTCGAGCGTCCGGCAGTGGACCGACGAGGAGGTCGAACTGCTGCAGGAGGTCGCGGCCCGCACCTGGACCGAAATCGAGCGCACCCGCGCCGAGGCCGAACTGCGGGAGAGCGAGGAGCGTTTCCGCGCCATCGCCGACACCGCCCCGGTTCTGATCTGGGTGACGCACCAAGACCGCATCCGCGCCTTCGTCAACCAGGCCTATGTGGCCTACAGCGGCGGCACCTATGACGAGGCGCGCCTGATGGACTGGCGCACCATCATCCATCCCGACGACCAGCAGCGCATCCTGGATGAGTCGGCGGCCGGCGAGGCCTCGGGACAGCCGTTCTCGATGGAGGCCCGCTACCGGCGACCGGACGGGGAGTACCGCTGGCTCAAGTCCATCTCGCGCCCGCGTTTCGGGGCTCAGGACGAGATCATCGGCTTCGTCGGGGTGGCCTTCGACGTCACCGAGGCCAAACGGGCCGAGAACGACCTGAAGCGCATCAACGAGCTGCTCGAGGAACGGGTCGGCGAGGCGCTGGCGGAAAAGGCCAAGGCGGAAGCCGACCTGATGCACGCCCAGAGAATGGAGGCGGTCGGACGGCTGACCGGCGGCGTGGCCCACGACTTCAACAACCTGCTGACCGTGGTGATCGGCGCCCTCGACATGATGCTGCGGTCGCCGGACGACGCGGCGCGCCAGAAGAAGATGGGCGAGGCCGCCCTGGCCGCGGCGCGGCGCGGCGAGCGGCTGACCCACCAGCTGCTGGCCTTCTCCCGGCGCCAGGCCCTGCGCCCGGAGGCCACCGACCTGAACGCCCTGATTCGCGAAAGCGAACCCCTGCTGCGTCGCGCGCTGGGCGAGGCGATCGACTTCAGGCTGAAACTGCGGCGCGGCGGCGCCCGGGTCAGCGTCGACCCCGCCCAGTTCGAGGCCGCCCTGCTCAATCTGGTGGTCAACGCCCGCGACGCCCTGGGCGACAGCGGCCGGGTCAGCGTCCAGACCCTCACCTGTCCGGTCGCGGCGGGGGAGGTCGCCGAACTGGCGCCGGGCGACTACATCTGCATCACCGTCTCCGACAACGGCAGCGGCATGAGCCAGGACGTGATGGAGCGGGTGTTCGAGCCCTTCTACACGACCAAGCCGGTCGGCAAGGGCACGGGACTGGGCCTGAGCCAGGTCTATGGCTTCGCCCGCCAGAGCGGCGGCAGCGTGCGGCTGACGTCGAAGCCGGGCAAGGGGACGGAGGTCCGCCTGTATCTGCCGCCGTTGAAAGCGACGGAGGCGACCGAGCCGGGCGCCTCGGCGTCGGAGATCCGGGCCATGGCCGCGGGACGCCGCCTGCTGCTGGTCGAGGATGACGTCGGGGTCGCCGCCGTGGCACAGGAACTGCTCGAGGCCCTCGGCCTTGAAGTGCGCGTCGCCGAGAACGCGCCCCAGGCCCTGGAACGGCTCAACGCCGAGCGCTTCGACATCATGTTGACCGACGTCGTCATGCCCGGCGGAATGACCGGCATCGAACTGGCGCGGACGAGCGCCCGCGCCTGGCCGGATATGAGGATCATCCTCACCTCGGGCTATGCCGGCGAGGACGTGGACGCGGCCCTGTCGGACGCGCCCTGGCCGCTGGTGCGCAAACCCTACACCAGCGAGCAGCTGGCCGCCGTGCTCGGCGACGGCCCGTCCGGCTGAAGTCTAGCGCTGACGCGCCTTGCGGGCGGCGTAGCGGGCGTCGCGAGCGGCCTTCTGTTCTTCCTTTGAGAGCTGCTTGCGCTCCTTGCGGGCGGCGCGCTTCTCGGCCTCGATCGCCTCCTGGGCGGCGTGGTCGGCGGCCAGGCGGGCGGCTTCCTTCTCGGCCTTCTCGCGCCGGGCTTCCGCCTTGGCCAGCTCATGCTGCTGACGCACGGCCTCCTTCTCGGCCGCACGCTTTTCGGCCAGCCGGTCGAACTCGGGGTCGGGCGCGGCGGGCTTCGGCTTGAAGCGGGCGAGCAACGCCTTCTTGGCTTCCTGCTGGGCGGAAAGGCGATCGGTGAAGGCGGTCTGTTTGAGGTCTCTCATGCGAGCGGTGTCGATGTCCTTGACTGAATGTCGGGGTGCGCGAAATCGCCGGCGAGCAATGCTCAGCCGACGCCGGGTGGCCTAAGCCCATATGAGGGCGAAAATCAAGCTTGCGACCCCGGCGGGGCCGGCAAGCGATGATTTGGGTCGGCGCCTGTGTCAGCGAGGCTTCTCGGCCTGGCCGACCGCCGCGCCCGCGGCGCCGCCCACGGCGGCCCCGACCGGACCCGCGATGACAGCCCCGGCGACCGCCCCGGTGGCGGCCTTCTGTTCGATGGTCTGACCGCAGGCGGCGAGGCCCGCGACCGCGAGCGTCGAAGCGAGCAGCAGAAGGGTGCGTTTCATGAGGGGCTCCTGTGATGTGAGGCGAAAACGCGACCACGGCGCAGGCGTTCCTCGCGCAATGACTTGAAGACTATGGAAGCCTTCCGATCTTTCCTGAGACAACAGGTCGCGGTCCCGTCAATCGTCTTGAGCCGTCGGAGGCCTGTTCACGGTAGTCCACAGATTTTCCGGTACAGTATCGAATACTCCGACTAGGCGAATTTACCGCGCCGGCTTGCTTGCGGACTCGGGAATACCACCCCCCTGCCCGTGACTGCTGGCCGCAGGGCGAATCTTGCGAATCAACCACATTCCCGCCATAAACGGCTGGCTTAAGGCGCCTCCCCGACGGCAGGCCTGTTCGCCGACCGTCGATCTGCTTCAGCCGGGCCGCGACCGTTTCGTCGCCCCGGCCCGCGAGACTACCCGGGGGCGGCGCTGCGCCCTGCTGAACAGGACCGAGCCCTTGCCCAAGCCCTCGCATTCGCGTGCGATCTCTCCTGCCGACCGCAAGGCCAAGATTCGGCCCGGCGCGGCGGCGGCGACGTTCGGCGCGATGGTGGGGCTGGCGATCGGCTGCGCCTATCTGGGCGGCGCTGCGGCCAAGGCGACGACCGTGCGCGCCCAGGCCGAGCGGATCGATTACGCCGCCGCCGCCGGCTTCACCGAAGAGGCGCTGGCGGTCGCCGCCGGCGGACTGGACGAGAGCGCCCTGGCCATCGCCCGGCGTCATGACCCCTACACCGTGGCCGGCTCGGCCCAGCGCGACCGGCAGGCCGAACTGCTCACCGCCCGCCTCGAACAGCTGCGCGCCCGCCCGGGCGCCGACGGCCTGCGCCGCGTCAGCCTGACCAGCCCGCTGGCCGCCCAGCCCTTCCATCTCGGCGGCGCGCTCGAGGCCTCGCGCGACCTCGAATGCCTGACCCAGGCGGCCTATTACGAAGCCCGCGGCGAGGGTCGCGACGGCATGAAGGCCGTGGTTCAGGTGGTGCTGAACCGCGTCCGCCACCGCGCCTTCCCCAACAGCGTCTGCGGCGTCGTCTTCCAGGGCGCCGGCCGCAGCACCGGCTGCCAGTTCAGCTTCACCTGCAACGGTTCGATGCGCGGCCGCGTCAACCGCGCCGCCTGGAACCGGGCACGCGACATCGCCTCCAGCGCCCTGTCGGGCAGCGTCGACGCCCGCGTCGGCAACGCCACCCATTTCCACACCACCGGCGTCTCGCCGCGCTGGCGTCATTCGCTGGTCCGCGTCAGCCAGGTCGGCGATCACCTGTTCTACCGCTTCGGCGGTCGTTCCGGCTCGGGCGCCGCCTTCTCCTATGCGGCCCGCCCGTCGACCGAGGCCGATGCGCCGCGTCTGGTCCAGGCCAGCCTCGACCCCAGCGGCGCCGTCCGCGAGGCCGGGGCCATCGCCTACAACCTGCTGCTGGCCCAGGAAGGCCGCGCGCCGGCTTCCGCCCCTGCGCCGGCGGAGCCCGCCCCGGCCGCGGCCCCGACCGCGCCGCAGCAGCCGGCCGCGGCGCCGGCGCCCGCCGTCAAGGTCGCGCCTGCGCCGACCGAGACCGCCTCCGTCCCCGCGCCGGGCGCCGCCGCGCCGACCGCCTGACCTCAGGCGTCGCGGTCGCCCTTCGACGAGCGGTGCGCGTCGTCGTGGCTGTGCTTCAGGTCGCGCTCGCCGCCGCCGCCCGAGACCTTGCTGTTGCGCGGATTGGTCGGGCCGCCCTCGCGCGGATCCTCGAAGGCCGGCGGCTCCTGCTTCGCATTCTGATGGCTTGAGCCGGGCCCGCCCCAGCGCTTCTCGTCGACGGGTTCGGGGGTATGCTGGTTGTTGCTCAACGGGATCGCTCCTGCACCTGCCAATGGTTCATCGGCCCGCCGCGCAGGTCGCCGAAGGCGGGCGCGGCGCCCGTCCGGCGATCGGCGCCGTCACGCGGCGGCCCGGCCGTATCTCCGCCCATGGCTCAGCGGTCCTGCTGGTAGCCCTGGTGGGTGGTGTTCTGCTTGATGTCGCCGAAGCGGCCCTGCTGGGCGGTGTTGATCCCGGCGTCGCCCGGCTGGCCGTCGTGGATGTCGGTGCGGCTGTCGCGGCGATCGGCCTTGCCGCCGGCCACGTCCGCCTGCTCGCCGGCGAAGTTCCGCTGCTCCTTGGGAATTTTCGGGGCCTTGCTCATCGGTCGCTCCTTGAACTGCGTGTTCAGGAAACGGGACCCGGCGCCGGCTGTTCCTTACCGCCGCGCTTTCACAGGGCGTCGAGGCCGATGTCCAGCGACGGCGCCGAATGGGTCAGGGCCCCCACCGAGATGACGTCCACCCCGGTTTCGGCGATGGCGCGAACCGTCTCCAGCCGCACCCCGCCCGAAGCCTCCAGCACCGGCCGTCCATGCGGAGAGGCCGCGGCGCGGGCGACCGCCTCGCGCAGGTCGTCGAGGCTGAAATTGTCCAGCATGACCACGTCCGGACGCCCCGCCAGCGCCTCGTCCAGCTGATCCAGACCGTCGACCTCGATCTCGACCCGGACCAGATGACCGGCCGTGGCGCGGGCGCGGCGAATGGCCTCGCCGACCCCGCCGCACACCGCCACATGGTTGTCCTTGATCAGGATGGCGTCATCCAGGCCGAAGCGGTGGTTGGTCCCGCCGCCGCAGGCCACGGCGTGCTTCTCCAGCGCGCGCAGGCCCGGCGTGGTCTTGCGGGTGTCGGCGATGCGCGCCCCCGTCCCGGCCGTCGCCTCGACATAGGCCCGGGTCAGGCTGGCCACGCCGCACAGCCGCCCGAGCAGGTTCAGCGCCGTGCGTTCGGCCGCCAGGAAGGCGCGGGCGTCGGCCTCCGCCTCGATCAGGGCGGCGCCGGCCTCGAAGGCCTCGCCGTCCTGCACCTTCACCTCGACCCTCGCCTCGGGGTCCAGGGCCCGCAGCGCCAGCCGCACGCAGTCGACGCCCGCCATCACCCCTGCCTTGCGCGCCGCGAACACGGCCCGCATGCGCGCGCCCTCGGGGATGCAGGCCTGGCTGGTCAGGTCGCCGGCGCGGCCGAGGTCCTCGGCCAGGGCCATCCGCACCACCGGTTCGATCATCAGTTCGGGCAGGCGCCGGATCATCGGGGCTCCGTTCATTCGGCCAAGGCCGGGACGCGCCGGCGCAGGCGGGTGTGCCGCGCCTCGGCGGCGGCGGCCGGAAAGTCGCTGCGATAGTGGCCGCCGCGGCTCTCGCGCCGGGCCAGGGCCGAGTCGACGATCAGCCGCGCCGCCGCCGTCGGCAGGGCCCCCGGCGTCCGGGTCTCCAGCTCGTCCAGCACGCCCAGGGCGCGGGTCAGGCCGGCCGCGCTGCGCACCACCCCGGCCTCGGCGCTCATCGTCCGGCGCAGCCGCATCAGGTCGCCCGGCGACAGGTCCGCGGCGGGAACGGGGACGGTGACCGTCCCGGCGGCGGCCCGCGCCCCGGCGGCGGCCCGACCGGTGCGGCGGCCGAAGGCGGCGGCCTCGAGCAGGGAGTTGGAGGCCAGGCGGTTGGCCCCGTGCACCCCCGTGGCGGCGCATTCGCCGACCGCATACAGGCCCTCCAGGGTGGTGCGGCCGTCCGGGCGGGCGACGACGCCGCCCATGTGATAGTGGGCCGCCGCGGCCACCGGGATCGGCGTCTCGCGCGGGTCCAGACCGGCCCGCATGCAGGCGGCGAAGACGGCCGGAAACTCATGCGGAAAGGCCGCGCCGATGGCCGTCCGGGCGTCGAGGCTGGCCCCGCGCCCGCCGGCCCGCGCCGCGTGCACCGCCCGGGCCACGACGTCGCGCGGCTGCAGGTCGGCCTCTGGCGCCTCGCCCAGCAGGAAACGGCCTTCGCCGTCCACCAGCCGCGCCCCCTCGCCGCGCAGGGCCTCGGTGGCCAGCGGCATGGGATCGAGGCCGACGTCGATGGCCGTGGGGTGGAACTGGACGAACTCGGGATCGAGGATCTCCGCCCCGGCCCGGTGCGCCAGCGCCATCCCCTCGCCCAGCAGCGAGGCGGGCGTGGTGGTCTCGGCGTACAGACCGCCGGCCCCGCCGGTGGCCAGCACCACCGCCGGCGCCAGCACCTCGACCAGACGGCCGTCGCGCTCGATCAGGGCGCCGCGCACCCGGCCGCCTGCGTCCTGGATCAGGCCGCGCAGCCGTCCGTCCTCCCAGATCTCGACATGCGGCGCGGCGCGCGCGGCCGCGACCAGGGCCGAGAGGATCGCCCGCCCCGCCCCGTCCCCGCCGACGCGGGCCACCCGGGCGCGCGAATGCGCCGCCTCCAGGCTGACGGCGAAGCCCCCCGCCGCATCGCGGTCGAAGGGCGCGCCGAGGGCGGCCAGCCACTCGACCGTGGCGCGTCCGTCGGCGGTCAGCAGCTGCGTCGGCTCCCCCTCGACCAGCCCCGCCCCCGCGGCGCGGGTATCGGCCGCGTGCAGCTCGGCCGCGTCGTCCCGCGACAGCGCCGCCGCCACCCCGCCCTGGGCCCAGGCCGAGGAGCAGGCCTGCAGCAGCGGCGCCGGCGTCACCACCAGCGTGCTGCGCGGCGCGGCCTCCAGGGCGGCCGAAAGTCCCGCCAGACCGCCGCCGATGATCAGCGGGCCGTCATGGACGATGCGGCTCAACGGCCGAACTCGAAATAGCTGGAGCCGAGGTCCACGGCCCCCGCCAGCGAGCCGGTGACCGGCATCAGGGCGACCAGCGCCACCGCCGCGCAGGCCGCCGCCGTGACCACGAACAGGCCGACGCTGCGCGCCGACTCGCCGCCGCTCAGCGGCCGGCCGTCCGGACGCCAGGCGCCGCGCCGCAGGTGGCCGATCAGCGCCAGGGCCAGGAAGGCGGCGAAGATGTAGCTGCCGTTCATCAGTCCCCACAGCACCACCAGGCCGCCGACCAGCACCATGGCCGCGCGCTCCACCATCGGATGGATGCGCGCCAGCACCGGGCCCAGCGCCTTGGAGCCGTCCAGCGGCGGGGCCGGGGCGAGGTTGATCAGATTGATCATGGCGATGGCGAACACGCCCTCCAGCCAGGCCCCCTGGCCGGTCGCGATGAACCCGGCCAGGAAGGGAATGGCCGCCAGCAGGCCGAAGGCGGGGCCGGCCAGAGAGACCAGCACCCCGTGCCACTCGCTCTGCGGCAGGCGCTGGCTCTTCGCCACCCCGCCGAGGAAGGGGATGATGTAGATGCGGGCCGGGCCCATGCCGAGCCGGTTCATCGCCAGGACGTGGCCGTACTCGTGCACCAGCAGGCCCCAGATCAGGGCCACGGCGATCACCCAGCTGCCGGTGATCCACCAGATGAAGCCGCCCAGCAGGGCGGTGGAGATCACCGCCCAGACCGGGTTCTGGCCCTTGTCCAGCGGCGGTTCGGCGGCGCGGGCGGGGGCGGGCGGGGCCGGCGGCGCGGCGGCGGCCTCCTCCGGCTTGGGATCCCAGGGGCCGGGGCGGCGGGGGGCGTCGGTATCGCTCATCGGTCCGACGTGGCCTTTTCCGGCCGCGGCCACAAGGCCAGCAGCGCGAGAAGTCGCAGGCTGCGGCGATCCAGCCGGGCCACCGCCCGCACGGGCGGGACATAGCGCATCAGATCAGCTCCACCGCCACGTGGTGGCGGGCCTTGACCATGTCGTAGCGGGCCGGAACCGCCGGCGGCGGCAGGTCGACCATCCGCTGGACGGCCAGACGGGCGCGTTCGGCGATCTCTTCGGGCACGGTGACCTCGAACTGCATGTTCACCAGGCAGTCGCGGATGTTCTCCAGCGTGATCCGCTTCATGTAGGGGCACAGGTTGCAAGGCCCGATGAACTGCACCCCCTCGACGTCGCCGGCGACGTTGGAAGCCATCGAGCATTCGGTGATCATCACCACCTGCTTCGGCTTGCGCGCCGTGACGTGGTTGATCATCGCCGCGGTCGAGCCGGCGAAGTCGGCCGCCGCCAGCACCTCTTCCGGGCATTCCGGGTGGGCCAGGATCTCCGCATCGGGATAGGCGGCGCGCATCTCGGCGATGTCGGCGGCGGTGAAGCGCTCGTGCACCTCGCAGCGGCCCTTCCAGGCGATGATGCCGATGTTGGTCTGGGCCGCGACGTTGCGGGCCAGGTATTCGTCGGGGATCAGGATGACCCG
>JADGMW010000785.1_pt1 | contig 10869 bp, 10 predicted proteins | sample 8641801 | NCBI WGS metagenome assembly JADGMW01 (sample SAMN16272018, study PRJNA661076) | feces metagenome | isolation source: fecal sample from diarrhoea affected cattle A | host: Bos taurus | place: South Africa: Lokaleng Village, Mahikeng | collected 2019-09
ATCGCCCGACAGGAACCGGCATTCCAACAGTGATGTCCACGGTTGCTCGTCCGGGTGATCCAACTTCAGTCTCGCTGGAGTGCCCGGACAAGCCGGGCAATGACGGTGAATGGTTTAGAGTGGACTCCCCCCCGCCAAAACCTCACCCCTTCCGCTCCAGCGCCGATTTCCGGATTTCCCCCGGCGGCGCGCCCAGCACCCGCGTCAGCACACGCGAAAAATAGGCCGGGTCCTCATAGCCCAGTTCCGCCCCGATCTGCTTGATCGAGAGCGATGAAAACGCCAGCATCCGCCGCGCCTCGAGCGCCAGGCGCCGCTCGACCACTTCCAGCGCCGAGGCGCCCAGAACCTCCCGGCAGACCCGGTTGAGATGGGTCTGGCTGATCCCCAAAACTTCGGCATAGTCCGCGATCCGCCGCGTTTCCCGAAATCTCTGGTCCACCAGGGCCCGAAACGCCTTGGCATGGATCAGCGCCCGCTGCGCCGGTCCGCCAGCCGGCACAACTTCCTGGCTCGCCCGGTTGAGCGCCACAACCAGCAGCGTCAAAAGGGCCCGCATCGCCGCCTCATGGTCGCTGCCCGGCCGGTCGGCCTCGGCGATCAGCCGGTCAATCGCATCCCCGATGAAAAGGCTTGGCCCCAGCAACACCTGCGGCGCCGGCAGATCCGGTCCTAGCGTGATGAGGTCCCGCTCCATCAGCGTCACCACCACCCCTTCCACATCATCGCTGAAAACAAATCCGTGCACGCTGAGCGCCGGCAGGATCACCACCCCCTGATGGCGGACGTCATGCCGCGTCCCGTCAATCTCCACCCGCGCCCATCCGCCCGTCAGATGCAGCACCTGGAAAAACTGCTCATGCCGGTGCGGCGCGATGCGATAGCCATGCAGGCGGCTGCGCGACTGGATGGTTTCCCAGTGCAACCAGTCCTGGCTGACGTCCTGCTCGCCATAAAGTGCGTAGACCGGAATGTGGTTCATGTTCGGATAGTGCAAGACAATGCACCCCCTGTCCATTCACCAATCCCCGCCAACAGGCATGATAATGCTAACAATGGGGTAGCAGATTGCGCACGGAAGTTATCATTATCGGAGCAGGTCCCGCAGGCCTGATGCTGGGGCGCCTGCTCGAGCTGGCCGGCGTTGATGCCATCATTCTCGAGCGCAAAAGCCCGGATTATGTGCTGGGCCGCATTCGCGCCGGCGTTCTCGAACAGGGCTCGATGGACCTCATGGACCGCGCCGGTGTCGGCGCCCGAATGCACGCAGAGGGCCTCATCCATCACGGCATTGAACTGAGTTTTGATGGCGACCGTCAACGCCTTGATTTCACCGATCTGATTGGTCGCCACGTCATGGTCTATGGCCAGACCGAAGTCACCCGCGATCTCATGGCGGCCCGCCAGGCGCAGACCATCTACGACGCCGAAAATGTCGAACTGCATGATTTCGACACCAACCCCTATGTCACCTACACCAAGGATGGCGTCACCCATCGCATCGATTGCCGGTTCATCGCCGGCTGCGACGGTTTTCATGGCGTCAGCCGCCAGAGCGTGCCCCAGTCCGCCCTCAACACTTTCGAGCGCGTCTATCCCTTTGGCTGGCTTGGCATTCTGGTCGATAAGCCGCCCGTCGCCGATGAGCTGATCTATGCCCATCACGCCCGCGGTTTTGCCCTTTGCTCGCAGCGCTCGCCCACGCGCAGCCGCTATTACGTGCAGGTGCCGACCGACGAGAAGGTCGAGGCCTGGTCCGATGACCGGTTCTGGGACGAGCTGCGCGCCCGCCTCAATCCCGAGACGGCAGAGGCCCTGCAAACCGGCCCCTCCATTGAAAAATCCATCGCCCCTCTGCGCAGTTTCGTCGCCGAACCCCTGCGCTTTGGTCGCCTGTTCCTTGCCGGCGACGCCGCCCATATCGTGCCGCCGACAGGCGCAAAGGGCCTCAACCTCGCCATGAGCGACGTGGCCGTCCTCGCAGACGCGCTGATCGAGGCGGTTTCGGAAAAGTCCGAAGCCGGCATCAATGCCTATTCAGCCAAGGTTCTCGATCGCATCTGGAAGGCCGAACGCTTCTCCTGGTGGATGACCAGTCTCCTCCACACCTTCCCCGATACCGGGGCCTTCGGCCGCCGCATCCAGCGGGCTGATTTCGATTACCTCGCGAGCTCCCGCATCGCCCAGCAGAGCCTAGCGGAAAACTACACCGGCCTCCCCAGCTGATCTCTCCCCCCGGCCGCGCCATGGCGTAAAATGGCGCGGTTTCGGCTCCAAACCTGCCCGTGAGAAGCCCGCGCCCTCGCATAAGGGGGACAAGGGGAATAACTGGGTTTGGATCGTCCAGTTCGTACTAGCGCCGCGGCATGGTCGCCGGACGGATCGCCCGCTTCTGCGCCGCGATCCGGAACGGGGCATTGATCGCGCCATAGCCCTCATAGCCTCCCCGCCGCTCGACCACTTCAAAGAAGAACCCGTCAGCGAAGCTGGGCAGGTAGAACTGGAAATATTCCCCCGCCCCGTCGCGATCATAAAGGAGATTGTGGCGCTTGAGCGTCGCGATCAGCGCGGGATCGATATCGATCCGGGCCGCCAGATCATCATAATAGTTCGGTGAAATCGCCAGTGGTTCCAGCCCGTTAGTCTCCATGGCCTTGGCAGACTCGACAATGTCGCGCGAGGCAAAGGCAATGTGCTGGACGCTCGAGCCAAAAGTCTCGGCAATGAAATGCCCCGCCAGCGTGCGGTGACTTTCAGCCCCGTTGAGCGTCAGTCGCAGCGTGCCCTCGGCATTGGCAATCACCTGGCTGCGCACCAGCCCGGCCGGATCGATGACATCGACCATCGGCCCCTTGTCGACGACAAAGATCGACCGATAGAACAGGATCCAGGTCAGCATCTCGTCGTAATTCATTGTCTGGGCGATGTGATCAATGCGGATAAGTCCGGCGTCGGCTTCCGTATCGGCCGTTTCCGCGAACTCGATATCCCAAACCCGCGCCAGATCGGTCCCCTGATCGAGGAAATAGATCAGCCCGCCCCCCACACCGCGAATGGCGGGGATGGCCAGCTCTCCTTCCCCAACATGCTGGGAAAAGGGCTTTGCATCCAGCGCCTTGGCCCGGCTCAGCGTCGCCTCCGCATCCCCCACCTCAAGCCCGATCGCATATGCCGCGGTGCCATGGGCGAGATAGGCGGCATGGGCCAGCCCGTCGCGATCGGTGTTGACCACGAGATTTATCCCGCCCTGGCTGAAGCGCTCAACGCTCTTGCTCCTGTGCAGCCCCTTCCGGGAGAAGCCCAATTGCCCCAGAAGCTTGGTCAGCGGCTCGGCATCGCGCCCACCCGTCGCGAACTCAACGAAGGACACGCCGTGGACATCAACGCGCGGGGGCAGGGGACTTCCCCCTGAAAAGAGCGCCGGCTCCGCCGCCCGCATCTGATCCATCAGATAAATCAGCGATCTATGGCCATCGGCCGCGATTGTTCCCGGCGCACCGGAGCGGAACTGGTCGTTGAAAATCTCAAGCGACAGCGGCCCGTCATAGCCCGTCGCCGCCACGGCCCGGGCAAAGTCCACCACCGGCAGATCCCCCTCGCCGGGCATATTGCGGAAATGCCGGCTCCAATAGAGCAGGTCCATATCGAAGGCCGGGGCATCGGCCACCTGCACGATGAAAATCTTGTCGCCCGGAATGGACCGTATCGTGTCGGACGGGATGCGTCGCGACAGACTATGAAAACTGTCGAGGATCAGCCCGATATTGGGGTGGTCGGCCCGCCGCACCACTTCCCAGGCATCGCGGTGGTCAAACACATGCCGGCCCCATGCCAGCGCCTCATAACCGACCTTGAGGCCACGCTGTTTCGCCCGCTCACCCAATTCATGGAAATCGGCAGCAGCCCGATCGATCCCGCCCAGCGCCGCCGGCGATACGCTCGAGCACACGAGCATCAGTGGCGCACCCATGGCCTCCATCAGGTCGAACTTGCGCTCGGCACGATCAAAGGCTTTCGCCCGCAGCGGCTCGGGCAGGCCCTCGAAATCGCGGAAGGGTTGGAAGAGCGTGATCTCGAGCCCCTGGTCCCGCGCCATTGCACCCACTTCGGACGCCGACAGGTGATAGGCCAGAAAATCGTTCTCAAAGATTTCCACGCCATCAAAGCCTGCAGCTACAATGGCCTCGAGCTTTTCGCGGAGGTCACCGCTGATCGACACTGTTGCAATGGATGTCTTCACGCCCGTCACCCCTCAGTAAACGAACTAGTTCGTACATTGTTAGGGTGAATAGTCCAACCGGTCAATCGGGCCAAGGGAAGCGTGACGATGCGGGGCCTGGTGCGGAAGGCTCGGCCAGTACAGACATAAAGGAATTATGCCGTCATAAAGTCTCGCCGAAGCGGCAGAAAAATCAGAGCCCAGCCAGCTTTTCCGGCCGCACCATATAGCGCAGCACCATGTCGATCGTGTTCTGCTTGAGCCGGGACTGCATCTCGTCAGCGCCGAAATCGCGCGCGAACAATTGCGAGAACGTCGCCCGGTTCGAGACATTGAAAAAGCACAAGGCGCTGATCTGCCAGTGAATTTCCAGCGGATCGAGATCGGGCCGGAACAATTCCTCTGCCAGCCCGCGCTCATAAAGGCTGCGGATATGGGCGATGGCGGTGACATTGAGGTCGCGGATCACCCCTGATTTTTCCAGATATTGCCCGTGATGGATGTTTTCGATCATCACCATGCGGATGAAGTCTTCATGCTGGTGATGGTGCTCGAAGGTGAACTCCACGAGCTTCTTGAGGCCATCAATCGGGCTGAGCCCGGCAATATCGAGCTTGGCCTCACCCTCGCGCACCTGCGCATAGGCGTTCTCCAGCGCGCTGAGATAGAGCCCTTCCTTGTCGCCGAAATAATAATAGATCATGCGCTTGGAGGCGCGGGTCTTGGCGGCAATCTCGTCGATACGTGCTCCGGAAAGCCCGTTCAGCGCGAATTCCTGGGAGGCGATTTCGATGATATTCTGCCGCGTACCCTCGGGATCCTGCTGGCGTGTCGTTGCCTTTCGGCCGGTAGCCGGCAGTGAGGATCCAGGAGATGACATGAAGGCGCCTTTCTCGTCCGCACCCGCAATTGACTAAACTAACCAGTTCGTACATCGTCGGGCAAATCGCTTCGCCTGTTGTATCGGGCTGGCGCTGCACAAGACAAGGGCAGAGGGGCAACGCCTCCTCGCCAGGGAGCATGGCCATTGGCTGATCAAGTCGAGCGAGTGCGTCGCGCCTTTGCCGCGATCGCCCCAGGCCCCGCGTCACCGTCTTCCGGTCCATCCGTCCGCATCGGCCTGCTCGGTCGCGGCATCGGCTCGTCCCTGACCCCGATCATGCACGAGACCGAAGGCCGACGCCTCGGGCTCAACTATCGCTATGACCTCATAGATTTCGATCGCCTGGGTCTGGACGACATGGATCTCGACACCGTCCTCGCCACTGCCCAGTCGCTGGGCTATGCCGGCGTCAATGTCACCTATCCCTTCAAGCAGGCCGTGCTCGACTATCTCGATGGCCTCTCGCCCGAGGCCGCAGCCATTGGCGCCGTCAATACGGTGGTCTTCCGCGACGGCGTCCGTCTTGGTCACAACACCGATTGCTGGGGCTTTGCCGAAAGCTTTCGCCGCGGCCTGCCGGGCGCTTCGCTCGAAAGGGTGCTCCAGATCGGGGCCGGCGGGGCAGGGGTGGCAGTAGCGCGAGCGCTCGTTCAGCTGGGCGTTGGCGAACTCACCATTGTCGACGCCGATCAGGCCAAAGCGTCAAGCCTGGCCGAGCAACTCGCCGAAGAGGGCCTTGCCGCAACCCCTCTTCTCCCCGGCGCTCTCCCCCAAACCCTTGCCCGAGTTGATGGTGTGGTCAACGCGACGCCTGTGGGCATGGAAAAATACCCCGGCACCCCTTTCGATCCGGCGCTGCTCACAGCCCATCAATGGGTGGTCGACATCATCTATTTCCCGCGTCGGACCCAATTGCTCGATCGGGCCGCTGAACTGGGCTGTCCGACCCTGCCCGGGGGCGGCATGGCGATCTATCAGGCGGTCCGCGCCTTCCAGCTGTTTTCGGGGCGTGAGCCTGACCCCTCAGAAATGGGCAAGACCTTCGCCGCCCACGCCTGATCAGGCCGCGCGCTTGAGTACGCCGGTCGAGAGAACATGCTCGACACCCTTGCCGACATGGCCGGCCAGCATGTCGACCGCGCCGGAGGCATCGCGCGCCAACGCGAGCTCGAACAATGCCTGGTGGTCACCCACCACGCCCGCGCCCCGGAAACTCGACGCCAGCATGTGATAGCGCAGGAAGCGATCGAAGATCGTTGCATGCAGCGATAAGAGCGCGGCCGACCCGCAGGCCGAGATCAGCGCATTGTGGAACGAAAAGTCGTAGCGGACCCAATCGACAATATTGCGCGCTTCGCCGGCCAGGAGCCGCTTTTCGATCGCTGCCAGCTTGTGATGGGCGGCCACGACACGGCCCTCCCATTCTAGATCGCCCCGCTCCAGCGACAGGGCCAGCGCGTGGCCTTCGAGCAAAAGCCGCAATTCGGCAATTTCCCGCAGATCCGCCTCATGGGCCGGGGCAACCGCAAAGCCCTTCTGCCCTTCGGCGATCACCAGGCTTTCGCTCGCCAGCCGATTAAGGATTTCCCGCAGCGTGCTGATGCCGACGCCATATTGGGTCTTGAGCGGTTCGAGGCGCAGCTTTTGCCCGGGCGGCAAGGCGCAGGTGATAATGTCGCCCCGGAGCCGCAGATAGGTGCTTTCCGCAAGGGTCTGCTCAAGAACGAGGTCCGGGTCCGCCATCATAAACTATCGGTTGAAACAGAAATCATCAGAGATATAATAAATCGACGGACGAAAAGATAGATGTCGGCGTCCGTCTCGCATTGACTTGAACGAACTGTTTCGTACAAAGTGATCTCGGCCAGTACGGAGGAGCGTGTGGCCGATGGACCGGAGCGTGCCAAAAGGGTGCCGCCGGACATTAAGCTTCAGCGTTTTCCCGCTTCAAGGGGCGAAGCCTCAAGGGAAGAACGTCCAAGGGAGGACAATTATGACTCTTTCGCTTTCGCGCCGTGCCCTCATGGTCGGCGGCATCCTGCTGGCAGCCGCTTTCCCGGCCATGGCACAGGACAAGCCGGTTCTGCGGTTCTCGGCAGTGTTTTCCGAAGCCGATATCCGCGCCGAGATGATGAACCTCTTGTCGGCGCAGGTTGCCGACGACGTCACCATCGAGACCTATCTCGGCGGCAATCTGTTCAAGCAGGGTACCGAGCTCGTGGCACTGCAGCGCGGCAACCTCGAAATGGGCAATATCGCCCCGCAGGACATTTCCAATCAGATCCCGGCCTGGTCGGTGCTGACCTCGGCCTATCTCTTCCGCGACGCAGCCCACCTCCGCACCTTCTTTGACAGCGACGTCGGCGCTGAATTCAAGCAGATGGCCGAAGACCAGCTGGGCATCCGCATTCTGGGCCCCACCTATTTCGGCGCCCGCCATGTCGGCTTGATCAGCGACAAGGAAATCAAGACGCCCGCCGATATGGCCGGGATCAAGCTGCGCATGCCCGGTGGCGATGCCTGGCAGTTCCTCGGCACTTCGATCGGCGCCAATCCGACGCCAATGGCCTATGCCGAGGTCTATACGGGCCTGCAGACCGGTGCCATCGACGGACAGGACAATCCGCTCCCGAACGTCGAGAACATGAAGTTCTATGAAGTGATGAAGCAGGTCGTCCTGACCTCCCATCTCGTCGGCTTCGATCTCCTCGTCATCAGCAAGACCGCCTGGGATGCCATGACGCCCGAGCAGCAGGCAGAGTTCGATGCCGCCGCAAAGGTAGCTATCGACTTCAGCCAGGAAGAGCATCTTGCCCGCGAGGCCGAGCTGGTCGAACGCTTCAAGAGCGCCGGTCTCAATATCTATGAGCCTGATCTCGAAGCTTTCCGCACCTATGCCCAGCAGAAGTATCTCGAATCCGATCTGGCCAAGGACTGGCCCGAAGGCGTCGTTGATCGCATCAACGCGCTCTGATTGACCGGCAGGGCGGGGCTATTGCTCCGCCCTTTCGTCTGCTCTCCTGCCGGAGGATTTCCATGATTTCTCAGCTGCGCCCCGTCGGCGCCTGGCTCCATGCGCGAGCCGAAAACCTGCTCGCGGCCATGCTCGCGACCATGTTTGTCGTCTTCATCATCCAGATCGTCTTCCGCTACCTGCTCAACCTGCCGATCGGCTGGACACATGAGATCAGCGTGGTGATGTGGCTGTGGATGGTGCTGTTCGGCACCGCTTTTGTCGTGCGCGACAGCGAGGAAATCCGTTTCGACATTCTCTATGGCTCTGCAGGTCCGCGCCTGCGCCGGGGCATGGTGCTGTTCACCAGCCTGACCCTGGTCGTGCTCTTCGCGCTCTCCCTGCCGGCGGTCATCGACTACATCCTGTTCATGAAGGTCGAGCGCACCGCCTATCTCAAGATCCGCTTCGACTATCTCTATTCCATCTACGGCATCTTCGCCGTCGCCGTAATTATCCGACAGCTCGCCCTTGCCTGGAAGGCTGCCTGGGGCAAGGACGCGGAAGGCTTTGACCCGACGAAGGCGAGTTCAGGCGTATGACCATTTCCCTGGCCTTTGGCCTCGCCCTCGGGCTGATCACCATTCTGGCGTTTCTCGGCCTGCCCATGGGCCTTTCCATGCTGGGCGGCTCGATCCTTTATCTCTTCATCCGCGGGCAGGATCCCGGCATCGTCGCCGAGCAATTCCTCAACGGCATGTATTCCAACTACATCATGCTGGCCGTGCCGCTCTTCATTCTCGCTGCCGAGATCATGAATTCGGGCACCATGTCCGAACGTCTGCTCAAATGGTGCGATGCCCTGGTCGGTCGCTTCCGAGGCGGTCTTGCCCAGGTCAATGTGCTGCAGTCGATCGTTTTTGCCGGCATGTCCGGTTCGGCCGTCGCCGATGCCGCCGGCTCGGGCAAGATGATGCAGTTCATGATGACCAAGGATGGCAAATACACCCCGTCCTACGCGGCAGCGCTGACGGCAGCGACCGCGGTCATCGGGCCGATCATCCCACCCTCCATACCCATGGTGCTTTATGCCTTGGTGGCGGACACCTCCATCGGCTACCTCTTCCTCGCTGGCGTCGTGCCGGGGCTGCTGATGTCTGGCGTGATGATGGTGCAGATCGCAGTGACCGCCCGCATCCGGAATTTCCCGGTTGAGCCGCCTGTGCCGCTGCGAAAGCTGCCGCGCATGACCTGGGAAGCGCTGCCCGTCCTCTTCATGCCCATCGTTCTGATGTACGGCATCTATGGTGGGGTCACGACACCCACCGAAGCCGCCGCTGTCGCCGCCGCCTATGCGCTCATCGTCTCGATCGTCATCTACCGCGCGGTCAAGCCGGCTGAACTCTACCGTTCGGTCCTCGTCAGCGCCAAGACGACCGCGTCCATCGGCATGCTGATCGCCGGGGCACTGGTCTTCAACTATGTCGTGACCATCGAGAACATCCCCCGCACCATCAGCGCCATCCTGCTCTCCTGGGAGCTCAATGCGGTGATGTTCCTCATCATCGTCAACATCATCCTGCTGATCCTGGGCTGCGTGCTGGAAGGCACTACCATCCTTCTCGTCATCGTACCGGTGCTGATCCCGACGGCCCAGGCGCTGGGCATCGACCCCGTTCATTTCGGCATTGTTGCCGTTGTTAACATCATGCTCGGGCTGATCACTCCGCCCTATGGCCTCTTGCTCTTCATCATGACCCGGATATCCGGATCGCCCATGCGCGCGCTCATCGGCGATGTCATGCCCTTCCTCTGGGCGATGATCGGCGCTCTCATCCTTTTCACCTTCGTGCCCGATATCGTCCTCTGGCTGCCGCGCATGTTTGGCTACGGAGCCACGCTATGAAACCTCTCTATGTTCTCAATGGTCCCAACCTCAATCGGCTGGGCAAGCGCGAACCCCATATCTATGGCACCACCACGCTCACCGAGGTGGAGGCTATCTGTCGGCAGCAGGCGGGCGATCGCCCGCTGGTCTTTCGTCAGACCAATAGCGAGGAGACGCTGATCGACCTCGTCCACGAGGCGATCGACGAGGCGGCCGGCATTCTCATCAATCCGGCGGCGTTCACCTTCACCTCGCTGGCGCTGCTCGACGCCCTCAAGATGTTCGAGGGGCCGGTGGTCGAGTTCCACATCTCGAACATCCACAAGCGCGAGCCGATTTATCACCGCTCCTATGTCTCGATGCGCGCCGATGCCGTGCTCGCTGGCCTCGGATCGCAAGGCTACGCCATGGGCATAACGGCGCTCATCGACCTGATTGAAAAACGCCAACAGGTGTGAACGCCCGAAAACCTTGCATACGCTGGTGACTCAGCCAGGATATGCACATTCGTTCAGCGGCTTGGCTACAAAAAAGTCGTTTTTGTCATGGAGGGGGTTTACGTCCTAAAGGGCCTCGCCTATAACCCGGTCATCGCTGCAGAGCGAGACGCCAAGCGGCGCCGGACACTGTGGCAAGCGCCTGATAGAAAAGAGAAATTCTTCTTCGTCGGGTTGCTTCGAAATTCGGATTGGTGGTTTTCAAGCTGCTGAAAAGAAAATCGAGAAGCCGGTTGACAGTGGTTTTGATAAGCACTAGATACGGCGACGTTGACGACGCGAGCGACTTGATTGCTCCCACTGTTCAGCGGCTTCCGACAGAAAAGGCTGATTGGCCGGGCAACCGGGGAATTGGTGTTTCGGTTGGATGACAGAATTCGGAGCTTGGCTCCTTTAGACGTTCCGGCCATTGAGGCTGTAGGGTCTGCT
>JADGMW010000786.1_pt1 | contig 10864 bp, 13 predicted proteins | sample 8641801 | NCBI WGS metagenome assembly JADGMW01 (sample SAMN16272018, study PRJNA661076) | feces metagenome | isolation source: fecal sample from diarrhoea affected cattle A | host: Bos taurus | place: South Africa: Lokaleng Village, Mahikeng | collected 2019-09
TAAACGTTGTCGATAATAGGACCTTTAAATTACGGCGTGCGCTAACACACGCTACGACCTCATTGCTGCATTTTCCTTGCCGGAAGTTTGTTCTACCATTTATATTATTAACTTGCCGACAGTACTCAGGTCGCCAACACGCAACGAGGCGTAGCGCGGGGACGTTGTGCGCTATTTTATTCGACTCACAATAAAGCGATAGAGGTTCCGTTGAAATACAAACCAAACATATTTATGAAAAAAATAATCAAAATTTCTTGTTTTCTTGTATTAGGATTAATTATAATTTCCTGCAATCCAGATGATAATTCGGTCATCCAAACAGATGAATTTATATTCAATATTAATTCCGGTAATAAATGGGTCTACAAACATTATAATTCTCCAAATGATTCCGGTCCATTCACATTTACAGGAGCTATAGATAGTATAGAAATTGTTGGGACAGAAGTTATCCAAGGCTATACTTTTGCAATAAAGAATACAAGAAAATTTCATGGAAATCAACTATCTCAAAATGATTACAGCTATTTACGTGTTAACAGTCTTGGTCATTTAGTACAAATTACTGACATAGAGAATATAGGGCTGATTTCAGACACAACAGGCTTTGTGTTACATCCTGGAATAGATGCTAATTATACTTATAATTATGATGTTAATGGTGATCCAAATATTGGAAATGTCGAATTTCATTTAGGAAGTCCTATTACCATTAATATTGAAGAAGAACAATATTTAGTTAGTCCATTTTTAGGATTATTTACACCTTCCGAAAATAGCCCTCAACTTGTTTCAAAAACTGTCGGGGAGTATTATGCTTCCAATATTGGAATGATTAAAGGAATAACGAAACTTGTGGTGGGTGATATAACATCCGAATATAGATTAGTTAGTTACGAAGTAAACTAAAACAACGCACAACAGCAAGCAAAAATAATTGCCGAGTTTTCCGGTAGTTGGAGCTTTATTTTCACGATTTAAATTCTATCTTGCCGACAGTACGCGGTTCGCTTTCATCGGCAACTATTCCTGCTCGCAACCGTTAGCTGTTATTTTACAGAAGTGACTGCCATCAAAAATGAGAGACGACAAAAAATACATATTTACATCAGAACGACTTGGATTTAGAAATTGGGATTTGACATCTGACATTGATAAAATGGACGAAATAAATTCTGATGAAAAAGTGATGGAATTTTTTCCAAATATTCCTACAAAAATTCAGACAGTAGAATTTATTGAACGAATGAAAAAACAATTTCAAGAAAAAGGATTTTGTTATTTCGCTGTAGATAAACTTGATAACAATGAATTTATTGGCTTCATCGGACTTTCTGAGCAGACATACGAAGCAGACTTTACACCATGTATTGACATCGGTTGGAGAATAAAAAGTAATGAATGGAATAAGGGGTTTGCCACAGAAGGAGCAAAAAAATGTATCAACTACGCTTTTAACGACTTAAATATTGAAAATGTCTATTCAGTCGCACCAAAAATTAATGTAAAATCTGAACACATTATGACAAAAATTGGGATGAAAAAACAATATGAATTTGAACATTCATTATTAAAAAGTGATGAACGACTTAAAACTTGTGTGTTATATAAAACAGAAAAAAATAAAAACAACAGCTAACAGCAAGCATAAATAATTGCCTAATTTTCAAATAGTTGAAGTTTTATTTTCACGAAGAAAGTTTTATCTTGCCGAAAGTACTCAGTCCGCTTTCATCGGCAACTATCCATGCTCGCAACCGTTAGTGGCAATTATAAAACAATACTCAATGGATAAACTTTTTACCGTTATTTTATTACTGAACATATCAATTGCACTTGGACAATCAAAGTTAGAAACTTACCGATTTTCTAAAGATATTTTATCCCAAATCGATAAAGATACAGTTGCTTGGAAATATCAAATAGGTGCAACTGAATTATCTTTCAGCGGATACTATCGAGAAGTCCTTCAAGTATGGGATAAGAATGGCGTGAGAAAACCAAAAATCACTGTAGAAGACAGCTTGTATTTTACAAGTAGTAAAAAAGTAAATGCAAAAGATTACATAATAAAACAATCAAAAAGTGCACAAATTATCATTATTAACGAAGCACACCATATTCCAAAACATCGCACTTTTACTAAATCTCTTTTAAAAGAATTATACGATAATGGTTATCGTTATTTAGGACTTGAAGCATTATTTGATTCGAAAATAAATGAGACAAAATATCCTGTAATAGAGACAGGATATTACACGAGAGAACCTGAGTTTGGAAATTTAATTTCAGAAGCCCTAAAAATTGGTTTTATTCTCTTTAGATATGAGGCTTCTGATGGAAAAAATGGTAAAGAGCGAGAAATTGAACAAGCTGAAAATATCCAGAAGTTTATCGAAAGAAATCCTTTAGGAAAAGTACTTATTCATTGTGGGTATGCTCACGCTTACGAAAATGATTATCCTGCTTGGGGAAAGGCAATGGCAGGAAGATTAAAAGAAAATATGAAGATAGACCCTCTAACGATAGATCAAACTATGTTTTTAGAAAGATCGGATAGAGAAAACAATCATTTATTTATTAAACTAAATAATACAAAGGAACCCATTATTTTAATAGATGAAAACGGAAAAGTTTTTAATGGCAAAAGCGAAAGTACGCAAACAGATATAGTAATCATCCATCCTCCAACTGATTATACTAATAATCGTCCTGAATGGTTATCAAACGGGAAAAAGGTATATGTCATACCTCATCCTAAAATTAAAGAACATCGACCATTACTTATTTTAGCGTACAGGAATGATGAATTTGAAAATAATGGAATACCAGCAGATATTATTGAAATTATTGATAATAAAATACCAAGGGAACTCTATCTTAGAAATGGAATTTATACAATTGTTTTGAAAGACGAAAGTTACAATATTATTAATAAATACAACATTGAGATTAAATAACTGCCACTAACAGCAAGCAAATATAATTGCCGAGTTTTCAGGTAGTTGGAGCTATATTTTCACGATGAATGTTTTATCTTGCCGACAGTACGCGGTTCGCTTTCATCGGCAACTATTCCTGCTCACAACCGTTAGGTGCAAGCGCACCGCAGCAATGATAAAAACGATTCTGAACCAAAAAAGTAAAGTTAAGAAACAAATTATTTTTTTACAAACCTCAAGAAAGTTTAGATGAAATTCAAAACCGGATAAAAGTAGTTTATGAAAGTTTTATAGGTCTTGGTGTGCCCAAGAAATATGATATTTTCAGACCCGAACCCTACATTCGTATCTTGAATATCCATTAGCCTTCATTTTTAATATCTATAAATGCTAACTAAAAAAAATTAGTTTGTTAAGTTTTCAGATTTAGAAAAACTTTTTATATTTGAATTTTGGGAGAAAATTTAAAAAATCTTGTGTGGACATATCATTTACGAAACGATTGATTTAGCGTACTGGAAATTGAAAATACACGAATATTTTAGGTTAGTATTCCAACAAGGGCGAAGAAATATAACCAAAAAAAAGCAAGTTCCTATTCGACCTGAGAGCAGATAATCTGTAAATGGGAACATTTTATAAAAAATGATTAGTAGATTTAAATTATGGATTTTTAGCCTATTGGCTATTTCCGCAGTACTTTTTTTTTCTGTTAGTTGTTCACACGATAGCATAGTGGAAACAGAATCTTCTTTAACTAAGAGTATGTCCTATAAAAAATCTGATAATAAGGTTATTTTACCTGAATATTTTGATTTTATAGGGAAGCTCATAATTTAGGATTGGACTACGTTTACTACAATGCAGTCGAACTAAATCAAAATTTAAAATACAACGACATTAGAAGATCTTCTCTTTATTATTTTGACGAGATTTATAATTTGACATTAGGTCAAGCATCTTCAAATTATACAAATAATCACGACTTAATAGTAAAATTAAGTGTTGAGAGTAATTCTATTCTACCTGAGGGATTTGATTATTCTTATTTTTCTAATAAAGAAATATATTTCTTAAAAGAATTAGATAAAATAATTGACGAAGAAACTGAGTTGAATACTAAAATACAGAAAATAGATTTATTAAACACTAAAATTTATAATTCTGATCTAGAAGATAATCAGTTAGCAAGACTATATATGACAAATAGCGTTGCGAAAAGTTCATTAACTTATTGGGAAGGAGATAGTGCCGACAAATGGTTTTCTACTTTCCCCGTAAATGGTGCACCTGGTAGTGAAATAAATCCTACTTATCCTATTACTGTGGCTAAGATTGATTGGGGGAATGTTGCGAAGGCAGATATATCAGCATTCTTGTTAGCTTTCCCAACAGGTGTAAAAGCTGGAGCTATAAAAGGCGCTGTTGTTTTGGGATTAGCCTCTGGTGGTACTGGTGCATTACCTGGTGCTATAATTGGTGCTTTAGGAGGAGGAGCTGCTGCTGGAGTTGGAGCTGCTGTTGCCGCTTCATCTGCTTGGCTCGCTGCTGAAGCAATTGTTAATTGGTGGTAATTTTCTGAGTGTTATGAAGAGAAAAATCATAGTTTATTCGTATATATTAGAGTTTATAGCTTATTTCGTTTGCACTGTAACGCTTACTGTATTAGCTATGAAGTATCAGCCAAACTTAGCTATATTGCCTTGTCTCTTTCTTGGACTATATGCATCGAAAATAGTTGTTAAGAAAATAAAAGCAAAATAGATAAATTAAAAAAAAGAGGGGGTCTCATAACTGTGAGATTTCCTCTTTTAATTTGCTACCACAGAAAAAATTCGGCATTATAAATATAAAAAGAGATATCAGTTATTTTAACTTTTATTGGTCGAACGATAAGGCCTATTGTAACGAAATGTTGTGGAACGCATGTAATTAATTTGGTAATAGAGATTGGAAAGCAACGACGACTTCGTAATTTGCCTGTCAGACCTATTCGTCAAAACAAATTAAGAGAGCTCGAATGGAACAATATTCTTACCGACGAAGTAGCGATCTAATCACAGGAAATTTTTGAAATTCACCATTTGAAACCGTCTACGAAAATTGATCGCCAGCACCTAACACTGGCTAAGCTCCATTGCTGCAGGCGTTTAGCCGGATGTGTCATTTAACCAAGAAACATTATCTTGCGGAAAGTACGCAGGTACTTTGGCCGCAACGAAGGCCTAGCCAGAGACCGTTATAGTCAGCCAAATTTCAACTGCAAATAAAATATTTATCGCTTCGTTCAAATATTTTTTTGTTCTAACGTGCTTGACTTTGTGGTTACTTTGCGTCCATGCGGAACGTAATCAGGACGTAGTAAGTCTTGGCTGAACTATAACAGCGGTTTCGCCAAATTGCTATTTTATTGGTTATTGAATGTTTTAAGTAATCAAGAATATTTTATCTTGCCGACTGTACGCAGGTTATTTTGTCGCAACTTGGCAAAGCCGCAAAGCGTTGGCAGCAATATTGAAAACTTGCATTAGATTCAAATTTGGTGTATATTTACACCATAAAAAATTTGAATCATGGCAAGACAAAGTATTTCGTTAACTCAACCGAATGACGAGTGGCTTAAAACTCAGGTCAATTTACAAGAATATTCAAGCAAAAGTGAACTTGTGAATGATTTAATCAGGCAAGCGCGTAAGCAGCAAAATCAGGTTAATTGGTTAAAAGCAAAACTTGAAAAGGCAGAAGCTAGCGGTTTTACAACGGATGGCAAAGAAGAAATCCGAAGTCGCTCAAAAGAGAATTTGAATGGTTAATTATCGATTAAGTAACGAAGCGAAAGATGACCTAATTCGAATTCACCAATATGGAATCAAAAAGTTTGGCCTTACTCAAGCGGACAAATATTTTGATGCTTTCTTCGAACATTTCGAAATGATAGCCAAAAGACCTTTCTCTTTTGAGGCTGTTGATCACTTAAAAAAAGATTATCGTCGTTGCGTATGTGGCTCAGAAAGCATTTTTTTCAAAGTAAACAAAGATGCGGTAGAAATAATGGCGATCGTTGGAAGACAAGATTTAGATTCATTATTATAATACTGCTGCCAACAGCGGTTTCGCCTAATTGCTGCTTTTTCTTGCCGCATGTTTTTTCTAATCAAGAATATTTTATCTTGCCGATTGTACTCAGGTCATTTTGCCGCAACTAGGCAAAGCCGCAAAACGTTACCAAACATAGCCGACCAAACGAATTCAAATGCACATTCAACAAACAGCAACAAAAAATTTTACAGTGAAGAAACTTCTCTTTTTAATTTCATTTCTAGTATTTACAACGGCGAATTCCCAAACTGTAGAAAATGTCGTCCAACAACAATTTCTTGAATATAGCCAATTAGTCATTGATCAGAAAATCGATGAAGCCCTTAACTATACAAACGAAGACTTATTTGATATTATTCCACGAGAACAAATGAAAAGCTTGATGGAATCGGTCTTTAATATGTCGTCAATTGAATTCAAAGCAGGTTTACCTTTGATTACGAAAGTGGAACCGTTAAAGATTATTGATGGGTCGCATTATATCCGTCTCCATACTATTTCTGCAATTGAAATGAAATTTAAACAAGACCCGGGCGAACCTAAGCGATCAACAGAAGAAGAACAAAATTACGTTGAAATGCTCTCAGCTACATTTCATAGTAAATATGGAAAAAATAATGTAAATTATAATGAGACAACTGGATTTTTCAAAATTAACGTCCCCAAAATGGTTGTCGCCAAATCGGCAGATTTAAAAGTTTGGAAATTCGCACTAGTTGATAATCCACAAATGAAAATACTCTTAGAAAAATTCATTCCTAAAGAGCTGCTTCAAGAGTAGATTATAAAAGGTATATTGCTACGTTTGGTAACAGCAAGCAAAAATAATTGCCGAGTTTTCAGGTATTTGGAGCTTTATGTTCACGAACAATGTTTTATCTTGCCGACAGTACGCGGTTCGCTTTCATCGGCAACTATTCCTGCTCGCAACCGTTAGGGGCTAGTTTCCAAAAACCGAAAGATTCAACACTAAAATTTTACAGGCAATGAATTTAGCAGTAATAGTTTTAATCACTACGTTTTTGCTTGTCCTTGTAACAGTTATATACCAAAATATACAGGACAATAAGACACTTAAAACCGTCACAAAGCTGCACCGAGGCACAAGAACAGAACGGTTAATGATATTACAACTTTTAAAATCAGGAGTTCCTCACCAAGCTATCTTCCATGACTTATATTTAAAAAAGCGAGGCGAAAATTATTGCCAGATAGAAATTGTAATAGCAACAAAAGTCGGAATAGTAGTTTGTGAAATAAAAAAATATAACGGCTGGATTTTCGGGCTAGCAAATCAAAAATACTGGACTCAAGTATTAGCTTATGGTAAGCGGAAATATCGCTTTTATAATCCGATCATGCAGAACACAAATCATATTCGTGATCTCAAACAACAATTACCTCAATTTCAAAATGTTCCATTTTATTCGTTGATTGTCTTTTTTGGAAACTGCACTTTTAAAAATCTGGACTATTTACCTATTGACACGTATTTAGTTCATTCATCAGAATCAATCAGAATCTTGCAGGAAATTTTAAATCAGAAACCACAAATAAGCTATACAAATAAAAATCAAATTGTCAATCTTTTAAATTCCGCAGTACAAAATGGTGAGAAAAAGGAAATTATTGATAAGCATATCCAGAACATAAAAAGATATTGGGTCGATTAAACCAGCCCCTAACAGCAAGCAAAAATAATTGCCGAGTTTTCAGGTTGTTGAAGCTTTATTTTCACGAAGAATACTTTATCTTGCCGACAGTACGCGGTTCGCTTTCATCGGCAACTATTCCTGCTCGCAACCGTTATAGGCTAGCTTATTTGAAATCAGAACAATCCGATAATAAAATATGCATTCAGAAAAAAGTAAAAACATAGGAATTAGATTGATAGCTATGTTGCTAGATTATGTCATCATCACATTTGGTGTAGCAATCGTTGGGATAATTTTTATAGGCGTTGGAGTCATAATTTTTGATAATCTAAACTTGCCAAGTTCAGTGGATTTACTATTTACTGTTTTATCAATTATATTCATGATCTGTTTGTGTTCTATATATTTAAATAAAGATGCGATAAAAGGTAAAAGTCTTGCAAAACGAATTTTTGGTTTAATCATAGTAAACGACAAAACTGGCGATATTGCCAAGCCTATCGAAACATGTTTAAGAAATGTAACTTTACTTTTTTGGCCAATAGAAGTCATTTTTATCATAATTTCGCCGCAACGCAGAATTGGTGACTATATAGCTGGGACAAAAGTTATTGACGATAATAAATCGTTAAACACAAAAATTAGTAAAAGACAAATTATAATTTCAATGTTGTTAGGGATGTTGCTTATAATCACAATCGGTATACTTCAATTTGCGATATTTAATTTCGATGTTATAAATAAAATTTTAAAAGCCAGCCTATAACCCTGGCTAGAAGAAATTTGCGGTTTTTCGGTAGTTGAAACATCGTCGTCACGAAGAATGTTTTATCTTGCCGACTGTACTCGGTTCGCTATGTCGCAAACTTCCCATAGCCAGAGACCGTTATATGCCACTTTATGAAGACAGAACATTATGACATAAAGACTAACATCAAAGTCGGACAAGAGATTTTTGAAGATATACCCAACGACATTAGACCAAGTTGGGCAGGACTTGTTTTATCCAGTTTTAACCATTATGTGAACGTAATTCCCACCACTATTTTAGCACTCTTTCATATCATTGACGACAAAGACCGGTGGAAAGAAGGTCACGAACAATTTTCGAAAATCAGAGTATTTGCTCTAGAAAACAAAAACGATATACTACAAAACTATTTGAGACTTGCAGAACTTGTTGCCAAAGTAACTTACAACGCTTCCGGACAACCAGCACCGTTTGATAGCGACAGCGGATATAAAATTGCAAGTGTGGCTCTCAAAGCAACAGAACATTTTGATGACAAAAGAGTTGAAGAAGAAGTTAAATCTGCAATTCTTCTATTTAAGCGCAACAAAAAGTTCAAAAACAATTTAACAGCAGCAAAAGACTTCTTACTCTATCAAAAAATAGATGATATACTTTGGTATGATTGGGACCCAATTGGAATAAACGACATGGCACCTAGAGACGAATATCAAGGTTATGTTCCCGAAATATTCAATCTTAAAAAGTCAGGTGCGAATAGACAGGAAATTGCAAATCAACTTTTAAGTTTTGAAACTGACAACATGGGAATGAGCGGAACATTGGAGACCTGTTTAAAAGTTGCGGACAAAATTATTAAAGCATCATAGCAAAAAGAAAAGCGGCATATAACACTGGCTAAGCCTCATTGCTGCAATCAGTTAGCCGGAAGTTTGGTTCTACCATTAATATTTATAACTTGCCGACAATTCTCAGGTCACCAAGCCGCAACGAAGGCCTAGCCAGAGACCGTTAGCAGAAATAAAATTAAGACCATGGAAATAATATTTGAAAATATTGGCTGGATAATCTTGATTTCGATTGTATGTTTAATCATCGCCTTCAAAAAAATTACAAATCGACCCGATGCGATTACATCTAAATTTTATACTTCTGAAATTGTTAAATCAAGTGACCATCTGAAAACTACAGTTTTAACGGCTCTAAATAATTCCGGTTTTCCAAAAGTTTATCACAATGAAATTGATAATAAAATTTATGTTCAAACCTCAATTACAATGAATTCTTGGGGTGAGACAATTGAAATAGAATTAGAGGAAGAAGAATTGCAGTCAAAAATACATTTTAAATCTATTTGCGCCTTTCAATTTCAGATATATGATTGGGGTAAAAATAAAAGAAATTTTAAAAGATTCTGGAAAGAGTTTAAAAAGCTGTAGATGTTTTACTTCTGCTAACACTGGCTAAGCCTCATTGCTGCAATCAGTTAGCCGGAAGTTTGGTTCTACCATTAATATTTATAACTTGCCGACAGTTCTCAGGTCGCCAAGTCGCAACGAAGGCCTAGCCAGAGACCGTTACCAGCAATTATGACAAAACAAAAACACATACTAACTACCATTTCCCTTTTTATACATTTAGTGTTTTTTGCACAATGTATCGAAAGAGAAAAAATCACATATGGTGGTGAGTATGGATTTGTAGACTTTATACATCTTTGTCCAACATATAACTTTTCTTATGACGGAGATACATCTAAAAATTGGAATGTATTAACTAATCCTATAGATATTAATCAAGCACCTAAAGAAGTGCTAATATTCAAAACCCAAATTGAAAAAAATATTAGAGACTATTCTGGCGATGACTTATATTCAAAACTCCATTTTAATTCGGTTGAAGTTGTTTATGAAGACAAATTGAAAACATTCAAAAAAAGTGGAAGACAAAATGTTACATTGAAATATTGCAAAGCCAAATATTTCTATTACTATGAATTAAAAATTGACGCTATATCAACTTATCTAATCGGTGTTGCGCTAGATAAAAAAGGAAAAATTATAAGTGAATTTCGTTTTCCTGACAAACAAAATTATAACCCTATTGATACAAATTATGATTATTGTAAATTAATTGAAATAGCAAAAAAATCCCAACCTCAAATTGAACCAATTGGAGACATAAAACTCTATTATGATGAAAAAACAAAAAAGTTTTATTGGCAAATAACTCAAGAAATTGTAAACAGCAAAGAAGGAATAAATTATTTTAATCAAGTCATTATAGACGCATCGGACTTGACCAAAACAAAAAATATAATTGGTAGCGTAAACATAGTATATTAAAACAATAACTGCTGGTAACAGCAAGCAAAAATAATTGCCGAGTTTTCAGGTAGTTGGAGCTTTATTTTC
>JADGMW010000788.1_pt1 | contig 10837 bp, 6 predicted proteins | sample 8641801 | NCBI WGS metagenome assembly JADGMW01 (sample SAMN16272018, study PRJNA661076) | feces metagenome | isolation source: fecal sample from diarrhoea affected cattle A | host: Bos taurus | place: South Africa: Lokaleng Village, Mahikeng | collected 2019-09
TCGGGCTGGACGGCACCGGTGACAAGAACCAGGTCAAGTTCACCAACCAGTCGGTCGCCAACATGATCAAGCAGTTCGGCGTGAACCTGCCGCCGAACGTCGATCCCAAACTGAAGAACGTCGCTGCGGTGACGGTCACCGCCACGGTGCCACCGTCCTACAGCGCCGGTCAGAGTGTGGACGTAACCGTGGCCTCGCTGGGCGATGCGAAGAGCCTGCGCGGTGGCCAGCTGCTGATGACTCCGCTGCAGGGTGTGGACGGCGAAATCTATGCGTTGGCGCAGGGTGCGGTGGTCATCGGCGGCGTCAATGCCGAAGGCGCCAGCGGCTCCAAGATCGCCATCAACACCTCCAACAGCGGCCTGATTCCCAACGGCGCCACCGTCGAGCGGATGATCCCCAGCGACTTCGCCGAGCGCCCGGAGGTGATGCTCAACGTGCGCCAGCCGAGCTTCCAGACCGTCACCCGGGTGGTCGATGCCATCGACAATATTTTCGGCAAGGGCACCGCGACGGCGCTCAACGCTACCAAGGTGTCGGTACGCGCACCGGTTACCAGCACCCAGCGCATGAGCTTCATGGCGATGCTCGAGCGCCTGGAGGTGGAAGAAGGACGCACGCGGCCGAAGGTGGTGTTCAACAGCCGTACCGGCACCGTGGTGGTGGGCGAGGGTGTGCGGGTCAAGGCCGCGGCGGTGGCCCACGGCAACCTTACCGTGACCATCAGCGAGCGCCCGCAGGTGAGCCAGCCCGGTGCGTTTTCGCGGGGCGAAACCGTGGTTACACCGCAGTCCGACGTTGCCGTCGAGCAGGACCGCAAGGCCATGTTCAAGTGGCCCGAAGGCGCCAGTCTGGAAAGCATCATCAACACCATCAACAGTCTCGGCGCCACGCCTGATGACGTGATGAGCATTCTGCAGTCACTGGAACGTGCCGGTGCATTGAACGCTGAACTGATAGTGATGTAACGAGGACCTGCTCTTACCAGGCAGGCCCGACGCGCAGCTGATTTGAATAAGGTTCCCGGCTCCATGAGCATCGTTTCCCTTCCCCAGCACCTCAACACCCTGCGCAACCGCCCGGACAGTCCGGCCGCGGCGCGGCGCCAGCAGCTGGAGGTCGTTGCCGAACAGTTCGAGGCGATGTTCCTGCAGCAGATCCTCAAGCAGATGCGCAAGGCCGGTGATGTACTGGGTGCCGAGAACCCCATGAACAGCCGCGAGCTGAGCACCATGCGCGACTTCTACGACGAGGTGCTGGCCGAGACCATGGCGAGCAAGCGCCAGACCGGCATCGCCGACCTGCTGGTGCAGCAGTTGAGTGGCGAAGCGTCAGGCGCAGCGCCAGCACCGGCGGCGCTGGCGGGGCACCTCGGTAGCGGACTGCAAGGCGGCGGACTGCATGCGTTGCGCGGTACCTGGCAGCGCGGCGTGGATGCACTCGACAGCGCCTGGGAAAGCGGCAAGGCCGGTTTCAAGGCACTGGTCGACAGCGTCATCAAGCACGAGTCCAGCGGCAATATCGCCGCCGTTTCGCCCAAGGGTGCCCGTGGCCTGATGCAGCTGATGCCGGGCACCGCGCGGGATATGGCCGCCGAGCTCGGCCTGCCGTTCAGCGAGGCGCGGCTGACCAGCGATGCGGCCTACAACAAGCGCCTGGGCAGCGCCTACCTGAACAAGATGCTTGACCGCTATGACGGCCACCAGGCCCTGGCCCTGGCCGCCTACAACGCCGGCCCCGGCAAGGTCGATGAATGGCTCGAGAGCCACGGCGACCCGCGCAAGGGCGAGATCGGCACCGGTGCCTGGGTGCAGAAGATTCCCTACGCGGAAACCCGCAATTACACCCGCAACATCCTCAACGACCTGCGCGCCGCCGCGCCACGCGCGATCGAGCCGCAGGCCCAGCGGGTGCCGGTAGCCGATCCGCAGCAACCGGCGCTTAATTCCGCCGCCGATGCGGTCGCTCTATCCCGTCAGCAGCGCAATGTGGTCGGCGCTGGCCACCTTTCAGTGGCGTTTGCGCAACCGATCCGGATCGAGCCGAAGGAAGTCGAGTCGTGAGTATTCTTGGTCAAATTGGCTACAGCGGCGTTCGCGCCACGCAGATCGCCCTGACGGCGACCGGGCAGAACATCGCCAACGTCAACACGCCCGGCTTCAGCCGCCTGACCCCGGACCTGAAGTCGGTCGGCGGCCAGACCGCCACCAGCATCGGTGGCGGCGTCCAGGTGAGCAGCATCCGCCGGCTGTCCAACGACTTCCAGAACCAGCAGCTGTGGCGCGCCACGACCGATAAGAACTACTACAGCTCCAACCAGCAATACCTGACGGCCCTCGAGGGGCTGATCGACAGTGAAGGCTCCAGTGTCAGCGTCGGTCTGGACAACTTTTTCGCCGCTCTCAGCGAGGCCAGCTCAACGCCTGAATCCATCGCCCTGCGTCAGCAGATCGTGGGTGAAGCCAAGCAGCTGGCCCAGCGTTTCAACGGTCTGAACACCAACATCGGTACCCAGCTCAACGCCCTGCAGGGGCAGCGCGTGGCCATGACCAGCGAGATCAACGGATTGTCCGGCAACATCGCCGAGCTCAACCTGGAGATTCGTGAAATGGAATCGACCGGGCGTGACACCGCGACCCTGCGCGACTACCGCGAAAACCTGGTCAAGGATCTCAGCCAGTACGCCGGCATTCGCGTTCAGGAAGCCCCTGACGGCACCCTCGACGTATCGCTGGCCAATGGTCAGCCGCTGGTGGCCGGCATCACCGCCGGACAGCTCAAGGTCAATGAAAACGTCGCCGGTGAGCAGGAGATGACGCTGGTCTTCGCCAAGACCACTTTTCCGCTCAATCAGGATGGCCTTGGCGGTTCGCTCGGCAGCTTGTACGACATGGAATACGGCGCACTTCGCCCGGCCCAGCAGGACCTGCACGACATGGCCAGGGCGCTGAGCGAGATGGTCAACGATACCCTTGCGGGTGGTTTCGATTTAAACGGCGATCCGGGAAAGCCTCTGTTTGTTTACAACCCGAACAGTACCAGCGGTATGCTCGAGGCCGGGCCACTGGGCGGTGCCGAGCTGGCATTCTCTGCGGTGGGTGGCGCGGATGTTGAAGTCGGCAACAACAAGATTCTGCTCCAGCTGCTCGAGTTGAAGTCACGCGGGGTGGATGTGGCGGGAAATACTGTACCGCTCAATGATGCCTACGCGGGCATCGTCAGCCGCGTCGCCAGCACCAGCCGCCAGAACCAGGCGGACCTCAGCGCCGCGCAAACGGTGACCGATCAGGCCCAGGCGCAGCGCGACAGCGTCAGCGCCGTGAACCTGGACGAAGAGGCGGTCAACCTCATGGCCTACGAGCAGGCCTACCAGGCCAACATGAAGGTCATCAGCACCTCCAACGATCTGTTCAACGCCGTACTGGCGATGTTCTGAGCCGGCCACGGCCGATTCGACTGACGAGTAAAGACACGATGCGCATCTCCAACGCCCAGATCACCGCCATGATGCACGGCTCGATGAACACCAGCTCCGAGAAGCTCGGCAAGCTGATGCAGCAGATGGCCACCGGCGAGCGCATGCTGCTGCCTTCGGATGACCCGATTTCCGCGGTGCGCGTGCTGCGCATCCAGCGTGAGGAAGCCAGCCTCACCCAGTACCGCACCAACATCGCCAACGTCTCGGGCAACCTGTCCAAGCAGGAAGGCAATCTAAAGGCCGCCTCCGACACCATGCTCAACGTGCGCGACATGCTCCTGTGGGCGGCGAACGGCAGCAACACCAGCGAAGACCTGGCCGCCATCGCCAACGAGCTGGAAAGCCTGGAGAAAACCATCCTCAGCTTCGCCAACGTGCGCGATGAGGAAGGGCGTTATCTGTTCTCGGGCACGCTCAGCGATCGTCCGGCAATCACTTTCGATGACGCGACCGGTTATTCAATGACCGGCAACGATCAATACCGCCAGGCGGCAGTCGCCAACGGCGTGCTGGTCGAGGAAAATGTCACCGCTGCGCAGGTGTTTGGTGGCGACGTTCAGATGCTTAACGACCTGCGCGCCTTGGTGGAAAAACTCCAGGCAGCCGATTTGGACGCCAGCGACCCCTTGCTGCGCGTTGACATAACCGCCACTTTGGCGAGCCTCGACGACACCCATGGCCGCCTGCTGGGGGCTGTCACCGAACTGGGCGGGCGGCAGAACACCCTGACGTTGCTGTCGAGCAGCAACGAGGACGTGTCGTTGGTCAACCAGAAGATCGAAGGCGAGCTGTCCCAGCTGGACTACGCCACGGCCAGCATTGACCTGAACAACTACCAGTTGTCGCTCCAGGCGACGCAGAAGACTTATTTGAAGATCAACGGGTTGTCGCTATTCGGCATGCTCTGACCCGAGGTAGCGTAAATGAAGATAGGTAGGCAGCTACCGGGCGTCACCGCCATCAACCCGCAGGAGCGTCGTGAGGCCCTGCGCAATGTGCCTGCGCCGTCGCGGACGGCGTTGCCGAGCGAAACGCCGTCTGCCGAGGCAACGCCCAGCAAGAGCACCAGCTTCAGCCTGCAGCTCAACCAGCAGCTCTCCTCGATGCAGTCGGCCGACAGCTATCTCGGCGATCTGCAGACACGCCTGTCGCATCTCAAGCTGGCCCTCAGCCGCCAGATCAGCTCGCCGCCGCCCAATGGCGAAGAGGCCATTCAACAGGCCGTGCAGCAGGTCGACAAGCTGCTGAAGGAGCGCAGCAAGCGCTCCGCCAATTCTCTGGATGCCGGTTTCAAGCTGCGCCTGACCGAGCCGGTGCGCAGCCGCTTCAGCCTGCAGGGGCTGGAATCGCTGGAAAAGATCCGCCAGTCCGGCAGCGAGACGCTGCTGTTCAGCGGCGGTCGCCAGCTGGCCGAGCCGGTGGCGGTGGTGCTCGACGACGAAATGAGCGACGAGCAGATCCTGCGCCGTTTCAACGGCAGCCTGGGGCAGGCCGGGATTCGCGCGGAGCTGGATCAGAATGGCCAGCTGATCTTCTCGGCTCGCGAAGGCGACTGGCAGAAACTCAAGCCCCAGCTGGCGGTACAGGGCGAGGGCAAGCTGTTTGCCAAGGGCAAATACGTGCACCTGCCGAGCCAGGACCAGGAGCTGCTGAGCTTCCCCGAAGAGCTGCAACTGGACTCCTTCCGCGAGCTGCGGCGCATGCTCGATACCGTGGTCGCCGGTCTCGACAAGGTCACCGCGCTGCGCGAGCAGCTGAGCAACCGCCAGCAGGAAATCCGCGAGTTCCTCGCGCGCCAGGCCCATGCCGATGAAAAGCAGTGGGCCATGGATTTCTCGCGCTCGGTGTTCAACCTGATGCAGCGCAGCCCCTCCAGCTACGCCGCGGTCACCCAGACGGTTGTCGCCCAGGCCACCATCAGCCGCTTTACCGTGGTCAGCCTGCTGTCCTGACGTCCCGGTCGCTCATGGCACGGCGCGGTCGATGAACTTCACATCCGAAGGCCGGCCGATTGGCAGCGTCTGCAGGGTTTCGCCCAGCAGGCCGCTGTCCGGGTCGCGTTGCAGCACCACCAGCTGGTCGCTTTTCTGATTGGCGATGAGCATGAAGCGCCCGCTAGGGTCGATGGCGAATTCGCGCGGCTCACGCCCCTCGCTGGGACGCTGCTGGATCTCGCGCAGGCTGCCGTTTTCCTCGATGGCGTAGACCATGATGCGGTTCTTTTCCGCCCGATCGCTGACGTAGAGGAAACGGCCGTCCGCCGAAGGATGAATGGCGCCGGGCGAATGTTCGGCGACATCGCCACCTTCGGCCTCGGCAAGGTCCAGCAGCTGGCGCTGCACCAGGGTGCCATCGACATGGTCGAACCGGGCGACCTGGGCACTGAGCTCCAGCGTGGCGTAGGCCTGGCTGCCGTCGGGGCTGAACACCAGATGACGTGGGCCGCTGCCGTCCGGCAGGGCGATGGAAGCCGGTTCGGCTGGCGATAGCGGGCGTTCTGCGTTGGCCGGGTCGTAGTGGTAGGCGAAAATCCGGTCCGCACCCAGATCGCTGACGAACAGCGTCTTGCCTTCCGGTGACATCACCGCCGAGTGCACGTGGGCCGATTGCTGGCGTTCGGGATGCACTTCGCTGGCCTTGTGTGTGGCGATCTGCGTCACCGGCGACAGGGTGCCGTCGCTGGCCGTCGGGATGACCGCCAGGCTGCCGCCCGGATTGGCTCGGGAGCCATAGTTGGACACGAACAGGTAGCGCCCGTCACGGCTCTGGCTGAGGTGCGTGGGCTCGTCGCCGAGGGTAATCTGCTGGCCCAGCGGGGCCAGCCGGCCGTTGTCCGGCGCCATGCTGAAAGCGCTCACTCGGCCCACAGGGTCGGGGTGCCCGGGGCCATTCTCGTTGGCCGCGTAGAGCCGGTTGCGGTTGAGGTCCAGCATCAGCCAGGACGGGTTGTGCGTGCGTATAACCTGCAGCGGCTGCGGCTGGATTTGGCCGTTTGCGGCGTCGAACTGCAGGCGATGAATTCCCTCGCTGGTGCCTTCGCTGGTGTAGGTGCCGATCAAGAGTTGATACATGGGTGCTGCCACTCCCGAGGTGCTGAGTGCCAAGAGGGCCGCGGCGATGCCGAGGCGTATATGCAAAGGACCGAACATAAGTGAATATCCCGTATCGCTAACAGAGCAGGCGGGTGGGGCCTTGGCTTGTTGAACACATCAAGGCCTCGGGGTTCTGCATAGTTATAGTCATGGCTACTCAACCTGTTGATGGCGATGGGCTCGTTCGAGCCAGCGAACCGCGTTGGCCGACGCGCGGTCTATCAAACCAGTACATGTGACTGATCCCGGTGTTCCCTTCGATGTGCCACCGCCCGGCGTAACGTCGTCATTTCAATCCGCTATCAGAGTGGCTCTGCTTTCTTATGGAATATCTGTTACCCGCTCGGCTCAGCGAGCTGCAAGGTATCGCCGCCTCGTTGGTGGAGTCTCACATAGCCCCGCGGGCTGCCCAGGTCGATCAGAACTGCCAGTGGCCCGAGCACTCAATGAATGCACTGGCTGAAGCCGGGCTGCTCGGCCTGCAGGTGCCGACGGCGTTTGGTGGCCATGGCCAGGGGCTGCTTGGGCTGAGCGTCATCACCGAAACGATCGGCCGGGCCTGCCCTTCCTCGGCACTCTGCTTCGGCATGCACTCTGTAGGCACCGCGGTGATTGCCGCCAAGGCCACCCGCTACCAGCAGGACCACTACTTGCGGGCCATTGCCGAGGGCCGGCACATCACTACGCTGGCGCTTTCCGAACACGGCTCGGGCGCGCACTTCTACCTGCCGGAGACGCGTATTCAGTCGGACGGGGAGCGCTTCGTGGTCAACGGCACCAAGCAATTCGTCACCAACGGTGGCCATGCTGATTCCTACGTGGTGTCGACGGTGGCCAGCGGCGATGACAATGGCTCCGGCGACTTCAGCTGCCTGATCGTCGACCGCGACAGCGAAGGTATGAGCTGGCTCGATGCCTGGGAAGGCTTCGGCATGCGGGGCAATTCCTCCCGGCCGTTGCGCCTGGATCAGGTGCGCGTGCCGCCGGAGAACCTGCTGGGCGAAGAGGGTGATCAGGTCTGGTACGTGTTCGAGGTGGTGGCGCCATTTTTCCTGATGGCCATGGCCGGCACCTATCTCGGTATCGCCCAGTCGGCGCTGGACGCGGCGGGCGAGCACCTGCGCCTTCGGCGCTATGCCCATTCGGGTGAGGCGTTGCGCGATGTCGAGGCATTGCAGGTTCGCTATGCCGAAATGTGGATGGACCTGGAGAAAACCCGCGCGCTGATTCGCGAAGCCGCGCGGCGCGGGGACATGGGCGATCCCGATGCGCTGCCCTTCATTCTTTCCTGCAAGGCGGCAGCCGGCGAAACCGCGGTCTCGCTCGCCAACGAGGCGATGACCATTTGTGGTGGCTCTGCGTACCGCGACAACAGCCGGGTCGCGCAGATGCTGCGTGATGCGCGTGCCGCCCACGTGATGACGCCGACCACCGATCTGCTAAAGCTCTGGGCTGGCCGCAGTCTACTCGGCCTGCCGCTGCTTTGAGTACCCGCGTGGAAATCCAGTCGATAGTCCTGATCACCGCCCAGGGCGCGGACGGCGCGACGCAGCGGCTGGTGGAAGAGATCGCCGTTTCGCAGCGATTGCCGCTGACCGCCATCGATCAGGCTGCGCTCACCGCGGATCCGGCCGGGACACTGGCAGCCCGGCCAGAGCCGGCGCTGCTGTTGCTGGCCCCCGGGCTTGTTCGCCCACTGGCCCTGGCGAGAACCCTGCGCGGCCACTGGCCGCGCTGCGACTTCGTCTTTCTCTGTGCGCCCGGCGGCATCGAGCAACTGCGCCGCGAGTTTGGCGTGGCGCCACTGATCGGCCCGCATTGGTCCATCATCGAGACCACCCCGTCCGTGCTAACTCGGCAGATCAGCCAGACGCTCGCGGCGACTCAGCGCCGCCGCAAGTTGCGTACCACGCTCGACCTGGCCAACGCGGCACTCGGTACGCCTTCAGCCGAAGGCAGCCAGCGTCACCGGCTGAACGCCAGCTACTACCTGCACCACTTCATCGATGCCGCGCGGGACGCGATCATCGGCCTCGACGAGCAGCTGAGCGTGTTGTACTGGAGTGCGGGCGCCGAGGAGCTGTTCCGGCTGCCCTCCAGGGAGGCGGTGCAGCTGAAGGCCGAGCAACTGCCTTTCTGGTCGCCTGAGCTGCGTTCGACTGTCCGGCAGGTGCTCACCGGCAGCGTCGCGCGCCCGCAGGAATGCTCGTGCTCGCTGGACGGCATCGAGAGCACGCTGGAAGTTCTCCCCTCGGCCGTGCGGGACGGCAATCGGCAGATCATTGGCGTATCGCTGACGGTGCGCGACATTACGGCGCTGGCCGCCGAGCGCCGCGCCGATGAGCAGCGCGGGCGGGAGATGACCGAGGAAAGCCGGCATCTGCACCGGCTGTTCGATCAGGCGCCCGGCTTCATTGCGATCACTCGAGGCCCGCAGCACCTGCTGAGCATCGCCAATCGCGCCTTCCACCAACTGGTCGCGCAGCGCGATGTGATTGGTCAGCCGGCAACCGTGGTTTTCCCGCAAACCGAAGGGCGCGATGTCGGTGAACTGTTGGAACAGATCTATACGACCAAGCGACCCTACCTCGGCCGTGCGACACCTGTTCTGGTCAACCGCGGCAACGGTGGAAGAGGCGAGCGGCGGTTTGTCGATTTCATATTCCAGCCGGTGCTGACCGAGCAGGACGAGGTAAGCGGCATCTTCTGCCAGGGCCACGACGTGACCCAGCAGGTCCTTGCACAGCAGGCCTTGCAGCAGTCCCAGGACAACCTGCTGGAACTGGTGAGCGAGCGCACCCGCGAGCTGGAGCAAAGTAGGCAGGCGCTGCATCAGTCGCAGAAGCTGGAGGCGATCGGCAAGCTGACCGGTGGTGTGGCGCACGATTTCAACAACGTGCTGCAGGTGATCGGCGGCAACCTGCAATTGATGCGACCCATGCTCGCGAGCGCGCAGCTGGGCTCGGAGCGGCTGGATGCCGCTGCGCAGGCAGTGGAACGAGGGGCCAAACTGGCGGCCGAGCTGCTGGCCTTTGCGCGCAGACAACCCTTGCGACCGATGCCCACCAATCTGAGCCGCCTGCTGCGCAACATGGATGAGTTGCTGCGCCAGGCGCTGGGCGAGAGGGTAGAGATCGAAACCGTCGTTTCCGGCGGCCTGTGGACGACCATGGTCGATCCAAACCAGCTCGAGAATGTGCTGCTGAACCTGGCGATAAACGCCCGCGACGCCATGGTCGATGGAGGCAAGCTGACCCTCGAGCTCAGCAATGCCATGCTCGACGAACACTATGCGCAAACCCAGGTGGACGTTGCGCCGGGTCAGTACGTGCTGCTGGCCGTTTCCGACACGGGTGTCGGCATGAGCGAGCACACCCTCGAGCAGGCCTTCGAGCCTTTCTATACCACCAAGCCGGAAGGCGAGGGCACGGGGCTCGGGCTTAGCATGGCCTATGGTTTTGCCAAGCAGAGCGGCGGCCACATCCGCATTTACAGCGAGTTGGGCAGCGGCACCACGGTCAAGCTTTACCTGCCCCGTACCGAACAGCCGGAGGTGGTGGCCGTGCCGCTACCGGTCGGGCCTACCCCGGGCGGTAACGAGACGATCCTGGTGGTCGAGGACGATCTTGCGGTGCAGGCCACGGTCATCGAACTGCTGTCCGGCCTCGGCTACCGCGTTCTGCGTGCCAATGATGCGCAGAGCGCGCTGAGCATTCTGCAGAGCGGTATGGCAATAGACCTGTTGTTCACCGACGTGGTCATGCCGGGCAAGGTCAGCAGCACCGAACTGGCACGGCAGGCGAAACTGCTGCTGCCGGATATTGCCGTGCTGTTCACCTCGGGCTACACCCGGAACGCTATTGTTCATGGCGGCAAGCTGGATGCCGGTGTCGAATTGCTGAGCAAGCCTTATCGTCAGGAAGATCTGGCGCGCAAGATCCGTCAGTTGCTGGGGCCGCGCGAGCTGGGACAGGCGTCTGCGGCTGCCGGCCAGCCGGATCTGCGCCGTTGTGCCCTGGTCGTCGAAGACCAGCTGCCGCTGCTTGAACTGACCTGCGAGATGCTTCAAGAGCTGGGTTACGCAGCGGTTGGTTGCCCTTCGGCGGAAATGGCGTCGCAGGCGTTGGCCGAGCGGCACTTCGATTACCTGCTGGTGGACGTCAACCTGCCGGGCATGTCCGGCACCAAGTTCGCCGCGCTGGCGCTCGAGACACAGCCGCGGCTGCGGGTGGTGTTCATGTCCGGCGATGGCGTGATCGAAACCGAG
>JADGMW010000789.1_pt1 | contig 10817 bp, 6 predicted proteins | sample 8641801 | NCBI WGS metagenome assembly JADGMW01 (sample SAMN16272018, study PRJNA661076) | feces metagenome | isolation source: fecal sample from diarrhoea affected cattle A | host: Bos taurus | place: South Africa: Lokaleng Village, Mahikeng | collected 2019-09
GCAATGTGATAACCGTCAAAGAGTTCGCCGTAATTGCAGTTGAATATGGCAGCCTTTATCCGCGAGCATTCACCCCCGAATCAGACCCGTTCCCACGTAAAGGATTACTCATGAACACTCGCTTGGCTCTGCTGTTTCCTCTCACGCTGCTGATGGCTGGCTGCTCGACCGGCGCCTGGTTCAAATTGCCCGAAGACACCCGCCTGGTGGTTAACGAAAGGCCCGCCAGCTTCGATGAGGGCCTGGTGCGTAGCCGTCCGTTTTCCTGGGGCGCGGCCGGTGGGATTCCTTATCGGCTGGTTGATCAGCAGTCACAGACGGTCAACAGCGGCAAGCTGCGCAGCCGCTTTCGGGTGCCTTCGATCTTCTGGCCGCCGGTGGGCATCGCTTATTGGCCGATGGGCTACGGCCAGCGTTGCTATGACCTCACCGGCAGCGAACCGCGCACCTGTACCTACGAGGATTTCCGCGAGCTGCGGTTGAACGAGCGTATGCGCCGCTGACTTCATCTCAAGGCCGGGCAACCGGCCTTTTTTAATCGATCAGATCGCCACCAACCCGCGCACCCCGTCCGCTTCCATACTCTCGCCACGCCCTTGCTGGATGATCTCGCCGCGGCTCATCACCAGATACTGGTCGGCCAGTTCAGCGGCGAAGTCGTAGAACTGCTCGACCAGCAGGATCGCCATGTCGCCGCGGGAGGCGAGCTTCCTGATCACTGCGCCGATCTCCTTGATCACCGAGGGCTGGATGCCTTCGGTGGGCTCGTCGAGGATCAGCAGGCGTGGCTTGCTCGCCAGGGCGCGGCCGATAGCCAGTTGCTGCTGCTGGCCGCCGGAGAGGTCGCCGCCGCGGCGGTGCTTCATTTCCTTGAGCACCGGGAACAGCTCGTAGATGAGCTCGGGTACTTCCTTGGCCTCGCTGGCGCTGAAGCGAGACAGCCCCATCAGCAGGTTTTCCTCCACGGTCAGGCGCGGGAAGATTTCGCGGCCCTGGGGCACGTAGGCGATACCGGCGTGTACGCGCTGGTGAGGTTTGAAGGCGGTGATGGGTTTGCCTTCCCAGTTCACCGCGCCTTCCTTGGCCGGGATCAGGCCCATCAGGCATTTGAGCAGGGTGGTCTTGCCGACGCCGTTGCGCCCGAGCAGGCAGGTGACTTCGCCGACTTTCGCCTCGAACGACAGGCCGCGCAGGATGTGGCTGCCGCCGTAGTACTGGTGCAGTTGCTGGACTTGGAGCATGGGGATGTCCTTCTGATTCTCGAAAAGGCTTCGCCTTTTTCGGTGGATAAGCCTGCGGCGTTATCCACCCTACGTTCGGCTGGGTAGGGTGGATGGCCGAAGCCATCCACCGCATGCTCAACGCCCCAGATACACCTCGATCACCCGCTCATCGTTCTGCACGGTTTCGAGCGAGCCTTCGGCCAGCACCTGGCCCTGGTGCAGCACGGTGACCTGGTCGGCGATGCTGCCGACGAAGCCCATGTCGTGCTCGACCACCATCAGCGAGTGCTTGCGCGCCAGGCTCTTGAACAGCTCGGCGGTGAACTCGGTTTCGGCATCGGTCATGCCGGCCACCGGCTCGTCGAGCAGCAGCAGCGCCGGGTCCTGCATCAGCAGCATGCCGATTTCGAGGAACTGCTTCTGACCGTGGGAGAGCAGGCCGGCCGGGCGGTTGCGCTCGTGGCCGAGGCGGATGGTGTCGAACACCTCGTCGATGCGGTCGCGTTGCTCGCCGCTGAGTTTTGCCTTGAGGCTGGCCCACACCGACTTGTCGGTCTTCTGCGCCAGCTCCAGGTTCTCGAACACGCTCAGCGCTTCGAACACGGTGGGCTTCTGGAACTTGCGACCGATGCCGGCCTGGGCGATCTGCACCTCGCTCATGCGGGTCAGGTCGAGGGTGTCGCCGAACCAGGCGCTGCCCGAATCGGGGCGGGTCTTGCCGGTGATGACATCCATCATGGTGGTCTTGCCGGCGCCGTTGGGGCCGATGATGCAGCGCAGCTCGCCGACGCCGATGTAGAGGCTGAGGTTGGTCAGCGCCTTGAAGCCGTCGAAGCTGACGTTGATGTCTTCCAGGCTGAGGATGGTGCCGTGGCGGGCGTCCAGACCTTCGCTCTTCAGGCGGCCGAGGCCGATGGCGTCGCGGCCTGTGCCGCTGGCGCTGTCCGCCGTGAGATCGAGCAGCTCGGGTACGGGGGCGGTTTTCATTGCTCATTCCTCCGGCGCAGCAAGCCGATGACGCCCTTGGGCAGGTACAGGGTGACGATGATGAACAGCGCGCCCAGCGCGAACAGCCAGTACTCGGGGAAGGCCACGGTGAACCAGCTCTTCATGCCATTGACCAGACCTGCGCCCAGCAACGGGCCGATCAGCGTGCCACGCCCGCCGAGGGCGACCCAGACGGCGGCCTCGATGGACTGAGTGGGCGCCATCTCGCTGGGGTTGATGATGCCCACCTGCGGCACGTAGAGCGCACCGGCCAGGCCGCAGAGCACGGCGCTCAGCACCCAGATGAACAGCTTGTAGCCGCGCGGGTCGTAGCCGCAGAACATCAGCCGGTTTTCCGCATCACGCACCGCGGTCAGCACCCGGCCGAACTTGCTCCGCGCCAGCCGCCAGCCGAGGTACAGGCTGCCGACCAGCAACGCCACCGTGGCCAGGAACAGCGCGGCGCGGGTGCCGGTTGCGGTGATGTCGAAGCCGAGGATGCGGGTGAAGCCGGTGAAACCGTTGTTGCCGCCGAAGCCGGTTTCGTTGCGGAAGAACAGCAGCATGCCGGCGAAGGTCAGCGCCTGGGTCATGATCGAGAAGTACACGCCCTTGATCCGCGAGCGGAAGGCGAAGAAGCCGAACACGAAGGCCAGCACGCCCGGCACCAGCACCACCAGGCACATGGCCCAGAGGAAGCTGGAAGTGCCGTACCAGTACCAGGGCAGCTCGTTCCAGGCGAGGAAGCTCATGAACGCGGGCAGGCCGTCACCGGCGCTCTGGCGCATCAGGTACATGCCCATGGCGTAGCCGCCGAGGGCGAAGAACAGGCCATGGCCCAGGGACAGCAATCCCGCGTAACCCCAGACCAGATCCAGCGCCAGCGCGACGATGGCGTAGCAGAGGATCTTGCCCACCAGCGTCAGGGTATAGGCCGAGACGTGCGGGGCATGGTCGGCGGGCAACAGGTGCAGCAATGGCAGCGCGACGAGGATCGCGAATACCACGCCGAGGGCGACGACTGTCAGTTTCGGGCCGGCCTTCTGCGCGGCGGTCAGGGTGAGTGGCTGGTTCATGGGCGGCAGCCTCTGATCTGTGCAATGGACGTAGGGCCGGAATCATTCGACCAGGCAGCGTATGAGGCCGCCCTTGGGGAGGGGCGCAGGCAGCAACGGCCGAACAAGTTCGGCCCTACGGAAGCGAGCGGTTCTAGCCGGTTGGTGCAGCGCTCAACCTGTAGGGCCGAATTCATTCGGCCAAACGGGGCGACGGGTGTGCACGTGGCACCACGGCCGAACAAGTTCGGCCCTACGGGCGTCAACGGTTTTCGCCGGTTGGTCACGCGCTCAGCCTGTAGGGCCGAATTCATTCGGCCACGCGTGCCACAACCGAGCCGATCAATGCGTGAGGAGGCGTTCAATCGATCACCCTCCCTTTCAGCGCGAAGAGGCCCTGCGGACGCTTCTGGATGAAGAGGATGATCAGCGCGAGGATCAGGATCTTGCCCAGCACGGCGCCGATCTGCGGTTCGAGGATCTTGTTGGCTATCCCTAAGCCAAACGCGGCAAAGATGCTGCCGGCGAGCTGGCCGACGCCACCGAGCACCACCACCAGAAAGGAGTCGATGATGTAGCCCTGACCGAGGTCGGGGCCGACGTTGCCGATCTGGCTCAGCGCCACGCCGCCCAGGCCGGCGATGCCGGAGCCCAGGCCGAAGGCCATCATGTCGACGCGGCCGGTGGGCACGCCGCAGCAGGCGGCCATGTTGCGGTTCTGGGTCACGGCGCGCACGTTCAGCCCGAGGCGGGTCCTGTTCAGCAGCAGCCAGGTCAGCAGCACCACGAACAGCGCGAAGCCGATGATCACCATGCGGTTGTAGGGCAGTACCAGGTTGGGCAGTACCTGCCAGCCGCCGGACAGCCATGCCGGGTTGGCCACTTCCACGTTTTGCGCGCCGAAGATAACCCGCACCAGCTGGATCAGGATCAGGCTGATGCCCCAGGTCGCCAGCAGGGTTTCCAGCGGGCGGCCGTAAAGGTGGCGGATCACCGTGCGCTCCAGCGCCATGCCGATGGCGGCGGTGACGAAGAAGGCCACCGGCAGCGCCACCAGCGGGTAGAACGCCAGTGCCTCGGGCGCCAGCCGCGCCATCAGCACCTGCACCATGTAGGTGGTGTAGGCGCCGAGCATCAGCATCTCGCCGTGGGCCATGTTGATCACGCCAAGCAGGCCAAAGGTGATGGCCAGGCCCAGGGCGGCCAGCAGCAGGATCGAGCCCAGCGACAGGCCGCTGAAGGCCTGGCCGAGCAGTTCGCCGATCAGCAGTTTGCGCTTCACCTGGGCCAGGCTGGTTTCGGCGGCCTTGCGTACTGCAGCGTCGGTTTCGGCGTCATCGGCCAGCAGATTCTCCAGGCGCACGCGGGCCATGGGCGCGCCGGTTTCGCCGAGCAGGCGCACGGCAGCCAGGCGCACGGCCGGGTTTTCGTCACCGAGTTGCAGGTTGGCCAGTGTCAGTGTCAGCGCTTCCTGCACAGCCGGGTCGTCTTCGGCTTCGAGGCGCTGCTGGAGCAATCCAAGGTGCTCCGGCTGGCCGCTGCGCTGCAGGCGCTTGGCTGCGCTGAGGCGCTGTGCCGGATCGTCGGAGAACAGCTGATGGCTGGCCAGCGCCGTGTTGAGCAAGCCGCGCAGACGGTTGTTCAGGCGCAGCTTCTTCGGTGTGCCGACCGGTTCAGCGTCGCCTTCCAGGGCGCGGAAGCCGCCGTTCTCTTCGATGAAGGGCGTCTTGTTCTGGTCGATTGCCACGCGATTGGCGCGCAGCGCTTCGATCAGCGGCAGGCGGTCGGCTGCGGGCGCGGCGGCCCAGTTTTCCAGCAGTTTCGCCTGTTTCGCCGGACTGGCCTTGGCGTAGTCGGCTGCATCACCGGCATGAGCTGCCCAGGGCAGCGCCAGCATCAGCAGCAAGAAAATTCGGTATAGGGCAGTGTTCATCTATGGGTTCCCCAAGGGGCGCCGCGTGCTCTCTTGCTGGAGCTTGCGGCGTGGGAAGGTGGATGAGATCCGCGTCCCGATCCACCTACGAAAGCCGAGTGGTTGTCAGGTGGGTGGCGCTTGATCGCTTGATCCATCCACCACAACCGCTTCGGTCAGTTCGACTTCACCGCGTAATCCGGCTTAGCATCGTTGCCTGGGATGTAAGGGCTCCACGGCTGGGCGCGGACCGGGCTTTCGGTTTCCCAGACCACCGAGAACTGACCGTCATCCTGGACCTCGCCGATCATCACCGGCTTATGCAGGTGGTGGTTCTTCTCGTCCATGGTCAGGGTGTAGCCGCTTGGCGCGGCAAAGGTCTGCCCGGCCAGCGCATCGCGCACCTTGCCGACGTCAGTGGTGCCGGCCTTCTCGACGGCCTGGGCCCACATGTGGATGCCGACGTAGGTGGCTTCCATCGGGTCGTTGGTTACGGCCTTGTCGGCGCCCGGCAGGTTCTTGGCCTTGGCGTAGGCCTTCCACTTGCTGACGAACTCGGCGTTGACCGGATTTTCCACCGACTGGAAGTAGTTCCAGGCGGCCAGGTGGCCCACCAGCGGCTTGGTGTCGATGCCGCGCAGTTCTTCCTCGCCCACCGAGAAGGCCACTACCGGTACGTCGGTAGCGTCCAGGCCCTGGTTGGCCAGTTCCTTATAGAACGGCACGTTGGAGTCGCCGTTGATGGTGGAAACCACAGCAGTCTTGCCGCCGGCGGAGAACTTCTTGATGTTGGCGACGATGGTCTGGTAATCGCTGTGGCCAAACGGGGTGTAGACCTCTTCGATGCTCGACTCCGGCACACCCTTGCTGATCAGGAAGGCGCGCAGGATCTTGTTGGTGGTGCGCGGGTAGACGTAGTCGGTGCCCAGCAGGAAGAAGCGCTCGGCGCTACCGCCGTCTTCGCTCATCAGGTACTCGACGGCCGGGATGGCCTGCTGGTTTGGCGCGGCGCCGGTGTAGAAGACGTTGGGCGACAGCTCCTCGCCTTCGTACTGCACGGGGTAGAACAGCAGGCCGTCGAGTTCTTCATAGACCGGCAGCACGGATTTACGCGACACCGAAGTCCAGCAGCCGAAGGTTACTGCGACCTTGTCCTGGGTCAGCAGCTGGCGGCCTTTCTCGGCGAACAGCGGCCAGTTGGACGCGGGGTCGACCACCACCGGCTCGAGCTGCTTGCCGAGCACGCCACCCTTGGCGTTGATTTCGTCGATGGTCATCAGCGCCATGTCTTTCAGCGATGTCTCGGAGATGGCCATGGTGCCGGACAGCGAGTGCAGGATGCCGACCTTGATGGTCTCGGCCGCCTGCAGCGTGAAGGGGAACAGGCCGCTGAGCATCAGGGCGCTGGCAGCGAGGGTGGATTTGAGCAAGGGACGGCGCTTCATCGGGCGAATCTCCATCTTGGATTTGGTTCACCACAGCATGAAGGCCTCCGCTTTATGGGGTTATACGCAGCCTGACGTATATGCCTACGTCGTCTGACGTATCCAGCTCGTGCCCCGTACTGGTGCATGCTCGTGCCCCATGAAAATATTCTGGTGCACATACCTTCCGCATGACCCGCGTAGAGCGCCGGGCGCTGCGCTTCGAGCGGTGCGCGCAGGCCCCGTAACGGGGCAGGGCACGCTCCTTGCAGGTGCGCTTGTTCCCGCACCTGAAGATGCTGCCGTGCACGCCAACGGACCTCAGCGCATCGTCAATATCCGCCGCGACTACAACGCGCTGGTAGCCGACGAGACGCGCGAAGACTACGCCTTGCGCTACACCCCGCGATCATTTCGCAAATGGTCGGAAGGGCGCGTGGCCAATACCGCGCTGGGCACGCTGTCTTTTCTGGTGCTGGAGGCGATTGGCGCCACCCTGGTGCTCAACTACGGCTTCACCAACAGCCTCTGGGCGATCCTCTCGATGAGCCTGGTGATCTTCCTCACCGGCCTGCCGATCAGCTACTACGCCGCGCGCCACGGCATCGACATGGACCTGCTCACCCGCGCCGCCGGCTTCGGCTACATCGGCTCGACCATCACCTCGCTGATCTACGCCAGCTTCACCTTCCTGTTCTTCGCCCTGGAAGCGGCCGTGATGGCGGTGGCCCTGGAGATGTACTTCGCCATTTCGCTGAGCCTGGCCTATGTGATCAGCGCGGTGGTGGTGATCCCGCTGGCGCTCTATGGCATCACCCAGATCAGCCGGATCCAGGCCTGGACCCAACCGCTGTGGCTGGTGCTGCTGCTGGTGCCCTACATAGCCGTGCTGATGGCCCACCCAAAACTGCCCTCGGAGTTGGCGCAATTCAGCGGCGAACAGGGCGGCAATGGGTTCGATCTTCTGTCGTTTGGCCTGGCCTGCACCCTGGTGCTGGCGCTGGTTACCCAGGTGGGCGAACAGGTCGACTACCTGCGCTTTCTACCGGAAAAGACCACTGCCAACCGCGGCCGCTGGTGGGCGGCATTGCTGCTCGCCGGGCCGGGCTGGATAGTGCCGGGCGCGCTGAAGATGCTCGGCGGCGCCTTGCTGGCGGTGCTCGCGCTGCAATATGGCGTGCCCGCTGAACACGCGGCGGAGCCGGCACAGATGTATCGGGTGGCTTGGGAGCAGGTATTCGCTGATCCGCGTTGGGCCATGGCGGCGATGGTGCTGCTGGTGGTGGTCTCGCAGATAAAGATCAACATCACCAACGCCTATGCCGGCTCCCTGGCCTGGTCGAATTTCTTCGCCCGCGTGACCCACAGCCATCCGGGCCGCGTGGTCTGGCTGGTGTTCAACGTCGGCATCGCGCTGATGCTGATGGAGCTGGGCGTGGTTCAGGCGATCGACAAGGTGCTCGGGCTCTACGCCAACGTGGCCATCGCCTGGATCGGCGCGATGGCGGCTGATCTGCTGATCAACAAGCCGCTCGGGCTGTCGCCAAGGCTGATCGAATTCAAGCGCGCGCACCTGCACAACGTCAATCCGGTGGGAGTCGGTGCCATGTTGCTGGCCTCGCTGCTGTCGATCACCGCTTATATGGGTGCGTTCGGGCCGCTGCCCCAGGCCATGGCGCCGCTGATTGCGCTGGCCACCGCGTTGCTGGTCGCGCCGTTGCTGGCTTGGCTGACCAAGGGTCGCTACTACATTGCCCGCGCGCCCGAGCCGGCGTTGCTGTACCCCTACGAGCAGGCCGGCAAGGTGGAATGCGGCGTCTGCGGCAACGCTTACGAAATGCCGGACATGGCCTTCTGCCCGGCCTACGCCGCGCCCATCTGTTCGCTGTGCTGCTCGCTGGATGCCCGCTGTGGCGACCTCTGCAAGCAGCCGCGCCCGCTGGTCGAGCGTTTCGAGCACTGGCTGGGCGCGTTGCTGCCCAACGTTGCCGTGCCGCGCCTGCAGACCCGCCTGCTGCATTACCTGCTGGTGTTCGGCTTGATGATTCTGGTGACCGCTGGTGCCCTGGCGCTGGTGTACGGGCAGGTCGCCCACGGTCTGACCGACAATCCGGATGCGGCGCAGACGCTGGAACAGGGTTTCATCAAGGCGTTCTGGATTCTGGCGCTGTTCGTCGGCGTGCTGGCCTGGTGGGTGGTGCTCAACCGCGAGAGCCGCCACGTAGCGCTGGAAGAGTCCCGCCGCCAGACCCACCTGCTGGTGCAGGAAATCGATGCGCACCGGGAAACCGACACCGAGCTGCAGAAGGCCAAGGAGGCCGCCGAAGCCGCCAGCGCCGCCAAGAGCCGCTATGTCACCGGGCTGTCCCATGAGCTGCGCACGCCGCTGAACAGCATCCTCGGCTACAGCCAGATCCTGCGCCGCGATCCCAGCCTGTCCGCGCGGCATCAGGACGCCCTGGCAACCATCCACCGCAGTGGCTCGCACCTGCTGTCGCTGATCGATGGCCTGCTGGACGTGGCGCGTATCGAGGCCGGCAAGCTCAACCTAGAACCCTCGGAAATCGATTTCGCCGAGTTCGTCGAACAGCTGGGCAAGATGTGCGCGCCGCAGGCGACCGAGAAGGGCCTGCGCTTTGAACTCAAGCGCAGCGCCGGCATGCCCGCGGTGGTGCGCGGCGACGAGAAGCGTTTGCGCCAGATCCTGATCAACCTGCTCGGCAATGCCGTGCGTTACACCGAGCAGGGCACGGTGACCCTGCGCGTGGCCTACCTGCGCCAGACCGCCACCTTCGAGATCTGCGACACCGGCATCGGCATGGAGGCGAGCCAGCTGGAGCGGCTGTTCCAGCCCTTCGAACGCGGCGACCCGAGCCGCGTCGACCATGGCCTGGGCCTCGGCCTGACCATCTCGCGAATGCTCACCGTGCTGATGGGCGGCGAGCTGACCGTGCGCAGCGAACCGGGCCAGGGCACCCGTTTCCAGCTGCGCCTGTACCTGCCGGCGGTGCGCGTGCCGCAGGCTTTGCTGGCCCAGGAGCACGACATCATCGGCTACCAGGGCCCGCGCCGGCGGGTGCTGGTGGTGGACGATCACCTCGAACACCGGCAGGTGCTCGCCGGCCTGCTGGAGCCGCTGGGCTTCGAGATGCACATGGCGGCCAGCGGCCAGGAGGCGTTGCGCCAGGTCTCGCTGCTCAACCCCGACCTGATTCTCATGGACCTGTCGATGCCGATCATGGATGGCTGGCAGACCAGCCGCCTGATCCGCCAGACGGTGGGCTCCATGGCGCCGATCATCATCGTTTCGGCCAATGCCTTTGCCGATGGCGGCGAACACCAGCTGGACCCCGCCTGCAGCGACTACCTGGCCAAGCCGGTTCACGGCCCGGCGCTGCTGGAGAAGATCCGCCTGCACCTGGGCCTCGAATGGCAGCGCCGCGAACCCGCCGAGCCTGTTCCTTCGGCTGCACTGGAGCTGCCTGCCCAGGCCCTGGCCGAACTGGGCGAGCTGGTCGCCCTTGGCTACGTGCGCGGCGTGCTGGACCGCCTGGATCGCCTGCAGCGCGAAGCACCCGACTGCGCGCCGGCCATCGAGCGCCTGCGCGGCCTCGCCAAACGTTTTCAACTGGATGAGCTGGCGCGTTGCCTGGCGCAAGCCACACCGCGCAGCGAGAGCCATGCCGTGGAGCCGTCAGCATGAACATCATCGAGCCCTGCGAACCGAGCGTCGTGTTGATCGTCGACGACCTGCCGGACAACCTGGCGCTGCTGTCGGATGCCCTGGAGCAGGTCGGCCATATGGTGCTGGTGGCGCTGGATGGCACCACCGCGCTGGAACGCATGAACCGGCTGAAACCCGACATCGTCCTGCTCGACGCGATGATGCCGGGGATCGACGGTTTCGAGACCTGCCGGCGGATCAAGGCAAACGCCGAATTCGAAGACGTGCCGGTGGTGTTCATGACCGCGCTCACCGAGAGCGAACACGTGGTGGAGGGCTTCGCCGCCGGTGGCGTGGATTACGTGACCAAGCCGATCGTGCCCGAGCAGGTGCTGGCGCGGGTCGCCTCGCACCTGCGTACCGCCCGCTCGCTGCGCGATGCACGGCTGGCCGCGCAACAGCCGCCCGCGCGCGACGCGGGTGCGGTGCGCGAGGCGCTGGCGCGGCGTTATCAGCTGACCGCCCGCGATGTGGAAGTGCTCGAAACCGTCG
>JADGMW010000790.1_pt1 | contig 10815 bp, 10 predicted proteins | sample 8641801 | NCBI WGS metagenome assembly JADGMW01 (sample SAMN16272018, study PRJNA661076) | feces metagenome | isolation source: fecal sample from diarrhoea affected cattle A | host: Bos taurus | place: South Africa: Lokaleng Village, Mahikeng | collected 2019-09
CGCGTGCGGAAGGCCTCGCGCACCATGCCGCGCTGCTTGTTGATGTGGAAGACGCCGTTCGCCTCCGCGGTGGCGATCCCGGTGGAATCCTGCCCACGGTGCTGCAGCAGCAGCAGGGCGTCGTAGATCTCCTGATTGACCGGGCCGCGCCCGACCATGCCGACGATGCCGCACATGGGGTGTTATTCCGCTCCGTTCCCGGGTGTCCCGGTGCTGCCGGCGGGAGTGCCGCCGCCGTCCGCGTACGCGCCGACGAGGCGCACCGCGCCGCCGTCGACGCCCTTGGCGCCCTGCTCGAAGTCGCCGTCCGGGCGCTGCCCGTCGCGGACGACGCCCACCTGCCACGTCGCGATGCCGTCGGCGGCGAGGGCGGAGGCGGCCGCATCCGCGCGCTCGGCGGCGACGACGGCGAGGAAGCCCACGCCGAGGTTCCATGTGGACTCGGTGGCGGCCAGCGGCATGTCGCCGAGGTCGGCGAGGACGCGGAAGACGGGCGGCGGCGACCACGTGGCGCGGTCGAGGTCGACCCACGTTCCCCGCGGCAGCACGCGGGCGAGGTTGGCCGCAATGCCTCCGCCGGTGACATGGCTCAGCGCGTGCACGCCGGCGTCGCCGGAGAGCAGCCGCAGGAGCGGGGCCGTGTACAGGCGCGTGGGCTCGAGGAGCACCTCGCCCCACGTCGTGCCGAAGTCGGCGGCGTGATCGCCGTAGCCGATGCCGCGGCCGGCGACGATGTGCCGGACGAGGGAATAGCCGTTGGAGTGCAGTCCGCTGGAGGCCAGGGCCAGCACGACGTCGCCGGCGGCGACGCGCTCGGCCCCGAGCACCTTGTCGGCCTCGACGACGCCGGTCGCCGCACCCGCGACGTCGTAGTCGTCCGGTCCGAGCAGGCCGGGGTGCTCGGCCGTCTCGCCGCCCACGAGCGCTGTCCCGGTTTCGGAGCATCCGCGGGCGATACCCGCCACGATCGCCGCGATGCGCTCGGGCACGACCTTGCCGCACGCGATGTAGTCGGTGAGGAAGAGAGGCTTGGCCCCCACCACGACGATGTCGTCGACGACCATGCCGACCAGATCGATGCCGATGGTGTCGTGCTTGTCGATGGCCTGCGCGATGGCCACTTTGGTGCCCACGCCGTCGGTGCTGGTGGCCAGCAGCGGCTTCGTGTACGCCCGCAGCGCCGTCGCGTCGAACAGCCCGGCGAATCCGCCTACGCCGCCGAGGACCTCCGGCCCGTGGGTGCGGCGTACCGCCGACTTCATCAGCTCGACCGCTCGGTCACCCGCCGCGGTGTCGACGCCGGCTTCGGTGTAGGGGTTGTGGGACGCCACCCCCTCAGCCTACCGGCGCTCCCGGAGGCCTCGCGCCGCGTGCGGGCGTTCGGCGAGCAGGGCGGATGCGGCGTGGCCGGGATGATGCGCGCAAGGGGAGGGAAGGGTGGGGAGAGGCTCCTATGATGGGCGGCATGCGGGACGGGAACGGTCCGGAGTGGGTGATCCGCGAGGACGCGGGTCAGCCGGTGCTCGTCGCGCTCTACCTGCGGCAGGCCCTGGGGATCCGCTCCCCCGACGAGCTCCCCCACCTCCGCGGGGCGCCCCCGCGGATCGAGCACAACCGGCCCGACGACCTCCAGGCGCTGCTGGAGCGCCAGTGGCGCGCGTACTGGGCGATGACGGTCGAACCGCAGGCGCATCCGTCCCCCGAGCCGCTCGACCTGGTCGACGGATTCGACACGCTCGTCGCGCTGCCTTCGTCCGCGGGCGCGCTGCGCAACGCGATCACGCCCTACTCCGAGTCGGCGGTCGGGTTCGCCCGAACCGCGCATGAGCGCTACCGCGTCAACGCCAAGCCGGGTGTGTCGTACCGGGCGTACGCGAGCGCCATCGCCGAGCACGAACGTCAGGTGGGCCGGCGCGCGCACTCGTTCGAGCTGAACGTGCAGGTGCTTCCGCTGTCCCAGCGTGGCGTGTGGTGGATCGGGTCGCTCACGGTGGCGGTGACCGACGGTCTGCGCGGCGATGTCGTCGCCTTCGACGCGGCCATCCACCCGATCATCGCCGAGCTGGCCTGAGGGCTCAGCCGGGCCGGTTCACCGACTCGTGGTCGACGCGCACGTCGCGCGTGCGCTTGCCCACGACACGGTCGAGGATCAGCGCCATCGCGCCGGCGAGGGCGATCCCCACCGGAACGCAGATGAGGGTGATGAACCCGAACACCTGCAGGCTGGAGTACTGCATGCCCGAGTTGGGGCTCACCATCGAGGTGCCGTCGAAGGCGAAGGTGAGGATCATCGCCACCAGCAGGCCCAGCGCCGCCCCCAGGGCGAGGAAGACGCCGTACTTGGGAGCGCGGCGCACGCGCACCGTCTCGATGTCGTCCCGCACGGACGGCGGCTGCTGATCGGACATGCCTCTATTGTCGCACCGCGGTCGGCCGCCGGCTCGTGCCCCACCGGCTGGAGCGGTCAGGGCCGCAGCGGCAGGAGTTCGGTCAGGTTGGCCCGGACGCCGGAGGCGGCGATGCGGCCCGAGTCCGCCGCATCCGCCCACGACTCCCCGCCGGTGGCGAGGGCGATCCACGTCTGCGGGTCGGTCTCCACCACGTTCGGGGGTGTGCCGCGCGTGTGGCGCGGACCCTCGATCACCTGGACGGCACCGAAGGGCGGCACGCGCACCTCGACGGTCTGGCCCGGCGCCTTCTCGGCCAGCAGCTGCAGCAGGTAGCGGACGGCGGTGGCCAGGTCGGTGCGGGCCGGCGCCGCGCCGGCCGTGCGGGCCTCGGAGACGGCGGCCAGTGCACGACGGCCCTCGGCCGTGTCGATCCTTCGCGGCATGACTCCACGCTACGCCGCCACCGCAGCGGCGCGCGGCCACGGGCGGGCGGAGGCGGGCTGGGTAGGCTGGGCGCGTGCGAATCCTCGTCCTCGGCTCCGGTGCCCGCGAGCACGCCCTCATCCTCGCCCTGCGTTCCGAAGACGCCGATCACGCGATCTTCGCCGCTCCCGGCAACGCCGGCATCGCCGCCGACGCCCACCTCGTGGCCCTGGACCCGAACGATCCGGTCGCGGTGACCGAGTTCGCCGGCACCGAGAGCATCGGCCTCGTCATCGTCGGACCCGAGGCGCCGCTCATCGCCGGCGTCGCCGACGCCCTGCGCACCCGCGGCATCCCGGTGTTCGGCCCCGGCAAGGCTGCCGCGCAGCTGGAAGGCTCCAAGGCTTTCGCGAAGCGCGTGATGGATGCGGCGGGCGTCCCCACCGGCCGCGCGATCCGTGCCCGCACCCTCGCGGAGGTCGCCGACGCCCTCGACGAGCTCGGAGCTCCGCACGTGGTCAAGGCCGACGGGCTCGCCGCCGGCAAGGGTGTGCTGGTCACCGACGACCGCGCCGCCGCGCTGGCGCACGCCGAGACGTATCTGACCGGCGCTCCGGTGCTCGTGGAGGAGTTCCTCTCCGGCCCCGAGGTGTCGCTGTTCTTCCTCAGCGACGGCGACAGCGTCCTGCCCCTCAGCCCCGCACAGGACTACAAGCGCCTGCGCGACGGGGATGCCGGCCCCAACACCGGCGGCATGGGCGCGTACTCGCCGCTGCCGTGGCTCTCCGAGCGCTTCGGCGGCGAGGAGGAGTTCGTCGACCTCGTCACCCGCGACATCGCCCGTCCCGTCATCCGGCAGCTGGATGAGGAGGGCACGCCGTTCATCGGGCTCCTCTACGCCGGCCTCATCCTCACCGATGACGGCGTCAAGGTCATCGAGTTCAATGCGCGCTTCGGCGACCCCGAGACGCAGGTCGTGCTGCCGCGGCTGGTGGATCCGCTCTCCGAGCTGCTGCTGGCCGCAGCATCCGGCCACCTCGAGGACCGCCCGCGCCCCGCCTTCGCCGAGGCGACCGCCGTGACCGTCGTCCTCGCGAGCGAGGGCTACCCGCAGGCGCCGGTCACGGGCCGGACGCTGAGCGGCCTGGAGGAGGCCGGCGCCGTCGAGGGCGTGCACCTGGCCCACGCCGCCACCGTGCGCGACGGTGCCCACCTGGTCGCCTCGGGCGGACGCGTGCTCAGCGTCGTCGGGATGGGCACGACGTTCCACGAGGCGCGCACCCGCGCGTACGACGCCATCGGCCGCATCGGACTGGAGGGCGCCCAGTACCGCACCGACATCGCCGACCGCGTGCTCGAGGCCTGACGCGGGCACCGGGATAATGGGCCGGGTGACCCACACCCTGGAACTTCCCGGCTGGACCCATGTGTACTCCGGCAAGGTGCGCGACCTGTACGTGCCGCAGGGCACTTCCGAGGGTTCCCGGCCGACGCGCATGCTCGTCGTGGCGAGTGACCGCGTGAGCGCGTTCGACCGCGTCCTCTCCCCCGGGATCCCCGGCAAGGGCACGATCCTCACCACCCTGAGCCTGTGGTGGTTCGACCGTCTGGCCGGCGGCGACGGCGGCCGCCGCATCCCGAACCACCTCATCCCCGACCACGTGCTCGTGGGCGACGCGGCGCTCGAGCTCATCCCGGAGGAGGTCGCCGGCCGCGCCATGGTGGTCGCCGCCCTGGACATGCAGCCGATCGAATGCGTCGTGCGCGGGTACCTCACCGGGTCGGGATGGGCCGAGTACCGCGAATCGGGGACGGTGTGCGGCATCCCGCTGCCCGAAGGGCTCGGCGACGGCGACCGGCTTCCCGAGCCGCTGTACACCCCGGCCTTCAAGGCGCCCATGGGCGAGCACGACGAGAACATCTCCTACGAACGCAGCGTCGAGCTGGTCGGCGCCGACACCGCCGCGGAGTTGCGCGACCTGTCGCTGGAGATCTACCGCCGCGCCGCCGCGACCGCCGAGGAGCGCGGCCTCATCCTCGCCGACACGAAGTTCGAGTTCGGGCGCGATTCCGCCGGTACCCTCGTGCTCGCCGACGAGGTGCTCACCCCCGACTCGTCGCGCTACTGGGATGCCGCCGCATGGCGGAGCGGTGCCACGCCCACCGAGCGGATGGCGAGCTTCGACAAGCAGATCGTGCGGGACTGGCTCGCGGAGCACTGGGACCGTCAGGGCGAGCCGCCGGCACTCCCCGACGACATCGTGCAGCGCACGCAGGCCCGGTACGCCGAGCTGCTGCAGCGGCTCACCGGCCACTGAGGTCCGGCGCGGGGCGACCGGCGGCCGCGGCGTAACCGCGCCGAAACGCCGCGTATCGCTATGGTGTCGGAGGCGCTACCCGAGGAGGACCCCGATGCCGGTGTGGAAATTGCATGGAAACGGCCGAACCGTCGAGCCCGGCGCGGTCGTGCGCCCCGATGAGCGGCTGAACTGGCCCGCGACGATCGCGGTGGGCGTGCAGCACGTCGTCGCGATGTTCGGCGCGACCTTCCTCGTCCCGGTGCTGACCGGATTCCCCGTCTCCACGACGCTGCTGTTCTCCGGCATCGGGACGCTGCTGTTCCTCCTCGTCACCCGCAACAAGCTCCCCAGCTACCTCGGCTCCTCGTTCGCGTTCATCGCGCCGGTCACCGCCGCCACCGCCAGCGCGGGGATGGGATCGGCGCTGGCGGGCATCGTCGCCGTGGGCGTGCTGCTGGCTGCGATCGGCTTCGTCGTGCAGTTCGCCGGCATCGGCTGGATCGACAAGCTCATGCCGCCGGTGGTGGCCGGCGCGATCGTCGCGCTCATCGGCTTCAACCTCGCCCCCGTGGCGTGGGACAGCTACCAGCAGCAGCCGCTGCCCGCCACGATCACCCTGGCCGCGGTCATCCTCTTCAGCGTCATGTTCCGCGGGTTCCTCGGCCGCATCTCGATCGTCCTGGGCGTCGTCGTCGGCTACCTGGTCACGGTCGTGCTGCAGCTGGCCACGGGTGAGCAGCTCATCGACTTCGCCCCGGTGGCGGATGCCGCGTGGATCGGGCTCCCCGAATTCCACCTCGCCGACTTCGCGTCGCCGGGCACGTGGAGCGTCATCGCGATGTTCCTGCCGGTCGTACTCGTCCTCATCGCCGAGAACGTCGGACACGTGCGCGGCGTCGCCACCATGACCGACCCGTCGGTGAACCGCTCCACCGGCCGCGCGCTCATCGCCGATGGCGCCGCGACGACCCTGGCCGGCGCCTTCGGCGGCTCGGGCACCACCACTTACGGCGAGAACATCGGCGTCATGGCCGCCACGCGCGTGTACTCCACCGCGGCCTACTGGGTCGCCGGGTCCGCCGCGATCGTGCTGAGCCTGTCGCCGAAGATCGGCGCGGTGTTCAACACCATCCCGCCGGGCGTCCTCGGCGGCGTCACGACGGCCCTGTACGGACTCATCGGCATCATCGGCATCAAGATCTGGGTCGACAACCGCGTGGACTTCTCCCGCCCGGTCAACCAGTACACCGCGGCGGTGTCGCTCGTGATGGCCATCGCCGGATTCACGATGGTCTGGGGCGAGTTCTCCCTGGGCCCGATCGTGCTCGGCGCCGCGGCCGCCCTGGTGATCTACCACCTCGGCAACCTCGTCGCCCGGCTCCGCAGGACCGGTGCCGACGACGGCGGGCCGATCCCGGCCGTCGGGCAGCTCGGCGGCGACCCGCTCGACAGCGACCCCCGCTGACCGGCGGTGGCCGGCGCCCACCGCTCGCGCGGCGCCGGCCGCCGCATCCGTCCGTCAGGACTCAGGCGGACTCGCGCACCACGAGCTCGATGGGCAGGATCGTCGAGTGCGCGGCGTCCCTGCCCGCGAGCAGGTCCAGGAGCACCGCCGCCATGCTCGCGCCCTGCCCGCGGGAGGGCTGGCGGATCGTCGTGAGCGCCGGGGTGACCGCCGTCGCCACGGGCGAGTCGTCGAAGCCGATCAGGGCGAGATCCCCGGGCACCGACACCCCCGCCTCGCGCAGCGTGGCCAGCGCCCCGCGCGCCATCAGGTCGCTGGCGACGAACAGCCCGTCGGGGGTCGCGCCGGAGTCGAGGATGCGGCGCATCGCGTCGGCGCCCCCCGCCTCCGAGAAGTCGCCGTCCTCGACGGCCACCAGATCCAGTCCGGCCTTCTCGGCCGCCTCGCGGAAGCCGCGGAGCCGGTCGGTGGCCGCGGTCATCGTCGCCGGTCCGGAGATGCTCGCCAGGCGGCGGTGCCCCTGCTCGGCGAGATAGCGCGCCGCCTCCCGGCCGCCGCCGACGTTGTCGATGTCGACGTAGTAATCCGACGGGCCGATGCGGCCGGGGCGGCCGCCGTAGACGACCGGCAGGTCAGCGGCGATGAGGTCGAGGAACGTGTCGCTCGTGTGGTGCGACGCGACGATGACCCCGTCCACACTTCCGCTGCGCAGGTACGTCGTCGCCTTGTCGTGCGGATCGTCGCTGGCGATGATCAGGTTCAGGACGTACTCGGACTGGGCCATCCGCTCGTGCACTCCGGCGACGATCGACGCGAAGAACGGGTCGCCGAAGAACCGGCCGGTGTCTTCGGGGATCACGAAGGCGATCGCGTGGGTCTGCCGGCGCGCGAGCGAGCGCGCGGCCCGGTTGGGCACGTAGTTGAGGTCGGCGATCGCGCGGCGCACCGCATCCAGCGCCGCCGGTGAGACGGCCGTCGATCCGTTGACCACGCGCGACACCGTCGAACGCGACACGCCTGCGCGTGCCGCGACCTCTTCGATCGTGACGGCTTCCCGCGTCATGAAGCTCATCGCCCCTCCTCGCCGAGCGGGACGCTACGCGTGGGCGGGATCGTCCAGCGCGCGATCGGCGATGATGCGACTGTATCGAAGCCCGGAGCGCTTGATCGACCGCTCCTGCGTCTCGTAATCCACCCGCACGATGCCGAACCTCTTGTCGTAACCCCAGGCCCATTCGAAGTTGTCCAGCAGCGACCAGTAGAAGAAGCCTCGGACATCCACGCCCTGGTCGATCGCGTCGAGGATCGCCCCCAGGTGCAGCTCGACGAACTCGGTGCGTTCGGCGTCGTCCACCTCCACGCGGCCGTCCACGACGACCGGCTCGTCCTCGTACGCCGCGCCGTTCTCCGTCACGACGAGGGCCACGCCGCGCTCGGCGGTGTACTCCTCGTGGACGCGGCGGAGCAGGCGGGTGAGGCCCTCCGGCTGCACCTCCCAGTTCATCGACGTGCGGGGCAGCCCGCGATCGTGCCAGAAGATGTTCTCCGACGCCGGGAACGGCGACTGCGTGCGGCGCGACGTCGGCGCGTCGCCGCCGCCGGGGGCATCCGCCGGCGGGCGACCCGCGACGTAGTCGCCGTGGTAGTAGTTGACGCCCAGGGTGTCCAGCGGAGCGGCGATCGTCTCCAGGTCGCCCGGCTGCACGGCCGCTTCCAGGGCCGCCACGGCGTCGGGGTCCACGCGACGGAAGTCGTCGAGGATGTCGCCGGGATACCTGCCGCGGAACACCGGGTCGAGGAACCAGCGGTTGAACTGCCCGTCGATGCGGCGGGCGGCATCGACGTCGGCGGGATCCGTGGCATCCACCGGATCGGCGACGGTGAGGTTGAGCGTGACGCCGAGGTTCAGGGACGCGTCGCGCGCGCGCAGCTCGCGGATCGCGGTGCCGTGACCCAGCAGCAGGTGGTGGGCCGACAGCATCCCCTCGGCCGCCGAGTAATGTCCGGGTGCGTGCGCACCGGCGGTGTAGCTGAGGAACGACGAACACCACGGCTCGTTCAGGGTCGCCCAGTCCTGCACGCGGTCGCCCAGCGCGTCGTGCATGTCGAGGGCGTACTCGGCGAAGCGCTCGCTGGTCTCGCGCACGGTCCATCCGCCGCGCTCCTCCAGCGCCTGCGGCAGGTCCCAGTGATACAGGGTCAGCCACGGGCGGATGCCGGCATCCAGCAGTTCGTCGACGAGCCGGCGGTAGAAGTCCAGGCCCGCCTGGTTCAGCGGGCCACCGTCGGGGCGCACGCGCGACCACGACGTGGAGAAGCGGTAGGTCTGCAGGCCGAGCTCCTTCATGAGCGCGACATCCTGCGGGTACCGGTGGTAGTGGTCGCACGCGACGTCGCCGTTGTCACCGCGCAGCACGGCCCCCGGCACACGGCAGAACGCGTCCCAGATGCTCGCACGCCGGCCGTCCTCGAACGCGGCACCCTCGATCTGGAAGGCGGCCGTCGCGGCGCCGAACCGGAAGCTCGGCGGGAACTCGCGCAGTCCAGGGCGCGCCGACAGGGCGGTGGTGGTCATGGAAGGGGGATCCTCTCGTCGGATGTCGGTCACGCCTCAGCCCTTCACGGCCCCGGCCATGATCCCGCTGATCAGCTGCTTGCCCGCGATGATGAACAGCACCAGGAGGGGGAGCGTGGCGAGGACCGCGCCGGTGAGGACGATCGAGTAGTCGATGTAGAAGCCGGACTGCAGCTGGCTCAGTGCCGTCTGCAGCGTCGGGTTGGACGGGCTGAGCACGATCAGCGGCCACAGGTAGTCGGTCCACGCCGTCATGAAGGTGAACAGCCCGAGGATCGCCATCGCCGGGCGGGCCGCGGGCAGACCCACCGTCAGGAACGTGCGGAACTGGTTGGCCCCGTCCATGCGGGCGGCCTCGATGAGCTCGTCCGGGATGACGTCGACGAGGTACTGGCGCATGAAGAACACCCCGAACGCCGTCACGAGCGTCGGCACGATGACCGCGCCGATGGTCCCGGTCCAGCCCAGTTCGCGCATGACCATGAACAGCGGGATGATGCCCAGCTGCGTGGGGATCGCCATGGTCGCGATGACGAAGACCATGAGGCCGTCGCGGCCGCGGAAGCGGAGCTTGGCGAAGGCGTATCCGGCGATCGTGGAGAACGTCACGACCGACAGGGTGATGATCGCCGACACGAGCACCGAGTTGCCCAGCGCGAGCCAGAAGGGGATCGCGTCGAACACGCGCGCCGCGTTGGCGAGGAAGTTGCCGCCGGGGATGAGGGGCAGCGTCTCGCCGCGCGTGGCGTTGGTTCCCGATCCGACCACGAACGACCACCACAGCGGGTAGGCGCTGCCGATGATGAACGCAGCCAGCAGGCCGTAGGTGAGGAAGCCGGGGCGGCTGCCGATGCCGGCGGGACCTGCCTCGCGCGGCTTGCGGCCGCGTCGCGGGCTGCGGGGGCGGTCGGGCTCGACCGCATCCACCTGCACCGGGGGAAGGGGCTCGGGGATCGTGATGCTCATACGTCCGCTCCGTTCTGTGCGCCGCGGCGCGCAGCCCTGCGCGCCCGCCGCGTCGGCCTGCCCTCGCCGGTGGCGATGCGGCGGGCGATCAGGAAGTTGATGATGCCGATGCCGACGATCAGCAGGAACAGCAGCCAGGCGACCGCCGAGGCCTCTCCGAGATCGCGGCGGAAGAACGCCAGCTCCCACAGGAAGAGCACGGTGGTCTGGAACTGCCGGTCGCTGCCGCCGATGCCGCCCGCGGTGGACACGTCGAACAGGCGCGGCTCCGCGAAGATCTGCAGCCCGCCGATCGTCGCGGTGATCACCACGAAGATGAGCGTCGGGCGGATCGTCGGGATGGTGATGGAGAAGAACCGGCGCACCGCCCCGGCGCCGTCGATCGCGGCCGACTCGTAGAGGTCGCGCGGCACGGCCTGCATCGCGGCGAGCAGGATGAGCGCGTTGTAGCCGGTCCAGCGGAAGTTCACCATGATCGCGATCGCGAGGTGGCTCAGGAACGTGTCGTGCTTCCACTGCTGGTCGACGATGCCGATGAGGTTCAGCAGGTTGTTGGCCAGTCCGTCGGCCTCGTTGAAGATGCTCGAGAAGATGAGCGCGGTGGCCACGGGGGTTACGACGAAGGGGAGCAGAACGCTCATGCGCCAGAACGTGGCGTACCTGCTCGATCGCGGTCTGCGCGCCCCCACGTTCTGG
>JADGMW010000791.1_pt1 | contig 10813 bp, 12 predicted proteins | sample 8641801 | NCBI WGS metagenome assembly JADGMW01 (sample SAMN16272018, study PRJNA661076) | feces metagenome | isolation source: fecal sample from diarrhoea affected cattle A | host: Bos taurus | place: South Africa: Lokaleng Village, Mahikeng | collected 2019-09
TATCCGGGAGCGGTCATGAAGCGCCGGCCCATCGAGTCCTCCGCGCTCGCCTCGGTCGGCTACGACGCGGCGACCGCGGTCCTGGAGATCGAGTTCACCAGCGGTGAGGTGTACCGGTACTTCGCCGTGCCACCGTCGGTGCATCGGGGGCTCCTCGCCGCCGACAGCCACGGACGGTTCTTCCGCGACCGCATCCGGGAGCGGTACCCGACCGAGCGCGTGCCGCGCAGATGACGCGGGTCAGGCCGTGCGCGCGGGGGGAACCGTCTCCGCGCCCGCCAGTGCCGCCTCGTTGATCATCGCGAGGGCATCCTCGAAGGTCACGCCGAGCACAGCGGCGAACTCCTCGCCGAGTGCGTTGCGCGCCTCGTCGAGCAGGTCACGCTCGGCGCCGGGGATGGGCGAGACGCCCTTCGTCCGCACGATCTCGCGGACGAGCGCCGCCTTCGCGGAGCCCTCGCCGGTCACGAGACGCTGACGGTACTGCTTGATGCGGTGCGCCCAGGTCTTGTCGTACTTCTCGCTCGGTCCGCGCAGCACCTCGAAGAGCTCATCGATCGTGGCCCTCGTGTAGAGCGCCCGCACGCCGACCTCATCCGCGGAATCCAGCGGGATGCTGATCCGGAGGCCGTCGTGGGCGACTTCCAGGTCCAGGTAGTCGCGAGCCTCGCCGCGCACCGTGCGCGTCCGCAGGGAACGGACGGTGGCGAGGCCGTGGAAGGGGTGGGCGATGGTCTGACCGACGGAGAAGAGCAAGAGGAACCTCGATTCGTACGACGTCCGTCGACACCGTTCGACTGCGGGAGCCGGATGGCGGAAGGGGCGGCACGTGGGGCGGACCCGATCTCGGGCGACGCCGGAGCCGCACGCGCGGACGGCGTCACCTGCGACGAAGCCCTCTCATTTTACGGTGCCGACCTGGGATATCCCCGAGATCACCCGGGGCCCGGCGACGGTCGTCCCGCCGCTTCCCGCACGGCGTCGACCAGCTCACGCCAGGGGCCGGTGAGCTGTCGTTCGCCGAGGCTGCGTCGCCGCTCTCCCTCCGGCGTCCGCACGCAGATGTCCCACACGAAGCGGTCCGGTGCCGGTGTCCTGTCCGGGGCCGCGCGCCACGGGCAGCGGTCGATGAGCACCATCCACCTGTCTGCATCGCGCCCCACGGGACGCACCTGCCACTGCCGCCGGATGCCGGCGATCCCGCCGGTGCGGACGACCCTGACCAGGAGGGTGTCGTCATCCGGCGGGGCGGTCTCGCTCATCCTCGTACACTCCCACGGTGGTCCATGCCGCGCGCACCGCGGAGGCCACCTCTGAGTCGACACCGTACTCCTGCTCCGCGGCGGACACCGTCGCGTCGGCGAAGTCGACGAAGGATGCGGTGCTCGACAACGGCCCGGTCAGGGCGCGGTACCAGACCACTCCGGCGCGCTCCCAGGCGAAGCCGCCGAGCTCCCTCGCGGCGAGCGCGAACGCCCGGTTCGGGATGCCCGAGTTGATGTGCACGCCGCCATCGTCCTCGGTCGTCACCACGAAATCCCGCATGTGCGCGGGCTGCGGATCCCGGCCGAGCTCGTCGTCGTCGTATGCGGTGCCCGGCGCGATCATCGACCGCAGGGCCACGCCCTGCACCGCCTCGGTGAAGATCCCCGCCCCGATGAGCCAGGATGCGGATTCCGCCGTCTCGCCGGCGGTGAACTGCTCCGTCAGCGCGCCCAGTACGTCGGCGATGGACTCGTTCAGGGCGCCGGACTGCCCCTGGTACTCGAGGCCGGCGGTGTACTGCACGACGCCGTGGCCGAGCTCGTGCCCGATGACGGACAGCGAACCGGTGAACCCGCGGAAGACCTCGCCGTCCCCGTCGCCGAACACCATCCGTTCGCCGTCCCAGAACGCGTTGTCGTAGTCGACGCCGTAGTGCACGGTCGCCTGCAGGGCGGCTCCCGCATCGTCCACGGAGCGACGCTGGAAGGCGGCCAGCAGCAGCTCGAAGGTCGCGCCGAGCCCGTCGAACGCCTCGTTCACGGCGACGTCGGCGACGGCAGGATCGTCCTCCGTGCGGACGACCACGCCGGGCAGGTCCTGCGTGTTCTGTGCGTCGCTCACCGTCCGGTCGGGGGCGTCGCTGAGCGTGGCGACGAGCGACCCGTCCGCGCCGATGGAGAGGTCGATGCGGCCGCGGATCGGCGGACGGCCGACCAGCAGTGTCTGCCGTGCGGCCGATGCCGCCTGCGGGAACCGGCCCGACTCCGCCAGGCGGGTCAGGAGATACCCCGGCACGATGCCGGGGGAGGAGGATGCGGGGGACGCGGCGGGGGAGACCATGCCGAGACGCTACGCCGGGGTACCGACGAACTGAAGGAGTAGGTCGCCGTGAGTCGACTCTCCTACGATGCGAGGATGACCACCGCCGATCATTCGCCCGCAGCTCCCGCCCTCCGGCTCGTCTCCACCATCCGCGTGCAGGTGGCGGAGCCCATGGAGTTGGGTGAGGGGCCGGACGGCAGGCGGCGCATCGTCCCGATCCTCTCCGGCGCCGCGGCCGGCGAGCTGGAGGGCGTCGTGCTGCCCGGCGGCGCCGACTTCCAGGTGCTGCGGCCGGACGGGGTCACGGAGCTGGAAGCGCGGTACGCCATCGAGACGTCCGACGGCACCCGGATAGAGATCGTCAACCGGGGGATCCGGGCGGGGGACCCCGAGGACATCGCCAAGCTCATGGCCGGTCAGCCGGTGGATCCCGACCGCATCTACTTCCGCTCCGTGCCCGCACTGCGGGCGCCGGCGGGCGGCTGGGAGTGGGTGAATCGGACCCTCTTCGTGGGGCGCGGCATCCGTCGTCCCGACGCCGTGGAGCTGACGGTCTTCGCTGTGGAATGACGAGTCCGGAGCACAAGAATCCGCCGCGGGGTATAGACAGCTCCGATGATCCGAATCGGCAAACGCATCTTCCCTGATGGCTGCCGTGATGCGGATAGTGGGGGTAAGTTCACCGGTTTCATACCCGTCCGGTGAGTTCCGACTGCATCAAAGGAGATGAAATGGAACGTCGTCGACCCCTACGCACATTGCGTGGAGCCGCGCTCGTCACAACAGCAGCCCTCATGGTCTCCGCCGCCCTGTCCGGATGCTCGTCCTCGGCCCCGGCCGCGAACGACTCCGCGGCACCCGACTCGAACGCCCCGGAGGAACTCATCTCGGTGGTCGTCGCCCGCGGCGCCGTGAACCTCGAGAGCGCGATCATCGCCCAGGAACAGGGCTTCTTCGAACAGGAGGGTCTGGACGTCGACCTCCAGGTCACCGGTGGCGGCGGCGGAGCGGCGACGAACTCGGCGCTCATCGCCGGCGAGTTCGACATCGCGGCGACCGACGCGGTGACCGCCATCCGCGCGATCAACGAGAACATGCCGATCGTCGTCGTGGCCGGCACGAAGTCGGCCAAGCCCGACTACGAGGGCGAGGTCTCGGACGGACTCATCGTCCCGCCCGGCAGCACCATCACCTCCTGGAAGGACCTCGAGGGCAAGAAGGTCGGCGTGCCCGAGCTCGGCGGCCTCCCCTACCTCACGGTCGTGACCGCACTCGAGGAGAACGGCGTGCCGCTCGACTCGGTCGAGATCGTCCCGGTCCCGATGGACGCGCTCGTCGCCGCGGCGGAGAACGGCCAGGTCGACGCGGTCTTCACGTTCAGCATCTTCATGCTCTCCGCCCTCGACAACGGCTTCACCCGCGTCGGGACCGGCGTGCGCGAGTTCCTGCCCTACGCCCCGCAGTCCCTCTGGGTCTCCACCGTGGAGTTCGCGGAGAAGAACCCCGAAGCCCTCAAGCGCTTCCGTGCGGCCCTGGAGCTCGGCACGGAGTACGGCAACGAGAACCCCGACGCCGTGCGCAAGGTCTACCACGAGAACACGGAGCTGCCTGCGCCGTTCATCGACAACGTGATGATCCTCGAGCCGCTGGATGTCAACTTCAACCCGAAGGGCTGGGACGTGCTCCTCAAGGGCATGCAGCAGACCGGTGAGGTGCGCGACGACCTCACCGTCGAAGACATCGTCTGGGAAGGGGCTCGCTGAGTCCGGTTCGGTCCGGGGGCGGGAGTAGATCAAGATGACGTGGACTCAAACCATCCGTACGAGCGCGGCGGCGTCTCAGCGCAGGCGCGCGACGCCCAGTATCACGCTCTGGCGAGTCGGTGTCTTCATCGCGGGGATCGCGCTGTGGGCGGCGATCGCCGCGGCGGGGGTCGTCCCGGCAGGTCTCGTTCCCGCCCCCTCATCCGTGGTGGTGGCGCTCGCCCAGGAGATCATCACGGTCGAGTACTGGCAGGCCGTCGGACTGACGGTGTGGGGAGCCCTGATCGGGCTCCTCGCCGCCGCGGTTGTCGGCATCGCGATCGGTGTCATCACCGGCGCCTCCACCGCGGCTGAACTGTCGACCCGGTTCCTGGTCGATTTCGGGCGGGCCTTCCCGGCCGTCGCCCTGATCGCGGTGCTCGTGCTGATCCTCGGCCGCGGGCTCGAGCTCAAAGCCACGCTCGTGTTCGTCGCGGTGGTCTTCCCGATCCTCCTGCAGACGCAGCAGGGGGTGCGTCGCGTGCCGTCGTCGGTCATCGAGACCGCGCGCGCGTTCCGCACCCCCCGCGCGCTGCTGGTGCGCAAGGTCATGCTGCCGAGCGCCACCCCGTCCATCCTCACCGGGCTCCGGCTGGGCGCATCCGTCGGGATCCTGGTGGCCATCGCCACCGAGGTCCTCAGCGGCTCGCCCGGTATCGGGAACCAGATCACGGACGCTCAGATGGGGGCGAACTCGGCGCTGTCCTTCGCCTACATCGTCACGGCCGGCTTCCTCGGGTTCGCGGTGAACATCGGGCTGGAGAAGCTGCAGTCCGTCCTCCTGAGATGGCGTCCCGCCATGGGAGGGGAGAACTGAGATGAAGTTGAAAACGTACGGCCCCGTCGCCACCATCCTCCTGCAGGCGTGGCTCCCCGTCGGCCTGATCGTGCTCTGGTTCGTCGGGTCGGCGAACTCCACGTCGGTCTTCTGGCCCTCTCTGTCCACGATCCTCCAGACGGTGGTGGACTGGGCGGCCTCCGGCAAGCTGTGGGGCGACCTCGTCTTCAGCTTCGGCAACTACTTCCTCGCCCTCGCGCTCGCCATCGTGGTGGGCCTCGGCTTCGGACTCGCCATCGGCCTGCTGCCCCGCGTCGGGCAGGTCCTCTCGCCCTACCTCGACTTCTTCCGGACGCTGCCGATCGTCGTGTTCGTGCCGATCGTCATCCTCGTGCTCGGGGTGGGCCGCGGACCCAAGATCTTCCTGATCTTCCTCGCCTGCGTCTGGCCCATCCTGCTCAACTGCATCGAGGGCGTGCGTGCGATCGCTCCGAGCGTGTTCGAGACGGCACGTGGCTACCGCATCCCGCTCGGACTGCGGATCCGCCGGGTGGTGCTGCCCGGAGCCGCGCCCCAGATCGCCATCGGCATCCGGCTGGCGGTGACCATCGGTCTGGTCATGCTGGTCGTGAGCGAGATGTACGGGTCGACCGAAGGCGTCGGCTACTTCATCCTCCAGAGCGGGCAGCGGTTCCAGCTCGCCGCGGCCTGGGGCGGAACGCTCCTGGTCGGCGTCATCGGATGGGCGTTCACCGCGATCTACGTCCTCATCGAACACCGGGTGCTCGCCTGGACGCGCGAAGACGCTGACGTCAAGCGCACGAAAGCAGTGAAAGGAGACGGCAAGTGACTCTTGAATCGACGACGGAGGTGGCGCTCAGCGCTTCTCACGTCAGCAAGTCGTTCGGCGTCGGCGCCGATCGGGTCGCGGTGATCGAGGACCTGCATCTCGACATCCGTACGGGCGACGTCACGTGCCTCGTCGGTCCGTCCGGCGTCGGCAAGACGACGCTGCTGCGGCTGCTCGGTGGACTCGCCACACCCACCAGCGGGACCGTCTCGCTGGGCGGCGAGGTCATCACCGAACCGGTCGAGCAGGTCGCCGTGGTGTTCCAGGACTACCGCGGATCGCTCCTGCCGTGGATGAAGGTGGCGCAGAACGTCGCCTTCCCGCTCGAGGGTCGCAAGGTACCGAAGGCGGAGCGGCTCCGCCGGGCGCAGGACGCGCTCGAGGTGGTCGGTCTCGCGGACAGCGCGGACAAGTACCCGTGGCAGCTCTCCGGTGGGATGCAGCAGCGCGTGGCGATCGCGAGGGCGCTCGCGTACGAGGCGCCGATCATGCTCATGGACGAGCCGTTCGGATCGCTCGATGCACAGACCCGGTTCGAACTCGAGGACCTGGTCCTGCGGCTGCGGAACGACCTCGGCATCACGATCGTCGTGGTCACCCACGACATCGACGAGGCGGTCTACCTCGGCGACCGCGTCGTCGTCCTCGGCGGGCGCCCGTCGCGCATCGTCGACGACGTCGAGGTGCCGTTGGGCCGCGAGCGCGACCAGCTGACCAGCCGCGCGACGCCGACCTTCATCGAGCTGCGGACCCGCGTGCTCGAGGAGATCCAGCAGCACGGTCTGACCCAGCAGGTGACGGGCGGATGACGCCCGACGTCAGCGCAGCGGGAGACCGCTGCGCATCAGGAGAGGGAGCACGATGACCACCCACGGACCGGAGGCCCCCTTCGCGCTGGCCCGATACCGCGACGGGGAACAGGTGCGTCTCGGACTGGTCGCGGGCGACCGCATCCGGCCGCTCGACGAGGACGAGCTCGGCGCCGCCGACCTCAACGGCTTCCTCGCGGCCGGCGACTGGGACCGGCTCGAGCGTCTCGTGGATGCGGACGGGCCCTGGCGGCCGCTGGCCGAGGTGACCCTCACCGCTCCCGTCGAACCCCGTCACGTGCTGCAGGCGGGCGCCAACTACCGCACCCACGTCATCCAGCTGATCATGGCGGGCATCGCCAAGGCGGACCGGGACGTCCCGCGGGACGAACTGCGCGCCCGGGCCGAGGCGGCGATGGACGCGCGCGCCGCGAGCGGACGCGCCATCATCTTCCTGGGGCTGCCCGGGGTCGTGGTCGGCGACGACGAGCCGCTCGTGCTCCCGGAGTACAGCGACGAGCACGACTGGGAGCTGGAGCTCGCCGCCGTGATCGGCCGCGAGGCGTTCCGGGTGAGCCCCGAGGACGCGCTCGCGCACGTGGCCGGCTACACGATCGTCAACGACATCACGACGCGGGACCGGGTGTTCCCGGGAGGAGCCGGCGAGATCGGGGCGGACTGGTTCCGTTCCAAGAACGCCCCCGGATTCCTGCCGACCGGTCCGTTCCTGGTGCCCGCACGGTTCCTCGACCCGAGTGACGCCCGCGTCGTGCTGGAGCTGAACGGCGAGGTGATGCAGGACGCGACGACGGCGGAGCTCATCTACGACGTCGCGGCGATCATCTCGGATGCCTCGCAGACGACGCGCCTGTTCCCGGGGGATCTCATCCTGACCGGCAGCCCGGCCGGCAACGGTCAGCACTGGGGCCGGTTCCTGAAGGACGGCGACGTCATGACGGGCCGGATCACGATGCTGGGCGAACAGGTCGTGCGCTGCGTCGCCGAAACCCGTTCCTGACCGGCGCGCTGAGCGCGACCGGCCCCCATCTGAGAAGGAAGGGCGAACGCCCATGATCACCGATGTCCACGCACACGTCCTGCTGCCCTCGCTGCACGCCGAGGTGACCCGGCGCGAGCCGGACCTCGTCCGGGAGGCGGCCGAGCTCGATCTGCGCCGCAACGGTGCCGCCAGCCAGGCGGTCTCCGGCCCGATGGTGGCGTCCCGCATCCCCGCGCTGACGGACGTGTCCGCCCGGCTGGCGGCCATGGACGCGCAGGGTGTGGACCGGCAGTGGGTCAGCGCGTCCCCGAACCACTTCTATCCGTGGGCTCCCGCAGAACTCGCGGCGTGGGCCGCTGCGGAGGCCAACCGGCTGGTCGCGGAGTACGTCGCGCAGGCGCCGGACCGGCTCATCGGACTCGGCCTCGTCCCGCTGCAGCATCCCGAGCTCCTCGTGGCGCACCTGGACGACGCGGTCGTCCATCACGGTCTCGCCGGCGTGGAGATCCCCTCCTTCGCCGGAGACGTGGAACTGTCCGATCCGCGGCTGGAGCCCTTCTGGGCGCGCGCGGCGGAACTGCGGGCCGTGGTGTTCCTGCACCCCTTCGGCTGTTCCCTCGACGAACGGCTGGACCGGTTCTACCTCGCGAACACGGTGGGGCAGCCGGTCGAGAACGCCGTGGCGCTGTCGCATCTCATCTTCGCCGGGGTCCTGGACCGCCATCCCGACCTGCGCATCGTGGCCGCGCACGGCGGCGGGTACCTGCCCACGGCCATCGGTCGCTCCGACCACGCGTGGCGGGTGCGCCCCGACGCCCAGGGCTGCCGTCACGCCCCGTCCGAGTACCTGCGGCGCATCTGGTTCGACACCGTGGTGCACGATGCCCGTGCGCTCCGCCAGCTGATCGAGGTCGCGGGTGCGGAGCGCGTCGTGCTGGGCAGCGACTACCCCTTCGACATGGGCCTCGATGATCCGGTCGCGTTCGTGCGCGGAGCGGATGTGGATGCGGACACCGCGGAGCTCATCCTCGGCGCGAACGCGGACGGGCTCGTCTCGGAGGTGCGGGCGGGCTGACCGGCCGGCCGCACGTCCGCGTCATCCCATCTGCTCCGCCGCGGCCCGGAAGATGCCGCGCATCCACTCGTGCTCCGGGTCGTTGTCGTGCGCGGGGTGCCACCAGATCGCTTCGATCAGCGGAGTGGCCTCGAACGGCAGCTCGCACACGCGCACGCCGCCGAGGCCGGTGAGCAGCGGGGCGAGGCGGCGCTGGACGAGCGCGAGGCGGTCGGTGTTCGCGACGAACAGGTGCAGGAGCGTGAAGCTCTCCACGATCGCCTCGAGACGCGGATGCAGCCCGAGCTGTTCGAGCTGCCGGCCCACCGCGGTGAACGAGACCCGTGTCTGGTAGGTGAAGACCCACGGCATGGCAGACAGGGCCGCCAGGGTCGGTGCCTCCCCGACGACCGGGTTGTCCTCGGCGGCGAGGACCACCCAGTCGTCGCGCCAGAGGTCCATGCTCGGCCGGTCGGTGACGACGCCGTGCGGCAGCAGGAGCCCGTCCACGGAGGCCAGACGTGCCGTGACGTCCTCGATGGCGCGGCTCGTGGTCGGGACGAAGCGCAACCGCACCCCGGGCGCCTGCTCGCTCGTCATCCGGGACACCGCCGGGCCGATCATCGCGAGGGCGTAGTCCGATCCGTGGACGGTGAACTCACGGGTGGACTCACTGGCGTCCCAGCGCGACTGACTCTCGAATACGCGCCGCACCGTGCTGAGCGCGATCGCGGTGTGCTCCACGAGGCGGGTGGCCAGCGGGGTCAGTTCGTAGGTGTTCCCCCTGCGTGCGAGCAGGGGATCGTCGAAGTGCACGCGCAGACGCGCGAGTGCGGCACTGAGCGACGGTTGGCTCATGTGCAGCCGCTCGGCCGCACGCGTCACGTTGCGTTCGGTGAGCAGCGCGTCGAGCGAGATCAGCAGATTCAGATCGAGACGGGACAGCAGCGGATCGTCGGGCACGCCGGCTCCTCCATTGGTGCGCGGGCTATCGGACATTCTGATGCTAGTGATAGTGATTCTTCGCTTGTCGAATAATTCCACGGGCCGAAAGATGAAGTCAGCGCCTTTCCGCGCCGACGAAAGGATCAAGGATGATCACACTGCTCTCGCACCTCTCATATGTGGCGCTGACGACTCCCGATGTCGAGGCGTCCGTCGACTTCTACGTCAACCAGGTCGGTCTGACCGAGGTCGGACGCGACGAGGACGGCGTCTACCTCCGCTGCTGGGGTGACTACTACAGCTACAGCCTCGTCATCACCGCCGGTGACGAGCCCGCCCTCCACTCCATGGCGTGGCGCACGACCAGCGCCGAGGCGCTCGAAGCCGCCGTCGAGCGGATCGAAGCCGCCGGCTCGGTCGGGGAATGGTTCGAAGGCCGTGACATCGGTCGCGCGTACCGCTTCGTCGGACCCTGGGGTCACACGATGGTGCTGCACTGGGATGTCGTGCACCACCGCTACACCAAGGGCGATCTCGCCTCGACGTTCCCGGACCGCCCGCAGCGCCGCTCGCGTGTGGCCGGCGCTCCCCGCCAGCTCGACCACGTCACCATCTGCGCGAGCGACGTCGACGCCTTCGCCCAGTGGTACCGCGATGTGTTCGGCTTCCGCATCATGGCCCGCACCGTGCTGGAGGAGGCGCCGATCTCGGTGTTCTCGGTGCTCACCACGAACGAGAAGTCCCACGACCTCGGCGTCGTGCTCGACGGCTCCAGCCGCGCCGGGCGCGTCAACCACTTCGCCTTCTGGTACGACACCCGGGAGGAGATGCTCATCGCCGCCGACCTCCTCATGGAGAACGGCACCATGATCGAGTACGGCCCCACCATCCACGGCATCGGCGAGCAGTCGTTCCTGTACTACCGCGATCCGTCCACCATGCGGATCGAGATCAACAGCGGCGGTTACCGCAACTACGTACCGGACTGGGAGCCGCAGACCTGGAAGACCTCGCAGGGCTCCTACGACATCTACCGCAACGCCGGTTTCCCCCTCTCGCTGAGCGACTCCTTCCCGCCCGCGGACGGTCCGACGGCCACCGAGGAAGGCGTTCCGGACGAGATCAAGGCCGACCTGCTGAAGGGCCGGGTGTGAGCTCGCTCTCCGAAGACCCCGCCGAGCTCGACCGTACGGACGCGCTCGGCGAGGTCGTCGTCCGCGCGGAGGCCTACCGCAACTGGGGACGCTGGGGTGAGGACGACGTGCTCG
>JADGMW010000682.1_pt1 | contig 10781 bp, 10 predicted proteins | sample 8641801 | NCBI WGS metagenome assembly JADGMW01 (sample SAMN16272018, study PRJNA661076) | feces metagenome | isolation source: fecal sample from diarrhoea affected cattle A | host: Bos taurus | place: South Africa: Lokaleng Village, Mahikeng | collected 2019-09
GATCGCCACGCCGACGAGCGGCCCCCAGAGGGAGCGCCGCCGCTCGGGTTGGCGGTCTCCGGGGCCGCCCGACGGGTACGGGCCACCGTCACGCGGCGGCTCGCCGGGCCCACCGGGGCCGCCGGTGCCACCTGGGCCGCCGGGCCGGTCCTGGCCGCCGGCGCCGCCGCCACGCGGGTCGCCCGAGCCGTAGCCCCCGTACGGGGAGGGGGCCGCGGGATGCGGCGGGCGGAACGGGTTGGTGGGGTGGTCCCCCGGGCCCTGCCGGCCCTGCTGGCCTGACTGGCCCTGCGGGCCTGACTGGCCCGGCTGGCCCTGAGGCGGCGGCCACTGCGCGGTCGGGGCGCCGGCGCCGTGGGGCGTCGTCGGACGGAGCACCTGCGTCTCCGCCGCATGGGTGTCGGGCGCCCCCTGCTGCTCGGGCGGGGCGGGGCGCTGCGACTGGGCGTGCTCGGGCTCGGGCTCGGAATGCTGCTCGGGAACGGCCGGCCGCTGCGGCGGGTGCGGCTGCTCGGGCTGGCTGGGCTGAGCCGAGCGGGGATCGTCCGGGGTGCTCATGGGTGGCCTCCTTAGTGCCCACCATGAGACATGCGAGCACTGGGCGCATCCTTCAGGAATCCTGGGAGTTCCCTAAGAATCGGGCCCCGGGCGGGGCGCGTGGCGCTCACCAGGGCGGATGCGCCGCTCAGGCCAGGGTGCGGCTGACCGCCTCGTCCGCGGCCGCGCCGAGCCGGGCCATCAGGGCCCGCCGTCCGGCGCGGTCGACCCGCACCTCGACCACGCTCACGCCGGGACCGGGCGCGGCCAGGGCTGGGGCCAGGCCGTCGACGTCGGACACCCGCGTGTGGCGGACGCCGTACCCCGCGCACAACGCGGACAGGTCGGCGCCGTGCGGGGTGCCGAAGACCCGCTCGAAGGTGTCGGCGTGCTCGGGCGCCCCGTGCTCGAGCGTCGAGAAGATGGACCCGCCGTCGTCGTTCGCGACCACGATCTGCAGGTCCACCGGCGGCTCGAAGGGCCCGCGCAGCAGGCCTCCCACGTCGTGCAGGAACGTCAGGTCGCCGAACAGCGCGCGGACCCGGCGGCGTGGCAGGGCCAGGGCGACGCCGAGCGCGGTGGAGACCAGCCCGTCGATGCCCGCCAGGCCGCGGTTGGCCAGCACCATGCGCGGCCCGTCCCACGCCGCGACCAGGTCCAGGTCGCGGACGGGGTTGCTCGAGCCGACCACCAGCACGTCGTCGCCGCGGGTGGCCCGGGCCACCTCGCGGGCGAGGGTGGGCCCGCTGACCCGCGTCCCGCTGCGGGATGGCGGGGCAGGCGCGTCGAGCACGTCGTCGAGGGCGGCGAGCGCCGCCTTGCCCGCGGCCTGCCACGCGGCCAGCCACCCCGGAGGGCCGCCGTGCGGGTCGGCTCCCGCGCGCATGCGGGCGGGGACGGCGGTGTGCGCCTCGGAGGCGCCGCGCATCGCGTCGGGCCAGTCGCGCCCGGTGGGGGCGATGACCACGACCTCGACGTCGTCCCGGCCGAGCAGCGCCTGGACGGGACGGGTCAGCGTGGGGCGGCCCAGCACCACGGCGCGGCGCACCGCCCCGCCGAGCGCGGGGTGGGACAGCAGCAGGCGGTGGGCGGGCGCCCCGTTCGCGCTGCCCAGCGCACCGGAGGACGGCTCGGCGAGCAGGGGCCACCCGTTCGCCTCCGCGACCTCGCGCGCGACAGGGCCGGCCCCGTCCCCGGCGACGACCACCGTCGGCAGATCGGCCGCGCGTCGGGCGGCCCGCGCGGGCGCTCCCGCGGGGAAGGGCTCAGCCGCGGGGAAGGGCTCGGTCGCGGCCGCGACGGGCGAGTCGCCGGGGCTCGCGGCTGGCGCCGTGCCCTCCGCGGCGCGGGGCTCGACCCGGGTGATCCCGTCAGCACTGGGCGCGGGCCAGGCGGACGACGCCGGCGCGAGGGGCTCGCGGAACGCCAGGTCGAGGTGGACGGGCCCCGGGTCGGCGCTCCGGGCGCCCAGCGCGGCGGCCACCGCGCGCGAGAGCAGGTTCCGTAGGTCACGGTCCTCGCCGGACCGGCCGACCGGCGCGGGAACGTCGGCGGCCAGCCGCACCGCGGCGCCGAAGATGCCGACCTGCGCGGTGGTCTGGTTGGCGCCGGTGCCGCGCAGCTCGTGCGGGCGGTCGGCCGTGAGCAGCACCAGGGGCAGGCCCGCGTGGTGGGCCTCGAGGACGGCGGGGTGCAGGTTCGCCACGGCCGTGCCCGACGTGGTGACGACCACCACGGGCCGTCGCTCGCCGATCGCGTCGGCGGCCTTGGCCAGGCCCAGCGCGAGGAATCCGGCGGCCCGCTCGTCGGTGCGCACGTGCAGCCGGATCGGGGGAGCGCCTGCCGGGCGCTGCCCGTCGGGCCGGGCGGCGTCGGCGAGGGCGTAGGCGAGCGGCGCGCTGCGGGAGCCCGGCGCCAGCACCGCGTCCCGCACGCCGAGCGCTGCGAGGGCCTGCACCAGGACACGGGCCGCGGTGGTGGCAGGACCGTCGTGGGCGCCTGCCGGGCGGGGGCCCGCGGCGGATGTGCTCGTCACGGTCCCACCGTAACCGCGGAGGGTGCGCGATCAGGCACGGGCCGCCGCCGCCTCGATCGCGTCGAGCCGCGCGAGCCAGCGGTCACGCGTCGGGGCGTCCGCGGCGCTGGCGGCGAGCAGGCCGGGGTCGGCCTCGGGCCGGCTGACCTCGATCTGGCCGTCGCGGGGCAGCAGCGGGCGCCCGGTGACGTCGGCGGTGAGGAGCTGCGCGGTGGCGAGGCCGCAGGCGTACGGCAGATCGGGCAGCGCGGCCGCGAGCGCGATGCCCGCCGCGAGCCCCACGGACGTCTCGAGCGCGGAGGACACCACCACGGGGAGGCCCACCTCGGCGGCGAGGTCCAGGCAGGCGCGCACGCCGCCGAGCGGCTGCACCTTGAGCACCACGATGTCCGCGGCCTCGGCGCGCACCACCGCGAACGGGTCCTCGGCGCGACGGATCGACTCGTCAGCCGCGACCGGGACGTGGGTCGCACGGCGCACCGCCGCCAGGCCCGGCACGTCGGCGACGGGCTGCTCGGCGTACTCGAGGCCGCCCGCCGCGCGGTCGAGCACCCGGAGCCGGGCGATCGCGGTGTCGACGTCCCAGCCGCCGTTCGCGTCGACCCGGATGGCGCCGCCGGGCCCGAGGGCGTCGCGCACAGCCTCGAGCCGCTCGACCTCGTCGCGCTCCGACTGCCCCGGCTCGGCCACCTTCACCTTGGCGGTGCGGCATCCCCCGGAGGCGGTGACGATGCGGTGCGCGGTCTCGCCGTCCACCGCGGGGACGGTCACGTTGACCGGGATCGACGTGCGGACGGGGGCGGGCCAGCCGACGTCGGCGGCCTCGCGGGCGGCACGCAGCCAGCTCGCCGACTCGGCCGCGTCGTAGTCCCAGAACGGGCTGAGCTCGGCCCAGCCGGCCGGCCCGCGCCACAGCACGCCCTCGCGCACCGTGATGCGGCGGAACCGGGTGCGCAGCGGGATCGCGTAGACGTGGAGGTCGGCGGGCGGGGCGGTGGGATCGGGCCGGTGCACGCCTCCAGCCTAGGAGCCGCCGGGCAGCACCTGGGCGAGCAGCGCGACGGCGCCCGGCCGCACCGGCCGCTGCTCGGTGAGGGCGGTGACGACCGCGCCGTCCACCACGGCGACCACGAGGGCCGGGCTGACGTCGGCCCCGGCCAGCCGCACGACCTGGGCGACCACCGCGTCGAGCTCCCCGCGCCCGGCGGCGATCGCCCGGGCCAGGGCGGGCACGCGGCCCGCGCCGAGGAGGTGCTCGTAGTGCGCGCGCACGGCGTCGTCGTCGCCCGGGGGCAGCACGGCGCTGGCGAGCAGGCGGGCGGCCTGGTCCGCGGGCGCCCCTGCTCCGCGCAGGTCCTGGGCGGCCTGGGCGGCGACCGCGCGGGCGTGATCGACCCAGGAGGCCACGATCGCCTGGCCCGCGGCCGTCAGCAGGTCGTCGAGCCCGGTGAAGTAATACGTGGTGGCGGACAGCGAGGCGCCGGCCCGCGCCGCGACGGCTCGGTGGGTGAGCGCGCCGGGGCCCTCCTCGCGGACGATCGCGGCCGCCGCCTGGGCCAGCTCGGCGCGGCGGCGCTCCCCCTTGGCGGTCGTCGTGCCCTTGGCGGCGGCGCCGGGGTGGGCGCCGGCCCCGGCCGCGTTCTCGTCGCGGGCGCCGGTCACGCGTGCTCCGCGCCGGACAGGTTGAGCCCGACCACGCCCGCGACGATCAGCACGAGGGAGACGATCTTGAGCACCGAGACCGTCTCGCCGAAGATCACGATCCCGAGCACGGCGGTTCCCACCGCCCCGATGCCCACCCAGACGCCGTACGCGACGCCCACCGGCAGCGTGCGCAGCGACCAGCTCAGGCCGGCGAAGGACAGCACGGCGAGCACCACGAAGCCGACGCTGGGCCACAGGCGCGAGAACCCGTCGGACGCCTTGAGGCTCAGCGCCCAGCCGGTCTCGAGGAGCCCGGACAGGACGAGGACGATCCAGGCCATGGGTCGGTCTCCATTCTGGTACTGACGTACCACTCTGTTCTGGTACGACCGTACCACTCCCCTGCTGACCTAGGCTGGCCCCGTGAGCGACCTCCCCGCACAGGTGTCCCAGACCTTCGACCCGACGCGCTGGCGCGCAGTCGCCGGCTTCGAGGACCTCACCGACCTCACGTACCACCGAGGCGTCGAGCGCGGCGCCGGGCCGGACGGCGCCACCGAGCGGGACCTGCCCGTGGTGCGGGTCGCCTTCGACCGCCCCGAGGTCCGCAACGCCTTCCGCCCGCACACCGTGGACGAGCTGTACCGCGTGCTCGACCACGCGCGCATGAGCTCCGACGTGGGCACCGTGCTGCTCACCGGCAACGGGCCCAGCCCCAAGGACGGCGGGTGGGCCTTCTGCTCGGGCGGCGACCAGCGCATCCGCGGGCGCGACGGCTACCGGTACACCTCGGACACCGGCGAGGAGCACGCCGACGCGATCGACCCCGCCCGCGCCGGCCGGCTGCACATCCTCGAGGTCCAGCGGCTCATCCGGACCATGCCGAAGGTCGTCGTGGCCGTGGTGGGCGGCTGGGCGGCGGGCGGCGGGCACTCGCTGCACGTCGTCGCGGACCTGACGATCGCCTCGCGCCAGCACGCGCGGTTCATGCAGACCGACGCCAACGTCGGCTCGTTCGACGGGGGCTACGGCTCAGCGCTGCTCGCCCGCCAGGTGGGGCAGAAGCGCGCCCGGGAGATCTTCTTCCTCGCCCGCGAGTACTCCGCCGAGCAGGCCCTCGCATGGGGCGCGGTCAACGACGTCGTCGACCACGACCAGCTCGAGGACGCGGCGCTCGAGTACGCGCGCATCATCGCGACCAAGTCCCCGCAGGCCATCCGGATGCTGAAGTTCGCCTTCAACCTGGCCGACGACGGACTGGCCGGGCAGCAGGTCTTCGCCGGGGAGGCCACGCGCCTGGCGTACATGACGGACGAGGCCGTCGAGGGCCGGGACGCGTTCCTGCAGCGCAGGGACCCGGACTGGTCCGGCTTCCCGTACGCCTACTGATCGGGTCAGCGCTCGGCGAAGACCCAGGACGCGACGTCCAGCAGCTGGTTGACGACCAGGGCGCCGCCCAGGATCAACGCGAGAAGGATGGCGCCGGCCAGGAGCACCGCCGCGACACCGTGGCCGTCGTGCTCGATCACGTCGTGAGAGTCAAGAGTTGTCATGCGACCAGCCTGGCCGGGCGGCCGCCGCGCCACATCGGCCCACCGGCCGAGCCGCGGGCCCGGGCGTCCACCCCGCCGGGGGCGCGCCCGTCCGCCCGGGGGCGCAGTCGCCCGCGCCCGACGTCCACCCTGGGCAGGACATCGGACGAGCGCGGCGACCGCCCAGAGGCCGCTCGCGGCCCGGGCGGTCGCGCTCAGCTGACGGTGAGCGAGCCCTTCCCGGCGGGCACGAGCTCCACCCAGGTGTTGCCGGGAGCCAGCGTGACGGACGAGCCGTCGGCGCCGAGCAGCCGCAGCGGGGCGTCCGGGGCGTCCTTCTGCCACCGCGCCGCGAGGGTCTTGCCGCCCGTCGCCACCACCGCGTCCCCGGACCCCACCAGCGAGTAGGTGGGCACCGCGGCGCCACCCTGGGCGCCGTACGGCGTGTCCGGGTGGTCGGCCGTGATCGCGACGACGTTGACCGCGGAGAGCCGGGCGCCGTTCGCCGCGCTCGCGGGCTTCGAGCCCTCGGACCGGAGCCACGCGGCGCCGTCCCACGTCCAGCTCGGGCTGGAGGCGGGCGAGAGCCGGAAGGCGAGCGTCGTGGCCGGGGCGCCCGCGGCGACGGCCGAGGCCCGCTCGAGGCTCCGGGCGAAGTCGAACTGCTCCTGGGGGGCCGCCTGGTGCTCGCCGTCGACCTGCTCCCAGAACGTCTGCGGGCTGCCGAACACGTTGTGCGGCGCGGACCGGCCGCTCACCCGGTACATGCCCGCGACGCCCCGGTCGTGGCTCAACGACTGCACGCCACTGGCCACGACCTCCTCGAGGATGCCGGGCTGGCCCCCCGAGTACGCGAGCAGCCCACGCAGCGGCGCCACGATCAGCGGGTCCATCGGGCGCACCGAGCGGATCGGCCCGACCTCGTCCGGGGTCTGCGAGTGGAAGACCGCGACGAACCTCGACACGTCGAACTCGACGATGGTCTCCCAGACCACGTCCGCCTGGTCGAGCCCGGCCTGCGGGCGCGCGACGGCGGTGTTCTCCACCTTGACCGCGAGGGCCGGCCGGGCCGCGGGCTCGCCCGCCACGCCGGTGAGCGGCCAGGTGGCCGGGACCACCGGGGCGGGGGCGGCGGCCTTCGCGGCGTCGATCGCCGGCGCGACGGACTGCGTGGCGCGCACCTCCGGCGGTCCCGCGGGCGAGCCGCAGGCCGCCAACAGGAGCACCGCGGCGACGCCCAGGGCCCAGCGACGGGCCGCGCCCGCGGCGAGGGGCCGCCGGTCACCGCCCGTCATCACCGACGTCGTGCGTGCCGCGCGTGCCGTGCGCATGAGAACCCCCTCGTCGCGGCGGGAGCCGCGGTCAGCTGACGGTGACGGACCCCGACCCGTTCGGGACGAGCTCGACCCAGGTGTTGCCCGGAGCCAGTGTGACGGTCGATCCGTCTGCCGCGGTGAGCGTGAGCGGCGCGTCGGTGGCCGGCTTGGACCAGGTCGCGGCGACGGTCTGGCCGCCCGAGGCGACGAGCGCCTCACCCGTGCCCACGAGCTTCGTCTCCGGGACGGGGCTGCCCGCCGGGTCCACGGTGCCCGAGTCCACCAGGTCGACGCGCAGCACCACGACGTTCGCGGCGGACAGGCGCGCGCCCGAGGCCGCGGTCGCGGGGACGCCCGACTCGGAGCGCAGCCAGGCCCCCGTCTCGGCGTCCCAGTCCCAGCCCGGGTTCGAGTACGACGAGATGTGGACCGCCACGGACGCGGCCGGCGTGCCCGCGGTGACCGCGCTCGACTGGGCGACCGCCCGCGCGAAGCTGAACTGCTCGGGGGGCAGGTTCTGGTGGTCGGCGTCGGCCTGCTCGAGGAACGTCGCCAACGTCCCGAACACGTTGTGCGGGGCCTTCGCGGTCTTGGCGCGGTAGAAGCCGCCGTCACCGCGGTCGTGGCTGAGGATCTGCACCCCGGAGTCGGCCAGGGACGTCACGAACCCGGCCTGGCCGCCGGAGAACGCCACCAGGCCCTTGAGCGGGGCGGTGATGGCGGGGTCCATCGGCCGGATCGAGCGGATGGGCCCGACCTCGGTGGGGATCTGCGAGCTGTACACGGCGACGAACCGGGTCACGCCACCCTCGACGACCTGCTCCCAGACCACGTCGGCCTGGTCCAGGCCCGTCTGCGGGCGGACCTCCTTGGGGTTCTCGATCTTGACCGCGATGGCGGGGCGGTTCACGACGTCGTCGGCCGCGACACCGGTGAGCGGCCAGCGCTCCGGGACCACGGGCTCGGGCGCGGCGCCCTTGGCGGCGTCGATCGCGGCGTCGGCGGTGACCGGGTCGCTGGGGCCGCCCGATCCGCACGCGCCCAGCGCGAGACTGGCCCCCAGGGCGAGCAGGGCTGCGGCGCGGATGCGTCGGGCAGCCGGCGACCTCCGGGGACGGACTGTCACAGACACGGCTGAACTCCTTCCGCTGCCCGGCCGGTCTGCCGGGCGACCGCCACACTGTAGAGCCCCCGCCTAGGCTGGGCGTGTGAGCCGTGCCGTCCGCCAGATCTGTGTCTCGTCCTCCCCCGCCGACGTGTCGGCCCTGATGGCGGCCCTCGCCGCCGCCCTGGACGGCGCCGGGCCGGCAGTGCTGCCCGTGGCGGCGACGACGCAGGACGCCGCGGACGCGCCCCCGTCGGAGGCGCCGGACGACGTCGCCGTGGTGATCCGCACGTCGGGCTCGACCGGCGCCCCGCGCGGCGTGCAGCTCACCGCCGCGGCGCTCCGCGCGTCCGGCGCGGCGACAGCGGCCCGGCTCGGCGGCCACGGCCGATGGCTGCTCGCACTGCCGACCGAGCACGTGGCGGGCCTGCAGGTGCTGGTGCGCTCGCTGCTCGCGGGCTCCGAGCCCGTCACCATGCCGGCGGGCGGCTTCCGCGCCGAGTCGTTCGCGAGCGCCGTGGCGGAGCTCGACGCGGGCGGCCCGGGGCGCCGGTACACGTCCCTGGTGCCGACCCAGCTGCACCGCCTGCTGGACTCCCCTCTCGGGGTCGAGGCGCTGCGGGCCTTCGACGCGGTGCTGCTCGGCGGCGCCGCCGCGTCCCCGGCGATGGTGGCCGAGGCCCGCGACGCGGGGGTCCGCGTGGTGCTGACCTACGGGATGAGCGAGACCTGCGGCGGCTGCGTGTACGACGGCGTCCCGCTGGACGGGGTGCGCGTCGACGTGGACCCCGACGGCCGGGTGCTGCTGGCCGGCCCCGTGCTGGCCGCCGGGTACCTGGGGCGCCCCGACCTGGACGCCGAGGCGTTCACCGAGCGCGACGGTGTGCGGTGGCTGCGCACCGGCGATCTCGGAGTGCTGGCCGCCGACGACGGGGCCGTCCCCCGGCTGCGGGTCCTGGGCCGCCTGGACGACGTCATCGTCACCGGCGGCGAGAAGGTCGCCCCGGCGGCGGTGGAGCGGGTGCTGCAGGCCCTCGACGGGGTCGCCGAGGCGTGTGTGGTGGGCGCGCCCGACGCCGAGTGGGGCCAGGCCGTCACCGCGGTCGTCGTGCCCCGCCCGGGCTCCGACGGCCCCACCCTGGGCGAGGCGCGCGCCGCCGTCGCCGACGCGCTGGGCCCCACCGCGGCGCCACGGCTGCTGCTGGTGGTGGAGGCGCTGCCGGTGCGCGGCCCCGGGAAGGTCGACCGACGGGCCGTGGCGGAGGCCGTGGCCGCCGCGCTCGACGAGGCGGGCCACGACGCCGATGACGACCTCGACGGCGATCTCGGCGGTGACGGCCAGGCCGGTCGGTGGCCCGGCGGGGAGCAGGCTCTCGGCGAGGCCCGGTAACGTCCGTCTGGAATCCCCCGCCCGCACCGGCCCGCCCGGCGCATCAGCCCGCCCACCTGGCCCCGTCCACGAGCGGCGACCGAACAGGAGCATCATGGCCACCTCGTCCCAGTGGATCGCGGGCGCCCGCCCCCGCACGCTGCCCGCAGCGGCCGCGCCCGTGATCGTCGGAACGGGCGCCGCCGCCCAGCTGGGCTCCGAGGACCTGCTGCGCGGGCTGCTCGCGCTGGGGGTCGCGCTCGCCCTGCAGGTGGGCGTCAACTACGCCAACGACTACTCCGACGGGGTGCGCGGCACCGACACCGACCGCGTGGGCCCCATGAGGCTGACCGCCACTGGGCTCGCACGCCCCCGCCAGGTCAAGCTCGCGGCGTTCGCGGCCTTCGGCGTCGGCTCGCTGCTGGGGCTGGCGCTCGTGGCGCTCTCCGGCCAGTGGTGGCTGATCGCCGTCGGCGCGGTGTCCATCGCCGCAGGCTGGTACTACACCGGCGGCCGGCGGCCCTACGGCTACCGGGGGCTCGGCGAGGTCGGCGTCTTCGTGTTCTTCGGCCTGGTCGCGGTGCTGGGCACCACGTACACGCAGGCCGGGCGGATCTCCTGGCCGGCCGCCGCGGGCGCCGTGTCGATCGGGCTCATCGCGTGCGCGCTGCTCATGGTCAACAACCTGCGGGACATCCCCACCGACGCCCTCGTGGGCAAGCGCACCCTCGCGGTGCGGCTCGGCGACCACCGGGCCCGGCGTGTGTACGCCGCGATGGTCCTGCTGCCGATCGCGCTCGCCGTCGCGTGCGCCCTCGTCGCGCCCTGGTCGCTGCTCGTGCTGCTGCTGGTGCTCCCCGCCGGCCTCCTCGCGTTCACGGTGCTCGTGGGCGCGCGGGGGTTCGCCCTGGTGCCCGTGCTGGCGGGCACAGGCGCCTACGAGCTCGGCTTCGGCGTCCTGCTCGGGCTGGGCCTCGCGCTCTAGCGTCGACCGCCCACCCCGCCACCCGGGGACCACGCGCCCGGCGCGGCGCCCACCCCCGGGCGGACGGCGATCGAGCCGACGGGTGGACGCGGCGGGGCCGGAGCCCGGCACACCCTGGGTCCATGACCCTCTACGTCCATGGCCGCCGGGCGCGGTCGACGCGTCGTCGCACCCTTGCCGTGATCGCCGTGCTCACCGTCGCGCTGGCGGCCGGCGCGACGGTCGCCCTGCTGCGGGCGGCTGCCTCGGACGCCGCCG
>JADGMW010000793.1_pt1 | contig 10778 bp, 7 predicted proteins | sample 8641801 | NCBI WGS metagenome assembly JADGMW01 (sample SAMN16272018, study PRJNA661076) | feces metagenome | isolation source: fecal sample from diarrhoea affected cattle A | host: Bos taurus | place: South Africa: Lokaleng Village, Mahikeng | collected 2019-09
TCGACCAGGTCCTTGGGCGGATCGATGTCCTTGATCTCGATGCGGGTGATCTTGATGCCCCATGGCGAAACCGCCGTGTCGACGACACGCAGAAGGCGCTCGTTGATCTCGTCGCGGTGGCTGAGGAGTTCATCGAGGTCCATCGACCCCATGACCGTGCGGATATTGGTCATGGTGAGGTTGAGGATGGCGTTTTCGAGGCCCGAGATTTCGTAGGCCGCGGCTGCGGCATCCAGGATCTGGTAAAATGTCACGCCATTGGCGGTGATGGAGGCGTTGTCGCGGGTAATGACCTCCTGGTGGGGGACGTCGAGCACCTGCTCCATGACGTTGATCTTCTTGCCGATGGTGTCGATGAACGGCACGATCAGATTGAGGCCGGGCTTCAGCGTGCGGGTATATTTGCCGAACCGCTCGATGGTGAAATTATAGCCCTGCGGCACCGTCTTGGCACCGGCGAAGAGGACAAGGATCAGCAGAATGCCTATGCCGATCAAGGTGATGCTCAGCCCGTCCATTCCGAACTCCTCAAATCCCATGGCGCGCGCTCCTGCTGCCGTGTCTGTATCGGCAACTTACGGATCCTCGCCGTCATAGGCAATCAGTCACGGCGAGTAGACGGCCGGAAGCGGCGAGAGCTGGGCGAAGACCGAGCGGGCGATGGGCTCGAGCTTTTCGGCGTCATAGGGGGCGGTGATGGTGCAGGTGAGGGTGCTGTCGGCCCAGTAGAGCGCCGTATCGATGCCGAGGCTGGCCAGCTGATAGCTCGGCGTTTCAACGGTGAGCGCCGGGGTGACATAAAGCGTGAGGCGTTCTCCGGCGGCGTCTTCATACATCAGCTGGGCGGCGCGGCCACCGGGAACCTCCGGCGCAGGAAGAAGCCGTCCGCCGAGGAAGGTCAGCCCCGAGGCGGTGAGATCGGGCATGGCGAGGTTGGTCTGGAGGCGCGCCGAGAGCCAGTTGGTGAGATGAGCGCTGTCCGCGCCCGGGACTTCCACGGAATGCCGGTTTTCGCCGACGTAAACGGTGTGGGCGCTGACGGCGCTGGCGATCAGGCGATCTGCCGGTCCGGGTGTGGCTGCAAGATCCCGCAACATCCAACCGGCGCCGACCCCGAGCCCGGCAATGACGACTGCGGCGACGGCATTGATCCAGAACCGGTTCCGCCTGGTCCGGTTTGCGCCGGCAATCCGGGTGACATCGAGCCGCGGGGGCAGGGGTTCGCTCGAGACCGGCCCATAAAGCGCGCGGATGGCGTCGGACTGGCGCTGCATCTGGGCGAGGTCGGCGGCTGCGTCGGGGCGGTCGGCCAGCTGGCGCTCCAGCGTGTCGCGCTCGGCCGGAGCCAGTTGCCCATCCGCTATGGCCATCAGGAGGTCTCTGGTGATCTCGGTCATTTCACCGTCCTCAGATGGGGCTCCGCCGGCGTGCCGGTGAGGGCGCGGAGGGCCGAGCGGGCGCGACCGAGCCGGCTCATCAGCGTGCCGAGCGGAATATCGAGGATTTTGGCAGCGTCCTGATAGGACAGGCCTTCGAGCGTGACCAGAAGCAGGGCCTCCTTTTGGTCGAGGGGCAGGGTTTCGAGGGCGCGCCCCAGTTCGGCGAGGGCGAGATGGCCGGGCTGCGGTGCCGGGGTTGCCGGCTCGGGAATGCTTTGAATATCAACCACATCGCCGCGCCTCCGATTTTGCCGAAGGTCGTTGCGGTAAATGTTGATCAGGATAGTGAAGAGCCAGGGCCGCACCGGCCCGCGGGGCTGGAACAGACCGCGGCGGGAAATGGCGCGTTCGAGGCAATCCTGCACGAGATCATCGGCCCGGTCGATGTCGCGGGTCAGCGCCCGGGCATATCGCCGGAGCGCGGGCACGCAGGCCTCGATTTCGTGCAGGATTTCGGCCACGCGGGCGGCTTTCAGCTATTCGATGGCAAGATGCCAGACGCCGCCGACGCCGTCACCTGTAATGTCGCCGGGGGCCTTGTCGTCGACCCAATAGTAGAGCGGCATGGATTTATAGGCCCACATTTTGGTGCCATCTGTCCGGTCTACAATGGAAAAATCGCCTTCGGCCGCGGCGGCATCATCAGCGAAAAGCGGTGGCCATTTTTCGGCGCAGCTGTCGTAGCAATTAGTGACGCCCGGCTCGTCCTTGTCGAAGATATAAAGGGTCATGCCGTTGGCATCGGTCAGCACCATCTTGCCGCCGATGTCGGTGGATTTGACCGCGCCGCCGAGATAGTCGGCGGCGAAGGCGGGAGTCGCAAGGGCGGCGAGCACAGCTGCACCGGCCAGAATGTTTCGGAAATTCATGGCGTTATCTCCTCATGCGGAGCCGCATGAGGCAGCCCGCACAAGGATAAACACCGCAGGGCGGGTTTTAATCCGCCAAAGAGGAATTATTCTTCGTCGGTGAAGCGGACGGCGCCGATGTGGGGGAGATTGCGGTTGCGCTGGCCGTAGTCGATGCCATAGCCGACGACAAATTTGTCAGGGATTTCAAAGCCAAGCCATTTGGCGTTGATCTCGGTCTCGCGGCGCGAGGGCTTTGAGAGCAGGGCGCAGATTTCCATACGACGCGGATGGCGGGTCTCGAGGATTTCGAGCACGTGCTTGAGGGTGTGGCCAGTGTCGATAATGTCTTCGACGACGAGGACATCGCGACCGGCGATCTCGCCGCGCAAGTCCTTGAGAATCCTCACTTCCCGGCTCGATTCCATGGCGTTGCCATAGGAGGAGGCTTCGAGGAAATCGACTTCGACCGGCAGGTCGAGCTCGCGGACGAGGTCGGCGATGAAGATGAAGGAACCGCGCAAAAGGCCGACGACGACGAGCTTTTCGGTGTCGGCAAAATGGGTCGAAATCTCGCGCGCCAGCGCTTCGACGCGGGCGGCAATGGCCTTGGCGGAGATCAGTTCATCGACGACATAGGGCTTTTGGGTCATGGCAATTCCGAACAACGCATCGGCGAGTTTGTTAGCAGACTGTTAGCATTGACGGTAGCCAAAGGCGGAATTGGTCACAGATGTGCGGCGGGGGCTGTACCCCCACCTAACCTCCCCCTGGAGGAGGGGGAGGGACTGTCCGGCGGGTGGGGCTGGATCGGTAGAATAGCCTTGGCCAAAAGACCCCCACCTGACCTCCCCCTGAAGGAGGGGGAGGGACTGTCCGGTGGGTGGGGCTGGATCGGTAGAATAGCCTCGGGCAAGCACCCCCACCTAGCCTCCCCCTGGAGGAGGGGAGGGACTGTTCGGTGGGTGGGCGATTACCGGGGCAGGTCGGTCTTGCCCATCAGGTCCATGTCGATGGCGCGGGCGGCCTGGCGGCCTTCGCGGATGGCCCAGACGACGAGGGACTGGCCGCGGCGCATGTCGCCGGCGGCGTAGACCTTCTCGACCGAAGTCTTGTAGGTGAAGGTGTCGGCAAAGATATTGCCGCGCTTGTCGAGGTCTGCGCCGAGTTCGGTGAGCAGACCCTCCTTGACCGGGCCGGCAAAGCCGATGGCCATGAGGACGAGGTCAGCCTTGATGATGAACTCGCTGCCCGGGATCGGCTGGCGCTTGCGATCGACGCGGGCGCATTCGACGCCGGTAACCTGACCCTTGGCATTGCCGATGATCTTCATCGTGCCGGCGGAGAACTCGCGGATGGCGCCTTCGGCCTGTGAGGACGAGGTGCGCATCTTGACCGCCCAGTTGGGCCAGTTGGTCAGCTTGTTTTCCAATTCCGGCGGCATGGGACGCACGTCGAGCTGGGTGACGGCAATCGCGCCCTGACGGAACGAGGTGCCGACACAGTCGGACGCGGTATCGCCACCACCGACGACGACGACATGCTTGCCGGCGGCGGAGAGCTGGACTTCGCCCGAGACGTCCTCGCCGCCGAGGCGACGGTTCTGCTGGACGAGGAAGGGCATGGCGTAGTGGACGCCATTGAGATCGGTGCCTTCGGCATCGACATCACGCGGGCGTTCGGCGCCGCCGCTGAGGAGCACGGCGTCATACTGGGCCTGCAGCTCGGACAGCGGGCGGGTGACGCCGATGTTTTCGCCATAGTGGAAGGTCACGCCTTCGGCTTCCATCTGGGAGACGCGGAAGTCGATGTGTTCCTTTTCCATCTTGAAGTCGGGAATGCCGTAGCGCATCAGGCCGCCGGCCTTGGGCTCGCGCTCATAGACATGAACGTCGTGGCCGGCGCGGGCCAGCTGCTGGGCGGCGGCAAGGCCTGCCGGACCCGAGCCGATGATGGCGACAGATTTTCCGGTCTTCGTCGCATTGATCTGCGGCTTGACCCAGCCGGCCTTGATGGCGCGGTCGGCAATGGCCTGTTCCACAGTTTTGATGGCGACCGGGCTGTCCTCGAGGTTGAGCGTGCAGGCTTCCTCGCAGGGTGCGGGGCAGATGCGGCCGGTGAACTCGGGGAAATTATTGGTCGAGTGGAGGTTGCGGGCAGCCTCCTCCCAATCGCCGTTGTAGACGAGGTCGTTCCAGTCCGGGATCTGATTGTGGACCGGGCACCCCGTGTCGCCGTGACAGAAGGGGATGCCGCAATCCATGCAGCGGGCGGCCTGGTCCACCACCCGGCTTTCGGTCAGCGGGATGGTGAACTCGCCAAAGTGGCGGATGCGGTCGGAAGCCGGCTCGTAGCGCGGTTCTTCACGTTCGATCTCGAGAAAGCCTGTTACCTTACCCATTCTTTCTCTCCTTACTCCGCGGCCACATGTGCGCCGGAGGCGCGCTTCTTTTCCATCTCGAGGATGGCGCGACGGTATTCGACCGGCATGACTTTCACGAATTTGGGGCGCATCTCGGCCCAGTTCTCAAGGATCTGCTTGGCCTTGGTCGAGCCGGTATAGTGCAGATGGTTCGAGATCAGCTGATGCAGCCGCTCGTCGTCGTGGCGGGTCATGTCACCAGAGATGTCGACACGACCGTGCCATTCGAGATCCCCACCATGGTGGTGGAGCTTCTGCATCAGATCTTCTTCTTCCTGGACGGGTTCGAGATCGACCATGGCGAGGTTGCAGCGCGACCGGAAGGTGCCGTCCTCATCAAGGACATAGGCGACACCGCCCGACATGCCGGCCGCGAAGTTGCGACCGGTCGGGCCCATGACGACGACAAGACCGCCGGTCATGTATTCGCAGCCATGATCGCCCGTGCCTTCGACCACGGCGATGGCGCCGGAGTTGCGGACGGCAAAGCGTTCGCCGGCGATGCCGCGGAAATAGGCCTCTCCCTCGATGGCGCCGTAGAGCACGGTATTGCCAGCGATGATCGAGTTTTCGGCCGTGGTAATGGCCTTTTCGCTCGGACGGACGACAATGCGGCCACCGGACAGACCCTTGCCGACATAGTCATTGGCATCGCCGATCATGTCGATGGAGATACCCTTGGCCAGGAAGGCGCCGAACGCCTGACCGGCCGTGCCGCGCAGGGTGATGGCGATGGTGTCGTCCGGCAGGCCTTCATGGCCATACTTCTTGGCGACCGCGCCCGAGAGCATGGCGCCGGCGGAGCGGTCGCGGCTGCGGATCGGCAGTTCGATCTGGACCGGCTTGCCGGTTTCGAGCGCCGGAGCGGCCAGTTCGACGAGCTTGCGATCGAGTACGGCTTCGAGGTGATGGTTCTGTTCCTCGGAGTGATAGATGGTGTCTTCACCCAGCGGTTCAGGCTTGTAGATCACCTTGGCGAGGTCGACGCCGTGGCTCTTCCAATAGTCGGTGACGCGCTTCTGATCGAGCAGATCGGAGCGGCCGATGAGCTCGTTGAGGGTGCGGGCACCCAATTCGGCCAGGAGGCCACGTAGCTCTTCAGCGATGAAGAAGAAGTAGTTGATGACGTGCTCGGGCGTGCCCTTGAAGCGCTTGCGCAGCACCGGGTCCTGGGTGGCGACGCCAACCGGGCAGGTGTTGAGGTGACACTTGCGCATCATGATGCAGCCGGCCGCGATCAGCGGAGCCGTCGAGAAGCCGAACTCGTCAGCGCCGAGGAGGGCGCCGATCAGCACGTCGCGACCGGTCTTGAGACCGCCATCGACCTGGAGACGAACGCGGCTGCGCAGGCGGTTGAGCACGAGGGTCTGGTGGGTTTCAGCCAGGCCGATTTCCCACGGACCGCCGGCATGCTTCAAAGAGGTCAGCGGCGAAGCGCCGGTGCCGCCATCATAGCCGGAGATGGTGATGTGATCGGCGCGCGCCTTGGCAACGCCGGCCGCAACCGTGCCCACGCCCATTTCGGAGACGAGCTTGACCGAGATGTCGGCCGCTTCATTGACGTTCTTGAGATCGTAAATGAGCTGGGCGAGATCTTCGATGGAATAGATGTCGTGATGCGGCGGCGGAGAGATGAGGCCCACGCCGGGCGTCGAGTGACGGGTCTTGGCGACGATCCAGTCGACCTTGTGGCCGGGCAGCTGACCGCCTTCACCGGGCTTGGCACCCTGTGCGACCTTGATCTGGATCTGATCGGCATTGACCAGATATTCGGTGGTGACGCCAAAGCGGCCCGAGGCGACCTGCTTGATGGCAGAGCGCAGGGGGTTGCTCGAGCCGTCCGCCAGGGGCTTGTAGCGATCGGGCTCTTCGCCGCCTTCACCGGTGTTGGACTTGCCGCCGATGCGGTTCATGGCGATGGCGAGCGTCGTATGCGCTTCGCGGCTGATCGAGCCGAAGCTCATCGCGCCGGTGACGAAACGCTTGACGATATCGACGGCCGGTTCGACTTCCTCGACCGGTACGGCGGCGCCGAGCGGCTTGATCTCGAGCAAATGCCGGATGGCGAGATAGCCGTTTTCGCCCGAGTTCACGCGGGCTGCATAGCTGTTGTAGCGGTCCTGAGCGGTTTCGGGGCTTGCCTCGAAGGTGCGCACGGCGTGCTGGAGGTCGGCCACGACATCGGGCGACCAGGCATGCTTTTCGCCACGGATGCGGTAGGCATATTCGCCGCCGACATCGAGGGTCTTGCGCAGAACGGCGTCGTCGCCGAAGGCGAGATCGTGACGGCGAACCGTCTCAGCGGCGATTTCTGTGATGCCGACGCCTTCGATGGAGGTGGCGGTGCCGAAGAAGTACTTGGATACAAAATCGGAGTTCAGGCCCACAGCGTCAAAGATCTGGGCGCCGCAATAGGACTGGTAGGTGGAAATGCCCATCTTGGACATGACCTTGAGGAGGCCCTTACCGACCGACTTGATGTAGCGGTAGACGACTTCGTCCGCCGAGACTTCCTCGGGGTAATTGCCTTCGGCGTGCAGAGCCTGCAGCGCCTCGAAGGCGAGGTAGGGGTTGATGGCTTCGGCGCCATAGCCGGCGAGCATGGCGAAGTGGTGGATTTCGCGGGCTTCACCGGTTTCAACAACGAGACCCGTCGAGGTGCGCAGGCCCTTGCGGATGAGGTGATGGTGCACGGCGGCGAGCGCCAGCAGCGTCGGGATATCCAGACGATCGGCTGAGACCAGACGGTCAGAGAGGATAATGATGTTGTATTCACCGCGCACGGCGTCTTCGGCGGCCTGGCACAGGGCGTCGATGGCCGCTTCCATGCCCTCGGCACCGTTCACCTTGGGATAGGTGATGTCGAGCGTCTTGGTCTTGAACTGATTGCTCTCGATATCGCCAATGGCGCGGATCTTTTCGAGATCCTCATTGGTCAGGATCGGCTGGCGCACTTCGAGGCGCTTGACCGTGGAAAGACCTTCAAGATCGAAGAGGTTCGGGCGCGGGCCAATAAAGGAGACAAGGCTCATCACCGATTCTTCGCGGATCGGATCGATGGGCGGGTTGGTTACCTGCGCAAAGTTCTGCTTGAAATAGGTGTAGATCAGCTTGGGGTTGTTCGACAGCGCCGAGATCGGCGTGTCGGTGCCCATCGAGCCGACGGCTTCCTGGCCGGTGGTGGCCATGGGCGCCATCAGGAGCTTGACGTCTTCCTGGGTGTAGCCAAAGACCTGCAGGCGATCGAGCAAGGCATCGGTCGGCTCGGGCGCCTTGGGCGGCACGGCCGGCAGATCCTCGAGCACGATCTGGGTGCGGGCGAGCCAATCAGCATAGGGATTGGAGGTGGCGAGCGTCGACTTGACCTCGTCGTCGGAAATGATGCGGCCCTGCTCAAGATCGATGAGCAGCATGCGGCCGGGCTGCAGGCGCCAGCGTTCGACAATGTCCTCCTCGGGGATATCGAGCACGCCCGATTCCGAGGCGAGAATGACGTGGCCTTCCTTGGTAACAAGGTAGCGGGCCGGACGCAGGCCGTTGCGGTCGAGGGTTGCCACGACATAGCGGCCGTCGGAGATCGACATGGCGGCCGGACCGTCCCAGGGCTCCATCAGGGAGGCGTGGTACTGGTAGAAGGCGCGACGCTTTTCATCCATCAGTGGATTGCCGGCCCAGGCTTCCGGGATCAGCATCATGGCCGCGTGGGGCAGGGGATAGCCGCCGCGCACGAGGAATTCGAGCGCGTTGTCAAAGCAGGCGGTGTCGGACTGGCCTTCATAGGAGATGGGCCAGAGCTTGGTGATGTCGTCGCCGAAGTACTTGGAGTGGACCGAGGCCTGGCGAGCCGCCATCCAGTTGACGTTGCCACGGATGGTGTTGATTTCACCATTGTGGGTGGTCATGCGGTAGGGGTGGGCCAGCTTCCAGGAGGGGAAGGTGTTGGTCGAAAAACGCTGGTGAACGAGGGCGATGGCGCTCTCGAAGCTTTCGTCGTGCAGGTCCTGGTAGAAGGAGCCCAGCTGGTCGGCGAGGAACATGCCCTTGTAGACGAGCGTGCGGGCCGACATGGAGACGACATAAAAGCCGTTGTCGCTGTGGCTCTCGGGCACGTCGTTATAGACGGTGTTGGAGATGACCTTGCGGACGATGAGGAGCTTGCGCTCGAATTCATCCAGCGTGAGGCCTTCGGGGCGGGCGATGATCACCTGTTCGATGATCGGCTGGGTGGCGATGACGCCGGCCGAGAGCTTTGAATTGTCGGTGGGCACGACGCGTTCGCCTAGGAGGACGAGGCCTTCGCTGGCGATGCACTTGCGCACGGCTTCTGCGCAGCGGGACTTGAGGTCCGCATCGTTGGGATAAAAGATCATCGCCACGGCGTAGTGGTGCTTTTCGGGCAGGGCGAAAGGCAGGACCTTCTGGAAGAAGGCGTGCGGGGTCTGCACCAGAATGCCGGCGCCATCACCCATCAGCGGATCGGCACCCACGGCGCCACGGTGTTCGAGGTTCTCGAGTATTTCGAGACCCTTCTGCACCACTTCGTGGCTGGGCTTGTTCTTGATGTTGGCGATCATGCCGATGCCGCAGGCGTCGTGCTCATTGGCCGGATCGTAAAGACCCTGGGCTGCCGGACGGCCGTCGACGCGCCGCGAATTGGCGATCAGCGTGCGCGATTTGGCTTTGGTGGTGACCGGAGAAGTTTGTCCGTGCCGCTCGTGTGCCATATCGTGGTCCTCGCTATCTGATCGCCTGTCACCAGGCTGAATTTACTATGTCTCGCGCATCCTGTTGGTGCCGCTGCCGGCCCGCTGGATGCAGTCCTTTGCTGGCGGGCACGGGGTCCGTTCGGGTCGCGCCTTTGAGGGGAGCGGCTCGGATGAACGAAAACCATCCATGCATGGGGAGCGGCGCTGCATCCAAATGGCCGCTCATAATTCGGGCTGATCTTAGCCCCGCCTATCCGTTTCCGCTATCTCGTAGCGGGCCAGCCGGACCAGCGCGCGCGCTGACCGCGGAGAGCGGGGCGACGCGTCAGATAGGACAGTCGTGCTGCCCTAACGATCCGACATTTGCACGATTTAAAACTGCGTACAAGCAGGAACGTTGGACTTTGCCGAAAAAAAATAGGACTGCAGGTTTTTTGGGATAGGAGTTGTAGGATTTTCAGGGGCTACTTGCACAAAGAGGCAGCAGTGTGCGTATATTTTAGGCGAAAGTCCTACTTTCGGCGGGAAATCTGAGAATTGTCCTATTTCGTGCTGGCGTTCAAAATAGGACAATTCCGGTGGTTTATTCCAGATGCGATTTGATGAACCACAGGTTCTTGTCGAGATCACGGGAGAAGGCGGTGAGAATATCGGCGGTGGTGGCGTCGCCGGCTTCGTCCGTCGCGTCGATATCCTCGCGCACCTGATTGGCGAGGGCGGCATAGCGCTCGGCAAGGGCCGCAAGGTGATCGGTGGTCTTGCGGATGTCGGTGGGATAGGCGGCGAGCGTGCTCGACTTGGCGATGATCTGGCTGGTGCCCAGGGCAATGCCGTCAAGCTGGGCAACACGCTCGGCCATGGTGTCGGCGTGGGTGTCGATCTGGGTGCGCATCGGATCGAGCATCTCGTGCACGGCGATGAAATTGAGGCCCTTGAGATTCCAATGGGCCTGCTTGGTGATCAGCGCCAGATCAATGGCGTCGGCAAGGCGGGCATTGAGGATGTCGATGACAGCCGATTTGGCGTTGGATTTGAGGGCGATGGATGGGGTTTTCATGCGGGAGGATCCTGTGACGCTGGAGGGTCTTTCCGAACAACCGTCGAGCGACGCTGAGGTTCCGAGCGGGGGGGCGCTGGATACCCCCACCCAGCGCCGCTACGGCCCGTTGGGCCTAGCTTTGCTACCCTCCCCACAAGGGGGAGGGAGGTGACGGAGCCGAGAGGTTTTTTGGTGTTGGGCTTCGTGTGAGCTTCGGGCGCTCATGCTCTTTCGTCATCCCCCGGCTTGTCCGGGGGATCCATGCAAGGGAGATGGATTGCCCGGACGAGCAACCGTGGACATCACTGTTGGAATGCCGGTTCC
>JADGMW010000794.1_pt1 | contig 10778 bp, 9 predicted proteins | sample 8641801 | NCBI WGS metagenome assembly JADGMW01 (sample SAMN16272018, study PRJNA661076) | feces metagenome | isolation source: fecal sample from diarrhoea affected cattle A | host: Bos taurus | place: South Africa: Lokaleng Village, Mahikeng | collected 2019-09
GCAGCGCTACACCGGAGTGCTCTTCGATGCCCTCGACGCGAAGTCGTTCACCCGTGCCCAGAAGGCCAAGGCTCTCGATCGGATCGCGATCGGTTCCGCTCTTTTCGGTGCTGTCCGCGCGGGAGATCTGATCCCCGCCTACCGCCTTTCCGGCGGGTCCAAGCTGCCGGGGATGGGCACGCTCCGCTCACTATGGAAGCCGGAACTGCCGAAGGCGCTGGCCGCCGAAGCCGACGGGCTGGTGATCGATCTGCGATCGGGTACCTACCAAGACCTCGGACCGGTTCCGGACGCACTGATCGCCACCGTGCTCACCGAAAAGCCGGACGGCACCCGGACGGTCGTCAGTCACTTCAACAAGCACCACAAAGGTCTGCTCGCCCGTGCGCTGGTGGTCTCGCGTGCCGAACCGACCGATATCAAGGGGGTTGCGCGGGTGGCGTCGAAGGCAGGCCTGCGGGTGGAAATCGCGTCGGAGCGTGAACTGATCATCCTGACGGATTGATGGCTTCGTCTGTCAAGTGCCACAGAAGGTTTGGAATGTTTCGCTGAAAGACTGCGGAGCCGCCTCGGTGTAGTCAGCCCACTCGTCGCGTCGGCCGAACGGGTGCGTGACCACTTCCAACAGCTTCTCGAAGGGAGCGAGGTCACCGTCGGTCGCGGCGCGCAAGGCCGCATCGAGCCGATGATTACGCGGAATGTACAGCGGGTTGACGCGATCCATCGCGCTCGCGGTCTCCGCGGCCCCGTGTCCGTTTTCGGTCAGGGCTCCCTGCCACCGCTGCAACCAGGGCGCGATGTGCTCCCGTGGCAAGAGGTTGTCGAGAGGCACCGAATTTCCGCGCAATTCGTCGGCGAGAGCGCGGAAACTGCCCGTCCAATCAGCACCGTGTTCCGCCAACAACGTCAGCAGATCGTCGACGAGCGCCCGATCGACAAACGGCTGGGCCAGACCGAGCTTTGCCGCGAGACCGGTCGCGTAGTGACCCTCGTAGCGCTCGTCGAAGGTCTCGAGAACTGCTGACGCCGCGGAAATTGCTTCGTCGGGTGTGGAATCGATCAGTGGCAACAGTGTTTCTGCCAAGCGCGCCAGGTTCCACTTCAGTACGGCGGGCTGATTGCCGAATGCATAGCGCCCCCCGTGGTCGATCGAGCTGAACACTGCCGCCGGATCGAATGCGTCGAGGAAGGCGCACGGACCGTAGTCGATGGTCTCCCCCGAAATTGTCGTGTTGTCGGTGTTCATGACCCCGTGCACGAAACCGATGAGCATCCACCTCGCCACCAGTGACGCCTGCGCCTCGACCACCGCCTCGAAGAACCTCATGTACCGATTGTGTGTACCCGTCGCCGGCAGTTCGCTCAGCTCCGGGTAATGGCGGGCGATCGCGAAGTCGGCGAGCGACTGCAGGACTTCACCCTGCCGGGCCGCGAACTCGAAGGTCCCCACTCGAATATGGCTCGACGCAACCCGGGCAAGCACAGCACCGGGTTCCGCGCCGTTGCGGCGAACGTGGCGACCCGTCGCCACCACCGACAGCGCGCGCGTGGTGGGGATGCCGAGGGCGTACATCGCCTCGCTGACCAGATATTCGCGCAGCATCGGCCCTACGACTGCATACCCGTCGCCGCCCCGAGAGAACGGCGTGGGCCCGGAGCCCTTCAGATGCAAGTCAACTCGCTGCCCGTCATTGGTGACGAGTTCGCCGAGTAACAACGCCCGACCGTCCCCGAGTATTGGTGCGTATCCACCGAACTGATGGCCCGCATACGCCATCGCCACCGGTGTGGCCCCGACCGGCACCGTCGACCCGGACAGGACGCCGACCCCGTCCGCACTTCGCAGCACCGTCACGTCCAATCCCAACGACGCGGCCAGTTGCTCGTTCACCACGAGCAACTGCGGGTCAGGCGCGGCAGCACCCTGCCACGGCACGGTCAGAGCGCCCAGCTCGTCGGCGAAAGTGCTCTCGAGGCCGGCCACGATGGTGACCGCGCCTGCTGTGGATTCCTGGATTGCAGCCATCACACGAGAGTAGTCACCGTGAGACGACCTATCGATCAGCCCTGATCGATGTACGACTCGAGTTGATCGCGCTCACTCTTGAGCTCGTCGATGCGACTCTTCACCACGTCCCCGATACTCACGATGCCGAGAAGGCTGCCGTCCTCGATGACCGGCAGATGGCGGATACGACGCTCGGTCATGATCGCGGCAATGCTGTCCACCGCATCTGCCGGAACGCACGTGTACATCAGCGCGGTCATGACCTCGGAAACCTGGATGTCCAGGAGATCCGGGCCGCGTTCGTGCAGGCGTCGAACGACATCGCGTTCGGAGATGATCCCGACCACCGCGTCGTCGTCGACCACGACCATGGCCCCGATGTTGTGGCGGGCGAGATCGCACAGCAACCCGTTGACCGTCGTGTGGGCGTCAATGGTGACGATGCTGTTGCCCTTGTTTCGCAATATGTCCGCGATCCGCATCACGGCACCCCGATCCGTCGAGACTCTCGGCACGTCCTGCAACGATCGTATCGGCTGGCGAAGCGGATAAACAGGGCTGATCAGGCGATTCCCTGAGCTGCCTTCTCCGCCGCTTGTGCCTGGGCTACCTGTGAGGGCGTGAACCTGATGCAGAGCGCTGCGATACCGGCGAACACCGCGCAGACCGCGCAGCCGACGAGCGCGAAGGTGTATCCCTCGCCGAGCGCGATCAATTGTGCTGGATTCATGTCCGCGGCCTTGCCTGAAGTGCCGCCGAGCGAGAGCGTCTTGGACGTCGCCATCGCACCGATCACCGACAGCGCCAATGGTCCACCGAGCGTCTGGGCAACCTGGGAAATGGCGGTCAGTGGGCCGATCTCGGTCTCGGGTACTCCGGCGATCGCGCACAGTGGCAAGGGCACCATCGCGAGGCCGATACCGAATCCGATTCCGATCACGGGCACGAACAAGTTTGCGAGGTAGGTGGAATCGGAATCGAGAGTAGATCCGTAGAGGAGTCCGACGATCATGATCACGACGCCGGTGAGGACCAGCCACCGCGGCTGAATCTTCACTGCGAGCTTGGATGCAACCGAGGCGGCGGCGCCCAATCCGAACGCGAACGGAATGAACGCGATACCGGCACGCAGCGGCGAATACTGCATGATGTCCTGCACGAACAACGCGACGAAAGCCGTCATGCTGAACATCGCGCCACCGACGAAGAAGATGGCCAGAAACGTCGCGACGCGGTTGCGATCGGCGAACAAGGAGAACGGCAACAGCGGATTGTCTGCAGTTCGCTCGACGAAGAGGAAGGCTGCGAGGGCGACCAGGCCGACAGCCAATGCCCCGACGACGGCGATACTCCCCCACCCCATTTCCGGGCCTTCGGTGAGAGCAAAAACGACACCGGTGCATCCGAGGGTTGCGAGGATCGCGCCGGGGACATCCAACGCCAGACGCGTCTGATTCGTCTCTCGAAGGGCGCGGAACGCCATGCCGACGAGCGCGATGCCGATCGGGACGTTGATGAGGAAGATCAGACGCCATGACACCTCGGTCAACGCGCCGCCGATGATCAGACCGGCGATCGATCCGACGCCCGTCATGGCGGCAAAAATCGCGATGGCCTGATTTCGAGCCGGACCTGCGGCGAAAGTCGTGGCAACAAGGGCGAAGGCGGTGGGCGAGGCCACGGCCGCGCCAACGCCTTGCAGCGCCCGCGCTGCGATCAACATGCCCTCGTTCAGGGCGAGACCACAGAGCAACGACGCCACCGTGAACAGGGAGACTCCGGCGATGAACATCTTCTTGCGCCCGTACGCGTCACCGAGGCGCCCACCGAGCAACATGAGCCCACCAAAAGCCAGCGCATAAGAGGTCAGTACCCAGTTGCGGCCACTGTCGCTCAGTCCGAGATCAGCCTGCAGCGGGGCAAGCGCGAGGTTTGCGACGGTGCCGTCGAGCACCACCATCATCTGCAAACCACTCAGGACGATGATGGCGAGCCCGATGACTCGAGTCACTATCGGAGCGTTAGCCGAAGCGGTTTCAGACGTTGGGGAATCAGACACAAGACTTCACGTTACCCAGCGTCGACAGAAAAGCCCGCGACCGGCCCGATCACGATGATCGCCGGAGGCTTGATCTCCTCGTCCTTGACGCGCTGAGCAACGGTCGCCAGATCGGCCCGAAGTTCACGCTGAGTTCGCAACGTGCCCTCTTGGATCACGGTGACGGGCGTGGTTGCGGGGCGTCCACCGTCAACGAGCGCCTTCGCGAACTGATCGATGCGCTCGACCGCCATGAGCAGCACGATCGTGCCTCGCAACTTGGCCAGTGCCGACCAGTCGACCAGCGAATCCGGATGATCCGGAGCCACGTGCCCACTGACGACGACGAACTCGTGGGTGACGCCGCGGTGGGTGACCGGGATGCCTGCGGCCGACGGGACCGAGATCGCGCTCGTGATTCCGGGCACTACGGTCACCGGAACGCCGGCAGCGGCACACGCTTCGAGTTCTTCGTATCCCCGCCCGAAGACGTACGGGTCCCCGCCCTTGAGGCGGACCACGAACTTGCCTGCCTTCGCGTTGTCGATCAGTGCGGCGTTGATGGCCTCCTGAGCCATGGCGCGGCCGTACGGAATCTTCGCGGCGTCGATCACCTCGACGTCCGGACCCAGTTCGGCGAGCAACTCCGGCGGAGCCAATCTGTCAGCCACGACGACGTCGGCCCGGGCGAGCAACCGGCGTCCTCGCACGGTGATCAGGTCGGGGTCACCCGGGCCACCACCGACGAGGGCAACACCCGCAGCAGCAGGCTCGGCCGTATCGGCGAGGACGCCCGACTGAAGACCTTCGACGACGGCGGTGCGCACGGCTGCCGAACGACGGTGATCGCCGCCGGCCAGAATTCCGATGCTCATACCGTCGTACTCGGCGCTGGCGGGAGTCACCGCCGTGCCATGCTTCGCGTTGTCGGCGCGCACGCAGAAGATGTGGCGACGCTCCGCTTCGGCGACAATCGCCGCATTGGTTTCAGGCTCGTCGGTCGAGGCGATGGCGTACCACGCACCTTCGAGGTCGCCGTCGGCGTACGGGCGCTCTTCGACCGTGATCTGTCCGGCCGTGGCCATACCTTCGACGGCTGGAGTCAATGCGCGGCTGATGACGTGGACACAGGCACCTGAGGCGACCAGCAGTCCGAGTCGGCGCTGAGCCACAGTGCCGCCACCGAACACGACCACGCGTCGATCGGTCAGGTTGAGGCCGACCAAGTAGTTGGTCTCGTCTGCGGTGGACTCGCTCACTCGCACTCCGTTTCGTCGTCAGAATTGTTCAAGCTGGAGGGAACTTTACGGGCCGCGGCTACGGTCACTCCATCCCTGGCAGTCTTGGTCACTACGAGCCGGCCACCCCCGGAGGCGAGGATTGCCGCCGCTTCCGCGACGCTTGCCGTCCCGATCGCGTGCTCGACGCGAGTCGACGGTGACGGAACCCGAACTCGCCCAAGTACGTCCGAGTCGAAACTCGCAATCGGGACGTTCAGCTCATCGGCCGCTGCCAACAGAGCCGCAGACGCCGCTTTTCCGGTCACAGTGGCGAGGACCACGATCCTCGCTTGCCCCCGCAGCACGGCGTTCACCGCAGCGACGATGTCCTTCGCGGTGGCACTCGTCGTGAATCCAACACCTATACAGAGGTCATCCCCGAGCGGCATCGACGAACTTCGCGATCGATTGGGGCTGCCCCACCGGATGAGTGTGCAGATACGACGCGTGGACGCCGCCGCGAACAAATCCTTCGCGGACACTGCCGCCGTCCCACGGCCGCCACCCCCACGCGCCGGCACAACCGTCCGCGTCTGTCGAGACGAGAGACGTTCGGTGGAACTCGTGACCGGTGACACGGGAGCCCGCGTCGAAGAGGCTGGAGTCGCTGATCGCCACTGCCTCGCGGTAGCCGAGGGTCAGGCGTTTTCCGAACGTCGCGTCCACCCCGACAACACCGGCCATGCCGTGACCGTCCAGGCTGCGCGCGAGGTAGAGCAGTCCGGCACACTCGGCGTGGATCGGTGCACCGCCGTCCGCCAGGTCACGAACCTGCTGCAGCAGAACGGTATTGGCCGCAAGGTCCACCGCGTGTTCTTCCGGGAAGCCGCCGGGAAGGACCAGAGCGGCAGTTCCCGCGGGAAGCTCGTCGTGCAACGGATCGAACACCTGCACGTCCGCGCCGGCAGCGGTCAGCAGCTCCCGATGCTCGGCGTAGCCGAAGGTGAAGGCAGGTCCACCAGCCATGGCGACCACCGGCCGAGATTCGGCGTGCCCACCGATTTCGGCAACCGGATCCCATGCAGCAGAGCTGACGTTCGTGGCGGCCAGCGCGCGAACAGCACCCAGATCGACGTGCGAGGCAATCAGGTCGGACATCGCGTCCACCGCGGCCACGGCGGCCGCGCCGTGCTCGGCCGCCGGAATCAGACCGAGGTGCCGAGACGGAACTTCGAGTTCCGTCAACCGCGGTACCACTCCGAGCACCGCGACGCCGACCTTGTCGCACGCATGACGCAACACCTGCTCGTGACGAGCGCTCCCGACGCGGTTGAGGATGACGCCGCCGATGCGCACACCTGCGTCGTACGTCGCGAAGCCGTGCAGTACGGCGGCCAGACTCTGACTGTGTCCACGGGCGTCGATGACGAGAACCACCGGCGCACCGAGGATTGATGCGACCTGCGCCGTCGATCCTTCGGCCGACGGCTGCGAGTTGGCCTCGTCGATCTTTCCGTCGAACAAGCCCATGACACCTTCGACCACGGCGATGTCGCAGCCGGCGGTTCCATGCCGGTAGAGCGGTCCGATGCGATCCGGGCCGACCAGGACAGTGTCGAGGTTGCGTCCGGGCCGCCCTGCCGCGAGTCCGTGATAACCCGGGTCGATGTAGTCCGGCCCCACCTTGAAGGGCGCAACGCTGCTACCGGACCGTCGCAGCGCACCGATCAATCCCGTTGCCACCGTGGTCTTTCCGCTACCCGAGGCAGGAGCGGCGATCACCACGGCCGGAGTGGAAGGACTTACCATTCGATGCCCCGTTGACCCTTTCGGCCGGCATCCATCGGGTGCTTGATCTTCGTCATCTCGGTCACGAGGTCGGCGGCGTCGATCAGCGCCTGCGGGGCGTCACGCCCCGTGATGACGACGTGCTGGTTGCCTGGGCGATCGCGCAGTGTCTGCACCACCTCGTCCACGTCCACCCAACCCCACTTGAGCGGGTACGTGAACTCGTCGAGGACATAGAATCGATGCTCCTCGCCTGCAAGCCTTCTCGCGATCTCCTGCCAACCCTCCGCAGCGGCAGCAGCATGATCTTCCTCGCTACCGGCCTTGCGTGTCCATGACCAACCTTCGCCCATCTTGTGCCACTGCACCGGCCCACCGACGCCGGTTTCGTCATGCAGGTTTCCGAGGGCGCGGAATGCGGCTTCCTCACCGACCTTCCACTTGGCGCTCTTCACGAATTGGAAGACGCCGATGTCGAAGCCCTGGTTCCAGGCGCGCAGCGCCATGCCGAAAGCGGCAGTGGACTTACCCTTTCCAGGGCCGGTGTGTACGGCGAGCACCGGTGCGTTGCGACGCTGACGCGTGGTCAGACCGTCGTCGGGAACTGTCTCGGGAACACCCTTGGGCATTGTGAACTCCTGAGCTGGGATCTAGGCTGCGGCGCGGACGACACCCGCGACCTGCTGCGCTGACAATTCGGCGAGGCGGACGTATCCGCCACGTAGTTCTCGGGCCAACTCGGCCGCCAACCCCAGACGCACGAGGCCGGTCTCGCAATCGACGACGATGGACGCGACGGATGCGTCGGCAAGAAGGTGCGCGGCGACGCGGGCGCGATGCAGCGCATCCTTGCCGCCGGTAGCCCGGCCGTCCGTGAGCGTGACGACGAGGGCTCGACGCTGCGGATCACGAAGGCGCTCACGCAGAACCACATCACGGGCACGCAGGAATCCCTCTGCGAGTGGCGATTTGCCGCCGGTACGCATGGACTGCAGACGACGAACAGCGATGTCCACCGACGACGTCGGCGGCAGTACGAGCTCCGCCTCGCGACCACGGACCGTGATGACGGCGACCTTGTCGCGGCGCTGATAGGCGTCGCGCAGCAGCGACACAACCGCACCGGTGACCGCTGAGAGCCGATCGCGTGCCGCCATCGACCCCGAGGCGTCCACAACGAAGACGATCAGATTGCCTTCTCGCCCTTCACGAATCGCGCCACGCAGATCGGCAGGTGCCAGGCGTAAGCGTCCTGCGGTACGACCGCGCGCAACTTGGGACTCGGCTGCGGCGAAGACCGTGCTCGTCAGGTGCAACCCGTGACCGCGCTCCCGGGTGGATCGCACGACCCGTCCGCGGGACGACATGGATCGCGAGCGGCGTCCCGGTGCACCTTCGCCGACTCCCGGAACTTCGAGGAGCTTGGCCTTGAACTCGCCGGCCGGTGGTGCCGAAGGTCGATCGGTGGCGCGTACTCCCCCACCAGGTCCGTCAGGGTCTTCCGGGCCGTCGTCGTCCGGACCCTCGTCGTCCGGACCGTCGTCGTCCGGGCCGCCGTCTTCGGGACTCTCGGGAGGTTCGGGCTCTCCGTCGCGCGCGTCGTCCTCGACCTGAGACTGGGCGTCCTGATCGGCCTGCTCGAGTGCGTCGTCCAACTGCTGCTGGTCCAAGCCGGGCTCGTCGAACGGATCGCGGCGGCGGCGATGCGGCAGCGTCAGTTCCGCCGCTACTCGCACGTCCTCCGCAGTGACCTCAGTGTCGCCTCGCCACGCGGCGTGGGCGGTCGCGGTGCGCGCGAGCACCAAGTCGGCGCGCATTCCGTCGACGTCGAACGACGCACACAGCGAGGCGATACGTCGCAGCTCGCGGTTGCTCAGCTCGACCGAGTCCAGTTTCTCACGCGCTGTGAGGATTTCGGCTGCCAACTCGTGATCGGCTGATTCGTACCGAGCGACAAATGCCTCGGGGTCACGCTCGTAGTCGAGGCGGCGACGCACCACTTCCATGCGCACGTCGACGTCGCGGGAAGCTGCGACGTCGACAGCCAGACCGAATCGGTCCAACAACTGCGGACGTAGTTCTCCCTCTTCGGGATTCATCGTGCCGACGAGTACGAACTTGGCCGGGTGCGAATGGGAGATGCCGTCACGCTCGATGTGGACCCGGCCCATCGCCGCGGCGTCGAGAAGCACGTCGACCAGGTGGTCGTGAAGCAGATTCACCTCGTCGACGTACAGAACACCCTGGTGAGCGGCGGCAAGCAGGCCCGGTTGGAAAGCGCGCTCACCGTCACGGAGAACTTTCTCGAGGTCGATCGAGCCGATAACTCGGTCTTCGGTGGCGCCGACGGGCAGTTCCACCAAGCGGGCCGGTCGCATCGTTCCGGCGTCGTCGACCGCGGGCAGCAGCGCAGTCAGCGCGCGCACGACCGTCGACTTGGCAGTTCCCTTCTCACCGCGGACCAGGACTCCACCGATCCCCGGATGCACCGCACACAGGATCAGCGCCAATCGCAATTGATCCTGGCCGACCACAGCACTGAACGGGAAGCCCGCCACTGGTCGATCTTCTTCACTTCGCACGTCGATATCCCTCCACCTCTCGGTTTCCTCGCCGAGAATTTGGCTGCACTCGAATGTCGCGGCAACCTGGCTGAGATCTCCCGGTCAATCGGTAGAGGAGAGATCTTTCACAGTGGCGGGACCGCGCCTGGATCGAACAGGACTTCCCCGCGAGCATTCGGTATCGAAAAAACCCTAGTCGGCTCACTTTCCCATGAGCCGACCAGGGTCAAATCTCCGACGAACTAGCTGACAGCCACGAAAGGCTCTCCCCCACCACGACGCATCGGGGTGTGCGGGATGCCGTCTTCGATGAACTCTTCACCGTCGGCCTTGAATCCGTGCTTGGCGTACATCTCGACCAGGTAGGTCTGCGCGTTGATCCGACACGGCGCTTCGCCGACCTCGGCCAGCGCAGCCTGCAGGAGGCGGGTCGTATGCCCCTGTCCACGAGCCTGACGCGACGTGCAGAGACGCCCGATTCGGAAGCTCTTGTTTCCGTCGTCGTGCTCTTCGAGCAGACGGAGTGTGCACACCACCTGGCCGTCCTGCTCGAGCCAGAAGTGGCGGGTTTCCGTCAGCAGGTCCCGCCCGTCCAACTCGGGATACGGGCAGGCCTGCTCGACGACAAAGACCTCCACTCGAAGCTTCAACAACTCGTAGAAGGTCTTGTTGTCGAGGTCGAGTGCCCATGAACGCTTCAAAGCTGCTGTTGCCGTCATGGGTTGGACTATCACACAGTCGCGGCGGTATCCGCGACCGGAGCCGATTCGGAAGCACCGGCAGAATCGAGCTCGAGAACCTTCGAGGACCAATCCCAGACCTGGTTGAACAGGCCTTCGTTGTCAGTGAGTTTGACGCCGATGGACGGAACCATCTCGCGAAGCTTGCCCTTCCAACCCTGGAACTCGGTCGGGAAGCAGCGCTCGAGCACGTCCAGCATCGCCGGAACGGCCGTCGACGCACCAGGCGAAGCACCGAGCAGGCCGGCGATGGAACCGTCCTCAGCGGCGACCACAGCGGTGCCGAATTCGAGAACACCACCCTTGCCCTTGGCCCGGCGGATCACCTGGACACGCTGGCCGGCGGTGATGAGTTCCCAGTCCTGCGCCTGCGCCTTGGGCGCGAATTCACGCAGATCCCAGATGCGACCGGCTTCGTTC
>JADGMW010000353.1_pt1 | contig 10772 bp, 14 predicted proteins | sample 8641801 | NCBI WGS metagenome assembly JADGMW01 (sample SAMN16272018, study PRJNA661076) | feces metagenome | isolation source: fecal sample from diarrhoea affected cattle A | host: Bos taurus | place: South Africa: Lokaleng Village, Mahikeng | collected 2019-09
TCTTGGCCTGTTCGAACATGTCGCGGACGCGGCTGGCGCCGACGCCGACGAACATCTCGACGAAGTCCGAACCCGAGATGGAGAAGAAGGGCACGCCCGCCTCGCCGGCCACGGCGCGGGCCAGAAGGGTCTTGCCGGTGCCCGGAGGGCCGACGAGCAGGGCGCCCTTGGGAATCTTGCCGCCGAGGCGCTGGAACTTGGCCGGGTCCTTGAGGAAGTCGACGACCTCCTGCAGCTCCTCCTTGGCCTCGTCGACGCCGGCGACGTCGTCGAAGGTCTTGCGGCCCTTGTGCTCGGTCAGCAGCTTGGCCTTGGACTTGCCGAAGCCCATGGCCCCGCGCGCCCCGCCCTGCATCTGGCGCATGATCAGGATCCACAGGCCGATGATCAGCAGGAAGGGCAGCAGGCCGATCAGGGCCGTGACCCACATGTTCTGGCGCGTGCTCTTGACGTCCACCTGCGCGCCGGCGGCGTTCAGGCTCTCGATCAGGTCGGCGTTCGGCAGGGTGGTGACGACCTCGAACTTGCGGTCGTCCTTCATCTGCACGACGAGCTTTTCGCCAATGGCCTCGACCGTCGCAATCTCGCCGGCGTCTCGCGCCTTGAGGAGTTCGGAATAGGTCATGTCCTGGGGTCGGGCGGAGTCCGCCTTCTCGCCGGGCGTGGCGATGGGACCGCCCCGGTTCACGGCCACATAGATGGCGAGCGCGCCGAGGATGACGGCGCCCCAGATGGCCAGATTGCGAAGGTTCATTCTCGTCTCGGTCCCTGGAAGCGCGGCGCGCTTCCCGTTTTGGTGATGTCAGCGTCTGAAAATAGGTGTTTCCCGGGCGTTGCGCCATGCGCGCGCGGCCCGAGGTCCCTCTCGTGCGTCATTCGGTCCAGCGCAAGCGCCAGTCTCTCCTCGACCAGCGACCGCGCCTCGAACTCCGGCCCTGCAAGAACCGGGGCATTCCCTTCGTTCCGGATCAGCACAGGTCGGGCGCCGCGGGCGGCGGGCGGCAGATCGTCGAGACTTGCCCGCTCGGCCCGGGAGAGGCCCGCGATCCGTCCCGCGGCGGGGACGACGCGCCAGCCCGGCGCCGGGGCGGTGATCGACCAGCGGCCGTCCCAGACGGTCTCCGCGCCCACGGCCAGCGGCAGGGCCGAGGCGGGCCCGCGGGCGAACTCTCCGGGTTCGCGGCAGACGACGACCTGATCCGGACGGGCCTCGACCCGCGCGCCGCACAGAACGGCGGCGAAGGACTCGCCGTTTCGCAGCCGGTCCCGCATCCGCTCGAGCCGGTCGCCGCGCGGGGGCCGGTCGCCGCCGCCCGCACAGACCAGGGTCGCGGCGAGGGCGCGGGCGGAGATCGCGCGAGCGATCCGGAACACGCCATCGCCCAGGGCGACGGGGACCGGGCTGTCGTGCGTGTCGCGCGGGGCGACGGGAGGATCATCGCCCGGTCCGGCAGGCCCCAGTCCGTAGCGGGCGGCGCGGGCGCGGCTGCGGGCGAAGCGGGGGTCCTGGTTGGCCGGATCCTCGATCCAGGCGGCCCCCTGCTCCGTCAGCCAGTCGCGCAAGTCGGCCCGGCCGACGTCCAGCATGGGCCGGAGCAGCATCAGGCCGCGCCCCTCGGGCCAGGCGGGAGACGGGGCCCAGTCGCGGAGCCGGCCGAGCGAGCTGCCCGCCTGTCGCATCATCTCGCCCTCGGCCACGTCGTCGGCGGTATGGGCGAACAGGATCACCCGCGCCCCGGCCGCGCGGGCGGCGTCGGCGATCAGCCGGTGGCGGGCGGCCCGCGCCGCGGCGGGCAGGCCGGTCGCCGGTCTGGGCCCTGTCCACGAAAGACCGCGCCAGTCGGCTCCGACGGACCGCGCCGCCTCGCCCGCTGTCGCCGCCCATCCGGTGCTGGCGGGGCTGAGCCCGTGGTCGACCGTCAACGCCAGAAGACGACGACCCTGCCCGCGCGCCCAGTCGGCGGCGAGGCGCAGCAGGGCGATGGAATCGCCGCCGCCCGAGAGGGCGAGCGCCAGCGGGTGCGGGGCATGAGGTTCAAGCCGGGCCGTCAGCCGCTCGCGGACCCGGTCGATCCAGGCCGGATCGGCCGGCGTCAGCCCGCTCTCCGGGCCGGGCAGGAGAAGCGGGTGCGAAGGTCGCCGGCGCGGGTGCGAAGCGCGGCGCTGCCGGCGGCGGCGTAGCGGCGGTCGAACTCGCCCAGCGCCGTGCAGGCCTGGGTCTTGCGATCGGTGGCGTTCAACGCCGTAGCCAGCTCCAGCACCGTGGCGCCCGCCCAGGACGTGGTGGGCCATCCTTCGAGCGCGGCGGCGTAGAAGGCCACGGCGCCGGCGTGGTCGCCCGCCGAAACCCGCAGATCGCCGAGGCGCGCATTGGCCTCGCGGGCCTGGGGCGTGTCGGGCCAGGCCAGGGTCACGGTCTGCAGGGCGCGGTCGCCCAGGGCGGGGTCGGAGGCGGCGAGGCGGGCGGCGGCGGTCAGATCGCGCGCCGCGTCGCCCGTCGGCGAGGTGGAGCTGATCGGGGCGTTCAGCGTCGCCTCGCGTTCCGCCGAGGCGGCCATGTCGCGGAGGCGGGTCTCGGCGGTGCTCAGACGGGTCTCGAGCGCAGCCTTGTCGCGGGTCGTCTCGTCAAGCTGGAAGGTCAGCCGCTCCAGGTCGGCGTTGACCCTCTGCAGGGTGGCCTCGAGGTCGTTGAGGCGGCGGTCCATGATGCTGACCCGGCTGGTCAGGGCCACGACCTCGGGCTCAGGCTCCATGATGACCGGCTGACCGGCGGCGTTGCGCTGGGTCAGGGCCCGTTCGAGACGGCGCACATTGCGATCCAGCCGCTCAAGGCTGCGCCGGTCCCACTGGATGGGCTCCAGGGGCGTGGTCTGGGCCACGACCGTGGTCGTGCCGGCGATCAGGGTGACGCCGAGGACGGCGACGAGCGCCTTCCTGGAGCGGAGGGCGGAGGGCAGCTTCAGCATGATTGGTTTCGTCCCACCGATTTGAGGCCGCCGCAAGGCCGCCGCCGGTCCGGCGAGGGGCGAGAGCCCCTCCCGGACGTCAGGCGCGGATCAGCGAACCGCGCCTGAGACGATGGCGGTGTGGGCGTTGCGGTTGCGGGCCCAGGCTTCCTCGTTGGAGCCCGCCGCGATCGGCCGTTCCTTGCCATAGCTGATGGTGTCGATGCGGGCCGCCGGGATGCCGCGCTGGATCAGATAGGTGCGCACCGACTCGGCGCGACGGGCGCCGAGGGCGAGGTTGTATTCGCGGGTGCCGCGTTCGTCGGCGTTGCCTTCGATGCGGACGGTCACCTGCGGATAGCGCTGCAGCCACGCCACCTGGGCGTCGAGCCGGGGATAGGCGTCCGGCCGGACCTCATAGCTGTCGAGGTCGAAATAGACGCGGTCGCCGACGTTGACGACGAAGTCCTGTTCCGAGCCCGGCGCGGCCGAGCCCAGGTTGCCGCCGTCGACCGGCCCGGTCGGAGCGGTCGGATACTGCGGTCCGGTGATCGGCGCGGTGTCGCCGCTGGCGCTGTCCGCGGCGGGGCGCGGGGTGCAGGCGGCGATGGCGGTCACGGCGACGCCGACGGCGGCGAGGCGGATGAGGGTCGAGGTCCTGGTCATCAATGGTCTCCTTGGTGCGAGGCCTCGGCCTCCAGCGTTGCTATTAAACCCGGGTACTGGTGCGCCAGCGGTTTCGCCAGCCGCGATAACGCGAAATTGACGGCAAGGCTCCGGCCGCCTCAGGTGGCGCAGCTGTCCGGACCGCCTGCGCCGAGGTTGGTCGGCTGTTCGTCCAGCAGGGGCGACCAGGCCGGATCCGAGCCGCGGCCGCTGTAGCCGGCCTGGCCGACCACCCGCCCCGACAGGTCGACGGTCCACAGCCGGGTGTCGCCGCCCGGCGTCTGGCGGGCGAACATGATGTAGCGGCCATTGGGGGCCCACGACGGGCCCTCCTCGAAATAGCTGGACGACAGGATGCGCTCGCCGGTGCCGTCGGGGCGCATGACGCCGGTCGAGAAGCGGCCGCCGGACTGTTTGGTGAAGGCGATCAGGTCGCCGCGGGGGCTCCAGTTCGGCGAGGTGTAGATGCCGCCGCCGCGCGAGATCGGGCGCTGGCCCGAGCCGTCGGCCCGCATGATGTAGAGCCTGGCCGAGCCGGAACGGTCCGAGGTGAAGACGATCTGGCTGTTGTCCGGGCTGAACGAGGGCGAGGTGTCGATCGACGGGTCGTTGGTCAGGCGGCGCACCTGCCGGCTGGCAAGGTCCATGACATAGACGTCGGTGTTGCCGCCGCGGATGATCGAGAAGGCCATCTTCGAGCCGTCGTTCGAGAAGCGCGGGGCCAGCACCTGGCCGTCGAACTCGCCGAGCGATTCCTTGCGGCCGGTCGACAGGTTCTGGAGATAGATGCGGCTGTAGTCCTTGCCGAGCGCGACGTAGGTGATCTCATTGGGGTCGTTCAGCGAGAACCGCGGCGACATGATGATCTCGTCGCCCCGGGTCAGGAAGACGGGATCGAAGCCGTCCTGGTCCGAGATGGCCAGGCGCGACAGTCGGTTCAGCTGGGTGCCGCTCTCGGACACGAACAGCACGCGGCTGTCGAAGAAGCCGGCCTCGCCGGTCATGCGCTGGTAGACCACGTCGGCGATCTTGTGGCCGATGCGGCGCCACTGCTCGGCGGTCGCGGTGAAGCGATAGGAAGCCAGCTGGCACTGGCGGTAGGGGTCGTACAGGCGGAAGCCGTAGTCGTTGCGGTTGTCCGGCCGGCGCGACACCGACCCGTAGAGCACCGCCTGGGCCCCGATCGAGGTCCACTGCGGGAAGTTGGGGGCGTTGGCGACAGTCAGGCCGGTCTCGACGAAGCCGGCCGGGTCCAGCGGTTCGAAATAGCCGGACCGGCGCAGGTCGGAGCGGATCACCTGGGCCAGTTCGGAACCGTTCTGGCCGTTGAAGTCGGCGACGGCGATCTGGAAGGGGCGCAGCACGCCCTGGTCGATCTCCACCTCGACCGGACCGTCCTGCCGCGGCGGCGTCTGGGCCGTCACGGCCGTGGCGGCCATGGCCAGGATGGCGACACCGGCAAGAAGTCGGTTCAGACGCATGGAGAGCTCCCGCAAGTCAGACGTTCGTCGATCCTTATCACCGGACCGTTCGTGAGGAAGCAGCATGGCCGTGAATGGGGCGACTTTCGGGCCTGATCAGTCTTCATCAGGTTCCGCTGCCCGCGCACAGGCTCGGCTGGTGTCGAAGGTCGGACGGTAGTCGCCGCCGGTGAATCCGGCGGGCGTCTGGTAGGGGGCCGAGCGAAGCAGCGCCCGGCGCGCACTTTCGGCGGCGCGACGCCAGCCGGCGTCGTTGCGGGGCCGAACCAGGGTCGGCCCGTCGATGATCCGTCCCCCGGCGTCCAGGGAGATGTCGAACTGGATGCGATGGCCCACAGAAAGCCGGGGTCGTCGCAATCGAGCGCCCATGCGCCATAGACCTGCTGGAAGGCTGCGACGGGCGCGGCGGCCGCCGTTCGGGCCGGCGGGGCGGGGTCCGCGCGCAGCTGAAGTTCGGGCTCCTGCCCGGAAAGCGCGAGCATCATCAGGGTCGCGATCACCACGGCTCACCCACAGGCGCGCTCCATGTTGAACGAGGGCCGGTATTCCCCTCCGGTAAAGCCCGGCGGCACGTCGAAGGGGGCGGTGCGCACCAGGGCCTGCACGGCGCCAGCGGCGACCGCGCGCCAGACCGGATCATTGCGGGCGCCGACAAGGTCCGGGCCGTCGACGATGCGGCCGCGCTGGTCGAGGGTGACGTCCATCTGGATGCGCAGGTCGGCGGCGCCCGGCGTCTGGCAGGGCGGATTCCAGTTCTGGTAGACCTGATTGAACATGGCCGTGATCACTGGCCCGCTGGTCTGGCCCTGGGCGCCGGTGGACTGCTGGCCGGCGGGCGGGCGGGTTCCACGGTTCGGCGAGGTGTTGGGGCGTTCGGCGGCCAGCTTGCCAAGGTCGAGCGACTCCTCGCGCGGCGGGCGCGGGGTCTCGCGTTTCTTCGCCGGCGGCGGGGTGACGGCGGGGCGGGGCGGAGGCGGGCGGGTTTCGGGCCGCGGCGCCGGCGCCTTCTCCGGCGGGCGCGGGGTCGGGACCGGGGTCGGCGTGGGCGGCGGCGGTTCGACCGCCTCGGGCGGCGGGGCGGCTTCGACGTCAGAGGCAGGCTCGGGCGACGGCGCATCGGCCGGACCGGCCAGGACCATGGTCTCCGAGAGGATCGACACAGGTATGGTCTGGGTGATCTGACGCTGCGGCGGGCGGTCGCCCCCGAGCATCAGGGCGAACAGCGCGGCGCCGATGGCCGCCGCATGGACGACCACCGATCCGATCAGGGCCGGGCCGGGACGCTCCAAGGGGTCAGCCCTCCTCGCCGGAGGACGCCGCCGTGTCGGTGACCAGATTCAACTTGGTGAAGCCCGCCGACGACAGGCGCGCCATGACCCGGATCACGGCCTGATACGGCGCGCGGCCGTCGCCGCGGACGGAGATGGGCTTCTCGCGGGCCCCGGGTCCGCCGGCCTCGGCGACGCTGGCGACGAGGTCGTCCCACGCGATGGCGGTCTCGCCGACGTAGATTTCGCCGTCGCGGGCGACCGTGACCACCACCGGCTCGTTCACCGAATCGACGGCGCTGGCCTCCGTCTTGGGGAGCTCCACCGGCACGGCCACGCTGAGCAGCGGGGCCGAGATCATGAAGATGATCAGCAGCACCAGCATGACGTCGACCAGCGGCGTGATGTTGATCTCGCTCAGGGGCCGTTTGCGGGCCCGTCTGCGGCCGCGGACGTGTCCGCCGCCGCCTCCGCCGCCTCCCAGGGCCATGCTCAGAGCTCCCGTCGGCTGTAGTCGGCCGCTGGCTGGGGCGCCGGCGCCGAGGGCCCGCCCAGGCGCCGCGCCACCGCCGCCTGCAGGTCGTCGGCGAAGCTCTCCAGCCGGCCGGTGAACTTGCCCGCGTCGATCGAGAAGGCGTTGTAGGCCATATAGGCGGGAATGGCGGCGGCGAGGCCGAGGGCGGTGGCGAACAGGGCTTCCGAGATCGCCGGCGCCACCGTGGCCAGGTTGGTGTTCTGCGCCGCGGCGATGGCCCCGAAGGCGTTCATGATGCCCCAGACGGTGCCGAACAGGCCGATGAAGGGCGAGGCGGTGGCCACCACCGACAGCACGCCGAGGCCGTTCTCGACCCGCTGCCCCTCACGGGCGATCAGGCTGTCCAGCGCCCGGTCGATGCGCGCCATCAGCATATTGGCCTGGCCCTCGGTCAGCGGCCCGCGGGCGCGCGCCTCACGCCAGTCGGCCAGGGCGACGACCAGCATGCGCGGCAGCGGGTGGACCGGGTCGGGTCCGGCCTGGGCGGCGATGTCCTCCAGCGAGCGGCCGGAGCCGACCGCCTTTTCGAAGGCCGAAGCCTGACGGTTCAGCGAGGCGAAGCGCACGGCCTTGTCGAGGATCACCGCCCAGGACCACAGGGAGGCGACCGCCAGGCCGACCATGATCGCCTTGACGACGGGATCGGCCGCCAGGAACAGGGTCAGGGGGTTCAGCATCGATGCCTCGGCGGCGATGGTCATTCGGTCGTCCTTTTTCGTCCCGGGCCCTGTGCACCGGACGGGCGTGGCGGATGTGTGGCGATTCAGCCGGTCTAGCGAGGTCTGGCAGAACCGTCATCTGACTGCACGTGACAGGTTGGCAATGTCGTCACGGTTCGCCCGCCAGCCATGGCTGCACTGCGTCACGCAGCGCCGCCGGGGGACGGCGCGGGCGTCCATCCAGATGGATGCACACGGCCACGACCTCGGCGCGGCAAAGAACGTCGTCCCCGCGGGTGATGGTCTGGGAGATCAGCAGCCGCGGCCCCTTGATCGTGCGGTAGAGGGTGCGCACCACCAGGGCGTCGTCGATGCGGGCAGGCTTCAGATAGTCCAGCGACAGCTTCGACACCACGAAGGCCATCGGCTCGTCGCCGTCCAGCAGCTGGGCGTGGCCGAGCCCCATCAGGCGCAGGGCGTCCGAGCGCCCGCGCTCGAAATAGCGGACGTAGGCGCCGTGATAGACGAGGCCGGTGAAGTCGGTGTCCTCGTAGTAGACGCGCACGGGCAGACGGTGCTCGCGGCCTTCGAACCGGCCGGCGGCGGGGCTGTCGGTCATGGCCGCGGTCCGACGGCGGCGCCGGGCGCCCGGGTCAGGAAGCCGGGACAGACATTGCGAAGCATGGCGTCGAACTCGGCCTTCAGGGGGTCGCTTTCCAGCAGGATGCGGTTGGGCCGGGAGATGAACACCTCCAGCCGCCCTTCGGTGGAGACGTAGCCGCAGACCGCGCGTCGCCGCCCGCGTTCGGTATAGCGCACCACCACTTCCGGCCCGACGTGTTCGCGCAGCTGCGCGCCGGCCCGCTCCTCCAGCGTCGGCTCTCGCCCGCCGAGGCCCCCGGAGCGGGTGGCGAACCACAGGATCAGGGCGCCCAGAAGCACGACCGCGACGCCCAGCACCGCGATCAACCGCTCGACCCTGATCCTGCGTGGCGCCATCGGTCCTCCGTCGCCCGGCGAGCATGACGGGGTTCGCGGCCGAGGTGAAGGGTCACTTGCCGCCGAACAGGTCGCCCGCCTGCGGGGCTCTGGGAGGTTCGGTCAGGCCCAGGTGGCTGTAGGCGCGGGCGCAGGCCATGCGGCCGCGGGGCGTGCGCTGGATGAAGCCCTGCTGGAGGAGGTAGGGCTCGATGACGTCCTCGACCGCATCGCGGGCCTCGGCGATGGCGGCGGCGAGGGTGTCCATGCCGACCGGGCCGCCGCCGTAGTTCTCGATCAGGGCCTTGAGGAAGCGGCGGTCGTTGGCGTCCAGCCCGGCCTCGTCGATCTCGAGCCGGCTGAGCGCCCGGGCGGCGGCGAGGCGGTCGATGGAGTCGGCGCCCTCGGCGCTGGCGAAGTCGCGCACGCGGCGCAGCAGGCGGCCGGCGACGCGGGGGGTGCCGCGCGAACGGGAGGCGATCTCGCGGGCGCCGTCCTCGGCGATCGGCGCGCCCATCTTGCGGGCCGCGCCCATGATGACCTTCACCAGCTCGTCCGGGGTGTAGAATTCGAGCCGCAGGGGGATGCCGAAGCGGTCGCGCAGGGGCGTGGCCAGCAGGCCGGCGCGAGTGGTGGCGCCGACGAGGGTGAAGGGGGCCAGGTCGATCCGCACCGAGCGGGCCGAGGGGCCCTCGCCGATGATCAGGTCGAGGACGTGGTCCTCCATGGCCGGATAGAGGATCTCCTCGACCGCCGGGGCGAGGCGGTGGATCTCGTCAATGAACAGCACGTCGCGCGGTTCGAGATTGGTCAGGATGGCGGCGAGGTCGCCGGCCTTGGCGAGGATCGGACCGGAGGTGGCGCGGAAGCCGACGCCGAGCTCGCGCGAGACGATCTGGGCCAGGGTGGTCTTGCCGAGGCCTGGCGGGCCGTGCAGCAGGACGTGGTCGAGCGCCTCATTGCGGCTGCGGGCGGCGTCGATGAAGACCTTGAGATTGCCCTTGGCCTGCTCCTGGCCGACGAACTCGTACAGGGTCTGGGGCCGCAGGGCGCGGTCGTAGGTTTCGCCGGGGGCGGGGTCGGGGGAGATGATGCGGTCGTCGGTCATCAGAGTCCCCTCCCCTCCCGGCCGTCGTCCTCGGGCTTGACCCGAGGACCAGAGGAAAAGCGGGGCTGTGCGGCAGAGAAGGCCCCACCGGTGTGCCCGCGGTCCGACCACCGAGCACCGGACGGTCTGATCCTCGGGTCAAGCCCGAGGATGACGGGCGAGATGAGACTCACCGCCCCAGCTCCTGCAGGGCCGCGCGGATGACCGCCGACAGGTCGGCGTCGTCGCCCAGCCGGATCAGGGCCTGGTCGACGGCGCGGCGGGCGTTGACCTCGGCGACGCCGAGGCCGAGCAGGGCCGAGACGGCCTCGCCCGTGATGCTGGGGGCCGGGGCCGGGGGTTCGGCATGGACGCCCGGGGCGGAGGGGGTGAAGGAGACATCGCCGAGCGGCTTGCCCTTCAGCTCGGTGACAATGCGCAGGGCCAGTTTGGGGCCGACGCCGTTGGCGCGGGCCACAGCGGCCTTGTCCTCGCGGGCGACGGCGCTGGCCAGTTCGCCCGGCGGCAGGACGTCGAGCACCGACAGGGCGGCCTTGGGGCCGACGCCCTGGATGCCGGTCAGGGTGGTGAAGGCGCGGCGCTCGTCGCGGGTCAGGAAGCCGTAGAGGCGCGGGCCGTTCTCGGCCGACCAGCTGGATTCGATGTGCAGGGTCGCCTCGTCGCCGGGGGCAGGCAGGCGCTGAAGCGTGCGCGCTCCGCAGGCGACGACATAGCCGACGCCGGCGCAGTCGATCAGGCAGTGGTCGGTCTCGACCTCGGCCAGCACGCCTCTCAGACGGCCGATCATGCCGCCCCCGCGAGGAGGGCCCGCTTGCGCAGCTGGGCGTGGGTGATGGCGACGGCGAGGGCGTCGGCGGCGTCGGCCTTCACGTCTCCGGCGGACGGGAGGAGGCGTTTCACCATGAAGGCGATCTGGGTCTTGTCGGCGTGGCCGGCGCCGACCACCGCCTTCTTGATCAGATTGGGCGAATACTCCGCGACGCTGAGACCGTGGCGGGCGGGGGCCAGCATGACGGCGGCGCGGGCGTGGCCGAGCTTAAGCGTCGACGACGGGTTCATGTTGACGAAGACCTCCTCGATGGCCGCCTCGTCGCAGGCGTGGGCGGCGCAGACCGCCCCGACGCCCTCAAGC
>JADGMW010000797.1_pt1 | contig 10743 bp, 12 predicted proteins | sample 8641801 | NCBI WGS metagenome assembly JADGMW01 (sample SAMN16272018, study PRJNA661076) | feces metagenome | isolation source: fecal sample from diarrhoea affected cattle A | host: Bos taurus | place: South Africa: Lokaleng Village, Mahikeng | collected 2019-09
GCGAGACCGTGTCGCGGGTGGTCTCCGAGACGGCGTCGAGGGCGTCGTAGACCCGCTGCTCGAAGGAGACCGCCGACGTCGCGTGCCCGGCCGACACCGCGGCCAGCGCGGTGAGCCGGTCCTCCAGACCGCCGTCGGTCGCGAGCGCCGCGGTGATGCGCCCGCTGAGCTCGTCGACGTACCGCGCCGCCACCGCGGCGTACATCTCCTCCTTCCCGCCCGGGAAGTGGTGGTAGATCGACGGCTTCTGGATGCCACTGGTCCGGGCGACGTCGGCGAGGGACACCCCGGGATAGCCGGCGGTGGCCAGCCGGTCGGCGAAGGCGTCGAGGATCTGCGTGCGGGTGTCGGGGGTGGGTGTCATCGGGTTCTCCTCGCACGGTCCATGGCGAGCGCGCAGACAGCGCCTCCGGCCACGATCAGCGTCGCCGGCGTGGTCAGCCCGAGGGGCAGGGCGGTGAGCGGGCTGCCGCTCTCCAGCTGTCGCGCCGCGTCGATGACGTAGCTGAGCGGGTTGATCGTCGCGATCGCGCGCATCCAGGGTGCCAGTTCTTCGACGGGTGCGAAGACACCGGTGAAGAAGGAGAGGCCGAACACGGCGAGGGGGACCAGCCCGGTGGCCGGCGCCGAGCGGGTGGCGATCGCGACGCCGACGCTCAGCAGCGCGATCGCCAGCGCCAGGGCGAGGAGCAGGGCCCCCATGGCCAGGACCCCGGCGCCGGGCCGGTACCCGATCAGCGTGGCGCCGGCGACGGTGAGGAGCGTCTGGATGCTGACGGCGACCAGGGCCGCGACGACCGCGCCGGTGAGGAACGGTGCGCTGCTGCCGTGCGCCAGCCGGAGCCGGTCGAGGTAGCCGCTGGTCAGGTCCCCGAGCACCAGCGTGCCCGCGGCGCCGGCACCGGTGGCGGCGCCGGTGAGCAGGATCAGCGGTAGCAGGAAGGCGACGAAGCCCCCGTCCGGCAGGTAGGCGTCACCCACCGGGCCGAGCTGCCCGGCGTAGACGGCGAGGAAGAACAGGGACTGGGCCAGGGGAGCGAGCAGCAGCGCCGGCGAGCGGGCGATCACGCGGGTGGAGCGGCCGATCGCGGCGGCCGTGACCAGCGGCGAGTCAGGGACGGGGGACCGGGGGAGGGTGGCCGTGGTCATCGGGGTCCTCCGCCGGGGAGGAGGGCCGGGCCGGCCGCGAGAGCGAGGAAGACGTCGTCGAGTGACGGCGCAGCCGTGGCGGCGCTCTCGGCGACCCGCCGCTTGAGCGTCGCGGGCGTGTCGTGGGCGACGACCCGACCGTCGCGGAGGACGACGACGTCGGTGGCGAGCACGTCGGCCTCGTGCAGGTCCTGGGTGGCCACGACCAGCGTCCGGCCGGCGTCGTTCAACCGCTGGAGCTCGGCCCAGAAGGCGAGCCGGCTCATCGGGTCCAGCCCGGTCGTCGGCTCGTCCAGGATGACGATCGGCGGCTCGGTGACGAGTGCGACGGCGAGATCGAGCTTGCGCCGGGTGCCTCCGGACAGGGTGGCGATCCGGGTGCGCGCGTGCTCGTCCAGGCCGAAGAGCGCGAGCAGTTCGGCCCGCCGGCGCACTGCTCCCCGCCGGCCCAGGCCGGACGCGACGCCCTGGAAGTCGAGCACCTCGGCGGGAGTGGCGACCGGGTCGAGCGCCTGCGACTGCGGGGTGAGCCCGATGCGCCGGCGGGCCTCCCGGGCCTCCCGGACGCTGTCGTAGCCGTCGATCCGGACGGTGCCCGCGGTCGGCGTCCGGAGCGTCGCGACGAGCTCCAGGAGCGTGGACTTGCCCGCTCCGTTCGGGCCCGAGACGACGGTGCGGCTGCCGTGCGGGATGTCCAGGGTGATGCCCGCGAGGGCATCCCGTCCGGCGTAGGTCTTGGTCAGCTCGGTGACGCGGACAGCAGAGGGTGGTGCCATGCGCACCACCCTACCGACCGGTCGGTAGGCAGCCGACCGGCGGTCAGCCGGTCGGCTTGCGGCCGGTGATCGCCGACAGCCCGGTGATCTCCCGGCCCACGATCAGCGCCTGCACCGAGTCGGTGCCCTCGAAGGTGAAGATCGCCTCCATGTCGGCGTGGTGCCGGGCCACGTGGTGCTCCAGCAGGATCCCGTCGCCGCCCAGGATGTCGCGGGCGTCGGCCACGATCGCCCGCGCCTTCGCCGCGCAGTTCATCTTGGCCAGCGAGGCCATCGCCGCGGTCATCCGGCCCTCGTCGGCGAGCGTCGACAGCCGCCAGCACATCAGCTGCATCGTGGTGATCTCGGCCAGCATCCGGGCGAGCTTGTCCTGCACCAGCTGGAACCCGGCGATGGGCTGGCCGAACTGCTCGCGCTGCAGGGCGTGGGCCAGGGCCAGCTCGTAGGCGGCCATCGCCACCCCGAGCGCGCGCCACGCGACGGTGTAGCGCGTGCGGTCCAGCATCTTCGAGACGTCCTTGAACGAGTGGCACTCGGTGAGCTTGTTCTCCGCCGGCACCCGGACGTCGGTCAGCGTGATCTCGGCCTGCCAGACCGCGCGCAGCGCCGTCTTACCGGTCATGACGGTCGCCTCGTAGCCGGCGAGCTCGCCGTCGCGGCCGCCGGTCTCGACGACGTAGCCGCCGACCGCGCCGTCCTCACCGCGGGCCCAGATGATCACGTAGTCGGCGATGGAGCCGTTGCCGATCCACTTCTTGCGGCCGTTCAGCACGAACGAGTCACCGTCCCGGCGGGCCGAGGTCTCCAGGCCGACGGCGTCCGAGCCGTGCTCGGGCTCGGTCAGGCCGAACGCGCCCACCTTCTCCAGCCGGGCCATCTCCGGCAGCCAGCGCTCGCGCTGCTCCTCCGAGCCCAGCACGGCGATCGACTGCATCGCCAGGAAACTGTGCACCCCGTTGAACGTGCCGACGCTGCCGTCGGACCGGGCGAACTCGGCCGCCACCAGCCCCGCGGCGACGTTGCTCATGCCCGGGCAGCCGTAGCCCTCGATGGTGCCGCCGACGACACCGAGCCCGGCGAGCTTCGGGACGAGGTCGAAGGGGAACTCCGCGCGGTCCCAGTAGTCGTTGATCACCGGCTCCACCTCGCGTCGGCAGAACTCGCGCACCCGGTCGCGGATCGCCAGGTCCTCCGGCGCGATCAGCTCGTCGAGGAGGTAGAAGTCGGGGCTCGGAGCGGTCACGTCCGGGACGCTACGACTCCTGCGGGCATGCTGCTCGTCGTGCGGATCGTCATCGCTCCCGACTCCTTCAAGGGCACCCTGGCCGCCGAGCATGCGGCGGAGGCGATCGCGGCGGGCGTCCGGCGCGCGCTCCCCGCCGCCGAGCCGGTGCTCCGCCCGCTGGCCGACGGCGGGGAGGGCACGGTCGCGGCGGCGCTGCGGGCCGGCTACCGGTCGCGCACGGTGCGGGTGGCCGGGCCGGACGGGCGCCCGGTCGACGCCGTCCTCGGCCTGCAGGGGGCGACGGCGGTGCTCGAACTGGCGGCGGCCGCGGGGCTGGGCCTGCTGGACCGGCCCGCCCCGCTGACCGCGACCACGCGGGGCGTGGGCGAGCTGGTGCGCGAGGCGCTCGACGCCGGCGTTCGCCGGATCGTGCTCGGGATCGGTGGCAGCGCCACCACCGACGGCGGCGCCGGGATGCTGCAGGCGCTCGGCGTCCGCCTCCTCCGGGCCGACGGTGCCGAGGTGACGCCGGGTGGGGCGGGTCTGGTCGAGCTCGACCGGATCGACGCCGCGGGGCTGGATCCACGGCTGGCGGCCGTGGAGTTCGTCGTCGCGTCCGACGTCGACAACCCGCTGACCGGACCGGCCGGCGCGGCGTCCGTCTTCGGGCCGCAGAAGGGGGCCTCGGTGACCGAGGTGGCCGTCCTCGACGCCGCGCTCGCCCGCTTCGCCGCCGTCCTCGCACGGGACCTCGGACCCGACGTCGCGGCGGTCGCGGGTGCCGGGGGAGCAGGCGGTACCGCGGCCGGAGCGCTGGCGGTGGGCGCGAGTCTCGTGTCGGGTGCGCGCCTGGTCTGCGACCTGGTCGGGCTCTCCGAGGCGGTGGCCGGGGCCGATCTGGTGATCACCGGCGAGGGCTCGCTGGACGAGCAGACGCTGCGCGGCAAGGCGCCGGTCGAGGTGGCCCGCCGCGCCCGCGAGGTCGGGGTGCCCTGCCTCGCCGTCGCGGGGCGGGTGGCGCTGCGGCCCGGCCAGCTCGCCGCTGCGGGCTTCGCTGCCGCGCACGCGCTCACCGAGGTGGAGCCCGACCTCACCCGCTGCCTGGCCGACCCCGCGCGCGTGCTCGCGGACCTGGCCGCCGACGTCCTCCGGCGGCGGTCCTAGCGCCGGGACAGGATGCCGCGCGCGTACGCCGCCTGACCCAGGTGCTGCAGGTCGTCGGAGAGCACGCTGACCAACCGGACGCCCAGGGTCACCGGCGGGTCGTAGGACTCGTCGATCACGCGGTCGAGGTCGTCCTCGGAGAGGCCGGCGAGGAACTCGGTGGAGCGGTCGTGGACGGCGGTGGCGTACCCGCGGAGCAGCTCGGGCGAGGCCACCTGGACGGCGGCGACCTGCGAGGCGTCGAAGCCGTAACCGGTGGCGGTGCGGTCGACGGGCAGCTCGAACCGGTCGGCCCAGCCCTCCGCCGTCCACACCTGCTCCTGGCCGGCGACCTCGGACACGTGGTCGTCCTGGACGCGGAGCAGGTGCCAGACCAGCCAGCCGATCGGATTGGCCTCGGGAGCCGGCGGGGTGTTCAGCTGGTCGGGCGGCAGCCCGTCGAGCACCGCCTGGACGGTCTCGTCGATCTGGTCGTAGGCGTACCGGAGGAGTTCGGCGCTGCGCATGGAGGTGTTCCTACCCGCGCAGCCGCCGTCCTCACCGCGGTTCAGCTGGGGTGCGCGCCGCCGACGGCCTCGTCGGTCGAGTCCTCGGGCTCGCTCTGCGCCTCGAGGTCGGCGGCCAGCTCGGGGCTCTCCTGCTCGAGGGCGATGTCACGGGGCTGGGGCTCGGGAGTCGTCATGACCCCAGCCTCGCCCACGCGGCCCAGGTCAGCACGGCGAAGCCGCGCGGGCCGCCGGGACCGGAGGGGCCGGCCGGTCAGGCGCGGCGGGCGATCACCGCGAAGGCGAGCGCGCCGACCCCGATCTCGGCGAAGAGCAGCAGCGCCAGGCACATCTCGACCGAGGCGCCGAAGGCGATGGAGATCGCGGCGGTCGCGGTCAGCGGGAAGGAGGCCAGGCCGAGCACGGCCAGCGCGCGGGTGAGGACGGCGTCGTCGCGCTCGTCGCCGGTCTGCGTCCAGGCGCGCTCGAAGGTGGTCACGCGGTCGGGGTGCCGGACCAGCCGGACGGCCATGATCGCGACGAGGACCAGCCCTGCGGCCGCGCCCTGCAGCATTCCGGTGCCCATGTTCCCGGGGCCGTGCTCGCGCAGCAGCAGCCCGACCGTGAGCACGACCGCCAGGGTGCCGCCGAAGATCAGCAGGAAGAGGGCGAGCTGCTTGCCGGTGAAGCGGTCAGTCGACATGGAAGATCTCCTCGACGGTGCGGTGGAAGTGGCGGGCGATGGCGATGGCCAGCGGCAGCGACGGGTCGTAGCGGCCGGTCTCGATCGAGTTGACCGTCTGCCGGGAGACCGCCAGCGCCTCGGCGAGCTCGCGCTGCGAGAGGCCGGCGGCCACGCGCAGGTCCTTGACGTCGTTCCTCATGGCTCCTCAGGTGGTCAAGTGACCTTGACACGCCCACAGTCGCCGATGTGGAGCCGGGTGTCAAGCGACCTTGACTCTCGCCGGACGTTGTCCGGCGGACCTCCCGGCCAGGGTGGCCCTTCCGATACGTTCCCGTGCAGCTTCGAGTGAACGGGGGCGGCATGGAGCCGCATGGGCAGACGTGGCCGGGCCGGCCTTCGACGGTCGGGCCGCCGCCGAGGCGCGTCACCTGGCGCACGTGGGCAGTCCCTGTGGTGACGCTCTTCGTGGGCGCCGGGGTGGGCTTCGCGGCGGGGCACACCGATCCGGAGGAGTCGCCCGCCTTCCTGGAGATGGAGGAGCTGGCGGCCGATCGTGGCGCGGACCTCCTCGAAGCCCAGGCCGAGGTGCGCAGTTCCGGGCGGGAGGCGGACCGTGCGGCCGAGGCGGCGGAAGCGGCCGCTGCCAGCAGGGAGGCGGCGCTGGACCAACGCGAGACGGATCTCGATGCGCGAGAGCAGGCGCTCGCCGCGTCACCGACCGTGCCGCCGACCGTGGCGGCGCGTCCCTCCGCCACCCCACCGCCCACGCCGCCTCCCGCCACACCCCCTCGGCCGTCGGTGTCGTCGCCTGCGGCGCCGCCGTCGGTGCCGCCGCCGGTGGCCGGGTCGGGCGGCAGTCAGGGGCAGCGGAATGCCCGGGCCAAAGCGCAGAGCTATCTCGGGTACACGTCCTTCTCCCGGTCCGGCCTCATCGACCAGCTCGAGTTCGAGGGGTTCTCCACCGCGGACGCCACCTGGGCCGTCGACGACCTCGCCCCGAACTGGAACGAGCAGGCCGCCAAGAAGGCCCAGAGCTACCTGGGCTACACGTCGTTCTCCCGGTCAGGGCTGATCGACCAGTTGGTGTTCGAGGGCTTCACCGCGGAGCAGGCCGAGTACGGGGTCACCGCCGCCGGCTACTGACGGCTCCGATCCGGTCAGCTGTTCCTCAGCTCGCGCCGGAGGATCTTCCCGGTCACCGTCTTCGGCAGGTCGTCGAGCAGGACGACCGAGCGCGGGTACTTGTAGGCAGCCATCCGCTCCTTGCAGTGCGCGATGAGCTCGTCCTCCGTCGCCGTCGTCCCGGGCTTCAGGCTGACGAACGCCTTGACCGTCTCGCCGCGCTTCTCGTCGGGCGCGCCCACCACCGCCGCCTCGCGGACGGCGGGGTGCTCGGCGAGGACGTCCTCCACCTCGCGCGGCCAGACCTTGTAGCCCGAGGCGTTGATCATGTCCTTCTTGCGGTCGACGATGAACACCCAGCCGTCGGGGTTCATGAAGCCCACGTCGCCGCTCTTCAGCGCCCCGCCGGGCAGGTTCGCCGCGGTCTCCTCCGGCTTGCCCCAGTAGCCGGCCACGACCTGCGGGCCCTCGGCCACGATCTCGCCGATCTCGCCCAGCGGCAGGTCGGCGCCGTCGTCGCCCTGGATGCGGACGATCGTGTTCGGCGCCGGCACCCCGACCGACAGCGCCCCCGACGTGGGGTCGACCGGTGAGGGGGAGCCGAAGGGCGTCACCGTCATCGGCGAGGTCGTCTCGGTCAGCCCGTAGGCGTTGTGCACCTGCTTGCCCGTGGCCGAGAGGAACCCCTTCTCCGCCGTCGGGGAGATGGCCGCGCCGCCGGAGTAGATGGAGGTGAACGACGCGAAGTGGTCCCGGGTGAACCCGGGCGCGTTGAGCAGCGCGCTGAACGCGGTGATCGCGCCGATGGTGAAGGCCGGCCGGTGCTCGGCGAACGCGTCGAGCACCACCTGCGGCTCGAACCGGTACGCCAGCACCAGCGGCGCGGGGACCAGCATGCTCACCGCGATGTGCCCGATCAGGCCGGTGATGTGGAACAGCGGGGCGATGCCGGCGATCGCGCCGTCCCGGCCGGCATGCGTCCAGTCGCGGTAGACCTGGGCGGTGAAGACGACGTTCCGGTGGGTGTTCATCGCGCCCTTGGGCACCCCGGTCGTGCCCGAGGTGTAGGTCAGGAACGCGACGTCGCCGGGGGAGAGGTCGACCGGCGGCGGCGTCGTCCCCCGGTGCGCGGCGATGAACTCGGTGAAGTCCGTCGTCCCTTCGTGGCGCTGCCGGGTCGTGCCCGCGAACAGCCGCTCGTCGTCCCGGGTCTGGAACTCCAGCTCGCTGGTGGTGAGCACCAGCCGCACGTCGGTGTCCGGGACGACCTCGGCGGCGATCTCCCCGTACAGCGACTCCAGCGACACCAGCACCGTCGCGCCGGAGTCCTTGAGCAGGTAGCTCAGCTCGCGGACCCGGCTCATCGGGTTGATCGACACCATCACGCCGCCGGCCTTCCAGGCCGCCACCATGGAGATGACGAACTGCGGCACGTTCTGCAGGTAGACCGCCAGCCGGTCGCCGGGAGCGAATCCGTTGGCCAGCAGCCCCGCGGCCAGCCCGTCGCTGAGCTCGTCGAGTTCCTGCCGGGTGATGACCCCGTCGAAGTAGTGCAGCGCGACGGCGGAGGGATCCTTGGCCACCCCGGCGCGGAACAGAGCCAGGGCGTCGTCGAACTCGATGGCGTAGTCGGCCGGCTGGTCGCCGTACAGCGCCAGCCAGGGCCGCTCGTCGTAGTCGCTCACCGGGCGCCTACTTGATGACGACGGGGTTGACCGGGGTGCCGGCGGCCCGGGCCACCTTGAGCGGGGCGGCCACGTAGAGGAAGTCGTAGCGGCCGTCCTCCGCGCAGTCCGCGGCGAGCTTCTCCAGGTCGGCGATCTCGGTCAGCGTCACGCCCAGGTTGCGCATCAGGGCGCTGTGCAGGACCAGGGCGACGCCGTTGTTCGGGTCGTAGGTGACCTCGTTGGCGATGGTGTCGGTGACCAGGTTGGGGATCTCCATGTCCTGGAACCACTGCACGAGCTCCGGGCTGTAGACGAGACCGGGCTCGTTGAAGCCCTCGTAGAACGCCTCGCCCTGCTCGTGGAACAGCTGGAGGAAGTTGGTGCGGATGATCAGGATGTCCCGCTGCCGGAGCTCGACGCCCTGGGCCTTCGCGCACTCGAGGAGGTCCTCGTGGGTGAAGGTCTCGCCCTTGTCGAGGGTCTCCTTGCCACGGAACCGGGCCATGTCCAGCAGCACCGCGCGGCCGACGATGCCGCGCTCGGCGATCGGCTGGACGCTCGCCTTCTCCAGGCCACCGACCGTCGTGCGGGCGTCGTAGCCGTTCCAGATCTTGCCGTCGTACCAGAGGTGACCGAGGGCGTCGTACTGCGTCGAGCCCTGCAGGTAGGCGTCGATCTTGTCGTCGGCGTAGTGCAGCCCGCCCGGGAACGCGGCGCCCTTGCCGCCCTCGTCCCAGTCGCTCTCGTCGAGCACCTGGGTGCGGACGGCGGGGGTGCGGCCGGGCCAGACGGGGTCGCCCTTCGGGTCGCCGATCAACCGCTGGAGGGTGAACACCTTGCCCGCGCTGACCAGCCGGACGGCAGCCAGGACCTGCTCCGGGCCGAGGTAGTTGAGCGCGCCGACCTCGTCCTCGGCACCCCACTTGCCCCAGTTGGTCGGAGCGTCCTTCAGCAGGTCGCCGAGGTCCGGGGAAGTCGTGGTCGAGTCGGTCACGGGTGCCTCCGAGGGGTGCGCAGGGTGAGGCCCGGATGATGCGCCGGTGTGGTGCCGATCACAACCGTCTGGGACATTCGGGGCAGCGTTCCGCACCGCCGTCCGCCGAGGGGTCCGCCATGAACACGCTCCAGCCCGCCGATCCCGAGTCCGTCTTCACGTACGGGGCTCCTCAGCTGAAGTTCGGGAAGGGAGCGTCGGACGAGATCGGCTTCGACCTCAGCCGCTACGGGGTGCAGCGCGTGCTGGTGGTCACCGATCCCGGGCTGTCGGCCACCGGGATCCCCCAGCGGGTGGCCGAGCAGATGGCGCAGTTCGGCATCGAGGCGCGGGTGTTCGACGGCGTGCACGTCGAGCCGACCGACCAGAGCCTCATCGCAGCGATCGAGGAAGCGCGTTCCACCGGACCGTGGGACGCCTTCGTCGCGGTCGGCGGGGGCTCGAGCATCGACACCGCCAAGGCGATCAACCTGCTCACCACCAACCCCGGTGAGCTGATGGACTACGTCAACGTGCCGGTGGGGAAGGGGCAGGCCCCGCCGAACCAGCTCAAGCCGCTGGTCGCCGTCCCGACCACCACGGGCACCGGCGCGGAGAGCACGACGATCTGCGTGATGGACGTGATCTCGGCGCGGGTGAAGACCGGGATCAGCCACGCCCGGCTGCGGCCGACCCTCGCGGTGATCGACCCGGTGCTCACCCTCACCCAGCCCGCCGGGGTGACGGCCGCGTCGGGCATGGACATCCTCTGCCACGCGCTGGAGAGCTACACCGCGCGCTGGTACACGACCTACGAGCACAAGACGCCCGACGAGCGGGTGCCGTACTGCGGCTCCAACCCGATCTCGGACATGTGGTCGGAGAAGGCGCTCTCCCTGCTGGCCGGCTCGTTCCGCCGGGCGGTGCGGCACGGGGACGACGAGCAGGCGCGGGCGGACATGGCGATGGCGGCGACTTTCGCCGGCATGGGCTTCGGCAACGCCGGGGTGCACATCCCGCACGCGAACGCCTATCCGATCGCCGGGCAGGTCGCGGACTTCCACCCGAAGGACTACCCGGCCGACGAGGCGATGGTGCCACACGGGATGTCGGTCGCCCTGACCGCGCCGGAGGCCTTCCGGTTCACCTTCGACGCCTCGCCGGAGCGGCACGTGCGGGTGGCGCAGCTGCTGGCCCCGAACGCCGGCATGCCGACGGAGGCCTCGGAGTTCCTGCCGACGGTCCTGGCCGACCTGATGCGCGACATCGACATCCCCAACGGGGTCGGTGCCGTCGGGTTCGGCGAGGGGGACATCCCGGACCTGGTCGAGGGCACGATGAAGCAGCAGCGGCTGCTGGCCACCTGCCCGAAGGAGGTCACCGAGGACGACATCGCCGGCATCTTCCAGCGGTCGATGTCGCTCTGGTGATCAGGGCGGGGGAGTGATCAACCGGCGCGGACGACGCTCTTGGTCACCTGGGCGGCGGCCACGATCT
>JADGMW010000798.1_pt1 | contig 10733 bp, 7 predicted proteins | sample 8641801 | NCBI WGS metagenome assembly JADGMW01 (sample SAMN16272018, study PRJNA661076) | feces metagenome | isolation source: fecal sample from diarrhoea affected cattle A | host: Bos taurus | place: South Africa: Lokaleng Village, Mahikeng | collected 2019-09
CGACTTCGTGGCCTGGCTTGATGACCGCAAGTGGGCGTTCGTCCGCCTGGAAGGCCGCAACTTCGGCGACGCCCCGGTGTCCCTGGAATACAAGCTCGAGGTCTGGGACTCCCCCAACTCTGCCGGCGTGATCATCGATGCCGTTCGTGCGGCGAAGATCGCCCTGGACCGCGGAATCGGCGGCCCGATCCTCTCCGCCTCCAGCTACTTCATGAAATCCCCGCCGGAGCAGTTCAACGATGACATCGCCCACGAAAAGGTGGAGCAGTTCATCCGCGGAGAAATCGAGCGCTAGGCTCTCCCTTTCTCCCAAGAATCGAGATAGCAGAAAGTGCACGTCCCAGCGCTGGGACGTGCACTTTCTGCTATCTCGTTGGGGTAGGCAGGCTAGGCGGGTAGGCAGGCTAGAAGAGGCCCGACGGCGTGCCGTCGCCGGCCACCCCCATTCGCAGCGCGGCGGGCTGCTTGGGCAGCCCGGGCATGGTCATGACCGCACCAGTCAGTGCCACGATGAACCCTGCCCCGGTCTTGGGCACCAGGTCCCGGACATGGACGGTGAACCCCTGGGGTGCACCAAGCTTGGCAGCGTCGTCGGAGAACGAGTACTGGGTCTTCGCCATACAGACCGGAACGTTCTCCCAGCCGTTGGCTTCAATTTCTTCCAGCCGGCGCAGAGCCGGAACGGAGAACTCGACGTCGTCTGCTCCGTAGATCTCCCGCACCACCGTTCGGATCTTCTCCGCAACGCCCATCTGCAGCGGATACAGCGGACGGAAATCCACATTCCGTTTCAGCGCGGCCAGCACCTTGGCTGCGAGGTCGTCCCCTCCGGGACCGCCGCCGCCCTGCGCCCAGACATCGGCCACGGCGGCATCGACTCCCTCCTGCGAGCACCACTGCAGGAGCCATTCGATCTCCTCCGCGGAGTCGGTGGTGAAGCGGTTGATGGCCACCACCGGAGAGAATCCGAACTTGCCAAGGTTCCGCACATGCCTGCGCAGGTTTGCGGTGCCGGCTTCCAGTCCCGCAGGGTTGGGTTCATCCAACCGTTCCCGGGGCACTCCTCCGTGCATCTTCAGTGCACGGATGGTGGCCACCACTACGACGGCGTCGGGAGCCACGTCTGCCACCCGGGAGGTGATGTCCATGTATTTTTCAGCACCGAGGTCAGCGCCGAAGCCCGCCTCGGTAACCACCACCTCGGCAAGGTCGCGGCCCAGGGACGTGGCAATCACCGAGTTGCAGCCGTGGGCAATGTTGGCGAAGGGTCCGCCGTGGACCAGCGCCGGAGTTCCGGCAATGGTCTGCACCAGGTTGGGCTTCAGTGCGTCCTTGAGCAGCAGTGCCAGTGCCCCCTGGACCTTGAGGTCCGCCACGGTCACCGGTTTCCGGTCCCAGGTGTAGCCAACGGTGATCCGGGCCAGCCGTGCAGTCAGGTCCTCGATGTCCGTTGCCAGGCAGAACACAGCCATGATCTCCGAGGCCACGGTGATGTCGAACCCGTCCTCGCGGACCGTGCCCTGCCCCGGGCCGCCAAGGCCAACCACAATGTGCCGCAGGGAACGGTCATTCATGTCCATGACCCGGCGGAACGTTATGCGCCGCGGATCGATGCCCAGCTCGTTCCCCTGGAAAATGTGGTTGTCCACCAGGGCGGCCAGGGCGTTGTTGGCGCTGGTGATGGCGTGGAAGTCCCCGGTGAAATGCAGGTTGATCTCTTCCATGGGTATCACCTGCGAATAGCCGCCGCCGGTGGCGCCGCCTTTCATGCCAAGCACCGGGCCCAGGGACGGTTCCCGGAGCGCGATCACCGTTTTCTGCCCGGCGCGGGCCAAGGCGTCTCCGAGTCCAACGGTTACCGTGGACTTGCCCTCCCCCGCCGGTGTCGGACTCATGGCAGTTACCAGCACAACCTTGCCGCGCTCTGCCCGCCTGGGCACCAGGGCAGGATTTACCTTTGCCTTGTAGCGTCCGTAAAGTTCCAGCGCGTCCTCAGGTATGCCTGCTGAGCGTGCGACGTCGGTGATGGGCTGCAGCGTCGCAGCCCGGGAAATTTCGAGGTCATTGGCCATAGCTCAACGCTGGCACCGGCACGGGCGCCCGTCAATGCGGCACACCCGCGCACGGGAGACCGTATTCAGTTCCCGACGGCGTGGGCTGCGGACTGTTCTGCGGCGTGCAGGTAGGACTGCGTGGTCAGGGCTGCGGTCCTGCGCCAGCCGAAGGACCGCGCGTGCTCCGCCGCGCTCCGGCCGAGCTCCCCGCGCCACGCGCGGTGGTCGTAGAGCGTTTCAAGTTCAACAGCCCATCGTGACGGGTCATGGCCCTGGACCAGGACTCCGGTGCGTCCGGAACTGACGGCTTTCGGCAGGCCGCCGACGTCGGCCGCGAGGACCGGGGTGCCGCAGGCCTGGGCCTCCAGCGCCACCAGCCCGAACGATTCGCTGAAAGAAGGTACGGCAACCACGTCAGCGGACCTGAACCATCCGGCCAGGTCACTGGCAGCCACAGGAGGGTGCAGCTGGACGACGCCCTCCAGCCCGTGGGCACGGATCGCGGCTTCAAGATCGAGGACCTCTGAACCGCTGGGGGCGCCAAGGATGCTGACGCGAAGCGGAATATCCGGGCGGCAGGCCCGAAGCCGGGCAGCCGATTCCACCAGGACCTGCGGACCTTTCATTCGCTGGATGCGTCCGGCGAAGACCACGTGGAACTCACCCCGCCGGAGGTTGTGGCGGGTCCGTGCCTCGAACCGGCCGGCTGGGGAAAAGACCTCCAGGTCCACCCCGGGGGCAACCACGTCGATCGACTCCGGATCCGCCCCGTACCATGCCGCGAGTTCATCGGCTTCGGTGGTGGTGTTGGCGATCAGCCGGGCGGCGGAGTCCACGATCTCCTGCTCGCCGTGGATTCGGACCTGCGGCTCGGGTGTTTCACCCGGCTGGAGCTGCAGGTTCTTCACCCGGGCCATCGTGTGCATGGTGTGAACCAGGGGGACGTCCCAGTGCCGGGCGAGGCTGATTCCGGCAACGCCGGAAACCCAGTAGTGGGAGTGCAGGGCATCAAAACGGGGACCGTGCAGTGCAGAGCGCGCTACGCCCTCAGCCAGTTCGCCGGCCAGTTTGGGAAGAAGTTCCTTGGCAACCTTGCGGCGCGGACCGGCGGTGACGTGGTGCACCGTGACCCCGGGAGCCAGTTCAACGGCATGGGGCTGGTCCGGTGCGCAGGCACGCGTGAAGATGTCCACTTCCACGCCCATCTTCGCCATTTCGACGGCAACGGAACGAACGTAGACATTCATCCCGCCCGCGTCGCCGGAACCAGGCTGTTCGAGCGGCGAGGTATGCAGCGAGAGCATGGCCACCCGGTTGACCTGGGGCACAGCACTCCCTTCGTCGCTGGCCTGTGTTCCCTACCTATCGACCTTACAACGCCAACGGGTCCCGCTTTGTTTCCTTGCACCCGGACTGCCGCGGAATTCCGGGGCAGTCCGGGTAAGGGTGTGCAGTCTCACCGCCCGTGGACGGATGCCGGGGCGCTGAGCCTGAGCAGGTGCAGCTGACGCTGTTCCTGTTCATCCACCAGCCGTCCGCTGGCTGCGGCACGAACCGCAACGGCCCGCAGGAGCAGGCGGAGCAGGCCTGCCGCCACCTGGCGGCGGGACGGTGCTGCCCGGCGGCGGGACGGTGCTGCCCGGCAGGAAGCCGATGCCGCGCCGGCGGGTACGCCGGCGTGCCGGGCACGCGCTGTGTCCTGGCCGCGGGGAGGAGAGGCTGCTGGCTTCAGTCCGGCGGAGGGCAATTTATAAAAAGGCATGGCAAAACTCCGGGAAAAGGGTGCGCAAAAGCACATGAATGATAAATGGGGAAACGTCTGGAAAGACGATGAAAAAGGCGCCTGCTCTCCACGGAAACTACAACTGCTGATTTAGGGTGCAGGAAGGCAATTGTAATTTTCCGGATGCCGGCACGCAGCCATGCAGATTGATCCGCTGAACGGTCCAAGGGGGCGCGAACGATGGCGGTGGAGACGCCGGCGAGGCTGCTTTGCGGAAGCACGGTCAGGTGCAGACGAGGTCCGTTCGGCGGGAGCCGGGTCCTGGTGCGGTTCAGCTGCTGAACTGGCAGCAGGGGCTGGACGGCACCGCGGGATGCAGCTTAGGCCTGAAAGCCCGCTTCGCCCGGGAACCACCGAAGGGAGATGACTGCGGGGACCGAGGTCCGCCGGAACATATCCGTGTAATCAAACACCACACTCCACCTCCTGTTAAGTGGCTCCGTTCCCCGGGACTTGGCAAGCCATGTCCATGCATAACATCCATGCATATCCGGGGTGCTGATAGCACCGCATTCTTGCGGGCTAAAAAAATATAACCCGGCGGGGACACGCCTGCCAAGCCTTTTCTGTAAAAACTTTTAAAGAGCTTCCTACATATTCCATTTAAGGATCGCGGGAGTGTGCTTATCCCAGCCCAGGACGCAGACAGCGGCCGTTCCCAGAACCAGGTGCCGCCCGGCGTCGGGAGCAAGTCCCAGCCATCGGGCAGCCAGTATCCGCAGGAAGTGGCCGTGGGCCACCAGCAGTGCGCGCTCAATGGGAGCTGAATCCGGTTCCTGGTCCATGGAGGTGCCGCAGCCGGCCTGCACCGTGGAGATGATGCGGTCCGCCCGTGCCGCGACCTGGGCCAGCGTTTCACCGCCCGGAACGCCGTCGTTCCAGATGATGTAGCCGGGGTTCTCCGCACGGACGTCGGTGTTCCGCCGCCCCTCGTTCCGGCCGTAGTCCCATTCGTGCGCGTGCGGCAGCACTTCAGGAGCGGGATGGCCCAGCAGTTCGGCCGTACGCCTGGCACGGATCAGGGGGGACGAAAAAACACGGTCGAATTCGACGTCGCCAATCTTCTCCCGTGCGGCGGTGGCCTGGGCTTCACCCTCCGGAGTCAGGGGAATGTCCGTGAGTCCGGTGTAGTTGCCCTGCCGGGACCATTCGGTTTCGCCGTGGCGCACCAGCCACAGGATGGGCAGCGGGGTGCCCGCCGGCGTCAGGTCAGGAACCGCGGGCCCCAGGTTCAGTGCGCTCATGACATTCCTTCTGTTGCCGATCCTGGTTCGGGACGTTCCTGGGCCTGCGCAGCCTCCGGCTGCTGCTCCCACCACTGACGCAGCTTCGCTTCGGCTTCCCCCGGCGCGCCGGGGCCGTTCTCCATGCGTTCTTCGAGCAGGAAGCGGTACGCGCGGCCCACCACCGGGCCGGGCCGGATGCCCAGCAGTTCCATGATCTGGCTGCCGTCCAGGTCCGGGCGGATGGAGGCGAGCTCTTCCTGCTCAGCCAGCTTCTCGATCCGGGCTTCGAGGTCGTCGTACGCGAACGCCAGCCTCTCGGCCTTCCGCCGGTTTCGTGTGGTGACGTCCGAACGTGTCAGCCGGTGCAGGCGCTGCAGCAGCGGACCGGCGTCCGTAACGTAGCGGCGCACGGCGGAGTCGCTCCAGCCGGCATCGCCGTAGCCGTAGAAGCGCATGTGCAGCTCCACCAGCCTGGACACGGCCTTGATGGTGTCATTGTCGAACCGCAGCGCCTTCATGCGCTTGGCGGTGAGCTTTGCTCCCACTACGTCATGGTGCAGGAAGCTCACCGCGCCCGTGCCTTCGAAGCGCCGTGTGGCCGGCTTGCCGACGTCGTGCATCAGCGCCGCGAAACGAAGCACGAAGTCCGGGGCGGGCACCTCGCCCTCAGGGCCTGTCTCCAGGTCGCAGGCCTGCCGCAGGACGGTGAGGGAGTGCTGGTACACGTCCTTGTGGCGGTGGTGTTCGTCGATTTCCAGGCGCAGGGCGGCCACTTCCGGGAGAACGTACTCAGCCAGGCCGCTTTCCACCAGCAGGTCCACGCCGTCGGCCGGCGTCTTGCCGTTGATCAGTTTCACCAGTTCGTCCCGGACACGCTCGGCAGAAATGATCTCGATCCGCCCGGCCATATCCTTCATGGCTTCGAAGACTTCCGGTGCCACGGTGACGCCTAGCTGGGAGGCGAACCGGGCGGCCCGCATCATCCGCAGCGGGTCGTCGGAGAAAGAGGACGACGGCGCCCCCGGGGTGCGCACGATTCCTTCGTGGAGGTCACGGACGCCGCCGTAGGGATCCACCAGCTCCATCTGCGGCAGCCGCAGGGCCATGGCGTTCATGGTGAAGTCGCGCCGGTACAGGTCGTCCTCGAGGCGGTCCCCGAATGCTACGACCGGCTTGCGTGACTCAGGGTCGTAAGCCTCGGAGCGGTAAGTGGTGATTTCAATCTGGAAGCCGTCCTTGCGCATCCCGATCGTGCCGAATTCCCGGCCCATCTCCCAGTACGTGTCGCACCAGCGCCGGGTCACCGCAATGATGTCATCAGGACGGGCATTGGTGGTGAAGTCCAGGTCCGGGGATACCCGGCCCAGGAACAGGTCACGTACCGGCCCGCCCACCAGGGAGAGTTCGAACCCGGCGGCCTGGAAGAGCTCACCGAGCTGCTCGATCACGCCGGGGAGCTCGGTGATGGGAAATGAACTGTCGGAAAGGTGCGCCATAGTGCTTTAAGCGTGCCAGATAAACCAGCCCCGGCGGACAATGCGTCCGCTCTGCGGCCCGGACACGCCGGGGTTGCCGCGAAGCAGCGGGCCACAGGTGTGAACGGTCATCATCGGCTGGCAAAGATAGTTACAGTGGGGGTATGGCCCATCCCGTCCCGAGTGCGCCCAAGCGGACCCCATTGACAGCGTCAATGGGCAGCTCAGCCGCGCATCCGGCACATGCGGCACTTCCCACAGTGGAAGAAGTTTCCGCCGGCGGAATTGTGGTCAACTGCACGGATCCCGACCTGCCCGTAGCGATCATCGCCCGGCTCAACCGCGGCGGCCGCCTTGAATGGTGCCTGCCCAAGGGCCATCCCGAGGACGCAGAAGACAACGAGCAGGCCGCGGTGAGGGAGATCGCCGAGGAAACCGGGATCGACGGACGGATCCTCACGCCGCTGGGCAGCATCGACTACTGGTTCACCGTGAGCGGGCACCGGGTGCACAAGACAGTGCACCACTACCTCCTCGAAGCCGTAGGCGGGGAACTGACCATCGAGAATGATCCGGACCACGAGGCAGTGGACGTCGCCTGGGTTCCGCTGGCAGTCCTGGGCAGGCGCCTGTCCTTCCCCAATGAGCGCCGTATCGCCGATCTGGCCCGCGAAGTCCTGCCCAAGTACCGCTGACGCCGCGCGGGGCGGCCAGCCCCCGGTTTTGAGGAAAAGGGCCCAACGGGTGAGAGCATAAGGACATAATGGCCGTACAGAATCCTGCTCCCAGTACCGCCCGCTCCAGTGCCGTGATGGCCGCGGGAACCATGGTCTCCCGTGTACTCGGGCTGGTCCGTACCTCCCTGCTAGCGGTAGCGATTGGCAGCACTGCCGGCGTCACCGACCTCTTCGGCGTCGCCAACGTCCTGCCCAACTTCATCTACCTGCTGGTAGCCGGCGGCGTCTTCAACGCCGTGCTGGTCCCGCAGATCATCAAGGCCAGCAAACGCGAAGACCGCGGCACCGACTACGTGTCGCGGATCATGACGCTGAGCCTGATGTTCCTGGCCGCTGTTGCCCTTGTGGTTACCGTTGCCGCTCCGCTCATTCTTCCCCTGATTACCCGCCTGACCGGGGACCAGCTGGCCCTGGCCACCACGTTCGCTTACTGGCTGATGCCGCAGATCTTCTTCTACGGCGCCTACGCCGTGATCGGCCAGGTACTGAACGCCAATGGCCGCTTCGGCGCCTATATGTGGGCGCCCGTGGTCAACAACCTGGTGGCGATCGGCGGGCTGATTCTGTTCATTTCCCTGATCGGCAGGGAAACCACGGAACAGTTCTCACCGGATAACTGGACGCCCACGGCCACCTTGATCCTGGCCGGCAGCACCACGCTGGGCGTTGCCATGCAGGCACTGGTCCTGTTGTTCCCGCTGAAGAAGCTGGGGCTGGGCCTGCGGCCTTCCTTCGGCCTGCGCGGCGTAGGGCTGGGAGATACCGCCCGGGTGGCCAAATGGACCATCATCACCATGCTGGTGGGTAACGGGGCCTACCTCGTCTACACAAATGTGGCCACGATCGCCACCGATGCCAGGCCCGCGTTCCTGGCGATGGATCCGCCGCAGCAGATTGCCGGGCAGGTCAACCTTGAGACTGCGGCAATGCTGTACATCATTCCGCACTCAGTCATCGCCCTCTCGCTGGCCACCGTTCTTTTTAACCGCATGTCCCACGCGTATGTGGAAAGGAACCTCGACGCCGTTCGGGCCACTATTTCGCGCGGCCTGCGTGTCATTGGCGTAGCCACGGTGTTCTGTGCCGCAGTCATGGTGGTACTCGCCGGACCAATCGGCATTTGGTTCTGCGGCGGTTCGAACGCTTCTTCGGCGATCCAGGGGATCGTGCTCGTCCTCCTGGCCGTAAGCTCACCGTTCCTCAGCGCCACCTTCCTCATGAACAGGGCCTTCTACGCCAACGAAGACGCCAAGACACCAATGATCATGCAGGTGATCCTCGCCGTCCTGGGCATCGGCCTGGCGCTGGGCGCAGCTGCCCTTCCAGCGGACCGGATCGTCTATGGCCTGGCGATCGCCTACTCGATAGGAAACATTGCCGCCGTGGTGCTCAGCCATGTTTTCCTTACCCGCAAACTGGGCAGCTACGGGGCAGGACACATCTTCGACGTCCACGTGCGGCTCACCGTTGCCGCTCTTGTCTCCGCTGCCGCCGGCGCCGCTGGACTTGCCCTCCTGGGCGGATACAGCGCCGACGGCTTCGCCTGGCGTTCCCTCTCCACTGCCACCGTGGTCCTGATGATCTGCGGCGCGCTGATGGCCGCCGTCTATTTCGCCATGCTGCGGGTGCTGAAAGTCCGGGAGCTCGACGCCCTCCTTAAACCGCTTCTGGCCAAGATCCAGCGCCGGGGCTAAGACGACCAACTCAGGCTTTGGCTCCCCGCGCGGGTAGCATGGGTACAAAGTGGGCAGTACCGGATGGGTTTGGCCCTGAAGATACTGCCTTGGTCCACACCGGCCGCCCTACCGGCGCCGGTGGCAACACAGCTTGCAGTCACAGCCGTTTCCACGGGAGGAACACGTGCCACAGCCGGTAAATGCTGGTTCAGTGCTGGGCGGCCGATACAAGGTCACCGCCCAGGTCCTGGCCTCAGCAGAGAATGACCTCGTCCTCGACGGCGTGGACCAGGTACTCAACCGTGCCGTGAGCATCCTCGTCGCAGCACCCCAGAACGCCAGCCAGGTCAGCGCCAGCGCCCGCGAAATCGCGATTGGCGAGCGTCACTCCACGGTCCAGATCCTCGATCTGGGCGTCAGTGACGGACGCACCTACCTGGTCACTTCAAACGGCAGCGCTGCCGACCTGCTTGACCTGGTCATCGAGCGCGACGCGCCCTACGTGGAGCCGTTCTTTACGGACACACTCGGGTCGGAGATCTTCGGCGTAGCCCGCTCGCGTGAACCGGAGACGGTCGAGGAAGACCGCTACGTCGAAGAGCACGCTCCGAGGGACCGCAAGCCGCTGCTCTCCAACCTGCCCAAGCCCCACCTTCCGCGCTTCGGGCGCGCAGCCGGGGCAACCGGTGCCGGCGCGGCAGGAGCTGCCGCGGCAGGAGCTGCCGGGGCAGGTGCTGAGGCAGAAGCTGAACGGGACCTGGAATACGGTGGCCCGCAGGAGGCCCCCGCCGAGGCCGCAACGGGAGCCGCCGTCGTGCCTCCGCCGCCCAGCCAGAGCCCGCGCACAGCCGCCTACTCGGCGCCAACCCGCGACACCCCCGTGCAGTCACCCAAGGTGAGCCGCTGGGAAGACGAGGACGATTTCCCGGCCGAAGGCTATGCAACGGCCGGTTCCGGAGACCGCAGGGCCTCGAACTTCCCGCGCACGGCTCTGGGTGCGGAATACGAAGCCGAGGAAGAGTACGACGGCTACGACGACGATGACGACCAGCCAGCCCGGGGCGGCGACCGGAAATCCGGGCGCCTCCTGGTAGGCGGCATCCTCAGCGTCATCCTGCTGGTGGCAGTGGTGCTCGTCTTCAGCAACCTTGGCCGGGTCGGGGACATGTTCGCCTCCGATGATCCCTCGGCGACGGTTGCCCAGTCACCGGCAACCACCGAGGAACCTGCCGATGTCCCCGGTGCGGCCCTTCCTGCCCCCGTCACCGCGGGAATCACACGGCTGGTCCCCGGGAACCAGGAACTCGATTCAGTGAACGACGCCGCCCTGCCGCAGATCATCGACGGCAATGCGGCCAGCTACTGGTCCAGCTACGTCTATGCCTCGGATACCTTCGGCGGCCTCGCACCGAGCCTGGCCCTCGTCGTGGAACTGGAAGAGGAATCCGCCATCACCAAGGTGGACATCACCCAGCTGAACGGCAGCGGCGGCAACTTCTCCGTGATGCTCAACGACTCCCCTTCCCTGGACGGAGCCACCACTGTGGCACAGAGCGGCTTCACCGGACCGACCACCTCCATCACCGTGCCCAAGGGCCCGGACGGGGAACCGGCGTCGGCGAGTTACGTGATCATCAACTTCACCCAGCTGCCACGCCTCAGCGGAGTGCAGGCGGAGTATCCCTGGGGCCTTCGTATCGCTGAAATCGGAGTGTCCTGATCCACGCATTCAGGCTGCCATGCAGGTCGATGCGGTACATGCCGATGCCAACGCTGTCGCGG
>JADGMW010000799.1_pt1 | contig 10722 bp, 9 predicted proteins | sample 8641801 | NCBI WGS metagenome assembly JADGMW01 (sample SAMN16272018, study PRJNA661076) | feces metagenome | isolation source: fecal sample from diarrhoea affected cattle A | host: Bos taurus | place: South Africa: Lokaleng Village, Mahikeng | collected 2019-09
CGACGAAGGCGCCGAAGTTGGTCACGTTGGTCACCACGCCTTCGAGCACCATGCCTGGCGTCAGGTCGCTGAGCTTCTCGACGCCTTCCTGGAACTCGGCGGTCTTGAACTCGGGGCGCGGATCGCGGCCGGGCTTCTCCAGTTCCTGAAGAATGTCGCTGACGGTGACCAGGCCGAAGCTCTCATCGGTGAACTGCTTGGGATCCAGACGCTTGAGGAAGGCCGAATCGCCGATCAGCGAGCGGATGTCGCGGCCGGTGTCGGCGGCGATGCGCTTGACCAGCGGATAGGTCTCCGGGTGTACCGCGGAGGCGTCCAGCGGGTTCTCGCCGTTCATCACCCGCAGGAAGCCGGCGGCCTGTTCGTAGGTCTTGTCGCCCAGGCGCGGGACCTTTTTCAGCTCGCTGCGCGACTTGAACGCACCGTTGGCATCGCGATAGGCGACGATGTTCTGCGCCAGGGTGCTGTTGAGCCCGGAAATGCGTGCCAGCAGTGCGGCGGACGCGGTATTCACGTCGACACCGACGGCGTTCACGCAGTCCTCGACCACGGCATCCAGCGAGCGCGCCAGTTTCAGCTGCGACACATCATGCTGGTACTGGCCGACGCCGATGGCCTTGGGCTCGATCTTCACCAGCTCGGCCAGCGGGTCCTGCAGGCGCCGGGCAATGGAGACCGCGCCGCGGATCGACACGTCCAGATCAGGGAATTCCTTGGCTGCCAGTTCCGAGGCGGAATACACCGAGGCGCCTGCCTCGGAGACCATCACCTTGGTCAGCGTGAGCCCGGGAACCTGCTTGATCAGGTCGGCGGCCAGCCTGTCGGTCTCCCGGCTGGCGGTGCCGTTGCCGATGGCGATCAGGTCTACGCCGTGCTTGGCGCACAGCTTGGCCAGCACCGCCAGGGTGCCATCCCAGTCGTTGCGCGGTGCATGCGGATAGACGGTGGCGGTATCCAGCAGCTTGCCCGTGGCATCGACCACGGCAACCTTGCAGCCTGTGCGCAGGCCCGGGTCGAGGCCCAGGGTGGCACGCGGGCCGGCCGGTGCGGCCAGCAGCAGGTCATGCATGTTGCGCGCGAACACGCCGATGGCGTCGTCCTCGGCCTTGTCGCGCAGCTCGCCGAGCAGGTCGGTTTCCAGGTGGGTGTAGAGCTTGACCTTCCAGGTCCAGCGCACCACCTCGCCCAGCCACTTGTCCGCCGCACGGCCGCGGTTGGCGATGCCGAAGCGCTCGCCGATCATCACTTCGCCCGGGTGCATGCTGCCGGGGGTCTCGTCGCCGACCTTGAGGCTGACGCTGAGGATGCCTTCGTTGCGCCCGCGGAAGATCGCCAGGGCACGGTGCGAAGGGGTGTTCTTCAGCACCTCGTCATGCTCGAAGTAGTCGCTGAACTTGGCACCTTCCTGCTCCTTGCCCGGCACCACGCGGGCACTGAGCGTGGCGTTGTGCTTGAGAAAGTCGCGCAGCTTCGCCAGCAGATCGGCGTCCTCGGCGAAACGTTCCATGAGGATGTACTTGGCGCCTTCGAGCACCGCCTTCACGTCGGCGAAGCCCTTTTCGGCATCGACGAAGCGCGCGGCTTCGCTTTCCGGCTCCAGGGCGGGGTCGGCGAAGAGCGCATCGGCGAGCTCGCCCAGGCCGGCTTCGAGGGCAATCTGGCCCTTGGTGCGGCGCTTCTGCTTGTAGGGCAGGTAAAGGTCTTCGAGGCGGGTCTTGGTATCGGCCAGGTTGATCTCGCGGGCCAGCTCGGGCGTCAGCTTGCCCTGCTCCTCGATGCTGGCGAGGATCGAGGCACGACGGTCGTCCAGCTCGCGCATGTAGCGCAGGCGCTCTTCCAGGTTGCGCAGCTGGGTGTCATCGAGGCTGCCGGTGACTTCCTTGCGGTAACGGGCGATGAAGGGCACGGTGGAGCCTTCGTCGAGCAGCGCCACGGCGGCGGCTACCTGTTGCGGGCGCACGCCCAGTTCTGCGGCGATGCGGGAATTGATGCTGTCCATGAACCTACCTGGGTCAGTCAAACCATGCAGGCCGTGCCTGCGCGAAAGGGCGGGATTATAAGGGCAGCTGCCGGCTTGCGAGGGCCGGCCGAAAGAAAAAGCCTGGGGCTGCGCTGGCCGGCATCCGCCGTTCGGTCGCAAAATCTGCTAACAATGGCTGTCGGTTGCCTAGATAACAGTGGGCGCATAATGCGCCGTCGATTATTTCGGGAGTTTCCATGAGCACCAATGCGTCCGCCAGCGAAGGCGAGAAGATCCTCATTGTCGACGACGATGCGCGCCTGCGACGGCTGCTTGAACGCTTCCTCGATGAGCAGGGCTACCGGGTGCGTACCGTGGAAAACACCGAGCAGATGAACCGGCTGCTCAGCCGCGAGCTGTTCCATCTGGTGGTGCTAGACCTGATGATGCCCGGCGAAGACGGTCTGTCGGCCTGCGCACGCCTGCGGGCCAGCGGCAACCAGATTCCCATCATCATGCTCACCGCCAAGGGCGATGAGGCCAGCCGCATCCAGGGCCTGGAGCAGGGCGCCGATGACTACCTGGCCAAACCGTTCAACCCGCGCGAACTGCTTGCGCGCATCCGCGCCGTGTTGCGCCGTCAGGCGCCGCAAGTGCCAGGCGCACCGGGCAGCGAAGACGAAACCGTGACCTTCGGCGACTACGAGCTGTTTCTCGCCACCCGCGAGCTGAAGAAGGGCGACCAGGTGCACATGCTCACCACCGGCGAATTCGCCGTGCTCAAGGCGCTGGTCCAGCATGCCCGCGAACCCCTGACGCGCGACAAGCTGATGAACCTCGCCCGCGGCCGCGAGTGGGATGCCCTGGAGCGCTCCATCGACGTACAGATCTCGCGCCTGCGCCGTCTGATCGAGCCGGACCCCTCCAAACCGCGTTACATCCAGACCGTCTGGGGGGTCGGCTACGTGTTCGTGCCTGACGGAAACAAAGGCTGAGATGCCGATAAAAGCGCTGGAGGCTTGAGGCTGAACGATGGCGCTTTTTCCGTCCGGCCTTCAGCCTCTAGCGCTCTTGTCGGCTTTCGTTTTATGAAGACTCCCCTCTGGTTCCCGCAAAGCTTCTTCGCCCGCACCCTGTGGCTGGTGCTGATCGTCGTGCTCTTTTCCAAGGTGCTGATGTTGCTGTACCTGATGATGAACGAGGACGTCATGGTCGACCGCCAGTACAGCCATGGTGCGGCGCTGACGCTGCGCGCCTACTGGGCGGCCGACGAGCAGAACCGCGAGCGCATCGGCGAGGCTGCCAGCGTGCAGCGCGTGCCGGAGGCGGACGTGCCGCCGGGTGAGTTCCACTGGCCGTACACGGATATCTTCCAGCGGCAGATGCAGGCCGAGTTCGGCCCTGATACCGAAGTGCGGGTCCGCATCCAGCCGGAGACGGCGATCTGGGTGCGCGCGCCAAGCATGGGGCCGGACTGGTTGCGGGTTCCGCTCTACGCCTACCCGCTGCGTGGGCAGCGGATCTGGAGCGTGCTGGGCTGGTTCCTCGGCATCGGCCTGCTATCCACGGCTGCGGCCTGGATCTTCGTCAGCCAGCTGAACCTGCCACTCAAGCGCCTGGTGTACGCCGCCCGCCAGATCGGCAAGGGCCGCCGCGTACGGCTGCCGATCAGCGACACACCGAGCGAGATGACCGAGGTCTATCGGGCCTTCAACCAGATGGCCGAGGATGTCGAGCAGGCCGGACGCGAACGCGAACTGATGCTCGCCGGCGTCTCCCACGACCTGCGCACCCCGCTGACCCGGCTGCGCCTGTCGCTGGAGCTGATGGCCAGCGACGATGAGCTGACCGAGGACATGATTCGCGACGTCGAGGACATGGATGCCATCCTCGACCAGTTCCTCGCCTTTGTCCGCGATGGCAGCGACGAGCCCGTCGAGAATATCGACCTCGGCGAGCTGGTGCGCGAAGTGGTGGCTCCCTACAACCAGCAGGATGACAAGGTGCGCCTGCGCGTCGAACCGATGCCGCCGCTGGCGCTGCGCCGGGTGTCGATCAAGCGGCTGCTGGTGAACCTGATCGAGAACGCGCAGCGCTACGGCGGCGACGGGGTCGAGGTGGTGGCACACATGTCAGGCGATCACAACGCGCCCTACGTGGTGCTCAGCGTGCTCGACCGGGGTGCCGGCATCGATCCCGACGAGCTGAGCGAGATCTTCAACCCCTTCATCCGCGGCGACCGCGCGCGTGGCGGTCAGGGCGCCGGCCTGGGCCTGGCCATCGTCAAGCGCATCGCCTCGCAGCACGGCGGCATCGTCGAGCTGCGCAACCGCGAAGGCGGCGGCCTCGAAGCGCGCGTCAGCCTGCCCCTTGGGTTGCTGCTGCCGCGGGATGCGGCCCAGGGCGCGCCGTCCGCCTGAGGTGCACCGGCGCCTGCAAACAGTCGCAATTCCAAACAAGCCCGCGGCACCCTTGGCGCAACGGTCGCGCCCCGGTGCGCTACGGCACTTAAGGTGAAAAGGCGTGAAGTGCAGGCTTAACAACGTTTAACAACACGCCATTCGATACGGCTCCTAGGATGAAACGCGCTGAACAACGACCGGCTTGCCGCCCGTTTCTTCAGCATGGCGATGGTCGCTACGGCGTCGCCGCCCCTACCTGTAACCCACATGTGGAGCCATCCCAATGTCAGCTGAAACCTGGAACAAAACGCCAAACCTCAACTCCGAGGGCACCGACAGCTCGATTCAGCAGATGGAACAGGCGTTCGATTTCGCCATCGCCAAGTCAGCGCAGATCACGGCGTTGACGACCATGAAGAAAGCCGAGCTCGACGCGACCAAGCAGCGTCCGCAGAACTGATTCGGCTGCAAAGGCGGCGTCTCTCGTCGCCGCCTTTGCCATCTTCAGAAATCAGGCACCCATGACGTGCCAATACCTCTTTCCGTTCAGCACCAACCGGTGCAGGTCGTTGGGTGATCGCGATGACAGCCATGGCTTCCTGTTCGTCCGCGTCGAATCAGGCGCTGCCTACCCTCACGGTGACGGCCGGCCTGCATTGCGGCGTATCCCTGGAGCTGGACGAACCCATCTGCAGCATCGGCGCGGGCGCTTCGGCAGGCCTGGTGCTCGGTGACGCAGGCATTGCTGACGAACACCTCAGGCTGCGCCTGGCGGATCGCCTGCTTTTTATCGAGGCCATTGGCGGCGCGATCACGGTAGCCGAGGCTGGCCGTGAAACGCTTGTCAGCCGTGGTCACGGTTACCGGGCCCGCTTCCCGGTAGACATTCTGCTAGGGCAGGCGCGTATCCGCCTGGCCGAACCAGCCCCTACAGCGACCACCCGCACGCCGGTGTGGTACGGCAAGCCGCAATGGCTGCTGGCTGCCGTGTTCATGCTGATCTGCGCCGGTGCGGTGGCGATGCTGCAGGAGCGCCCAGCGTTCGAGGCGCAGGACCCGCAACACATCGCGGGTGCCGTATCGGTTGAACAACAGCCGGAAACGTCCATCGGCGACATCCGCACCGAGCTGGCGCTGCTGGCCGAGGAGCTCGGTCTGGATGCAGTGGAAATTTCCATCCGCGATGGCCAGCTCGTCGCCAGCGGACGCTATGCAGCAGGTCAGGCATCCGACTGGGTGGCGCTGCAGCGGCACTTTGATCGCCAGTACGCCAGTCGTTTCCTGCTGCATCGCCAAGCGACGCTCGCGGAGGCCGAGGCGCGACCGCAGGTCAGTTTTCAGGCCATCTGGTTCGGTGACGAGCCCTACCTGATCGATGCCTCCGGCAAGCGCCTGATACCAGGCGCCGCAACCCGGGATGGCTGGTTGATCGAGCGAATCGAAAGCGATCAGGTCGTCCTGGCGCGCGGCGAACAGCGATTTGCCTTCACCCTGGACGACAAGGCAGCGGTCGCCGTGCCGGCAGACACCCGTGCGGCGGAAGGCTGACCGGACCGATGAGAATTTCCGAAGGACGCCCGCCCGCGCTGGCCGTCACGGAGCCGGTGGATGCTGTCCCCGCGTCACGGGAACGTCTGGCCGCATCGTTCGAAGCACTGCTGCCGCCAGCGGCGACACGCGCGCTACAGCGCGACCTGCAACGGCTGGGCGAGCCGGAGGAGACCGCACCTGCGCTATTCAGCGGTTCGCGGCCAACCGAAATTCTTGAAGACATCCTCGAGCGCATCCTGCCCTCTCTCGCGCTGGATACGGATACCAGGGGCCTGGCCATGACACTGATTCGAGAAGAAATCGATATCCGCCAATCCCTTGATCGGCAGCGCGTCGACCTGGAGGAAGGATGAAAACCGCCAATCGTGACGCCGCAAGGCTCCTGCAGGAACTGGGGAACATCTATCGGCGCGCCGGTCAGAGGGAGCGTGCGCTGGTGCTGTTACTGCTCGCCAATCAGATTCAGCCCGGCAATCCGACGCTGCTGCGCCACCTGGCGCTGGCCTTCACCGCTGTTGGCGACGGCGAGCGCGCCCTGGCTGCACTGGATGCCCTGGTGGCGCTTCAGGGTCCGGCGCCCGGGCTGCTCTTGCTGCGCAGCCGCGCGCTGTTGCAGGCCGGGCGGCGTGACGAGGCGCGCCAGCTGTTCCGGCGCTATATCGCCGAGCGTGGAGGAAGCGCGCGATGATGGCGCGGCTCAACGCCCTGGCCCGCATGGCTGCGCAGCGGACCGATGTGGTGATCGTAGCCTTCATGCTGATGGCCATCGCGATGATGATCATCCCGCTGCCGACCTATCTGGTCGACACCCTGATCGCCATCAACATCGCCCTGAGCATGCTGGTGCTGATTGTCGCCTTCTACATCTCCAGCCCGGTGGAGCTGTCCACGCTGCCGCCGCTGATCCTGCTCAGCACCCTGTTCCGGCTTTCCCTGTCGATTACCACCACCCGGCTGATCCTGTTGCAGGGCGACGCCGGCAATATCGTCGAGGCGTTCGGTAATTTCGTCATCGCTGGCGAGCTGGTGGTGGGGATGGTGATCTTCCTGATCATCACGATTGCCCAGTTCATCGTCATCACCAAGGGGGCAGAGCGGGTCGCCGAAGTGGCGGCGCGCTTCACGCTGGATGCCATGCCCGGCAAGCAGATGAGCATCGATAACGACCTGCGCAACGGCGACATCGATCAGCTCGAGGCGCGCCGGCGGCGTTCCAATCTGCAGCGTGAAAGCCAGCTGTTCGGTGCCATGGACGGCTCGATGAAGTTCGTCAAGGGCGATGCCATCGCGGCGCTGGTGATCCTGTTCGTCAACCTCATCGGCGGGCTCACGATCGGCATGCTCAAGCGCGACATGAGCTTTGCCGAAGCGGCGCAGGTGTATTCGCTGCTGACTGTGGGAGACGGGCTGGTGGCGCAGATCCCGGCTTTGCTGATCGCGCTGGCGGCCGGCACTGTCGTGACTCGGGTCAGCAGTGGCGAGGGCGGCGCCGATCTGGGCAGCGAGATCATCGGGCAGATCGCCAGCGGCCAGCGCGCGCTCTCGTTGACCGCGGTCATCCTCGTCGCGATGGCCTTCGTTCCCGGCTTTCCGGCAACGGTGTTCATCGGGCTGGCGCTGTTGCTGGGCGGTATCGCCTTCCTTATCCGACGTACTGAACAACGCCAGGTAGCCGAGCAGATGATGGCGAGTGATAGCCGCGAGGCCGACGAATCGGCGACGCCGGCGGAAGCACCGCCGGTGCCGGAGAACAGTCGCGTCCTGCTCAGGATCGGGCCGGGCCTTGGACAAGGCATTGCGCTGCATCCCTTCCAGCAGCGCCTCGAGGTGTTGCGCAACGAGCTGCACGCCGAACTCGGCATCGAGTTTCCATTGCCAGCCGTGCACCTGGTGCCGTCGGACGCCGCCCACTCGTTTCGTATCGAGCTCGAGGGCATTCCACTCGAAACCGGTGAGCTGTCGCCGGATCGCCTGCTGTACCAGGACGATCCGCTGCACCTGGAACTGCTCGATGTTCAGCGATACGAGGCCGGGTCGCCTCTGACCAGCGGGCCGGCCACCTGGATCGCACGCGCCGAGCAGCCAGGCCTCGACGAAGCCGGTATCGGCTACCTGCTGCCGGAAGAGGTGCTGACGACACTGCTGGGTCGAACCCTGCGTCGCCATGCCGGAGACTTCCTTGGCATCCAGGAAACGCGGCAGCTGCTGGCGCGCATGGAAGAGGAGTATCCCGAGCTGGTCACGGAAGCCGTAAGGGTGATGCCGGTCCAGCGGTTGGCCGAAGCGCTTCGCGGGCTGGTCCGCGAGGGTGTTTCGATCCGCAATAGCCGCGCCCTGCTCGAGGCGATGGTCGAGTGGAACGGCAAGGACCGCGAAGGCGATGCGCAGGCGCTCATCGAGCACCTGAGACGTTCCCTTGCCCGCCAGATCAGTCACCAGCACGCCGACGGCAACCGCGTGATCAGCGCATTCGTGATTGGCTCGCGGTCGCTCGGCAAGCTGCTCGACGGCGTGCGTGACCAGGACGGCGCGCGCGGTAGCGCCAAGGCCCGCGAACTGTTCCGGCGACTGCTCCGGGAGCTGCGCCAGTGCTGTGAGGCGCTGCCCGAGCCGCGCCAGGCCGTACTGGTGGTGCACCCGGAGCTGCGGCCTTTTTTGGCGCGCATCTGTGTCCGCGAGGAGCTGGAGCTCGCGGTGCTGTCCTTCACCGAGCTGGCGGCAGGCTACAACTTGCAGGCGATCAAGGTGATCAACACGGACTCGACGACGACCGAGGAATCCGTCGCCGTCGATACCTCGACCCTGGTGAACGCCTCATGAAACCCGCATGGATGTGGCTGTTGTTGTCGGTGCTGTTGGGCTTCATGGCGCCTGCGTCGGCCCAGCGCGCCGCAGGTTCGTCGCTGCAACTGAGCACGGGCGAAGGCCGCGTGCTGCGTTTCGACGAGCCGGTGGACTCGGTGCTGGTGGCCGAGCCTAGCATCGCCGACCTGCAGGTGGTTTCACCCGGCGTGATCTACGTGTTCGGCAAGCAGAGCGGGCATACCAGCCTCAACGTCCTGGATGCCGAGGGCGCCGAAATCGCTTCGCTGAGGCTTAACGTGAGCGCCAGCCCCCAGGCCCTCGATGATGGCTTGCGTGAGCTGCATCCAAAGGGGCGTACGCAGGTGCGCGCCGCCGGTAACCGCCTGGTGGCCCAGGGTAGCGTGAGCGATGTGGCAGAGGCGGCCAGCCTCAATGCGCTGCTCGATCCGACCGGCCAGGCCTGGAACGGCGCGGTTAACAACGCGACCTACGACGGCGCCACCCAGGTGAACATCCGCGTACGTTTCGCCGAGGTGTCGCGCGAGGAGCTGCTGCGCTATGGGGTCAGCTGGGATGCGCTGTTCAACAACGGTACCTTTTCATTTGGCCTGCTCAGTGGCGGCGCGCTTCCAGCCCAGGCGGCGGCAGGCGCCTCGAACCTGATCTCCGCGGGCCTGAGCTCGGGCCATTTCAACATCGATGCGGTGCTGGAAGCGCTCCAGCGCAATGGGGTGCTGGAAATCCTCGCGGAACCCAACATCACCGCCACCACTGGCGAGACCGCGAGCTTCCTTGCAGGTGGTGAAGTGCCGGTACCGGTGCCGGTCAATCGCGACCTGGTCGGCATCGAATACAAGTCCTACGGCGTTTCGCTGCTGTTCAGCCCGACCCTGCTGCCGAACGATCGCATCGCCCTGCGCGTCAGGCCGGAAGTCAGCACCCTGATGGGTACCAGCAGCCTGGGAATTGGCAGTTTCCAGGTGCCGTCGTTCCGCGTTCGCCGCGCCGACACCCGAGTGGAGGTCGGCAGCGGGCAGACCTTTGCCATCGCCGGGCTGTTCCAGCGAGGCAGCGCCCAGGATGTGGAGAAGATCCCGCTGCTGGGTGATATGCCAGTACTCGGCAGCCTGTTCCGCTCCAAGCGGTTCCAGCGCAACGAGACCGAGCTGGTGATTCTCATCACCCCCTACCTGGTCGAGCCGGTGCAGACCCAAGCGATGCTGATGCCTGGCGATCTACCGACTGTCAGCGGCAATCCCGCACCCGCGCAGAGCCCGTTCGGGTTCCATATGAAATGAGGGAGGTGTCGGCGTGTCTCGAAGGTTGATCGTCCCCATGTTTGTGGTGCCGCTGTTGCTCGGTGCCTGCCAGACCACGCTGGAGCAGCCCCACTATGCCTCTGGCTACCGCACGGTAACCGACGCCGAGGGTCGCGCACGGCTGGTGCCCGAGGCCTGCCTGGCGGCTGCTGTGACTGTCGACGATGGAGCGCGCGAGCCGATGTTGCCACCGGGCTGCGCCAACAGCTTCAACCTGCTGCAGATGGTCGAGCGACAACAGGACCTGCAGCGCGGCCGGGCAAGCGGGCCGGCGATGGCCGCGCCCGTGGGCCGTGCCGCACAGCTGTACCAGGAAGGCTACGAGTCCGCCGAGCAACGTCGGCGTTGGCAGGAGCAGTCAGCGCAAAGCAGTACGGGAGGTGGGCAATGATGCGTGGCGGTTCAGCCTTCATCCACCAGTCCCATCGCCTTCGCGCGGGCGGCCGGGTCGGTTATGCCTTTGATCCGCAACGCCTGTTCGATGAGTGCGGCGCGCCGGGCGTCGTCGCTGGGGCTCAGACGCACCTGGTGTGCGGTCTGGAGGTCGCCAGCCAGCACCTGGATCAGCAGGACGTTTCGCTGATGCCGCGGCTGCGCACCGGTCGCTCGGTCGAGCCCTTCCACTTCGCGCATCGCCTGCTCCGGCCGGCCGTCGAGGGCGTAGGCAAGGGCGAGGTTGCTGCGG
>JADGMW010000800.1_pt1 | contig 10710 bp, 12 predicted proteins | sample 8641801 | NCBI WGS metagenome assembly JADGMW01 (sample SAMN16272018, study PRJNA661076) | feces metagenome | isolation source: fecal sample from diarrhoea affected cattle A | host: Bos taurus | place: South Africa: Lokaleng Village, Mahikeng | collected 2019-09
CGTCTCGCCCGTGGCGGCTCCAAAAAGCGCCCTTTCTACCACCTGACCGTAACCAACAGCCGCAATGCGCGCGATGGCCGCTTTGTTGAGCGCGTTGGTTTCTTCAACCCGGTCGCACAGGGCGCCGAAGTGAAGCTGTCCGTCAACCAGGAGCGTGTTGCTTACTGGCTGAGCCAGGGCGCACAGCCGTCTGAGCGCGTTGCTCAGCTGCTGAAGGAAGCTGCTCAGGCTGCTGCCTAAGCACTCCTATGAATACGACGCCGGCTCCGGCCGAGGACCTGATCGTTCTTGGCAAAATTGTTTCGGTGCACGGTGTGCGGGGTGACGTGAAGGTCTATTCCTTTACCGATCCGATAGACAACCTGCTGGACTATCGCCACTGGACGCTGCGGCGCGGTGCCGATGTACGACAGGCAGAGCTGGTTTGGGGTCGCCTGCAAGGCAAGATCCTGGTGGCCAAGCTGAAAGGGCTCGATGATCGAGAAGAGGCGCGTCTACTGGCCGAATTCGAGATCTGCGTTCCTCGCAGCCAGCTGCCACAGCTGAGCATGGGCGAGTACTACTGGTACCAGCTCGAAGGGCTCAAGGTGATTGATCAGGCAGGGCAGCTGCTCGGCCGTATCGACCATCTGCTGGAAACCGGCGCGAATGACGTGATGGTCGTCAAGCCTTGCGTGGACAGTCTGGATGATCGTGAGCGCCTGTTGCCCTATACGGAGCAGTGCGTACTGACGATTGACCTGAATGCCGGCGAAATGCGAGTCGATTGGGATGCGGACTTCTGACCATGCAGGTCGAAGTCATCAGCATCTTTCCGGAGATGTTCTCCGCCATCAGTGAATACGGCATCACCAGTCGTGCGGTCAAGCAGGGATTGCTCAAGCTCAACTGCTGGAATCCGCGCACGTTTACCGAAGATCGCCATCAAACGGTGGATGATCGTCCTTTCGGTGGCGGCCCTGGGATGGTGATGAAGATACAACCCCTGGAGCGCGCGCTGGCTGCGGCCAAGCAAGCCACCGGGGAGCGGGCGAAGGTAATCTACCTCTCGCCGCAGGGACGTCAGCTGAAGCAGGCGGCCGTGCGCGAGCTGGCGAATGAGGATGCATTGATCCTTATCGCTGGTCGTTACGAAGGCATCGATGAGCGCTTCATTGAAGAGCACGTCGATGAGGAATGGTCGATTGGTGACTATGTACTGTCCGGTGGCGAGCTACCGGCTATGGTGCTGATCGATGCAGTCACGCGGTTGCTGCCGGGGGCCTTGGGCCACGCAGATTCCGCTGAGGAGGATTCGTTTACCGACGGCCTGCTCGACTGCCCGCACTACACGCGACCGGAAGTGTATGCGGACAAACGTGTTCCTGATGTGCTGCTAAGCGGCAATCACGAGCACATCCGGCGCTGGCGTTTGCAGCAGGCCCTTGGGCGGACCTGGGAACGACGCGCCGATCTTCTGGAAAGCCGCTCGCTTTCTGGAGAAGAGCAAAAGCTGTTGGCGGAATTCCTTCGCCAGCGGGACGATAGATGACGTATCGATGGCAGGCTACAGCAGCTTGTCTTAGGAGCACAGAGATGACCAACAAGATTATTCAGCAGATCGAAGCTGAACAGATGAGCAAAGAGATTCCGGCCTTCGCCCCGGGCGACACCGTAATCGTGCAAGTGAAAGTGAAGGAAGGCGACCGTTCCCGTCTCCAGGCCTTCGAAGGCGTAGTCATCGGCAAGCGTAACCGCGGCCTGAACAGCGCGTTCACCGTGCGCAAGATTTCCAGCGGCGTGGGCGTGGAACGTACCTTCCAGACCTACTCTCCGCTTGTTGAAACCATCACCGTCAAGCGTCGCGGCGATGTGCGCAAGGCCAAGCTGTACTACCTGCGCGACCTGTCCGGCAAGGCAGCACGCATCAAGGAAAAGCTGGCTTAATAGCCCCTTTTCTCCACGAAAAAGCAGCCTGCGGGCTGCTTTTTCGTTTGTGCTTTTTCTATCTAAACAATGTCCGGCTCTTGGCGTACGCCAAGGTTGGCGGTCCCTGTGTCTTTGCGAAGAAATTGCCATGACTACCCGAGAAGAAGAAATCCAGCGTCGCATCGAATTGTCGGTCACCAGCATCAGTAAGGCGGTATTCCCGCCGACCACCAACCACCATGGCACGCTGTTCGGCGGTACTGCCCTGGCATGGCTGGATGAGGTGTCGTTCATCACAGCCACGCGCTTTTGCCGCAAGGCGCTGGTGACAGTGTCTTCCGATCGCATCGACTTCAAGCACCCCATCCCGGCCGGTTCCATCGTGGATCTGGTTGGGCGTGTCGTTAAGGTTGGCAACAGCAGCCTCAAGGTGCAGGTGGATGTATACGTGGAGAGCATGTACTCCGATGGTCGCGAGCATGCGATTACCGGTGTGTTCAGCTTCGTGGCGGTTGGCGAGGATAATCGCCCGGTGGCGGTACTGCCGGTCAATGGCGACGAGTAACTGCAGGGTTGCGTTGGGCTGAGCGCAGGCTGGCTACGACTGAGGACAGTGATATTTTAGTGGCGCAGCTGAATTTTCAGGCCGGATCCTGACAGGTCGATGTTCTGCAAGCTGATGCTGCCGAAGCTTCGGCTGCTTGGCGCGCCGGCCACGCGGATGTTATCGAAGCGTACTTCCCCGATTGAACTGGGCAGGCGCACATTCAGTGAGCCGTCGGCATTTAGTGACGTGCTCAGTTGGTCCGTGTCGTAGCGGATATCGTGCAGGCTGGTTTGCGCTTCCAGGATGTCGGGAATCGGGGGCAGCCAACTGGACAGTTGCTTGGTGGTGGATGTCCCCTTATTGCTTTCGGCCTGCATCAGCAGCAGGGGCAGACCATCTTCCAGGCCTTGCGCGGCAGCAGCGCGCATTTGTTCCTCGCTCAAAGGCTGTAGGCCTTGCGCTGCGGGCGCTGGAGTAGGCGAGGTGAGTCGTGGCGATGCCAGGATTGGCTGCAGCGGTGTCAATAGGACGGTTATCAGTCCCGCAGCCAGGCGTAGGCGGCGCTGTTTGCTCAGCGAGCTGCTCAACTGCCGGTTGGTCAGAATGCCCTGCTGGACCAGGATTTCGCCCAATCGCCGGCCGCTCTCGGTTTGCATCCGGATGGCAGAATCCAGCTGCGCCTGATTGATCAGCCCTTTGGTGAGCAGAATCTGCCCGAGGCATGAATGCTGTTGGTTGGCCATGGTCGCTACGTCCGATGGATGCTGGCTTGGTGCGATCATGCTGGCTGGAAACTGTGATCTCTGTCACCGACTGAAAGTTAGGGGTGAATTGGGTGCATCATGTAAGCCCTGCGCTAGAGCTTACTGACGCAGTTACCGTCGGTCGGGCAGTGGGCTGCGCCGATTGCTGACGAAGTTCTACACAAGAGCATCTGGACGTGCAGTTAATGCTCAGTGGGGATGCTGTGGTAGGCTTTGCCTGTTTTGTAACGCCCTTTTCCTGGAGTATCCATGCGCGTTTCCTCTTTTTTTGCTGCCTTGGCCCTGGTGGCTGCTGCTCCGTTGGCTCTGGCTGGTGATCCTGATCACGCAATCCGCCAGTCGCTGACCGCGCTGCAACCGGATCTGCCGATCGAATCCATAGCCGAAAGCCCGCTCAAGGGTATCTACCAGGTTCAGCTCAAGGGTGGGCGGGTGCTGTATGCCAGTGAGAGTGGCGAGTTTCTGCTGCAGGGTTACCTCTACCAAATCAAGGACGGTGCGGTCAGTAACCTGACCGAGCAGGCTGAAGCGGCGGCGATCGCCAAGCAGATCAACGCCTTGCCGCGCGACGAGATGGTGGTCTTCGCACCCAAGCAGCCCAAAACCCACATCACCGTATTTACCGACACCGATTGCGGGTACTGCCAGAAACTGCACAGTGAAGTGGCGGAGCTCAATCGCTTGGGCGTTGAAGTGCGTTATGTAGCCTTCCCCCGCCAAGGCATCAATTCGCCTACCTACCAGACCATGGTTAATGTCTGGTGCGCCAAGGATCGGCAGGCCGCCATGACTCAGGCCAAGTCGCGCAAGTCCGTGCCGGCTGCCAGTTGTGACAACCCTGTTGAGAAGCAGTACCAACTGGGCCAGATGATCGGGGTGCAAGGCACGCCGGCTATCATTCTCGCCAATGGACAGATGATCCCCGGCTATCAGCCGGCGGCGCAGCTGGCCAAGGTAGCGCTGCAGGCCAACTGACTGAACCCTTTGCATGGGTTTTCGCTCCACTCCACAGGTGCTTTGCCTTGTGGAGGGTGTGATGAAACTGCTGGGCTCCTGTCATTGCGGTGCGGTGCGTTTTTCCCTGACGTCGCATCAACCTTATCCCTTCATGCGCTGCTACTGCTCGATTTGCCGCAAGACGGCGGGTGGAGGCGGCTACGCGATCAACCTGGGCGGCGACTACGCCAGCCTGCAGATCAGTGGCGAAGAGCATCTGAGCGTTTATCAGGCGCGGTTGGCTGATGGGCAACTGAGCAGTGCGCGGCGGCATTTCTGTCGGCACTGTGGCAGCGCCTTGTGGCTTTGGGATCCCACCTGGCCGGAACTGGTCCATCCGCACGCTTCGGCCATCGATAGCGAATTACCGGTGCCGCCCCAGCAGGTGCACATGATGCTCGGCTCTAAGGCTGGCTGGGTTGAGGTGCAGCCTAGGTCGGGTGATCAGACGTTTGACGACTACCCGGATGAATCGCTGGCAGGCTGGCACGAGCGTCTTGGCCTGGAAAATACATGAGCTGAGCATGCGCCGCCCGGACCGCGCCAATTGACTAAAAGCCGTGCGCTTCGTAATGTGCAACTCTTTTGTGCGCCCGGTTTTTTCGGGCGCTCGGCGCGGCAACCATGGGGAGTCAAGCGTGAATTCGGTGAAAGTAGGCATCTGTGGATTGGGCACCGTCGGTGGCGGTACCTTCAATGTTCTCAAACGCAACGCCGAGGAGATCGCCCGCCGTGTCGGGTGCAGCATTGAAGTCGCCCAGGTTGCCGCGCGCGACACCAATCCGAAGTGCGACACCGGTACAACCCCCATTACGGCCGATGTGTTCGAGCTGGTCAGCAACCCGGACATCGATGTAGTCGTCGAACTGATCGGCGGTGACACCATTGCACGCGAGCTGGTGCTCAAGGCCATCGACAATGGCAAGCACGTAGTCACCGCCAACAAGGCGCTGATTGCCGTACATGGCAACGAGATCTTTGCCCGAGCCCGCGAAAAGGGCGTGATCGTCGCTTACGAGGCCGCCGTTGCGGGCGGTATCCCGGTGATCAAGGCGATCCGCGAGGGGCTGGCCGGTAACCGCATCAACTGGCTGGCCGGCATCATCAACGGCACCGGCAACTTCATTCTTACCGAAATGCGTGAAAAGGGCCGCGCCTTCGGGGATGTACTCAAGGAAGCCCAAGACCTGGGCTACGCCGAAGCAGACCCGACCTTCGACGTGGAAGGCATTGATGCCGCTCACAAGCTGACCATTCTGGCGTCCATTGCGTTTGGTATTCCGCTGCAATTCGACAAGGCCTACACCGAAGGCATCACCCAGCTCACCACCGCCGACGTCAACTATGCCGAAGCGTTGGGCTACCGCATCAAGCATTTGGGCGTTGCCCGCCGCACCGAGCGGGGCATTGAGCTGCGCGTGCACCCGACGCTGATCCCCGCCGACCGCCTGCTGGCCAACGTCAATGGCGTGATGAACGCGGTGATGGTCAATGGCGATGCCGTGGGTTCGACCCTCTATTACGGCGCTGGCGCCGGCATGGAGCCAACCGCCTCGGCAGTGGTGGCTGACCTGGTGGATGTAGCCCGTGCGCTGGCGACGTCGCCCGAGCATCGCGTGCCGGCGCTGGGTTTTCAGGACGCTGCCTTGTCTGCCCACCCGATCCTGCCAATTGCCGATTGCGAGAGCGCCTACTACCTGCGCATCCAGGCCAAGGATCGTCCCGGCGTGCTGGCTCAGGTGGCGAGTATCCTGTCTGAGCGCGGCATCAATATCGAATCGATCATGCAGAAGGAAGCCGAGGAGCAGGATGGCCTGGTGCCGATGATCCTGGTGACCCATCGCGTGCAGGAGCAACGCATCGACGATGCTATCTCCGCCCTGGAAGCCCTGGCCGATATCAGCGGCAATGTGGTGCGTATCCGGGTAGAACAACTCAATTAACAGGAGCAGCAAGCCATAAGCCGCAAGCTACAAGAGAGCGCATGAGTGTTTTCTTGCAGCTTGAAGCTTGAAGCTTGAAGCTCGAACCGAAGGTTTGCAGAATGCGCTATATCAGTACCCGCGGCCAGGCGCCGGCCTTGAATTTCGAAGACGTGCTGCTCGCCGGACTGGCCAGCGACGGCGGTCTCTATGTGCCGGAAAACCTGCCGCGCTTTACCCAGGAAGAAATCGCGTCCTGGGCTGGCCTGCCGTATCACGAGCTGGCCTTCCGGGTGATGCGCCCGTTTGTGGCTGGCAGCATCCCCGATGCCGATTTCAAGAAGATCCTCGAAGACACCTACGGTGTGTTTGCCCATAGCGCTGTGGCGCCGCTGCGTCAGCTGAACGGCAATGAGTGGGTGCTGGAGCTGTTCCACGGCCCGACGCTGGCGTTCAAGGACTTCGCCCTGCAACTGCTGGGTCGCCTGCTCGACTACGTGCTGGCCAAGCGCAACGAGCGTGTGGTGATCATCGGTGCCACTTCTGGCGACACCGGCTCGGCGGCCATCGAAGGCTGCAAGGCCTGCGACAACGTGGACATCTTCATCTTGCACCCGCACAACCGCGTGTCAGAGGTGCAGCGCCGCCAGATGACCACCATCCAGGGCGACAACATCCACAATATCGCCATCGACGGCAACTTCGACGACTGCCAGGAGATGGTCAAGGCCAGCTTCGCCGATCAGGGCTTCCTGAAGGGCACCCGTCTGGTGGCGGTCAACTCGATCAACTGGGCGCGGATCATGGCCCAGATCGTCTACTACTTCCACGCCGCCATTCAGCTCGGCGGCCCGGCGCGTTCCGTGGCCTTCTCGGTGCCGACCGGCAATTTCGGTGATATCTTCGCCGGCTATCTGGCGCGTAACATGGGCCTGCCAATCAGCCAGCTGATCGTCGCCACCAACCGCAACGATATCCTGCACCGCTTCATGAGCGGCAACCAGTACGTCAAGGACACCCTGCATCCGACTTTATCGCCGTCGATGGACATCATGGTGTCCTCGAACTTCGAACGTTTGCTGTTCGACCTGCACGGTCGTAACGGCGCTGCGATTGCCGGGCTGATGGACACCTTCAAGCAGGGTGGCGGCTTCAGCGTCGAACAGGACCGCTGGACTGAAGCGCGCAAGCTGTTCGACTCCCTGGCCGTGGATGACGAACAGACCTGCGAGACCATTGCTCAGGTGTACAAGGAATGCGGCGAACTGCTCGATCCGCACACCGCGATTGGCGTGCATGCTGCGCGTGAGTGCCGTCGCAGCCTGGCGATACCGATGGTTACCCTGGGTACCGCGCATCCGGTCAAATTCCCCGAAGCGGTGATCAAGGCCGGTGTCGGCCAAGCGCCGGAACTACCGCCGCACCTGACCGACCTGTTCCAGCGTGAAGAGCGCCTTCACGTGCTGGCCAACGATCTTAAAGTAATACAGGCGTTCGTCAGCCAGCACGGCAACCGCGGCAAGCCGCTGTAAGCACTGCGCCCTCTACAAGGCCCGCTTTTGGCGGGCCTTGTTGTTTTTGCCATGCGATGGTCGTTTCGCCTGGACGGTGTGCGGCGGGCGTTTCCTGTGTAGATTGGCCCGATGGTTCCGACAGCCGTGATTGCCGGTTGTCTTTGCTGTTAAGGAGTCGAGATGAGCGATAAACCCGACCTGCAACTGGCTCTGGTGCAAACCAGCCTGGCCTGGCACGACGCTGCCGCCAACCGCGCGCGTTCCACCGCGTTGCTGGAGCAGGCGCGCGGCGCCGATCTGGTGATCCTGCCGGAGATGTTCACCACCGGTTTTTCCATGGAGTCCGCCGCGCTGGCCGAGTCGGAGCAAGGGCCCACCCACGCTTGGCTGTGCGAGCAGGCTGCGCGGTTGAATGCGGTCATTACCGGCACCCTGATTGTGCAGGCCGCAGACGGTAGTTACCGTAATCGCTTGCTCTGGGCGCAGCCGGATGGCGAGGTGCTGCATTACGACAAGCGTCATCTGTTTCGCATGGCCGGCGAACATGAGCATTTCACGGAAGGCGATCGGCAGGTGGTATTCGAGCTCAAAGGTTGGCGGGTGCGCCCATTGATCTGCTACGACCTGCGCTTCCCGGTGTGGAGCCGAGATCCCGAGGGTACCGATCTGTTGCTATACGTCGCCAACTGGCCGGCGGCCCGACGCAATGCCTGGAACCGTTTGCTGCCGGCACGGGCCATCGAAAACCTGTGTTATGTCGCTGCGGTGAATTGCGTGGGCATCGACGGTAAGGGCTATGCGTACAGCGGTGACAGTCAGGTGCTGGATTACATGGGCGACAGCCTGCTGAGTGCGGGAGAGGGTGATGGCGTATTTCGGGTCGGTCTGAAGGCCGCCGCGCTGGAGAGCTTCCGCACGCGTTTCCCAGCCTATATGGATGCCGATGAGTTCGTCCTGAAGGGCTGAGGGTGGACCAACGCGCGCGAGCAGCTTGGGTCCTACGGGGTTGGAACGATATCCCCGCTATGCAGGCTTGGCGCAAGTCGGGGCGCCTAAGCGGCGGCCCAGTCGGTTGATCCACAGCGAACCAACAATGATCAGGCCGCCAATGGCCAGGCGCAGCAGGTTCTCATCGGTGTTCCACACCAGCAGATTGATCAGCAGGCCGACCGGTACGCTGAGATTGTTCATCACAGCCAGGGTGCCGGTATCCACCAGGGTGGCACCCTTGTTCCAGCAAAACTGGCCGAGTGCCGTGGCCAGCAATCCCATCCAGATCAAGACGCCCCACTGCAGGTCGGTCGTGGGCAAGCGCTCTGGATCACCCAATGCCAGCCATGCCGGCAGCACGACGATTAGGGCACCCAGGAAGAAATAGCCGAAACGACGGTGCAAGGGCACGTCCGAGGGGTAACGCACCACCAGGCGTCTATACAGTACCTGCCCAGCAGCAAAGGTTGCGTTGGCGATCTGCAGCAGTAAGAAACCGCCGAGGAACTCGCTGCCCACGTTGTCGTAGCGAATCAGCGCGGCGCCCAATACAGCCACAGCGGCGGCGAGCAGTGCCCAGGGGTTGAAGCGGCGGTTCAAGGCGTCGTCGATCAGCGCCACGTGCAGGGGGGTGAGCACGGTGAACAGCAGCACCTCCGGTACGCTGAGCACGTTGAAACTGAGGTACAGGCAGATATAAGTCACGCCAAACTGCAGGGCACCCACTAGCATGACGCCGCCGATAAAGCGCGGCGCCACGCCCTGCCAGCGAGTCAGTGGCAAAAATACCAGTCCGGCCAGCACCACACGGGTCAGGACGGCGAAGTAGCTGTCCACCTGGCCGGCCAGGTAGGCACCGATAAAATTGAAGGACAGCGCCCACAGCAGGGTGACGAAAATCAGATAGGCCATGCATGACTCCCAGGCAGGGCGCTGACATTACCTGTTTGCCGCGATTGGCAACAGGCGGGGGCGTCAGTTGAGGGCCAGGGTCTTAGTGCAGCTGCGCAGATCGACCTCGCCCACGTAAGGGTTGGCGTTGCCCTGCGCGCAGGCGATGTTGCGGTTGCGCCAGCGCTCCCAGTCGCTGACCGGGTACTGGCGATTCCAGATGTCGTACAGGCGTTGGTCCTGCCGGGACAGACGCAGTTTGTAGCGATCGCTCATGTACAGATAGATACGTGCGATCGCGCCGCGTGTGTAGTCCGGCGGCATGGCGGTGCGCTGCTTGAAATCGACCACAAAGGGGCAGGCGCCGTATTGGCTGGGTTTCTGACTGAGCATGCCGAAGCCGTAGTTGCTGCGGTCGCCATTCACCTCGCCGACGGCAGGCACCAGGTTGTGCAGGTCGGCTTCAGCGCGGCTGAAAACCGGGTCGTTGGCGGTGCAGTTCTTGCGTCCGCCCTCTTGCCAGCACTGGCGCTGGTGGCCAATCGTCCAGGCGGGGACGATATGCTCCCACTCCAGCCGCTGGGCGCGCTTGAGCTGCTTGCGAGGCGTGTAGCCGCAGCTATCGAGGTCGACCCGATTGCCTTTGTAGGTACAGCCGCAATAGAAATCAACGGGATGATCGGCGTACAGCTTCCAGGCGATCTTCTTGGCTTCGACAAAGGTGCGTGGCGCATCGGCATGGGCGGTGGAGAAGGACAGCAGGGCAAATAGCAGAACGGACAGCAAACGCATGATGGTTCTCGACTACGAACTGAGAAAGGCATCCTTGCGTGGCGACCGATTCTAGCGTTTCTGTCGTAAAAGTCATATGTGACAGCAGCTTGTGTGCGTATTGCAGAAAGAGGTTGAGCCGTAATCAGGTAGTCCTTAAGGGCAGGCGGGTGTCGTTCGGTTCGGTTCGGACGATGCTTATTCAGAGACTTGCGCAACGATGGGGTCGAGAAGTACAAATCCCGACGCCTTTCATAAGTGTTTGTTCTAGCGGTAAAAAAAATGGCAATGCGGGGAAAAATATTGTTGACAGCTAAGCGGTACACACCTAATATGCGCCCCGTCCACGACACGGGGCTATAGCTCAGCTGGGAGAGCGCTTGCATGGCATGCAAGAGGTCGACGGT
>JADGMW010000801.1_pt1 | contig 10708 bp, 6 predicted proteins | sample 8641801 | NCBI WGS metagenome assembly JADGMW01 (sample SAMN16272018, study PRJNA661076) | feces metagenome | isolation source: fecal sample from diarrhoea affected cattle A | host: Bos taurus | place: South Africa: Lokaleng Village, Mahikeng | collected 2019-09
GACTGCGCGGCTCACCGTGCCGCGCCAGTCCGTTCGGGGATGGGTTCGGATTGTCGGAGAGTGCCCGGTGTTCGATCATGGCGGAGACGTTGTCGAACGAGGCCGCAGGTGATCGGGGCCGACAGCGACGCCTGGCCGACGGCGAGCTGATGCGAGCTGCGCCGTCCGTCACGACCATCCGCAACTGGGTGCGAGCCTGGCGAAATCAGGGCCTGCTCGGCTTGGTTGACGGCCGGGCTCTGCGGCACATCGCCAAGTGGGATCGGATCGATGAGCGCTATCGCCAGATGGCCGAGACGATCTTTGCAGCTCTTGATGGTGATCGGTCCACGGTCAGTATCGGCGAGATCGACCGGCGGATCCGGGTAGAACTCCACCGTGCTGGTCATCGCGATGTGGTGACGCCGCAGCGGGTGACCGCGCAGTACTTGGCGCATCTCAAACACGGCATCGGCGCCACGACACGAAGCCAGCGCAGTCGGGCGGGGCGCACGGTGTCGGGCACCGCATCGTTCCCGGCGATCCGGCCCGGGCAGATCGTTGCGATCGACGCGACCCGGGCCGACAACCTCGTCTACGACCCGCTGTTCGGTCGCCCGTTCAGTGTCGAGATCCTCACCGCGATCGACGTGGCCACCCGGGTGATTCTGGCGCTGCGGGTGGTTCCGCGCAGCGCCGATGGCATCGACGCCGGCCTGCTGCTCTACGACGTGTGCCGCCCGTTCTCCATGTTGGTGCAGGGCACGACGATCAGTGACTGGCGGTGGGCCGGACTCCCGGACACCCTCGACGTGTCCGATATCGCCGTCACCATCGGGCGCCGCCGTGTCGCCCCGGACCTGTCCACCCTGCAGGGTGAGCACCGGATCCCGTCGGTGCTGCCGGATGCGATCCGCGCCGACCACGGGTCGATTTTTCTGTCCGATCATTTTCGGGCTCTGCTGCACGAGTTCGGGATCGATCTGTTGCTCAGCCGCGGGTCCAAACCGACGGACAATCCCCATGTGGAGCGCTGGCACGAGACCCTGCAACGCGCGGTGCAGCAGCTACCCGGCTACAAGGGCCGCAACACCTCCGAGCGTGGCCGGCTGGTCGCCGCCGAAGCACTGATCACCGCGGCGGAACTCGAACAGTATCTGCGTCGATTCGTGGCGCTGGACTATCACCGGTCCTGGCACACGGGGCTGGTGCTCGGCGCCGACCCGACCGCACGTACCAGCCCGCTCGAACTGTGGGACGTGATGCTCGATGTCACCGGCCGTATCGACGTGCCGCAACGTCCGGATCTGATCTACCAGTTCCTGCCGATCCGGTGGCTGCGGGTCGGCGTGGCCGGGGCCGAGTACCGCAACATGGTCTTCGACGGCCGGGTTCTCGCGGACTTCCGCGATGTCGCTGTCGGAGGTTTCCGGGCGCAGGACGCGGCGGTGCCGTTTCACCTTGATCCGCACGATCTGTCCCGCATCTGGTTCCGGCACCCCGAGACCGGGGAAATCCATCCAATCCCATGGCGTGGGGCACTGCTGACGGATGCACCGATGACCGAGGCGATCCTCGACGGGCTGCGTCAGCGGATCCGCGATCGCGGCGGCAACCACATCCTGTTCCGGGGTTCGGCGCAACGGCAGATACTTGACGAACTCACCGAACTGACCACCGGATCCGCACCGCCGGTCGACTGGACCAGCAAACTCTCCGCGGCAGCCCGCCGGGTCCAGCAGTCCCGCAAAGACCACGCCGAGGCCGCTGTCGCCGCCCAGCACACCGCCCAACCTCCGACCGCCGAAGCGGACACCGCGGACGTCCTGCCGGACGTGCCTGACCTGTGGCCGGCCGACGACCTGCTCGACCGGCCCTGGCCGCACCTCGCGGACGAGCCGTAGCTGTGGACGCCCGCGCCTGGCATCGCGCCTGCGCCACACCCACACCGCCGGAACCCGGGCGGTACACCGCCGCGGGCTGGGAACGGCTGTCGAGTTCTCGGCGGGCAGCGCACATCGCCGAGCTCGGGCGTTGGCTCCACACGATTCACCTCGACACCGAGCAGGCCGCGGCCGTGACCGGCCGGATGACCGAGCTTGTGGAGGAGAACACCCAGACTCCGCCCGGTGCGAAGCTCATCGCCGCGGTCACCGGGGTCAACACCGTCGGCAAGAGCACCGTTGTGCGCCGGTGGGCCGCCGATCGCTACTGCGATTCGATCACCGGCGCCGACACCACTGAGTTCGGCGTTCCGGTCTGGCAACCCCAGCCGTATCTGGAGGCGGACCTGTGTCCGGTGGTGTGGGTGAACCTGCAATCGGCGGTGATGGTCAAGGGACTGAACTCGCAGATCCTGGATTTCTTCGGGCTGCCTGCCCGCGGTGTCGCACATCACCTGTCCACGGTGGCGGTGCAGGCGTTGGCCCGGCACGGCACCCAGATCTTGGTGATCGACGATACGCAACTGCTGCGCACGAACTGGAAGGGCAGCCAGGAAGTCCTCGACCACATCAAATATCTCAACACCGAACTCGGTGAGTTCGACGCCACCTTGGTTCTGGTCGGCACCGGCCTGGCCGACAGCGCGATCACCGCCGACCCGCAGATCACCGGACGCCTGGAGCTGACCGAATTGGTCCCGTTGGACATCACCACGGAGGGCGCGCAACACGCCTGGCAACGAGTTCTGCACCGCCTGGAAACACTCGTGCTGCCTCATCTTCCGCGGGCACAGGCCGGGGTGCTCACCACCGAGTTCGCCGGTCCGATCTGGAAACGCTGTCAGGGATATCTCGGCGATACCTCTCGGCTGATCCGCACCGCCACCCTCGACGCCGTCAAAGACGGCACCCTCACCATTACCGCCCGTCATCTGTCTGCTGTCCGTCTCAGCGACCGGGCGCACCACGGCGAGCAGCAGATCGCCCGGCGCCGCCGCACCGCCGACCGGCCATGACACCGCCACTACCTCAACCGCTCTCACCGGCGCCGAGGATCGTCGAACGGCTACCGGCGCGGCCGATCCCCGCTGCTGGGGAATCGTTCGATTCCTTCGTCGCCCGCACCGCCGCCGCCAACGCCACCACCGTTGCAGCGATCCTCGGTCGCCCCCGGATCGCCCGCGGTGCCCCGGACTATCCGGCGATCCTCGGCCGGGTCGCTGCACTGACCGGCCAACCTCGATCCCGAATCGTCGAGATGACCCTCGACAGCGTCCACCCCACCGTCCTGACCCCGACAGGATGGTCCACCGCGGAATGGGGACAGCACTGTCCGTGCGCACCATCGAACATCGGCCGCCGGGACTGGGCGCTCGCACTCGCCCCGATCTGCCGCTACTGCCGACGCCTGGTGCAGCTGCCCGGTACGGATACCACCAGCCATATCCCGATCCCGGGCGAGATCGCCCGGGGCTGTTTCGACGTTCTCGCCGCCGCTTATCGCTCCGCGACCGATACCCATATCGCCATGCGGTTGCAGACGCTGCGCACGGATCTGCCGTGGATCATCCGGCGGATCAGCAAATCCTGGGCCCAACCCGAGGAGACCGCCGATCTGCTGTTCCAACAGGCAGTGGACGACCTCGTCCACACCGGCGAACCACACCACGACGGGGCCACGGCGCCAGTTCCCCACTCGGCTGCGGTCCGCGCGATCGCGATCGCCGTCGGCTGGGACAGCCAACCAGCCGGGTCGGTGTCCCCGATCCCGCCATCGCGCCCCGCCTTGCACCCCCGGCACGAACCATCGATCCGGGACGGGGACGTCTTCGCCAGGAGGGTGATCCGGCCAGGATGGCCGGCGCCGCGGATCATGCCGCGCCCGGCGTGGGCGCGACGATTCCCGAACCGGATCGACCTGCTGCGCCTGGTGATCGGCTCCACCGCATTGACCATCGACCACATCCCGGGCAGCTACCGGCAGGACGGCGAACCGTTCTGGGTCGACCGCTGCCAGTGGCTCTGGCGCGCCCGGGTCGCAGCCCTGCTGGGGCACTGCGCAGCGCTGCGTGGCCACTGGGACCTCGCCGATGAACCGATCCACCGATACTCTCGCGACCATTATTTCTACGTCGCCAAAGGACATTGGCCATCCGTGCCACCGATCCTGGTGTATGAAACCGATATCGCACACGCGATGAACCTTGCCCGAATTCTCGTCGGGGACGGTCTGATCGATTATCGGCGTCGGCGTGATCTTCTGCGCCCGCTCGTGCAGCTCCCGGTCGATCTTGCTGCGCGGCTTCCCCGCCCTGTGCGCGCACTGAAGGACTATCGGCGCATCGGCGCAGCATGGATCTGGTCCGAGGCCACCGCCGATCGCCCGCCTCCAGGACGGCCGATGGGGGCACTGTCCGCCTTCGACACCCTCCTCGGATCGTCGGGGCGAAATCTGCTGCGCGGTTACGCCTGCGAACTTCTCGCAGGTCACAAAGCTTCGTAAGGCATCGGTTACGGCCCCGCAATACTGTCCTCGTCCGGCGTATAGCTGCCGTTTCCAACCGCAACCGAAACTCCAAAACCGCGAGCAGTCATACAGACTGCCTGTATGTATGTTACTGAAGTGTTATGTGTTGCATTTGTGATTATTGGGAAACCGTTTAGGTTGCTAAGAAGCGATGGCGCCACCGCTTCCTCAATCGAATCGACAGACAGTAGGAATAGATGGATTCGCACACCAACGGTGGCTCCGTCATGTCCCGGCACAGATGGTGGCGCCGGTGCCTGGTCACGAGCACGGTTGCAGTCATGGTTGCCGTCGGAGGGTCGGCAGCGATGGCACAACCGACCGAGACGACACCGGCCGGCCCCACCACACCGACAACGACGCAGCCGGCCGCCCCGGATAGCGTGCCCCTGCAGGCACCGACCGAGACCACCACGATGGATCCGTGCGCGGTGCCAACCACCACCGCCCCCACCACAACTCCAACGGTGCCGGCGACCACCACCCCGACCGAGCCGGTGCCGCCGACATGCGAACCGACCGTTCCGGCGACGACCACCACACCGGCATCCGAGCCGGCGACGCCACCCCTCGCAACCGAGGCCTCCTCGACGGGCAACGAGTCGAGCACACCCGCGACCACGAGCGCGGAAGCATCTACCGCGGCCCCGGCGAAGAAGGAGCCGTGGGTGAAGTGGACACCCACCGAAAACCCCAACTCCACGATCGTGCCCGGCAAGATGCGCTCGGACCGCCAGGAATTGCCCGAGGGCTTCACCAAGGAAGACGCCGACAAGGCCGAGATCCTCGAGGCGAAAATCCTCGCAGCCTCACGCTCCCGCACGGCCCGTAGTGCCTCCGCCACCAACGTGCTCGCCGCCGCGGCTCCCACCGACTGCATAACCTACTTTCCGGCCTGGCAGTATCGATCTGCGGAGAGATCCGAGTCAAATACGACTCTCTCGGCAACGTGAACAGCTTCTTGCTCTGGCCCACCAGCGGCAACATCACGAACCCCGACGGAGTCGGACAACGCGTCACATTCGTCAACGGACCGATCTACTGGCACCCCAACGCCGGCGCGCACCCGGTCGTCAACCACTTCATGATGAAGTGGGGCGAGCTGTCCTGGGAGGCAGGTTATCTGGGTTATCCCACCACCGATGAGATCGTCCTGCAGTCGAGTACCGACAACATCGGTCGGCGGCAGGAGTTCCAGGGCGGCCACGTGTACTGGCACCCCACTCGCAGCAACCTCAATGCTGTCCGTGGCGCCGTCCTGAGCAAATACCTCGCCACGGGCGCCCAGAACGGGCCCCTCGGCTATCCGAAGTCCGACGAAATCGGCCTTCCAGACGGTGTGGGACGGATGTCCTCATTCGAATTCGGCAGCATCTACTTCACTCCGGCTACCGGCGCATGGCCTGTTTACGGTACTGCGGATCCGATTACCGGAAGAATCATGGGCAAGTGGGCAGCAACAAATTACGAGAAGGGGCCCTTCGGATACCCCGTGGGAGACGAGGAGCCTTTCGGCACTTCCAGTCTCAAACAGGCATTCCAGGGTGGAACGATCGCGTGGCCAAACGACCTGACCGATGCCTCGGACAGTCTCGGAACAGACTGGGACGAGTACACGCATGACGAACCTTCTTGTGGCGATTCCTGCGGTGACGACCGGATTGGCCTCTTCGGCCCCGCATATCTGGATGTCCCTCAACCCGCCTCTTTTTCTACGGAGTCGCTCCCTGAAAGCGGTGTAGGACCCGAAGGAATAGTCGGGCAAGAAATGCCGCGCTGTGACACGCTTGTTCCGGACCCCACCGCGTCGCCGGATTCGCTCACCTGGTGCCAGGCCGACGTTCCCGAAAATGAATCGCCCCAGTCACGCACGATGGACGTATGGGACTGGACGACCGCAATACAACCGTGGTGTCAGAATCATTCGGAACGTCAATGGATGGGGGACCGTCATTACCAGTGCATGTGGCGGAAGGATATCAGCTACCTGAAGTACAACCAGTCCGGTGCCACAGCAGGCGAAGTATGGTACGTGCAAGAACACGAACTTCGTACCAAGTGGAACTCGAATACATGGCAGGGTCGATCCGCTATCCATATCCGTCAAGCATTCGGATACGGGGCTTCCGCTACCTACGGTGGGACCGTGACCTGTTCATCCACAAGCACTTGCCAACTCGGAGGCGACACCGGCACGCACAGCATCCCGGTCACCGTTGGCTCCGACATCATGGATTACACGCTTCAGAACCCTGCTGTCAGTGGAACGGTGAACAACACCGCATACTCACAGTTCAAATTCGCTCATGCTCAAGCAAATCCCGGGACAATCGATGCTCCGCGCGCCCAGTTCCCCGTTGTCCGCTGCGACAACATCGCATCAGGCTCCACAATCGGTTGTATCGTGCCGGGGGCCGAACCAATTCTCGATATGACGACTCGACCGAAGGCGGCCGCCCATGCCGAGCACATCGGAAATGCACAACGCAGCGGACTCCCGGGTTCACCATACGCTGGAGTACCCCTGACCAGGACTCTCGGCACTCAGGTCCAGACCAACCGAAATAACACCTGCAATAGAGTGATGACTTCTCGGCCCACCGGGCAGGACTGTGATGAGTACCCGTTTGCCTCTACGACGCAAGGTGGCTCTATCACTGGTACACGGACTTGGAATTACTGTGCCGTCGACCTCCCGAACATCCCCGTCTTGAACCCTGTCGACATAGGAGTCCCCAGCGCTCCAGGAACGAGTATGTGTTTCATCAGCAGCAGCGCGAACCGAAGCGGAGGGGGAATCTTATCGTGGTTCTATAGAAAGAACCGAATCATCGACGGAGACAACTTCTACGTCAAAGGCACCTAGCCGCTGACCTCCCAGAAACACTTCACTCACAGCGAAAGGGGTTCCGTGCGATGCCTGCCGAGGACTCGATCCAGGTCGACCATCATCAGTTCATCCTGGGCGTACCTGAAACCGAAACACTCGACCCGGCCTCGCACGGAACCCTGATCGATGTCGGCAATGGATTCATCTCGTTCTACACCGGTATCGCGTACGGACCGGTCCGCGTTCGCGTGGAGCTCCTCGACCAACCGCCAACCGACATCCTTCAGGACGACTGGGAGGCCATCGAGGAAACAACCGTATTCGCGGAAGAGCCCATGATGGTGTCGGCACCCGATGGCACTGTCTCCAGCGTGATCGATCCGATCCCGCCCGGCACCTATCAGGTGCGGGCACATGCTCGTGGCCGAGACAGTCACTACGGTCTCGACGTCGACAACATCGTCGAAGACTATCTAGTTCAACTCTGGCCCACTGACGCCGTAGAGGCAGACCTACAGGTTCGAACGCTCCACAAGACCGACACGGCATGGCCATCGGAGCCGCAGGTCGACCGCCCGGAACCCTCCCGACAATACGTTTACCTCCGGGACGACCCCGGGAACGTGATCACCGCCCCGCCGCAGAGCCCCGAAGCCCAGGCAGTGCGTGCCGAGTTGCACACCTTTGGTGGCAAACCGCTCAGCCCGGCTCTCGAGGCCATCTATGCCGCCCGACACGTGGCCGGACTGGATCGCGACCTCATCGACCGAGTCGAAGCACTCGACGACGACCGGCAACGAGCCTTCGCGCGCTGGTGTGTGCACCAGGCGTGGGAACGCGCCGGACTCGTGCATTCCCCATGGTTCCGCCAACGGCTCGCAGAAATGGACGCAGGGCACTCTGCCCATCCGGACTTCGTCGCCAGCGCTGAAGCTCGCAACCGACTCGACGCCGATCCACGGATTCGTCTCACCCTAGTGTCCGGCCTGCCGGCAAGTACTGAGCTTATCCAGCAGTACGAGGCGTTGCTGACGTACGCACGGAGCATGTATTCCGACGCGATTCCACTCGAGTCGGCGATCGAGGCACTCCGGCACACCGCGCAAACCTACGGAATGAACTATCCCGAGCTGTTTGCACGTGCGCGCAGCGACTTCTTCGGTAACGACATGGGCAACGTAGCTTCTCGCATTGAGACCGACTGAGTCGTACGCTTACCTGCCGTGCGTAAATCTGGAAGGTTCCTTGGCCTCGAATCTGGCGGAGCATAATGTCGCGCCATTGGTCGCTCCACGTGTTCCACCGTGAATGTTCGTTGACGAGCACCGCCGACCCTTCGCGATTCGTCAGTCTTTAAAGGCGTGTCCTGTCAGTTTTTGCTGCATCTCGACGATGTATGTCGGGATGCAGCAAAGATTAACGAGTTGGACCGGCCAGATCGAATGAAGTCATCGTGGCCTGTACGCGCCCGACCTGCGTTTTCCCGCGTGCTGTGAACATGCCACGGTCTATGTAGAAGCGTAGCCCCGTCGAATTACTGGCCTGCCTTGCGCAGCAAGGAGAATGGAGGTGGACGGACGCCGCCGGACCGGTGATCGGGCTGCGTGCGTACACGGACCTGCGGCTTGTTGTTTGGCTACCGGAGGCGGGAGCGGTCGAGGAGTTCGGCGACATCGAGCAGTTCCGGCGGGTTCATGTGCTGGCGCGGCAAGGCATGCACCCCCGCAGCGGTGACCCACACGGTGCCGGCTCCGTCGATGGTGACGTCCGGGCGGGGACTGCGGATCGGGATGCTGGCGATCGGCTCCCAGGTGACCGGATCGAGGCGGGTGAACAGCCAGTATTGGTGGTGATCGGCGGGATACACGGCCGGCCCCGGCAGTGGCCACCACCGCCCACGGCCGGAACCGTCCGGGGGATGGCCGACAATCCAGAGCAGGTCATCGATCTGTCCGCCGCCGAGGACATGATCGGGCAGCGAGTTCGGCTGAGCGAGGGTGAGATCGTCGAGTACCCGGTATGCGAAGGTGCCGTCGACGATCGTCGGTGGAAGGCCCGTCAGAAACGGCCGATAGGACATCCCCGCGGTCTCCAGCGGCGCACCGACGGTCACGGTGGCGTGCAGATCGACCCGGACCAGGCGCGCCGCTCCGAGCACGCCGGTGCTCGGGTCACGCCGGCGAAACAGCAGGACAAACCCGTCCTCGCAGGTCGTCATCGATTCGAGGTCGCCCCACTGCTCGGCAGGATGCCTCACCAGGTCCTGTCCCGGGCGAGCGAGGATCAGCTCGGCGGCGCCGCGATCCGGCACCGCCACGGCGAGCAGGGTCTGGGCATGGGCTGCGCCATCTCGAATCGGTGTATCGGTAATTGCCTCGACGGTGCCACCCCGGGTGCAGTGGAAAATTCCGTCCCAGCCGCCCACCCAGCAGCCGTCGGCGTGTGCCCACACCGAGCGGGTGCGATCGGCCGGAGGAGTATCGAAGATCTGCCCGGGCACGATGTATTCGCGCACGCGCCGGTCGGCGTCGAGATGCACGACCAGGGGCAGTTCACGGTCGGCGATCCACAGGTCCGAGTCGTGCGCGGATATCGCGGCAGGGATCACGCTCGGCCGCAGCGGCGGTGGCGGCACATCCGTCAAGTCGAGATCCACCAGCACGCCCACCTCGTGAATGCGCTCGACCAGCGGGTCGGGGCCGGTGGGCCGGGCAACATGGGCGAACGATCGTGGGGACGTGGTGACCTGCCGATAGCGACGGGTGCCGGGCACCGGCCGAAACGGCGAATGCGGCTGATCGACCTCGCGCCGGTACCGATCGGATGCGACGCGAATACGCCTGACCCGGCCGCGGATCCGCCCGGTAGTGGCATACGACAGATCACCGATCAGTCGGCCGGTGACCTCGACCTGACCGAGCACCGGACGACGGGTGTACCAGGTCGCCGTCCACCCCACACCGCGCAGCAGCACGGTCCAGTCCCACCACTGCCGTCCGTCCCCGGGCCGCTGCAACGCGGGCTTTCCCGAATGCAGGGGCTCAGCCGCAGCGCGAAGCGTGACGATCGACGGATCCGCCGGATCGGCGGGCATCTCCTCGAACAACAACGGAAACACCGCGACGGCACCGACCTCCGGGGGCGGTGTCTCCCCGTCTTCGATCGACACGGCGGTCACCAACACCGGCAGCCGAGTCTGCGGACGCCACACCTGGTCAGGCTCTGTCACTCTGCCAGCGTGCCCGACACGCTTCCACCCCGCATAATCGGCGATGCGGTTGGCCGAGTCGTGCATTTTGACGAGTACTGCCGACACACCCGGGATCTGTCAATGTGCAGCAGCGTGTCCGGTCAATCTTCGCTGCATCTCTACAGCCGTACCGGCGAGTAGGGCTGCGTGTCTGTCATAGTTTTCACGTGGACACGGTG